>Ga0207695_10003361_pt1 | contig 22613 bp, 19 predicted proteins | sample KBSC54metaG_FD_184354 | JGI IMG/M metagenome (GOLD analysis project Ga0207695, IMG submission 184354) | Corn rhizosphere microbial communities from Kellogg Biological Station, Michigan, USA - KBS C5-4 metaG (SPAdes) (version 2) | ecosystem: Host-associated > Plants > Roots > Rhizosphere > Soil...
GTCCTCATACTGCGTGCAATATGATCTCGGCGGAAGCGGCTTCGAGAGTGCAAAATTGAATCGGCCTCTCGCCTGCGAATGTGTGTTGAATACGTCCCGGAGGATTTCATCCACCGGTTTGTCCTGCCAGATACGTTGATCGCGGCGAAATTTCAGAAAATGCATCCACGAGGCGAAGCTGATTTGGAAGCTGGTTAGTCCGCCTTCCGACCCCAGCCGCCGCACTGCATAAACGTAACCGTGCCGTGGCAGATAGGAGTGATCGGCCTGCTGGAGCCATAGAGTGACGGGCTGGCCTATCAGCCTCGTCAGCTTGAGATCGCTGCGCGTCGACGCCACATCGAGCGTGAAATCGTAATGTCGTCCAATTCTGGACCGACCTACAGTGCGCGTAGGCAGTAGCACATTGTCCCCAAGCGGGGTGTCGAGTTTCAGCAAACGATCCTGTTGGATCGGCCCGCCTTGAATCGCCCTCATGATGTCTTGCACACTCATCCCGATCCTTTATATTACTTTTAGCTTACTTGTTGCCAAGATAGCCCAGGTTCTCTCGCCGGGTATTCTACAGCCTAATAGCTAGTGCTTTCCCTTACTCGTACCTCGTTGTCCGTCAACCAATGCAAAACCCATGAAAGGTTTTCGATAGCATCAACACTGCCATCATCGATGCGTGCCCCCATGTCACTCCCGGCAGTTCCGTCTGCCCCTTGGAACCTCTGTCGGACTATTGGACGGGCAGACACGCCTATCCCACAACGGAATGGCGGAAGGTGCTGAGGAGGGGTCAAAGGCGATAGTCCCGCTGGCGCGGCGAACGCCAGCCCTCAGCATTCCGAGGCCAACGCAAACCGCATTGGCCCCCCGTGACGGACCTCGTCGGGAACCATTGCCTCTCGCTGGACATCACGCCGTCAAACGAAATATCGACTCATACGAGCCAATACCAATTCAAACGCTTTAGAATGCCTGTCATAAATTGAGCAGAAACGCTAGATAAAGACAAGTAACGCGTAAGCGGCAACGGGGGACGTGATGCTTGAGAAAATCATTCGCGTGGATAACGTAGGGGTGTTCAAGGCGGGCGTGCCGTCGGCTGTCGAACTGAAGAAGGTCACGGTTGTCTATGCTGACAATGCGCGAGGCAAGTCAATACTATCGGCCTTGCTCCGCGCCTGCGGTGAAGAAGCCGAAGAAGCGCACCGTGCTGATCCCGAGCGATCACTTCACGGCGATCCGCGAGGCATTAGGTGTTTACACCTACGAGAAGAAGATCAAGGGCGTGAAACGCACGATCACAGCAAAAGTGCCGACCGGACCGATGATGCAGGTGTTCGTCGACCTCTGCTACCTGACGATCCAGCGCTCCACCGAGATCCGCGAACTGCTCTGGAAGCAGGATCCGGCCGATCCATTCGGCTGCAGTTGGGTGGACGAGAAAGCGGGCGTCATCCATTTCGTGCCGTCGAAGACCGAGGACAGCAGCGGAGAGACCGTCGACTGGCCGATCACGCCCGAGATTCAGGCGGTGCTCATGCGCGCGAAGGCGCTCGCGCCGACGTTCGGCCAACGGTACGTGGTGCGCGACGAGAACGGGGAGCCGAAGACCGACGCCGCCTGCCGGGATGCCTGGCGCGATGCGAAGCGCCGTGCCGGCCTCGCGAAGATGCCATACACCGTGAAGGACATTCGGGCCAAAGCCATGACCGACGCGAAGCGCGCGGGCTACGACATCGAGGCGCTGCAGATTGCCGGCGCGCATGCGGACCGAGCCACGACCGAGATCTACCTGAAGTCGCGGGAGGTGCCGGTTTCGACGATCAGAATGGCGTTGCCAAAATAGGCGGAATGGTCATGCCGCGCCCTGGTTGTCGACTCGATTGGCGTGTGCGGTCTTGATACTTTCGACGGCGAAGACTGCTAGACGCCGCATAAATTGCTCCGGACTATCGGGAGCTAACATTCCTTGTATTTCCTCAATAGCTGCTGTTGCTTTTTGCAGCTTCTGTTCCAGCTCGCTCCGCCTGCCGACATCGGCCGCTGTTGCAATCATCGCCTCGAACTCCGCGGCGACACTTTTCGCCTTCGCAGCCATGTCCCCTAGCCTTTTGAACTTCGCATCGAACGCATCCACTGTAGCCTGAGCAGGTTCGTGGGCATGCTTGAAGTCGGCGGGCTGTCGTCGCTTATGTACCGATGCCTCGATAATACGCGCGCCCAGCATGGCCATCAGCACTAAGACCGTCTCCTGGAAAACATCCCTGGCATTTGCGCTTTCTGCTTTCACGATCAGCGCAGGCGGCGGAACCTCGCCGACCACATTGGCCATAGGTAACTCTGAAGGCGCAACAAGCTCAACGGGTGCCTCGATATTTTTCACCCGGTCCCTGACCGATTGAGTCTCAAACGACACGCCTTCAGTCACGTGAGCAAAATCATTTCGCACGTCCCGGATTGCGTCGATCGCCGTCCGCTCCCACTCGCTGATCAGCCCCAGCCGGTGAGCCATTGTGATTTTTGAACTGAAGCTACCCAAGGGACCTTGGGTCCCGAACAACTTCTTGTTCTCTGCCGCGCTCTTGGCCGGCACCAGAAAATCTGTCAGGAGTTCCTTGAGAATATCGTCAAGAAACGCGGCGGCGACTATCGCTGCGGCCCTGTCGCTGGCGCCTGCGAGCTCCGCCTTCACGGCAGACACTGCGCCAAGCACGGTTGTTTTCACGGTTCACCTCAGTCGAATCGGACGTCCGTCGCGCATCACCATTTTGGAAGCCTTCCAAAACGAGCCCTGCCCGCGCTACGGCAGAAACGAGAAAGCCCGCGTAACCGATTGATTACGCGGGCTTAATTTGGTCGGGGCGAGAGGATTTGAACCTCCGACCACCTGCACCCCATGCAGGTACGCTACCAGGCTGCGCTACGCCCCGAAAGAAGAAAATTATAACAGACACTTTTCCAATTTAGAATCGGGTCGCATGCATTTTGTGAATGTTCTTGTGAAATTTTTTGGCGTGCCGGTGCCGATACGAGTGAAGCCGCGCACGCTGGCGCGATCTGCGCTCCCACTGCACGGCGGCCGCATCGCATTCACCGCTTGCGCGCAACACAGATGACTGTCAGGCCGGCAACGCGGTTGAACCGGAACATCGGCAACTCGGCGCGACAGATCGTCTTGAGCAAGCCGTTGACGAGCGGATGGTGCCGGCGCAATTGCGACGCCGGCTCGCGCGGATGCCGACGCGCCCGCTCGCCCAGCCGCAGCGCTGCCGCGAGCGGAAACGTGAGGCCGAAGTAATAGGCGCCGCGCTCGACGTCGAGCCCCGCACGACGAACCACATCCTCGAGACCGCCGAGCGTGTACCTGCGCTTGTGCTCGAGAAAATCGTCATGGCCGCTCCAGAGGAACTGGAACGCGGGAACCGTGATCAGGAACCGGCTGCCCGGAGGCGCCCCCTTTACATACTGTGCCAGCAGCCCGACATCGTCGTCGACATGCTCGAGCACGTCCATCAGCAGAACGAGATCGGCATCGAATCGCTCGACGGACCGCCGAAAGTGGATGGGTTTGCCGGCCGTCTCTTCGTCGGTATCGTCGGCGTAGCTCGTATCGACACACCACGCTTCCGTCGCCTGCGTGCGTTCGAGCAAGTGCTTCGAGAAGAAGCCGGAGCCTGCACCGACGTCGAGTATCCGGTTCGCGCCCGCCCCGCCCAGGAACCGACGGATCGCGCTCGCCTTCGACGCGTAGTACCAGTGATCGCCCACACCCGCACCCAATACGTCGACTTCCTTCAGATCCATGACGCTTCCCCGTGACGGCCAAGTGTTTTGATCCGTACAGCCATAAAGCTGATCTTACCTCGCCGTTGCCGCCGATCGTATCTGTCGACGCTGTACGGTCGGGAAGGATCGCACGCTTGCCTCGACCGCCTCGACCGCCTCGACCGACGCGTCGCGAATCCGCTGAAAACCCGCGCCGGCCAAGGCTGGCAGCGGATTTGCCCGTTCGTCTAAAAACACGTCGGCCGAGGGTCTGCACAAACCAAACGACCGTTTGATCCGGCCGCCCAGCCAGCCCGAATCCATTGTCCCGCAGCCCGTCGGCGCGCCGCGCCCTGGCGCCCGTTGTTTGGTAACGCCGCTCTAGCGCGCTATGACACACTGCACGGCATCGACGCTCGCGCCGTACAGTGGCGCGCGCCGCCGTCGATCACGACAAGACACGGAGACAGACGATGCGGAATGCGGTCCGGCGCGGCCATCGCTCGCCTTTGGCAATTTTCGACTGGATTTCCGGCCCGCGACGCGCGGCCGCCCCGGTTTCGCACCAGACAGCCCGCGTGTTCGGCTGCGGCGCGCTGGCGCTCGCGCTGCTCTGCACCGGTTGTGCGGAATCGTCCGCGCAGCGCGACGGCAACGCGTCGGTCGCGACGACGAAGATCGAGCGCACCAAAGCCGAACGCCTCGCCCGCGAGCAGCAGATCGCGCGCACCGTGCCGTCGCTCGCATCGATCGGCCTCACGCAACCGCGCCCGTTCACGCTGCGCGACTCGGGCCAGAACGGTGCGATGACGTTCCTGCGCGACGTCGATTTCCGCATCGTCAACAACCTCGGCTTCTTCATCCATCGGTTGTCGGCCACGCTCGTGCCGACGCAGGCCGGCGCGCCGATCGTGTTCGACGATCCGACGAGCTTCGAGATCGACGTGCACGAAGGCACGGTCACGCTCGACAATGCGAAGCTGACCGCCCTCTTCAATACCTATATCTTCGGTTACCGCAACGCACCGCTGCGCAAGCTCGCCGTGTCGGCCGGCGACGGCGTGATCCACCTGCAGGGCGAAATGCAGCGCGACGGCTGGGTGCCGTTCTCGCTGACCGGCACGCTCGCGATCCGCGACGGCAGCCAGCTCGTGTTCCACCCGACCGGCGTGCGCGTGTCGGGCATCAACGCGCAGCCGGTGATGCGCGCGGCCAACGTGAAAATGGCCGACCTGCTGAAGGTCCAGACGCCGATCGCGCAGCTCGCCGGCGACGATCTCGTAATGTCGGTCGACAAGCTGATGCCTCCGCCGCGCCTGAAGCTCACGATCACCGCGCTGCGCGTGACGCCGGCCGGCCTCGACCTTACGCTCGACGACGGCACGCATGCAGGCTTCGCGATGCCTGCGAACGCGCCGCAGCAGGCGATGGTCATTCGCGGCGGCGACGTGAAGTTCATGCGCTCGATGCCGATGAACGCCGACATCCTGATCGGTCCGGTCGATCCGGCGAAGCGCGACCGGAATTTCGTGTTCGACCTGTATCACTATCGCGACCAGGTGTCGGCCGGCTACTTCAATTTCGACGAAAGCGGTGCGATGGCCATCCGGATGCCTTCGTACACGGGCCCAGCCAGCGGCGCGCAACTCGGCAACGCGGCCGCACGCCTGAACGACAGCTTCCTCGCCGCGCAGCAGTATGCGCTGCGCGAGGTGCGCCAGCACTGGGAAGCCTACGCGCTCGCGGCGGACACGGCGCGGCCCGGCATGCAGAAGGTCGCGATGCGGCGCACGTCGACCACGCCGTTCAACGAGCGGCACGTTTCGAACCGCAACCCGACGATCCATCTGCACAACGTCGACTTCAACCTGTCCGGCGATATCGGCTTTCATGTCGAGGATCTCGACGTCGAACTCGTGTCGAAGCGGCCCGGCGAGCCCGTCGACCTCGACGATCCGAACCAGTACGACATCCGCATTCTCGGCGGCACGGTCGTCGAGTCATGGAAGGCGATGTCCGCGCTCTTCAACAACTACCTGCTCGACTACTCGCCACGTTCGTTGAACGACCTGCAGCTCAGTGCGGACGGCCAGAACCTGCGCGTCCAGGGCGGCATCAAGCTGTGGAATCACGTGCCGGGCGTCTGGCTGCCGACCGACATGAAGGGCTCGCTGACGGTACTCGACGACCGGCACCTCGCGTTCAAGCCATCCGAGGTGTCGGTGCTCGGCATTCCGCAGGCGAAGCTGCTGCGCTCGCTCGGTATCGAGCTCGCTTCGCTGACGCCGCTGCAGCGTCGCGGCGCGGAACTGCGCGGCGACACGCTCGTGCTCGACCAGTACACCGTGTTCCCGCCGCCGGTGCTGAACGGCAAGCTCGGGCAGGCAACGGTCGAGCGCGACGGGCTGCGCCTCACGTTCCGGCGGGCCGCGGGCGCGCCCGTGCCGAAGCGGCCGCAGATCGATGCGCCGAGCTACATGTGGATGGAAGGCGGCGACATGAAGATGTTCAACGTGCTCGAACTGAACGTACGCGCGCTGATCCGGAATTCGGCCGAGGCCGGCCCGATGCGTTTCGACCTGTACGACTACCGCAGCCAGGTCGCGCAGGGCTCGGTGAGAATGCTGCCGGACGGCACGCTGGTCGTCGACATGGGGCAGAAGAATCCGCTCGCGTCGCGCTGATCCGCGTGCGCGACGCGCATGAAAAAGCCCGGTGGCGCTTCGCCAACCGGGCTTTTCATTTCGTCCTTCGTACTTCGCGCTTCAGTCGTGCTTCAGTCCGTCGATCACGTCGAGCAGCGCCTGCCGCAACGCGATGACGTCGACGGTTGCGCCCGGCTTGCCGGGCGCACGCGCGTCGGCGGCCTGCATCTCGGCGGATTCGACCGGTTCCGCCGCAGCCCGCCCGCCGCTCGGCGAATCGAGCCGGTTGCGTGCACCGTTGATCGTGAACCCCTGCTCGTACAGCAACTCGCGAATCCGCCGGATCAGCAGCACTTCGTGATGCTGGTAATACCGACGATTGCCGCGCCGCTTCACCGGCCGCAGCTGAGTGAATTCCTGTTCCCAATAACGCAGCACATGCGGCTTGACCCCGCACAGTTCGCTGACTTCGCCGATCGTGAAGTAGCGCTTCGCGGGAATCGGAGGCAAAACGACTTTCTCAACCGTGGTGGTCATCGTCGGTTAACCGTCGGTAAAGGGTGCGCGGCGGCCGCGCGGAGACGTCAGCGCGCGGGGCTTACTCCGCGCCGTTTTCGACCAGCGCCTTCAGCTTCTGGCTCGCGTGGAAGGTTACCACCCGGCGGGCCGCGATCGGAATCGCCTCGCCCGTCTTCGGGTTGCGGCCAGGACGCTGCGGCTTGTCGCGCAACTGGAAATTGCCGAACCCCGACAGCTTGACGCTTTCGCCGTTTTCAAGCGCGTCGCGGATCACCTCGAAAAACGCCTCGACCATGTCCTTCGCTTCACGCTTGTTCAGCCCGACGCTGTCGAACAGCAGCTCTGCCAGTTCCGCCTTCGTCAGCGTGGGCGTCTCGGCGGACGCCGGCGCCGAAGCGTCGCGGTTCATGGCGCTGCGTTGCGCCGTCAGGAGGGCTTCGAATTCACTCGAGGTCATGTCGTTCATATCTGCCATACAGCGCGTTGAATCAAAACTTACGATGGGAAAAAGCCGCCCGCAAGCGGGCGAGCCCTCTCCTTAGCCGCGCAGGCGCGCACCGGCACGAGCCATCCGCTCGACCAGCGTCTGGATCGCCTGATCGACGACCTCGTCCTGTAGCGTGCCAGCCGCGTCCTGCAGCGTCACGCGGAAGGCAAGGCTCTTCTCGTGCGCGGCAAGACCACCGGAAGTATTTGATTTTGCACGAAATTCGTCGAAGAGTACAACCTTCTGAACGAATCGGCAGGCTTCTTCGGCAAGCGCCTTCTTCATTTCGTCGAAAAGTGCCTGAACCTCGACCGCCTGATCGACGACAACGGCGATATCGCGACGTACCGGCGGGAATTTCGACACGTCGGTCGGCGCGGGCAGCGCACGCGCAATCAACGCGTCCGCATCGATCTCGAACATCACGGGCGCATGCGGCAGCTCGTACTTCTGCATCAGGCGCGGGTGCAGCTCGCCGATCCAGCCGACTGCGCGGCCATCGACCTCGATCCGCGCGCTGCGGCCCGGATGGAGGGCCGGATGCTCTGCCTTCACGAAACGCGCGGCCGCGGGCGCGAGCAGCGCCTCCAGATCGCCCTTCACGTCGAAGAAATCGACCGCGCGGGTCGCGACGCCCCACTGTTCGTCGAGTGCCGGACCGTACGCAAGCGCGCCGACACGCTTCGGCTGCGAATGCCCCTCGACGGCCAGCTCGCCGGCCCTCACCGACGGATCGGCGAGGAACACGCGGCCCGACTCGAACACGCGCACGCGATCGGCGCGCCGGTTCAGGTTGTGGCGCAGCACGGCGATCAGGCTGCCGAACAGCGTCGTGCGCATCACCGAAAGCTGGCTCGCGATCGGGTTCAGCAGCCGGATCGGGTTGTCGTTGCCTGCGAAATCGTGCTCCCACTCCGCATCGACGAAGCTGAAGTTGACGGTTTCCGCATAGTCGCGCGCGGCGAGCGCATGACGGATGTCGTGGATCGAGCGCCGCGTCTCGTTGGTCGCACGCATTTCGCTCGTCGCGACCGGCGGACGTGCGGGGATCTTCTCGAAGCCGTAGATACGCGCCACTTCCTCGATCAGGTCTTCCTCGATCTCGATGTCGAAGCGGTGCGACGGCGGCGTCACGAGGAACGCGTCGTCTTCACGCTCGAACGGCAGGCCGAGGCGCGTGAAGATGCTGGCGATCTCGTCGGCGCCGATCTTCACGCCGATGATGCGGTTTGCGCGCGACACGCGCATCTTCACCGGCGCGCGCTGCGGCAGGTTCACGGACTGATCGTCGACCGGGCCGGCCTTGCCGCCGCAGATCTCGAGAATCAGCTGCGTGATGCGCTCGACGTGCTCGACGGTCGTCGCGTAATCGACGCCGCGCTCGAAGCGATGGGCCGCATCGGTCGAGAAGTTGTACTTGCGCGCGCGGCCGCGGATGCTGTCCGGCCACCAGAACGCGGCCTCCAGGTAGATGTTGGTCGTGTCGAGCGTGACGGCCGTGCTGTCGCCGCCCATGATGCCGGCCAGGCTTTCGACCTGGCGGTCGTCCGAAATCACGCCGACCGTTTCGTCGAGTTCGACCGCGTTGCCGTTGAGCAGCTTCAGCGATTCGCCGCGCTTGCCCCAGCGCACCTCGATGCCGCCGTGGATCTTGTCGAGATCGAACACGTGCGACGGACGGCCGAGCTCGAACATCACGTAGTTCGAGATGTCGACAAGCGCGGACACGCTTCGCTGGCCCGAACGCTCGAGACGCTCGACCATCCACTGCGGCGTCTTCGCATGCGCGTTCACGCCGCGGATCACGCGACCCGAGAAGCGGCCGCACAAATCGGGGGCGGCAATGCGCACCGGCAGCGTTTCGTCGAGCTCGACGCGCACCGGGCGGATGTCGACCGGCGTCAGCGGTGCGCCGGTGATCGCGGCCGTCTCGCGCGCGATGCCGAACACGGACAGGCAGTCGGCCTTGTTCGGCGTCAGCTTGATTTCGAAGATCGTGTCGTCGAGATTGAGCGTCTCGCGGATGTCCTGACCGACCGGCGTGTCTTCCGGCAGGATCAGCAGGCCGCTGTGGTCCTCGGACAGCTTCAGCTCGCGCGCCGAGCACAGCATCCCCTGGCTCTCCACGCCGCGCAGCTTCGACAGCTTGATCGCGAACGGCTTGCCGCCCTCTTCTGCCGGCGGCAGTTCCGCGCCGACCAGCGCGACCGGCACCTTGATGCCGGGCGCCACGTTCGGCGCGCCGCAGACGATGTTCAGCGTCGCGCCGGTGCCGGCGTCGACCTGGCAGACATTGAGCTTGTCCGCATCCGGATGCTTGACGACTTCGAGCACGCGGCCGACGACGATCTTCGACGTCGGCGGCGCAGCCTTGCTCAGCGATTCGACTTCGAGCCCCGCCATCGTCAGCGCGTGCGACAGTTCGTCGGTCGTGAGCTGCGGGTCGACAAAGGTTCTCAACCAGGATTCAGGGAATTGCATGGATGTCTACGTTCGAAACAGGTTAGATCGACGCCCGAGGCCCCATCGGATCGTCCGTCGGGGCGTGCGCGGGCACAGGTCGGCGCGGCGAGCGGCGTTATGCGAACTGACGCAGGAAACGCAGGTCGTTCTCGAAGAACAGCCGGAGATCCTGGACGCCGTAGCGCAGCATCGTCAGGCGCTCGAGGCCGCTGCCGAACGCGAAGCCGATGTAACGCTCGGGATCGAGGCCCATGTTGCGAATCACGGTCGGATGCACCTGCCCCGAGCCGGAGATCTCGAGCCACTTGCCGGCGTTCTTGCCTTGCTCGAACATCATGTCGATTTCGGCCGACGGTTCCGTGAACGGGAAATACGACGGCCGGAAGCGCACGAGGATGTCGTCGCGCTCGAAGAATTTTTTCAGGAAGTCGGTATAGACGCCCTTGAGGTCGGCGAAGCTGATGTTTTCGTCGATCCACAGCCCCTCGACCTGATTGAACATCGGCGAGTGGGTCGCATCGCTGTCGACGCGATACGTGCGGCCCGGCGCGATCACCTTGATCGGCGGACGGTTCATGCGCGCGTAACGCACCTGCATCGGGCTCGTGTGCGTGCGCAGCAGCAGTTGGCGGCCGTCGGCGTCCTTGCCTTCGACATAGAAGGTGTCCTGCATCGAACGCGCCGGATGGTTCTCCGGGCTGTTCAGCGACGTGAAGTTGTACCAGTCGGTCTCGATTTCGGGACCGTCGGCCACGTCGAAACCGATCGAGCGGAAAATCAGTTCGACGCGCTCCCACGTGCGCATCACGGGGTGCAGGCTGCCTGCACCGGCGCCGCGGCCCGGCAACGTCACGTCGATCGCCTCGGCGGCGAGGCGCTGGTTCAACAGCGCGTCGGCCAGCGCCTGGCGACGTGCGGTCAGCGCGGCTTCAACCTGCTGCTTCACGACGTTGATGCGTGCGCCTTCGGTCTTGCGTGCTTCGGGATCGAGCTTGCCGAGGCCCTTCAGCAACTCGGTCAGCGCACCCGATTTGCCGAGAAATCGTGCTTTCTCGTTTTCGAGCGTGGTGATGTCGGCAGCCTGTTCGAAGGACTGCTGCGCGTCGGCGACAATCTGGTCCAGATCCATAGATCCCATCATTTCCAACGTCATTCGGTCTTGGCGAGCGAAATCGCCCGGCCAACAAAAAACGGCCCCCACGCTCTCGTGCTTTGCATGGGACCGGAGTAAGCGCCAAAGGCGCTAACTCCGGATCGACACATTCGCTGCCCCCCCGAGGGGGCGATCGGCCCTCTTGGGGCGGCCCAGCGAGGGCCGATAAAAAAAGGGGCTCGGAAGAGCCCCGTTTTCGCTGCAGCGGCCGAGACTACCGGATCATCGCTGCAACTAACCACGCAGTGCTAATTTCGCAATTAGGCTGCAACGGCGGCTTTCACCTGCTTGACGATCGCAGCAAAAGCAGCCTTGTCGAACACCGCCATGTCGGCCAGCACCTTACGGTCGAGTTCGATCGACGCCTTCTTCAGGCCATTGATGAACACACTGTAGGTCATGTCGTGCTGGCGAACTGCCGCGTTGATACGCGTGATCCACAGTGCGCGGAACACACGCTTCTTGTTGCGGCGATCGCGGTACGCGTACTGGCCAGCGCGCATCACCGCCTGCTTGGCGATGCGGTAGACGTTATTGCGGCGGCCGCGATAACCCTTGGCCAGGTTGATGATCTTCTTGTGGCGGGCCCGTGCGGTTACCCCACGTTTGACTCGAGGCATGTTTCTCTCCTTAGAGTATCGATTGAGGGGTTACGCGAACGGGAGCATCGCGCGGACGGAGTTCAGATCGGAATCATGAACTGCCGTTGCGCCGCGCAGATGGCGCTTGTTCTTCGTGGTTTTCTTGGTCAGGATGTGGCGCTTGAAGGCTTGACCGCGCTTGACGGTACCGCCCGGACGCACCACGAAGCGCTTTGCAGCGCTCTTCTTGGTCTTCATCTTAGGCATGACGAACAACTCCAGTTTATTAGATGGCGATGGGTGTGCGGTTGGCTTGCGCCCTTGACCCGCCCTTCGAAACCCAGTCCACTTGTGTACGGCGTACCGCTTGCGCAGCCGCCGTCATTGTTGGCGCGCCGCCCTGACCGGGCAACGCGCCGAACCACTTCCGAACCTGCGCGCGAAGCGCGCGAGCCCGTTACTTCTTTTTCTTCGGCGAGAGCACCATGATCATCTGGCGCCCTTCCATCTTCGGCATCTGCTCGACCTGGCCGACTTCCTCGAGATCCGTGCGCAGACGCTCAAGCATCCGCATACCGATTTCCTGGTGAGCCATTTCACGGCCGCGGAAACGCAACGTGATCTTCGTCTTGTCGCCCTCTTCGAGGAAGCGCACGAGATTGCGAAGCTTGACGTTGTAATCCCCGTCATCGGTACCCGGGCGGAACTTGACTTCCTTGACCTGGATGACCTTCTGCTTCAGCTTCGCTTCGTGCTGCTTCTTCGATTCCTGGTACTTGAACTTGCCGTAATCCATCAGACGGCAAACCGGGGGAACCGCTTGCGGCGCGATTTCCACCAGGTCAACATCCAGTTCTTCCGATTTACGGAAAGCATCAGCGAGTTTTACGATACCGAGCGGTTCGTTCTCGATCCCGACCAGACGCACTTCCGGCGCAGTGATTTCACCGTTGATGCGATGCGACGACTTATCAGTAGCGATGTTACGTTTCCTCTAAAAATTAAAAAAACGAGCCGCGCTGCCAGGGTGGTTACTTGAACGAGCGCAGGTCTTCCTGCAGACGCTCAACGAAGGCATCGACCGGCATCACGCCAAGATCGACGCCGCCACGGGCACGCACGGCTACCGTTTGCGCATCACGCTCCTTATCGCCCACGACGAGGAGATAAGGTACCTTTTCCAGCGTGTGCTCGCGTATTTTATAGCTAATCTTCTCGTTGCGCAAATCCGCCGTCACTCTAACCCCTTGTTTTTGCAACGATTGGGCCAGAGATTGCGCATATTCGACCTGACTTTCGGCGATATTGAGCACAACAGCCTGCATCGGCGCGAGCCAGACCGGCATCGCACCAGCGTGGTGCTCGATCAAAATGCCGAGGAATCGCTCCATCGAACCGACGATCGCACGGTGCAGCATCACGGGCCGGCGACGGCTGTTATCTTCCGCCACGTACTCGGCGCCGAGACGTTCCGGCAGCATCATGTCGAGCTGCAGCGTGCCGCACTGCCACGAACGGCCGAGCGCGTCCTTGATGTGGTACTCGATCTTCGGACCATAGAATGCACCCTCGCCCGGCAGTTCTTCCCACTGGAGGCCGCACGCCGTCAGCGCTTCACGCAGGCCCTGCTCGGCACGGTCCCACGTTTCGTCGGAACCCATGCGCTGCTCCGGACGCAGCGACAGCTTGATGTCGATGTGGTCGAAGCCGAAATCGCCATACACGCTCATCGCGAGCCTGTTGAACGCGATCGACTCGGCAATGATCTGGTCTTCCGTACAGAAGATGTGCGCATCGTCCTGCACGAAGCCGCGCACGCGCATCAGGCCGTGCAGCGCGCCCGACGCCTCGTTGCGGTGGCACGAGCCGAATTCCGCGTAACGCAGCGGCAGGTCGCGGTACGAACGCAGGCCGTGCTTGAACACCTGGACGTGCCCCGGACAGTTCATCGGCTTGATCGCGTAGTCGCGCTTCTCCGACTCCGTCGTGAACATGTTCTCGCGGTAGTTCTGCCAGTGGCCGGACGCTTCCCACAGCGAGCGGTCCATGATCATCGGCGTCTTGATCTCGAGGTAGCCGGCTTCGTTCACGCGGCGGCGCATGTACTGCTCGACCTGCTGCCACAGCGCCCAGCCCTTCGGATGCCAGAACACCATGCCCGGCGACTCTTCCTGCATATGAAACAGGTCGAGCTGCTTGCCGAGCTTGCGGTGGTCGCGCTTTTCCGCTTCCTCGAGCATGTGCAGGTACTGATCCTGGTCTTCCTTCTTCGTCCAGGCCGTGCCGTAGATGCGCTGCAGCTGCTCGTTCTTCGAATCGCCGCGCCAGTACGCGCCCGCGACCTTCATCAGCTTGAAGACTTTCAGCTTGCCGGTCGACGGCACGTGCGGGCCGCGGCACAGATCGGTGAAGCCGCCATGCGAATACAGCTTGATTTCGTCGCTTTGCGGAATCGATTCGATGATCTCGGCCTTGTACTTCTCGCCGAGGCTGCGGAAGTAACCTGCAGCCTCGTCGCGCGACACGACACGGCGCGTCACGGGCTCATCCTTCTTCGCGAGCTCCTGCATGCGCTTTTCGATCTTTTCCAGATCTTCCGGCGTAAACGGACGATTGTACGAGAAGTCGTAATAGAAGCCGTTGTCGATCACGGGGCCGATCGTCACCTGCGCATCCGGATACAGGTCCTTCACCGCGTACGCGAGCAAGTGCGCGGTCGAGTGACGGATGATGTCGAGGCCGTCGGCATCCTTGTCCGTGACGATGGCGAGCGACGCGTCGCGGTCGATCACCGCGGACGTATCGACGAGCTCGCCGTCGAGCTTGCCACCAAGCGCAGCCTTCGCAAGGCCGGGACCGATCGAGGCTGCAACCTCGGCAACTGTCACCGGATGCTCGTATTGTCGAACTGAGCCGTCAGGCAAGCGTATCGAAACCATAGCAATCTCCGTGATGCCGACAGTGGGCGGCAGACCAGGCACGCGATGTAAAAGTCACGCGCGGAATTTTTGCGACAAAAAAAATGCGGCCCCGCTTTCGAGGGGCCGCATTCGATACTTCACTCAAACTGAAAGGGCGAAAACGTTCCTCGACTAGCGTCGCTCCGAAGTGGTTTCGGTCAACGTTCGCGGTGTCATAACCGTATTCGCCTTGTTCGCGTTGAGCTATTTACTGCATCGAATACCCGGAAACCGGGCATTCTCAATTCGTTGGTAGGCTCGATTGGACTCGAACCAACGACCCCCACCATGTCAAGGTGGTGCTCTAACCAGCTGAGCTACGAGCCTAGAGAAGCTGAAATTATATGGAGTCGCTGTCGGTTTGGCAAGCGTTTTTATGCGGTCGCAGCAAAATAACGGGGTTCGAGCCCCATCATGCCTTGCGACCGGCCCGTACGACACCCTGCACCTCACCGAGCAGCGTGCAGGCGCGCTGGACTTGCGCCGAGTTCGACACCTCGACCGTGAACTGCATGAATGCCGCATTGCGGCGACTCTGCGTCTTCACGCCCACCACGTTCATCTTTTCGCGCGCGAACACTTCGGAGATGTCGCGCAGCAACCCTTGCCGGTCGCTCGCCTCAATCATCAGGTCGACCGGATAGACGGACGCGCCGCGCCCGCCCAGCACGTCGGCCGACCAGGTCGTCTGCAGCACGCGTTCCGGCGCGCGCTCGACCATCCGGCGAAACGTCGGGCAATCGCTGCGGTGGATCGACATCCCCTTGCCGCGCGTGACGAAGCCGCTGATCGGATCGGGCGGTGCCGGCCGGCAGCAACGCGCGAGCTGGGTCAGCAGCGCGTCGACGCCCACCACCAGCACGCCGGTCGACGCACCGTGCGCAACGCTCGCGCCGCTGCTGCGCTTCTCGAAATCGGCTGGCGCCTCGGGCGCCGGCTCGGGCGGCGGCGCATCCGACAGCGCATGTTCGACGTTGCGCAGGCTGAATTCTTCCTTGCCGACGACCGAGAACAACTCCTCGGGCGACTTGAAGCCGAGCTTCGCGGCGAGGTTGTCCAGGTTGACCGACGTCTTGCCCTCGCGCTGCAGCGTCTTTTCGACGAGCGCCCGGCCATGCGCGACGTTTTCCTCCTGCTCGATCGAGTTGAACCACGCCCGCACCTTCTGACGCGCGCGCGAACTCTTCAGGTAACCGAGCTGCAGGTTCAGCCAGTCGCGCGACGGCCCGCCCTCCTTCACCGCGACGATCTCGACCGTCTGGCCGTTCGCGAGCGGCGTGTTCAGCGGCACCATCACGCCGTCGACGCGCGCGCCGCGGCAACGATGACCGAGCTCGCTGTGCAGGTGGTACGCGAAATCGACCGGCGTCGCGCCCTGCGGCAGCGCGATCACGCGCGCCTGCGGCGTCAGCACGTAGATGTGGTCGTCGTCGAGCGACGTCTCGCGCAATTGCGCCCACGCCTGGTCGCCCGATACCCCCGGGCCGTCCTCGACATCGTCCTTCCATGCGAGCAACTGACGCAGCCACGCGATCTTCTCGTCGTACTTGTCGCTCGCCGAGAACTGGCCGCCGTAGCCGCGCGCGCCGGCCTCCTTGTAGCGCCAGTGCGCGGCAACGCCGTACTCCGCGAAGCGGTGCATCTCCTGCGTGCGGATCTGCACTTCGAACGCACGGCCGTCGTCGCCGATTACGACCGTATGCAGCGACTTGTAGCCGTTCGGCTTCGGCCGCGAGATGTAGTCGTCGAACTCCTTCGGCACCGGCTGCCACAGGTGATGCACGATGCCAAGCACCGCGTAGCAATCCTTGATGTCGGGCACGATCACGCGAAACGCACGCACGTCGTACAGCTCGGCGAAATCGAGCTCCTTGCCGCGCATCTTGCGCCAGATGCTGTAGATGTGCTTCGGCCGGCCGCTCACGTCGGCCTGGATGTGCGCGTCCGCCAGCTCGTGCTGCAGCCGACCGATCGCCTGCGTGACGTACGCCTCGCGCTCGATGCGCTTCTCGTCGAGCAGCTTCGCGATCCGCTTGTAGGTGACGGGATCCTCGAAGCGGAACGCGAGATCCTCGAGCTCCCACTTCAGTTGCCAGATCCCGAGGCGGTTCGCGAGCGGCGCATAGATCTCGAGCGTCTCGCGCGCGACGTCGGGCGGCGGGTCGATCTTCGCGGCCGCGTAGTAGCGCAGCGACTGCAACCGCGAAGCGAGCCGGATCAGCACCACGCGGATGTCCTGCGCAAACGCGAGCAGCATCTTGCGCAGCGCCTCGATCTGCGTGCGCCGCTCTTCCGCCGCGTCGCGCCCGGCGTCGGGCACCGCGTTCTGCGCGGCGCGCAGGCTGACGGTGCCGAGCCGCAACAGCTTGCGCACGTCCGACACGAGCCGCGCCACTTCGTCGCCGAAACGTTCGGTGAGCTCGCGCTCCGGGTCGTTCAGGTGCGGCGTCAGCACGAACAGCGCGGCGGCCTGCATCGCGGACGGATCGACGTTCAGCGTGCGCATGATCGACGCCGTGCCCGCCGAGTGATCGGCGAGCAGTTCGCCGGACGACAGCCGTGCGTCGCCGGCCCGCTCGCGCACGAACGCGAGCACGTCGTCGAACGACGGTGCCGCGACGGGAGAAGTGGAAACGGACTCGGTCATTGCACGGCCTGACGGAATGCGGTCATCGTCTGTTGATGCTCAGCTCTGCCTCGCTCAGCTCCGCTGCGCGGCAACGACCACGATCTCGACGAGCAGCGCCGGATCCGCGAGTTTCGCCTCGACGGTGGCGCGCGGCGGCGTGTTGCCCTGCGCGACCCATGCGTCCCACTCCGCATTCATGCCTTCGAAGTTCGCCAGATCCGAGATGTAGATCTGTACCGACAGCAGATGCGCCTTGTCGCTGTTCGCTTCGGCAAGCAGGCGGTCGATGTGGCCGAGCACTTCGCGCGTCTGGCCCCTGATGTCCTGCGCGGTGTCTTCGGCGATCTGGCCGGCCAGATACACGGTACCGTTGTGGATCGCGGTTTCGGAGAGACGGGCCCCGACGTGATGACGAATGACTGCCATGGAATGTTCCGGTCGTGAGTGGGTAAAGAATCGGACGACGACACGGCCCGCGTGCCGCCGAACCGCATATTATGACGCGTTTATGCGTCGCCTTCGACGAAAAACCGCCGCGCGAGCGCAATCTGGTCGGCGCCGATGAACGCCGGCGCGTGGCCCGCACCGGGAATCTCGGCCTGCGTCACATGCCGGCCGCGACGTATCATGTCGGCCACCGTCTCGCGCGACAGCAGGTCGGACGTCTCGCCGCGCACGACGAGCAGCGCCGCGTCCGTCGTCTCGATGGCACGCCACAGCGCTGCCTCGCCGAGCGCGGCCAGTTCGGGCGTCGTCGCCTTGAACGGCTCGGCAATGCGCGGATCGTAACGCATCGTCCAGCCGCCTTCGGGCAGCTCGCGCAGCAGCGGCCCGTTGATTTCGCGCCACTCGTCGGCGGCCAGCGCGCCGAACGGCAGCGACAACGACGTCAGATAGTCGACACCCTCCTGCTCGGTCGCAAAGCGCGGCTGCACGCCGAGATACTCGCCGATGCGCGTCAGCGAATCGGGTTCGATGCGCGGGCCGACGTCGTTGACGATCATCCGCCGCAGCGGCGAACCGGGCAGCCCCGCGAACGCGATACCGATCAGGCCGCCCATCGACGTGCCGAACCAGTCGACCGATTCGACGTCGAGCCGCGCGATCAGCGTCACCATGTCGGCCACGTATTGCGGGATCGCATAGAGCCGCGGATCGGCGAGCCAGTCAGACCGGCCGCGCCCGACGACATCAGGGCAAACGACGCGATAGGTATCGGACAGCGCGGCGGCGAGCCGGTCGAAATCGCGCCCGGAACGGGTCAGGCCGTGCACGCAGACCAGCACGCGCGGATTGGCGGGGTCGCCCCATTCGGTATAGGCGACGTGATGAAGGCCGGCAGCGCTCGCACACTGCACGCGCCGCTGGCGAGGAACCGGGGGATTCGCTGGGGTCGTTGGCATCGTTGGCATCCTGTCGAACGGGGGCGCGCAGCGAGGCAACGCTGGTGCGGCCCAATGCAGACGATTGTAAACCGCTTCGGTCGCTCGGCGCGGTCCGCCGCCGGCCATCCATGCCGCGGAATGCTGCGCGCGTGATGTTCGCCGTGCGCCCTCTTTCGACGAAACGATCCACACAATCGCGCGCAACGTCAGCTCTCGTCCCAGCGCCACGCCGCCTGCAAGTGCTCGCGCATGAAGTCGACGAACGTCCGCACGCGCAACGCGAGATGCCGCCCGCCCGGATAGACTGCATGCAGCGGCGCCGCTGGCGCAGCATACGCAGGCAGCACCCGCACGAGCCGGCCCGCCTCGAGATCGGACGCGACGTCCCAGATCGACTTCAACGCAATGCCCGCGCCGTCGAGCGCAAGCATGCGCGCCGCGCCTCCGTCGTTGGTCAGCACCGCCGCCGCGACCTCGACCGCGATCGGGCCGTCCAAGCCATCGAACCGCCATTCGGCCTGCAGTTGCTCGCCCATCACGATGCAACGGTGCGCATGCAGCTCGCCGGGATGCACCGGTAAGCCGCATTCGGCCACGTATGCCGGCGACGCGCACAGCACACGGCGGTTCGGCGCCAGTTCACGCGCGATCATCGACGAATCGGCGAGACTGCCGATCCGCACCGCGACGTCGATCTCGTGCGCGAGCAGATCGACGACCGTGTCGGTCAGAATCAGTTGCACGCACACCTGCGGATGCCGGCGCCGGAACTCGGCGACGAGCGGCGCGATCCGCAGTCGCCCGATCTCGCCCGGCGCGGTCACGCGCAGCAGGCCGCTCACCGTGCCGCGACGATCCTGCATCAGCGTTTCCGCCAGGTCGACTTCGGCGAGGATGCGCAGCACCTGTGCATGGAACAGAGCGCCCTCGTCGGTCAACGTCTGCCGGCGAGTCGTCCGGTGCAGCAGGCGCACGCCGAGCCGAGCCTCCAGGTGCGCAAGCCGTTTGCTGATTACAGACAGCGACAAGTCCTGCTCCCGCGCCGCCGCCGACAGGCTGCCCGCCGCGACGACGATCGAGAAGGTTTCCAGCGCAGGCAGGTCGTCGATCAGCATTCGAGCATCCTCGAGCCGCCACCTTTTCCTTTTTTCGAATAATCCATTCGCTTCCCTTTGGTATTTATATCGAATTCGGAAACCTACCATGACGTCACTGCGCCATCCAGGCGCACCATCATGAAAAAGGAGAATCCGATGTCTGCCTTGCAACGATTCCTGCGCCGCTCGATTGCCGGCACGCTCGCGACGACGTTTGCCGCAGTCGCGCTACCGCCTGTCACCGCCAATGCGGCCGATCTCGCGGCTCCGTTGCACCTGACGGTCGCGGCCGGACTGCCTGCCGCGCAGGCGCGCGGCCAGATCCTTGCGGCGCGCCGCTACGCCACGTTCTGGGACACCGGAGACGAGGCGCTTGCGCGCACGGCACTCGCTGCCGACTTCACGGATCGCACACTGCCGGCCGGACGCGCCCAGGGCCTGCCGGGGCCGCTCGCGGCATCACGAACGATGCGCGCGGCGATTCCCGACCTGCATTGCGAGATCGAGCAGATGATCGTCGCCGGCGATCGCGTCGTCGTTCACCTGCGGTTTCGCGGGCATTTCACCGAGGTCTTCGGTAACACGACCGGTCATGGACAGGCAGTCGATTTCATCGCGACCGACATCTACCGGATCGCGGCCGGCCGGATCGCCGAGAACTGGCACATCGAAGACAACCTGACGCTGATGCGCCAACTCGGCGTCGCAAACTGAGGGCTCGGCCGATGACGAACTTCGATCCTTCGATGCGCACGGCCCGCCGCGCGTTTCTCGCACAGGCCGGTGCGGGCGCCGGGCTGGCCGCCGCCGGCGCGGTACTCGGCAGCGCGGCGCGGGGCGCAAGCGCCGCAACGGCCGGGCCGCTCGCCGCGCCGACCGCCGCACACGGCAAGTTCTGGCCGGACGACATCCGCCTGGCGATCTCGATCTCGATGCAGTTCGAAGCCGGCGGGCAACCGCCCAAGGGCGCGGACAGCCCCTTCCCGCCCGTCGCGTTTCCCCCGTCCGTGCCGGTCGATCTCGCGTCAGCCACCTGGTTCGCTTACGGCTACCGGGAAGGGATTCCGCGCCTTCTCGACCTGTGGGACCGCCACGACGTGAAAGTCACGTCGCACATGATCGGGGAAGCCGCGCGCCGCCATCCCGAACTGGCCCGAGAGATCGTCGCGCGCGGCCACGAAGCGGCCGCGCACGGCCCGACCTGGCGCGCGCAATTCGCGATGAGCCGCGACGACGAGCGACGCTTCCTGACCGAAGCGCGCGACATGGTCGAGGCGGCGACCGGCACGAGGCCGATCGGCTACAACTGCAACTGGTTGCGGCGCGGGCCAAATACGCTGTCGTTGCTGCAGGAACTCGGCTACGTCTATCACATCGACGACGTCAGCCGCGACGAGCCGTTCATCGAGACCGTCGGCGGCCGCGACTTCGTGGTCGTCCCGTACACGCTGCGCAACAACGACATCCTGCTGATCGAAGGCCGCAATTACTCGCCGACGATGTTCCTGGAGCAGATCAAGCTCGATTTCGACCAGCTCTACGCGGAGGCCGGGCAGCGACGCAGGCTGATGTCGATCAGCGCACACGACCGGATCAGCGGCACGCCGCAGATGGTCCATGCGTGGGACGAATTCCTGCGCTACGCGCGAGCGCATCCGGGTGTCGCGTTCATGCGCAAGGACGAGATCGCGCGTTACGCGCTCGGCAGCGCGGCGACACTGCGCGAAACCGAGACGATCTGACCGGATTTCTTTCTTCTCAACGGAAACGAACCATCATGAACGATTCATTCAATGGCAACGCGGTGCTCGTGGTCGGCGGAAGCTCCGGGATCGGCGCGGCCGCCGCGCAGGCATTCGCACAACGCGGCGCACGTGTGACGATCGCTTCGCGCGACGCACGCAAGGGCGAGGCGATCGCAGCCGCAATCGGCCGCGGCACGCGCTTCGCACCGCTCGACATCACGCGAACCGACGAAGTCGACGCATTCTGCGCACGCGCCGGCCAGTTCGACCACGTCGTGATTTCCGCAGCCCAGACCGCAACGGGCCCGGTCCGTTCGCTCGCATTCGACGCCGCACAGGCCGCGATGGACAGCAAGTTCTGGGGCGCGTATCGCATCGCGCGTGCAATCGACGTCGCCCCGGGCGGCTCGCTGACGTTCGTGTCGGGGTTTCTCGGCGTGCGACCGAGTGCATCGTCGGTGCTGCAGGGCGCCATCAATGCGGCACTCGATGCACTGGCCCGCGGCCTGGCGCTCGAACTGGCCCCCGTACGCGTCAACACGGTATCGCCCGGCCTGATCGCCACGCCGCTGTGGGACAAGCTCGCGACCGACGCGCGCGACGCCATGTTCGCCGGCGCCGCGCAGCGGTTGCCGGCGCGCCGCGTGGGCCGGCCCGAGGATGTCGCGAACGCGATCGTCTATCTGGCAGCGACGCCGTACTCGACCGGTTCGACCGTGCTCGTCGACGGCGGCGGCGCAATCGCGTAGTACGTCGAGAAAGGTCCGCGACACGGGCGCGATCGCCATGGAAACGCGCATTCCCGCGCGCCAAAAGACAGCGCCCCGCATGCATCGAAGCATGCGGGGCGCCGTAGCCGCGCAACGGCGCGCGGCGCCAGGTTCCGTCGGCTTACGCGACCGCGCTCACGTCGAGCGGTGCGCCCGTCTTCGCCTGGATCTCGTCGGCGCTCACGCCGTCGGCGAGCTCGAGAACCTTCAGGCCGGCCGGCGTCACTTCGATCACGCCGAGATCGGTGATGATCAGGTCGACCACGCCGACACCCGTCAACGGCAGGTTGCACTCGTCGAGGATCTTGTGCTGGTCGCCCTTCGCGACGTGCTCCATCAGCACGACGACGCGCTTCACGCCCGCGACGAGGTCCATCGCGCCGCCCATCCCCTTGATCATCTTGCCCGGGATCATCCAGT
>Ga0207695_10003364_pt1 | contig 22601 bp, 23 predicted proteins | sample KBSC54metaG_FD_184354 | JGI IMG/M metagenome (GOLD analysis project Ga0207695, IMG submission 184354) | Corn rhizosphere microbial communities from Kellogg Biological Station, Michigan, USA - KBS C5-4 metaG (SPAdes) (version 2) | ecosystem: Host-associated > Plants > Roots > Rhizosphere > Soil...
GCGGCTTGGTGTCGACGCCCAGCGAGGCGAGCTCCTCGATGGCGAGCTCCTTCTTCTTGGCCTTCATGATGTTGGGCAGGCTCGCGTAGCGCGGCTCGTTGAGGCGCAGGTCGGCGGTGATCACCCCGGGCAGGTCGATCTCCAGGGTCTGCAGGCCGCCGTCCACCTCGCGGGTCACCTTGGCCTTCTTGCCCGAGACCTCGACCGCCGAGGCGAAGGTCGCCTGCGGCCAGTCGAGCAGGGTCGCCAGCATCTGGCCGACGGCGTTGTTGTCGCCGTCGATCGCCTGCTTGCCCATGATCACCAGGTCGGGGCTTTCCTTGCCGACGATGGCCTGCAGCACCTTGGCCACGGCCAGCGGCTCCAGGTCGTCGGTGGTCTGCACCAGGATCGCGCGGTCGGCGCCCATGGCCAGCGCCGTGCGCAGGGTCTCCGACGCCTGCTGCGGGCCGATGGAGACGGCGACCACCTCGGTGGCGACGCCCTTCTCGCGCAGACGCACGGCCTCCTCGACCGCGATCTCGCAGAACGGATTCATCGACATCTTCACGTTCGCGAGGTCGACGCCCGTCTGGTCGGGCTTCACCCGCGCCTTGACGTTGTAGTCGATCACCCGCTTGACCGGGACCAACACCTTCATGGGTCGCTAGCGCCTCAAATCTGGCTTCAGGGGAATACTGGGTCGAGCCGGCAATAGCGGTTCCGGCGCGGTTTGCAAACCGCGCGGCGCGGACGGAGCGCTAGCCAGCCCCGCCTCCGATCCCTTATTAAGGCCCCATGAACCCGACGATCGACCGCCTGAAGCTGATCTTCCTCGGCATCTTCGCCGTGGCCAACCTCGCGATCCTGGTCTGGACCCTGGGCTGGGCCATGCCGGAACAGCGCTGCTCGGAAAGCCACAAGTGGTGGGACGGCTACGCGCGCGTCTGCGCCCAGCCGATCCTCACCTCCGACATCACCGGGCGGATGATCACCGACCCGGCGGCGCGCCAAGCGGCGCTTCGGGCCATCGGGCGCGCCCCGCCGCCGCCGGCGAAGCCGTAGGATCGGCCCACGAACGCCACGAACGGGCCTGTCCTGAAAGGCCCGCGCAGCGGGCGCCTCCTAAGATTGGCCACGGAAAACACGGAAAGAGCACGGAAGAACGCCGGCGCTTTCCGTGCTCTTTCCGTGTTTTCCGTGGCTGAAAGACTGAGCCTCCGCTCCGCGGAGTCTCCAAGGCGCGCACCCGTTCGTGGGGTTCGTGGACAATTCAGCGCGTCGCGCCGGACTGCCAGAACACCTCGGCGGCGCCCTGGTCGTTGGCGTGGCGGGCGGCCACGAACAGCAGGTCCGACAGCCGGTTCAGATAGCGCAGGGCCGGCCCGCTGACCGGCTCGCCGGCCTCGATCAGCCGCACGGCCTCGCGCTCGGCGCGGCGGCAGACGGTGCGCGCCAGGTGCAGGGCCGCCGCCGCCGGGGTTCCGCCGGGCAGGATGAAGGAGGCGAGCGGCGGCAGCTCGGCGTTGAGCGCGTCGATCTCCCCCTCCAGCCGGGCGACCTGGCTGTCCAGGATCCGCAGCTTCGAGCCCGCGGGCTCCTCGGCCTTGGCCGGGGTCGAAAGGTCGGCGCCCAGGTCGAACAGCTCGTTCTGGACCCGCGCCAGGATCGCGTCGATCGCCTGGCCGGCGGTATGGATGCGCGCCAGGCCCACGCAGGCGTTGGTCTCGTCGACCGCCCCATAGGCCTCCACGCGCAGGTCGGACTTGCTGACGCTCTGCCCGGTCGCCAGGCGCGTGGCGCCGGCGTCGCCGGTGCGCGTGTAGATGCGGTTCAGGGTGACCATGGGCGTCCGATCAGTGCTTCGTCCGCCACCAGACCGCGCCCATCAGGACCGCGATGGTCAGCGCCTGCATGACCACGCGCAGGCGCATCAGCTTGTTGGAATAGGAGCGGCCGAAATCGCCGCCGCGGAACAGGGCGTAGATCCCCAGGGCCAGGACCGAGGCGACGGCGATCAGCGCCGCCGGGATCAGGTAGCTGAAGATGTCCATGCGGCAATCCTAGGGCAATCCAGACTTGCGAACCACAACCAAGCAGGCTATGCGCCGCGTCCCCGATAGTTGGTGAGCATGTTCAACGAGCCCAATTCTCCGACGGGGTCGAAATTCGGCCCTACTCGGGGCGCAGGCTGCGAATTGACCATCTCCAGAGCATCCCGCCAACTCCAAGTTACGACGATAACGCCGGAATTTCGCGATTCCTAAATGGCGTAACTTGGTCCATGAACATGTTCATCGACTTGCGTCTGGACACGCGGGCCGAAGCGAACGCAGTTAGAAAGGACGGGTGCGCCCGTCAAAGCCCTCAATGATGCACGCCACCAAGATTCAAGCCGCAGAAGACACCTCCGCCAAGGCGCCGACCCGGCGCGCGCTCGCCAAGCAGCAGACGCGCGCCAAGGTGCTGGCCGCCGCGCGCCGCCTGTTCAGTGAACAGGGCTACGAAGGCGCCACGATCCGCGATATCGCCTCGGCCGCCGGCATGTCGACGGGCGCGGTGTTCGCCAACTTCACCGACAAGTCGGACCTGTTCCGCGAGATCATGGTCACCGACATGGCCGCGCTCGCCGACGCCATGCGCGAGGCCGCCGCCCGCGGGGCCGGCGTCGAGGACACCCTCTTGCGGATGTTCGCCGCCGGCTACGCCTTCTACCGCAGCCAGCTGCCGCTCGCCCGCGCGGCGTTCAGTGTCGGCTGGTCGCCGGAGGACGGTCCGGCCCTGCGCAACGCCGCCCCGGTCCAGGTGCTGAACAGCCTCATCGTCGAGCAGCTCGGCCAGGGCGTCGAGCGCGGCGAGCTGCGCCCCGACGACCTGGCGCTGCGCGCCCAGATGCTGTTCGACGCCTACCTGTCGAACTATCCGCAGGCGATCTTCGAAGGCTGGACCCTTGAGGCCCTGCAGGACCGCGCCCGCGACCAGATCCGCGTCCTGCTGGCGGGCGCCCGGCGGGCCTAGGCCCGCGGCGCCGTCTGACAGGGAATGAGTTCTCCCGGCAGGATCGCAACCGACGCTCTGCCCGACGACGGGTTACTCTCGCCGCCGGCCGCCGTCGTGGCGTCCAGCCTGCGACGCACCCAGAAGGAGGCGACGCGCAACCGGGTCATCGACGCGGCGCGCGAACTCTTCGACACCCAGGGCTACCAGGGCACGACGATCCGCGAGATCGCGCGCCACGCCGGGGTGTCGGTGGGCAGCGTCTTCACCACCTTCGCCTCCAAGGGCGAGATCCTCAGCCAGGTGATGCAGGACCGGCTGGACGGGCTCTACGCCGAGCTCGACCGCGTCATGCCGCATCTGCGCGGCGCGACGATCGAGCGCCTGCGGACGATGTTCGCCATCCACTTCGCCTTCGAGGTGCAGCACACGCGCCTGTTCCTGGCGCACATCGCCTCGGCCTACGACTGGACCCTGCCGCCGTCCGCCAAGCCGATGGGCAAGACGCCGCGCCTGCAGGAGATCATCCGCGAATGCCTGGCCAAGGGCGTGGCCGACGGCGACGTCGATCCGGCGATCGAGACCCAGGAGATCGTCGACCTCTTGATGGCGGCCTACGCCTGGGCCTACCGGCTGGCGGCCTGGAACGACGCCAACGCCGCGGAGCTGACCGCGGTCATGGACCGCCAGATCGGCCTGATCGCCCAGGGTTTCACGCCGCGTTCCTGAGTGTCATCCCGGAAGCCGCGTCGGCGGCTGTCCGGGAACCCATGAACACCCGACCTGGAGATCCGCCTTCAAGCGGTCGCTTGGACTGTAGAAAAGGCGTTCGTCGGACGGACCGAGCCATAGATCTCATGGCGGCCAGTTTGCCTTCCGGCCTCGGCAACTCAAGGTTCGCCGCAGGCGACCGCTCCGCGGCGGCGCGACGCGCCGACCTTGACTTGCCGAGTCCGGAAGGCGCGCATCCGCCGTGAGATTTAAGGCGGGGAAGCGTCTGACGACGCACTGCCTCACGCCGTCTCTATCGTCGGTCAGTCGACGTTCCAGCAGCCGGGAATCCTCGCTCAGTTCGCCCCTTCGAGCAGGCGCCGGGCGATCACCTGCGCCTGGATTTCGCCGGCGCCTTCGAAGATGTTGAGGATGCGGGCGTCGGCCAGCACCCGGCTGACCGGCTGTTCGACGGCGAAGCCCGTTCCGCCGTGGATCTGCACGGCGTTGTCGGCGGCCGCCCAGGCGATGCGGGCGGCGACCAGCTTGGCCATGCCGGCCTCCAGGTCGCAGCGCCGGCCCTGGTCCTTGGCGCCCGCCGCGAACCAGGCGAGGCGCCGCGCGCCCAGGATCTCGGCGGCCATCATGGCGAGCTTGTTGGCCACCCGCGGGAAGGCCGCCAGGGGCTCGCCGAACTGGCGGCGGGCGAGCGCGTAGTCCAGCGCCAGGTCGAGCGCGTTCTGGGCGACCCCGATGGCGCGGGCGGCGGTCTGGATGCGCGCGCTCTCGAAGGTCGCCATCAGCTGAGCGAACCCCTGGCCCGGCTGGCCGCCCAGCAGGTTGGCGTGCGGGACCGCGAAGCCGTCGAAGGCGAGCTCGTATTCCTTCATGCCGCGATAGCCGATCACGCCGATCTCGCCGCCGCTCATGCCGGGCGCGGGGAAGGGCTCGCCCGCCGTCCCGCGCGGCTTGCCGGCCAGGAACATCGACAGCCCCCGGTGGTCGCTCGAGGCCGGATCGGTGCGCACCAGCAGGGTCATCAGGTCGGCGCGGGCGGCGTGGGTGATCCAGGTCTTGGCGCCGGTCACCCGCCAGGCCTCGCCATCCCGGACCGCGCGGGCGCGCAGGGACCCGAGGTCGGAGCCGGCCTGGGGCTCGGTGAACACCGCGGTGGGGACGATGGCGCCGGAGGTGACGCCGGGCAGGAACCGGGCCTTCTGGTCGTCCGTGCCGTGCGCCAGCAGCAGTTCGGCGGCGATCTCGGAGCGGGTGCCGAGCGAGCCCGCGCCGATGAAGCCGCGCGACAGCGCCTCGGTGACCACGCACATGGCGACCTTGCCCAGGCCCGAGCCGCCCCAGGCCTCGGGCGCCGTCAGGCCGAAGACGCCGAGCGCCCCCATCTCCTCGATCAGTCTGAGCGGGATCAGCTCGTCGCGCAGGTGCCAGCCGTGGGCGAAGGGGGCGATCTTCTCGGCCGCGAAGGCGGTGAACTGGTCGCGGATGGCCTCGAGCGTCTCGTCGAGCCCGCTGGCCTCCAGGGACGGGCGGCCGCGCGCCTGGTCGAGCAGTTCGACGATGCGCGACTTCACCGCCTGGGCGGCGCCGGGCTGCAGGCGCGCGATCACCGGGGCCAGCCGCGCGGCCGGGACGCCCAGGTCGGCGGGCCGGAAGACCTCGCCCTGGTTCATCGGCAGGCCGCCCGCGAGCTGGCTGAGGTATTCGTGCGCCAGGAGCTGGGCCGGCAGGGCCTCGGCCTCGCCCAGCGCGCCCCGGCCGGCGAGGTCGCGCGCCCAGGCCGCGGTCTGGCGCAGCGTCTCGGCATAGGCCGCCGCCCAGGCCAGGCCGTGGGCGCCGTGCTGCTCGGCGTCGAGCGCCGCGCGGTCGAGGCGGCCGGCGGGGCGCACCCGCGCAGCCACCGCCGCCTGCAGCTCGGCGACCAGCGCCCAGGCCTCGCGCGCGGCGAGGTCGAGGAGGTCGGGCAGGTCAGGCAGGACGAGGCTCATCGCCGCCGACTATAGGCGAAGCTTGCTTTGCGTCGCGCCAGACGGCTTTGCTGCCGACACAAAAAGCGAAGGGGTCCCGCCATGCTCGTTGTCCACCACCTCAACGACTCGCGCTCCCAGCGCATCCTGTGGCTGCTCGAGGAACTCGGGGCGCCCTACGAGATCAAGTTCTACCAGCGCGATGCGACCACGCGCCTGGCGCCGCCGGAGCTGCAGGCGGTGCATCCGCTCGGCAAGTCGCCGGTGATCACCGACCGCGCCGAGACGATCGCCGAGTCCGGCGCCATCGTCGACTACATCCTGCGCACCTATGGCGGCGGACGCCTGGCGCCGGCGGCCGGCTCGAAGGACTTCGAAAAATACAACGAGTGGCTGCACTACGCCGAGGGTTCGGCCATGCTGCCGCTGATGCTCAACCTCTATGTCGGCCGGCTGGGCGAGGCCGCCGCGCCGCTGCAGCCGCGCATCGACAGCGAGATCGCCAACCACGTGGGCTACGTGGACCGCTCGCTGGAGGGTCGCGACTGGCTGATGGGCGCCGACCTCACCGGCGCCGACATCCAGATGAGCTTCGTGGGCGAGGTGGTCCGCGCCTTCGGCCGCATCGACGCCTATCCCAACGTCAAGGCCTGGGTGGAGCGCTTCCAGGCCCGGCCGGCCTACCGGGCGGCGCTGGAAAAGGGCGGCCCCTACAACCTCGGCCCGCGGACCTAGCGCAGGCGTTCGGCTCGCCGTTCAGGGTTCTTGTCCACGAACCCCACGAACGGGTTCCCGCCTGGAGACTCCGCGGAGCGGAGGCTCAGTCTTTCAGCCACGGAAAACACGGAAAGAGCACGGAAAGCGCCGGCGTTCTTCCGTGCTCTTTCCGTGTTTTCCGTGGCCAATCTCAAGCGGCGCCCGCTGCGCGGGCCTTTCAGGATCACACCCTTCGTGTGGTTCGTGGACTATTTTCTTCCGCTACTCGAACGCCGGGAAGTCGTCGTCCAGCAGGCCGTCGAGGAAGTCGAAGACGGCGGCCTTGGTCAGGGCGTGAGGGATGGCCGAGAAGTGGTCGCAGCCCGGCACGGTGACGCCGTGGCCGTGCGGGAAGATCCGCGCCAGGCCCTCCGGGTCGCCCGCGCCCTCGTCGCCCACGCCGGCCACCGCCAGCACCGGCATCGGCAGCCGCGCCATGGCGTCCCGGTCGAGGGCGGGGTTCTTCACCCGGGTGACGGCGGCCAGCGCCTTGCGGTCCTCGCCCTGCTCGTCGGCGAACTGGCGGAAGCTGCGCAGCATGGGCTGGGTGATGGTTGCGGGATCGTCGGCCAGCATGGCGTCGGCCATGGGCTCGCCGACCACCGCCGGCGCGGGCTGCAGCAGCTTTTCGCCGACCCCGCCGAGGATCAGGTTGGAGACCTGCTCGGGCGCGGCGAGCGCCGCGGCCAGCGCGGTGCGCGTGCCCATGGAATAGCCGAAGACGTCGGCCCGGCCGACGCCCAGGTGGTCCATCAGATTGAGCACGTCGCCGGCCAGCTTTTCGCGCAGGTAGGCGTCGGGGTCGTGCAGCTTCTCGCTCTCGCCGTGGCCCCGCTGGTCGAGCGCGATCACCCGCATGCGCCGCCGCTCGAAGGCGGAATACCAGCCGGTGCGCTTCCAGCCCTCGTTGCGGTTGGAGGCGAAGCCGTGGATCAGCACGATCGTCCGCTCGCCGCCGCCGGGCGGCGTGTTGTCGTCATAGGCGATCTGGACGCCGTCGGAGAGGAAGCTGGCCATATGGTGAAGCCTACCGTCAGGGCGCCTCGCCGGTCCACTCCCAGTGCCAGGGTTCGAAGGGATAGGGGACGAAGCCGAAGCGGTCGGCGTTGGCCACCAGCCAGCGGTAGGTGGGCGTGCGGCTCATGAACAGGCGGTTGGGGTCGGCGCTGGAGTCCGGCCGCAGCCCCGGGGCCTCGCCCACATAGAGGTCCACGGCGAGGCCGGTGCGGTGCGCCGAGCAGGTGGAGCGCACGGTGTTGTCGCAATTGCCGTCGCCGGCGCAGCGGGCGTCGTCGGCCCCGGGGCTGCGGAAACCCGAGAAGATCGTCAGGTTGCGGGGATCGGCGGCGATCCGCGGGTCGGCGGCGCGCGCGGCCGCGGCCAGCCGGCGGTAGGCGGCGAGCGCGGCGGGACGAAGTTCGATCGGCTTTCCGGAATAGCCCTCGGCCTTGTCCGCCCAGGCGAGCGCGCTCTCGGGCGGCGGCGCGGGACAGACGCCATGGCCGCTGGCCCGGACGAACGGGCGGCGCAGTTCGATCACGTCGCGCATCCTCGCGAAGACGGCCTCGCTCATGATCCCGTCGGCCGGCAGGGTCTGGCGCGCCTGCCAGGCGGCGAGCGCGGCGGCGAAGCCCGGCGTCGCCGGCGCGCAGCCGGTCGCGATCTCCCGGGCGATCAGCGGCGCATAGGTCGCCCATCCCAGCTCGGCGCGGCGGAACGGCGCCCAGGCCAGGGTGTCGAGGGAGGCGGCGTTGGCTTGCGCCGCCGCGCTCGGCCCGGCGTCGCAGGCCTGGGCGACCTCAACGGCCGGCGGGGCGGGCGGCGGGGCCGCCAGTGGCGCGCCCGGCGCCGCGGCGCCCGGCGCGGCGGCGCTCCGGACCGGGGCGTGATGGGTCACGCGCAGCACGATGAGGCCCAGGACGATGGCCGCCACGGCCAGTCCGCCCAGGAACCGCAGCGCTTCTGAAGCCTTGATCCTCACGGGCCGACAACGCGCGGCGCAGAACCGAGGTCCATGATGAATTTCCCCAAGGCGGCGCTCGCCGCCGGTGTTCCCCTGATTCTGCTGGCCGCCGCCTGCTCCGATCCCGCCTCGAAGAGCCAGACCACCACCACGACGACCGCCGCCCAGGCCGCGCCGCCCGCGCCCGCCGCCGCGCCGCCCGCCGTCGCCTCGGCGCAGAACTTCCCGGCGCCCGACGTGCATCCGGAACCCCTGGAGGTCCCCCCGATCGAGGCCTCGGCCTCGCCGGCCGCCCAGCCGATCGACACCGCCGACTGGACGGCGGAGCCGGTGACCAAGCAGGCCAAGAAGAACGCCCTGCTGCGCGCCGAGGTGCTGCTGGCCCGCGCGCACTTCTCGCCGGGCGTCATCGACGGCCAGGACGGCGGCAACCTGAAGAACGCCATCGCCGCCTTCGAGACGGCCCACAACCTGCCGGTCGACGGCAAGATGGATGCGGACGTCTGGACCGCGCTGGCGGCCGACACCCGGCCGGTGCTCACCGACTATCTGATCACGCAAGAGGACCTCAAGGGCCCGTTCCTGGAGAAGATCCCCACCGACATGGTGGAGTTGGCCAAGCTGCCGGCGGTGGGCTTCACCAGCCCCGCGGAGGAACTGGCCGAGCGGTTCCACATGGACGAGGCGCTCCTGAAGTCGCTGAACCCGGGCGTGGATTTCGGGGTCGCCGGGACCAAGATCGTGGTTGCGGCGCTGGGTCCCGACAAGCTGCCCGGCGTCGTCCAGCGCATCGAGGTCGACAAGGCCAAGCGCCAGGTCCGCGCCTATGGCGCCGGCGGGCTCCTGCTGGCGGTCTATCCGGCGACCGTCGGCTCGACCGACCGTCCCGCCCCGGACGGCGAGTGGGCGGTGCGCACCGTGGCCCCCAACCCGACCTACACCTTCGATCCGTCGCGCCTGACCTTCGGCAAGGTCTCGGACGGCAAGCTGACCATCAAGCCCGGCCCGAACAATCCGGTGGGCTCGACCTGGATCGACCTGACCAAGGACACCTACGGCATCCACGGCACGCCGGACCCGCGCCTGGTGGGCAAGACCGCCAGCCATGGCTGCGTGCGCCTGACCAACTGGGACGTGCGCCAGCTCAGCCAGGCGGTGAAGAAGGGGACGGTGGTGGCCTTCGTGGGGGTCGAGCGGGCCAATGCCCCGAAGGTGACCGGATAGTCTCCGGAGGCTCCCAGCGGGAAGCGTCCCTCACCGGCCGTCGCCCTAGGGGAGGATCGGCGCTCAGCTTCGCCAGCGCAGGGTCGTGGCCTCGACCGGATTGACGAAGGCGCGGCCCTCGCGGCGGCTGGCGGCCCATTCGCGCTTGAGCTGCTGATACCACTTGGCCTGGCGGTCGGCGTCGTCGATCCAGAGCAGGGACGGGTCGTACCTCAGCCCCTGGTTCTGCAGGTTCACCATGTCGCCGTCCTGGCGCAGGAAGGCGCGCGCGCCGGCCGCGATGAACGGCTTCAGGAACAGGAACGCCGGATGGTCGGACCAGACGATCTGGGTGATGCGCGTGGCCGCGGCGTTCACCGGCGTCAGGCAGGTCAGCGACAGCACCTGGCGCTTGCCGACCGTCACATGCTCCCAGCGCATCCCGGGGATGCGGAAGGTGATCTCAGTGAGCGGCTCGCCGCCCAGGATGGCGTAGGCGCGGGAGTTCTTCGACGGCTCGTGGCGCACCATGGCGAAGCCCTGCTCGCGCGGCTCGAACCGCTTGGCCTTCTCGTGCTGGCTGGATTTCGAGCGCCACCACCACTGCTGGTGCACATAGGGGCCGTGGGCCGGGTCCATCAGGCCGACCACCGCGTGGTCGATGTGGGCGGCGAAGTCCATGCGGTCGACCAGCTTGGGCGCGCCGCCGACCACGCCCTCGAAGACCGGCGCAGGCTCGGTGGGCTCGCCGTCGTCACGCGGGTCGGAGGAGACCCAGACGAAGACCAGGCCCTGGCTCTCGGCCACGGGATAGCGCCGGACCCGGATGCGGCCCACGTCCATCTCCTGGTCGGCCACCAGCGAGGGGATCGCCGCGCAGGCGCCGTCCGCGCCGAACCGCCAGCCGTGGTAGGGGCACTCCACCGTCTCCGCGCCCGAGGCTTCCCGGTGGAAGCGGCCGGCCGACAGCGGCGCGGCCCGGTGCGGGCAGATGTCGCGCAGGGCGAAGAGCTTGCCGGCGTTCGAGCGCCCCAGCAGCACCGGCTCGCCCAGCAGCTCGTGGCGGGCGAGCTTGCCGGGCTTCAGGTCGCCGGAAAGCGCGGCGAAATACCAGATGTCGGTCAGGAACCCCTGGCCGAACCTGGCCTCGCTTCGCCCCGGTTTGCTGTCGCCCTCGGCCATCCGTCCGCTTCTATTCTCCCGCTCATCCCCGCGAAAGCGGGGACCCAGGTGTTTTAGTTTCGGCTGAGTCTAGGCCCCTACGCGGACAGCGCCTCGATCCAAACGAAAAAAGCCTGGGTCCCCGCTTTCGCGGGGATGAGCGGATCACGGGAGCCTAAGGAAGGCCGCGGCGTGGGCGGAGAGGCCGATGGAGCCGCCGCGCAGGTCGGCGTCGCCGGCCCGGACCTCCAGCAGGATGGCGCCTTCGAGCTCGGGGGCGTCGACGAAGCGGGGCTCGGCGCTGAGGTTGAACAGGCAGGCGATGGTCTCGTCCCCCTCGCGCCGGACGAAGGCCAGCACCGGGTCGGGGACGTCGAGGAAGGTGAGGTCGCCGGCGGTCAGCGCCGCCGAACCGCGCCGCAGGGCGATCATCTCGCGGGCGAAGGCCAGCGTGGACTCCCGGTCGGCCTCCTGGGCCGCGACGGTGAGCTCCGCATGCTCGCGCGCGGCGGGCAGCCAGGGGGTCCCGGTCGTGAACCCCAGCGCCGGGCCCGGCGCCCAGGGCATCGGCGTGCGGCAGCCGTCGCGACCGCCGGAATAGGGCCAGTAGAGGTCGCCCACCGGGTCGCGCAGCTGGTCGCGCCTCAACGCCGCCTGCGGCAGGCCGAGCTCCTCGCCCTGGTAGATCAAGGTGGTGCCCTTCAGCGCGATCAGCAGGCCGAACAGCAGCTTCGCGAGGTCAGGGGAGGCCTCGTCGCCGCCGAACCGGCTGACCGTGCGCGGCACGTCGTGGTTGGAGAAGCTGATGGTCGGCCAGTGGGCCGGATGGGCGGAGAGCGTCGCGTAGTGGTCCTTGAAGACCTGCGGCGTCAGCCTGCGTTCCAGCAGCATGACGAAGGTGTAGGCCGAGTGCAGGCCCTCGTCGGGCGGCAGATAGGCGCCGCAGCGTTCCTCCTCTTCCGAGAACTCGCCGAAGACGAAGCGCTCGCGCCCCTCGCGGCCGTCGTGCCGCTCCACGCGCCGGCGGATGGCCTCCAGGGTCTCCACGTTCTCCGGCAGGTTGGAATCGAAGAGGTGCCTTTGCAGGTTGCCGGCGTGCGACCAGTCATGCCGGGTGCGCTCGGCGACCGGGACGGGCGGGTTGTCGGTGAGCGCCGCGTCGTGGAGGAAGGTGCCGGCCACGTCCAGGCGAAAGCCGTCGACGCCCCTGTCGAGCCAGTGGTCGAGGACGCCGAGCGCCGCCTCGCGGGCGCCGGGGCTGCGCCAGTTCAGCTTGGGCTGCTGGCGCAGGAACTTGTGGTGGTAGTGCTGGCGCCGGGCCGGCTGGTAGGCCCAGGCGGGGCCGCCGAACACCGAGAGCCAGTTGTTGGGCGCCGTGCCGTCCTCGCTGGGGTCGGCCCAGACGTACCAGTCGGCCTTGGGCCCGTCCGCGCCGCCGGTCAGGCTTTCCACGAACCAGGGGTGCTCGTCGGAGGTGTGGCTCAGCACCTCGTCGAGCACCACCTTCAGCCCCCGCGCATGGGCCGCGTCCAGCAGGCTCTGGAAGTCGGCAGGCGTGCCGTAGTCGCCCTGCACGCCCTCGAAGTCGGCGACGTCATAGCCCCAGTCGCGGTTGGGCGAGGGATGGATCGGCGACAGCCAGATCCCGTCGACGCCGAGGCTCTGGATGTAGTCGAGCTTGGCCTCGACGCCCGGCAGGTCGCCATGCCCGTCGCCGTCTGAGTCGAAGAAGCTGCGGACGTAGACGTGGTAGAGGATCGCGCCTCGCCACCAGGGGCGGGTCATCAAGATGCTCCCCCAGCGCGGAGCGCGATCGAGGGGGAGCTGTCACCGCAGGTGACTGAGGGGGTTGAAGCCCACTGGTTCATCCGCTGTGGCTGAAACCCCTCCGTCGCTTCGCGCCACCTCCCCCTCATCGCGCTCCGCGCTGGGGGAGGATCTGAGAATCAGACCTCGGACGTATCGTTGATGATCCGCGAGACCAGGCCGTAGTCGACGGCCTCCTCGGCGCTCATCCAGAAGTTCCGCTGGGTGTCCTTGACGATCCGCTCGACGGTCTGGCCGGTTTCCTTGGCGATCATCCGGTTCACGCGGTCGCGCATCTTGATGATCTGCTCGGCCTCGATCTGGATGTCGCTGGCCTGGCCGCGCATGCCGCCGGCCGGCTGGTGCAGCAGGAAGCGGGTGTTCGGCAGGCAGAGCCGGTTCTCCTTCTTGGCGCCCAGGAAGATGTGCGCCCCGGCGCTGGCCACCCAGCCGGTGCCGATCACCTTCACCTCGACGCCGCAGAAGCGGATCATGTCGTGGACGGTGTCGCCGCTTTCGACGTGGCCGCCGGGCGAATTGATGATCACCCGGATCGGCTTGTCGTTCTCCGAGGCGAAGGCGGTGATCTGGGCGGTGACCCGCTCGGCCAGCCGCATGTCGATCTCGCCGAACACCAGCACCGTGCGCGACTTGAAGAGCGCGTTCTGCACCGGCCCGGAGGTCATGGGCATGTCGGGCTGGCGGCCCTTGTCCTCGTCGTCGCCGTCTTCGTCGTCCAGCCAGCTCTTGTAGATCTCGCGCATAAAGTCCTCGTGGATTTCGCTTGCCCGGAACGTGCGTCGCCCAAGCGCCGACCGCAAGGGGGCGGGCGCCTTTTCCGCATCGCACGAAAATTGCGCCATCGCCCCCTGACGATGTCAGTATCCCCGCCTACCGTCGGTCATCGACCGCTGTCAGGTTTGGCGCAGGCAAACACGATAGAGAGATCCGACCATGAAGAAGTACCTGATCGAGCGGCGCATCCCCGGCGTGCACAGGTTCTCGCCGGCGGAATATGCGGGGGCCACGGCCGTTTCCAACGCCGCCCTGGCCAAGCTCGCACCGCGCATCCAGTGGGTGGAGTCCTACGTCACCGAGGACCAGACGCTGTGCGTCTACATCGCCGAGGACGAGAACGTGATCCACGAGCACGCCAAGCTGAGCGGGTTCCCGGCCGACAGGATCACCGAGGTTTCGACCAAGATCGACCCCATGACCCGGGCCTGACCGGCCCTGGCGCGGATTGCGGAGGGCGGGCGATGCTCGATGTGACGGTGGTGCTGCTGGAGGACGGCTTCTCCTCCACGGCGATCATGCCGGTGGAGATCTTCCACTTCGCCGGCAAGCTCTGGAACGACCTGCACGACCACCCGCCGGAGCCCGCGTTCCGCGTGCGGACCGTCTCGATCAGCGGCGAGGCGGTCCACAGCGTCTACGGCCTGGGCATGACGCCCCATGCGGCGCTGTTCGACGTCGAGCGGACCGACGTGGTCATCGTCTCGACCTCCAGGCTCGACCTCGACCTGGCGTTCGTGGAGAACAGCGCCCTCCTGCCGTGGGTCCGCCGGCAGCATGAGCAGGGGGCGCTGGTGGTGGGCGTCTGCATGGGCGCGGCCTATCTGGCCGAGGCCGGCCTGCTGGACGGGCGCATGGCGACCACCCACTGGGCGCTCTCGGAACGGTTCGCCACGCGCTACCCCCAGGTGGACTGGCGGCCGGACCTGTTCATCACCGAGGACAGCCGGGTGCTGTGCTCCGGCGGGGTGTTCGCGGCGGTCGACGTCAGCCTCTACCTCGTCGAGAAGCTCTGCGGTCACGAGGTGGCGGTGAAGTGCGCCAAGTCGCTGCTGCTGCCGATGCCGCGCATCCACCAGACCGGCTACGCCATGCAGATGGTCTCCAAGGCGCACAACGACCCGCGGATCCGCGGCGTCGAGGCCTTCCTGCAGGCCAATTTCGCGAACGATATCTCGACCCAGGACATGGCCGAGCGGGCGGGCCTGGGCGAGCGGACCTTCGTGCGGCATTTCAAGGCCGCCACCGGCCAACTTCCGGCCGGCTACATCCAGGCCCTGCGCATCCAGGCGGCCAAGGCCATGCTGGAGCGCGACGCCAAGCCGGTGCAGGCGATCAGTTCCGACGTGGGCTACGACGACGTGGCCTTCTTCCGCAGCCTCTTCAAACGCATCACCCGCATGACGCCCAGCGAGTACCGCGCCCATTTCGCGCCGCTCAGCGTCCGCCGCCAGGTCGAGCTGGAGGCGCCCCGGATGAACTGAGTTCCGGGCCGGGGCCCCGGCATGGCAAAAGGCGTCGGACTCGCATCCGGGGAGCCTCGACGATGGCGACTTCGTTCTATGACCTGACCGTGCCGACCTACCTGCAGACGGTGGGCGCGGTCGGCGGCGTCCTCGACCGCGCGGCCAGCCACTGCGCCGAGACCGGCGCCGATCCCGACGACTTCCTGGACGCGCGCCTGATCGATGACATGGCGCCCTTCCATTTCCATATCGAGGTCGTGTCGCACCACTCCCTCTGGGCGCTGGAGGCGGTGAAGACCGGCCGGTTCGCCCCGCCCGCGCTTCGCGGACCGATCCCGTTCGCCGAGCTGCAGGCGATGACGCTCGAGACGGAAACCGCGCTGAGGGCGCTCACCCCCGAGGAGGTCGACGGCTGGGCGGGCCGGGACCTGGATTTCCAGATCGGCCCGCGGCGGCTGGGCTTCACCTCCGAGACCTTCATCCTCAGCTTCTCGCTGCCCAACTTCCATTTCCACGCCGCCATCGGCTACGCGATCCTGCGGATGAAGGGCGTGCCGATCGGCAAGCGGGACTACGAGGGACGGCTGCGGGTGAGGGGGGCCTGGCCGGCCAGCGACGCGGGCCTGCCTTGACGCGCCCGCAAGCCGCATCGCAAATGGCCGGAAATCAAACGACCGTTTGGAGGAGCCGCCATGAGCGACGTGATGGACAAGCCCGGAACCCTGGCCGGGACCCTGTTCGACCTGACCGGCAAGGTGGCGGTGATCACCGGCTCGTCGCGCGGCATCGGCAAGGCCATTGCCGAGCAGATGGCCGCCCACGGCGCCAAGGTGGTGATCTCCTCGCGCAAGGCCGGGCCTTGCGAAGAGGTGGCCGCGGCGATCAATGCGCGCGCCGCCGGCCACGCCATCGCCGTGCCCGCCAACATCTCGTCGAAGGACGACCTGCAGCGGCTGATGGACGAGACGCGCAAGGCGTTCGGCAAGATCGACATCCTGGTCTGCAACGCCGCCTCGAACCCGTTCTACGGCAGCCAGCTCGACATCTCCGACGACGCCTTCGGCAAGATCCTCACCAACAACATCGTCGCCAACAACTGGATGATCGGCATGGTCGCCCCGGAGATGAAGGCGCGGAACGACGGGGTGATCATCATCGTCTCCTCGATCGGCGGCCTGCGGGGCAGCGAGGTGATCGGCGCCTACTGCATCTCCAAGGCCGCCGACATGCAGCTCGCCCGCAACCTCGCCAGGGAGCTCGGCCCGCACAACATCCGGGTCAACTGCGTCGCGCCGGGCCTGGTCAAGACCGACTTCGCCAAGGCGCTCTGGGACACCCCGGAGGGCGAGAAACGCGCCAGCTCCGGCACCCCGCTCCGCCGCCTGGGCGAACCCGACGACCTGGCGGGCGCGGCGGTCTACCTGGCCAGCCGTGCGGGCGCCTGGACGACGGGGCAGACGATCGTGGTCGACGGCGGGAGTACGTGCTGAGGCGCGACTAGAGCGGGGCGATCTTCTCGATGGCCGCCAAGGCGGCCATCCTGGTCCGTGGAGCATCCCTCGGGATGCTTCCCGCCCTTAAATCCCATGGATGATGCGAGCCTTGGGGCCTCGGCTTGTCAAGGACCGGCCCCTGGCCGGCCGCGTGGCGGCGCGCCTTCGGCGCGTCCTTGAGAAGCCGAGGCCCCAAGGCAAACTGGCCGCCATGGAAATTATGGCTCAGTCCGCGGTTCCCCCGCCGTTGAAAACTCCGCCGCCTTATCCCGCAAAAACGCCGTCATGGCCCGGCTTGTCCGGGCCACCCATGATCTCCGTCGAAGGGTGCGAGCGGCGCTGACGCGGACGTGCTGGCGCCATCGGGTGTTCATGGGTCGCCCGGACAAGCCGGGCGATGACGATCAGAGGGGGACGATGGGGGAGGCAGGCTACCCCTTCACCACCATCTCCAGCCCGCCTTCGAACGGCAGGGTCATGGCGGTGAGCCCGTTCGCCGGGTCTTCCACGAACGCGAAGAACTTGCCGTAGGCGTGGCGGACCTGGGTGGTGTTGTCGGCGACGATGACGGCGCCGGGGCGCAGGCGCGGGGCGATCAGTTCGATGGCCGGCCGCGCCATCTCGGTCCAGATGTCCATCAGCACGAAGTCGACCGGCCCCTCGATGACCTTCAGGGTCTGCCTGAGGTCGCCCTCGCGCAGGTCGATCAGGTCGGCCAGGGCCTGCGCGAAATGGGCCCGCGCCGCGGCGGCCTTGGCCGGTTCGTGCTCCGTGCCGATCACCACGCCCCCGCCGTTCGCCCGCACCGCGTCGGCCAGGTAGAGCGTCGAGACACCCCAGGAGGTGCCCACCTCGACCACGCGGCTGGCCCGAAGCGCGCGGCACATCAGGTGGCAGAACTCCGCCTTGGCGGGCTCCAGCGCCACCAGCTTGTCGGCCATGTAGCGGTGGGAGGTCTCGTCCAGCCCGTCCCAGGACAGCTCGCCCCGCTTGGCGCGCTCGGCGAACCAGGCGCCGGTCTCCGCCTCCTGAGCCACGCTTTGCGCGTGCAGGCGATCGACCAGGGCCTGCAGCGCCGGGTCGGTGAGGACGCTTGTCGCCATGCGCCAATCTCCTTGGGCCAGTCTCCTTGGACGCCCAAGCTATGCCTTTCGAGCGCGGCCGTAACCCCGGCCCGCCACCGGCCGGCTCAGTCGTAGGGCGCGTTCAGCTGTTCCTCCGTGACCTCGCGCTTCTCTTCCAGGCTGGCGGTGCGCGCGAACACCCGATCGGCGATCAGGGAGCCGGCGACGCAGATCGCGAGGAAGGCGCCCAGGCCCACCCAGGTCCAGCCCAGGACCAGGAAGCAGCCCACGCCGATCGGCGCATAGATCAGGTAGACGCCGAAGCTCGCCCAGCGACCGCGGGTCATCGCGCAGCCGCCAGGTCGCGGGCCCTGGCCAGGCGGGCGACGCCGGCGTCCAGGGTCTCGTCGCGCTTGGAGAAGCACAGGCGCACGATGTGGCTCACCACGTCCTCCTCATAGAGCGCCGACACCGGGATGGCGGCGACGCCGGCTTCCTTCACCGCGGCCAGGCAGAAGTCGCGGTCGGGCGCCTCGACGCCGGAGGCTCGCAGATCGAGGTTGAGGAAATAGGTCCCTTCGGACGGCAGGACGGCGAAGCCCTCGCGCTTCAGGCCCTCGGCCAGGCGGCCGCGCGAGCGCTCCAGGCCGCGCGGCATGGCCTCGAACCAGTCGCCGGGGCTGTCCAGGCCGAAGGCCACGGCGGCCTGCAGGTTGGGCGGGGTGGTGAAGGTCAGGAACTGGTGGGCGCGGGCGAGGCTGTGGGTCAGCTCCGGCGCCGCGCAGAGGAAGCCCACCTTCCAGCCGGTCAGGCCGAACATCTTCCCCGCTGAGCCGATCTTGACGGTGCGCGCGCGCATGCCGGGATAGGCGATCAGCGGCCGGTGGCGGGCGTTCCCGAACACCACCTGCTCCCAGACCTCGTCGCAGATGGCGGTGAGGTCATGAGCGACGCAGAATTCCGCCAGCAGCGCGAGGTCCTCGTGCGACAGCACCGTGCCGGCCGGGTTGTTCGGGTTGTTCAGCACCAGGAAGCGGGTGCGCTCGGTGAGCGCGGCCTCCAGCATCGCCCGGTCGAAGCGCCAGTGCGGCGGCTGCAGGCTGACCAGCCTGGGGACCCCGCCGGCGCGGCGGATCAGCGGCAGGTAGGCGTCGTAGAGCGGCTGGAAGACGATCACCTCGTCGCCCGGCTCGATCAGGCCGAAGAAGGCCGCCGCCAGGGCCTCGGTGGCGCCGGAGGTGACGGTCACCTCGCTGGCCCAGTCCAGGTCGAGGCCCTGCGTGCGCGCGTAGTGGCCGGCGACGGCCTGGCGCAGCTCCGGCAGGCCGGCCATCGGCGGGTACTGGTTGTAGCCGTTCAGCACCGCCTCGGCCGCCCGGGCGCGGACGGCCTCGGGGCCGGGGTCGTCCGGGAAGCCCTGGCCCAGGTTCACGGCGCCCAGGCTGCGGGCGAGGCCGGACATCTCCTCGAAGACGGTCATCGGCAGGCTTGAGAAGATCGCGTTGGGCATTAGATCATCGGCGTGAAGGACGAAGCTTCGCCTTCATGACCCTTCCGGAGCCCGCCCGTCCATGGAGATCGTCGAATTCGCCCCCGAGCATGCCCCGGCGTTCCGGGCGCTGAACGAGGCCTGGATCTCCCGGTACTTCGCCATCGAGGCCAAGGACCGCGAGGTGCTGGACGACCCGCACGGCAAGATCGTCGCCAAGGGCGGGCGGATCTTCATGGCGCTCGAGGACGCCGAGCCGGTGGGCTGCGTCGCCCTGATCCGCATGGCCGACGGTGGCTATGAGGTGGCCAAGATGACCGTGGTCGAAACCCTGCGCGGCTCGGGCCTGGGCCGGCGGCTGATGCAGCGGTGCATCGAAGCCGGCGCGGAGGCCGGGGCGCCCAGGCTGTACCTGGAGACCAATTCCAGCCTGGCGCCGGCGCTGGCGCTCTACCGCGCCATGGGCTTCCGGGACGTCGATCCGCCGGCGCGGCGCGACTACGCCCGCGGCGACACCTGGATGGAGCGGCCCTACTAGCTAGCTGTGGCTGGCCAGCACCACGCCCACCAGCACCGCCGCCCAGTGCGCGGCGGCCGCGGCGACCACATGGCCGTGCCAGATGGCGCGGGAGAACTTCAGGCGCTTGTTCACATAGAAGATCACGCCGGTCGAATAGAGCACCCCGCCGGCCACCAGCAGCAGCAGCGACACCCACGCGACGTGGTCGATCATCGGCTTCAGCGCCACCAGCACCAGCCAGCCCAGCGCCAGGTAGACGGCGACCCAAAGCTTGCGCCCGACCTTGGGCAGGAAGATCTTCCCCAGCGCGCCGATCCCGGCGATCGACCACACCGCCGCCGTCATGCCCCAGGCCCAGGCGCCGGTCAGGTTGTGGATGGTGAAGGGCGTGTAGGAGCCGGCGATCATCAGGAAGATGCCGGCGTGGTCGAGCCGGCGCAGCACCGGGCGATAGCGCGCCTTGGCGAAGTTGTAGGCGGTGGAGAAGGCCAGCATGGCCAGCACCCCGGCGGCATAGATCGAGACGCCCACCACCCGGGTGATCGAGCCGGCGCGCACGGCCAGGGTCAGCAGCACGATCCCGCCCACCAGCGCCAACGTCAGGCCCACGATGTGAACCACCAGGTCGGCGCACTTGGCCGCCGAGGTCGGATAGTGCCGCGGGGGCTTGGGGGGGAGCGGCGCAATGGCCGGCGGGGAGGGCATGGTCATTGTGTAACTCCGCCCCCCAGTATCCGCCTTCCGAGGGCTTTGGCCTAGTCAGGTTCCGCCTCCTCTCCGCCGAGCGCAGCGAGAGTGGGAGAGGCTAGAGAGAGGGCGGCGCGAAATGTTCAGGGTTTGCTGACCCGGACCAAGGGTCCTCGCCCAACCACATGCGAGTGGGGCGCAGAGCGCCGCCCTCGCCCTGCCCTCTCCCCTTCGCCGGGGAGAGGAGGCCAGCCTAGTCTTCCTTGACCCGCTTCTTGCGGAAGCTGGGGTTCAGCACCTTCTTGCGCAGGCGGATGGACTTGGGCGTCACCTCGACGAGTTCGTCCTCGTCGATGTAAGCGATGGCCTGTTCCAGCGTCGGGCGGCGCGGCGGGGTGAGGCGCACGGCCTCGTCCTTGCCGGAGGCCCGCACGTTGGTCAGCTGCTTGGCCTTCATCGGGTTGACGTCGAGGTCGTCGCCGCGGCTGTTCTCGCCGATGATCATGCCCTGGTAGGTCTTCTCGCCGCCGCCGACGAACATGGTGCCGCGGTCTTCCAGGTTCCACAGCGCGTAGGCCGCCGTCTCGCCGTCGGAGTTGGAGACCAGCACGCCCTTGCGGCCGGCGTCGATGGAGCCCTTGTAGGGCTCGTAGTGGCTGAACACCCGGTTCAGCACGCCCGAGCCGCGGGTGTCGGTCAGGAATTCGCCCTGGTAGCCGATCAGCGAGCGCGAGGGGCTCATCAGGCTGATGCGGGTCTTGCCGGCGCCGGAGGGACCCATGTCCTTCAGTTCGGCGCGGCGCGCGGAAAGCTTCTCGATGACGATGCCGCTGAACTCGTCGTCGACGTCGATCATCACGTCTTCGATGGGCTCCAGGCGCTCGCCGGTCTCGGGATCGTACTGGAAGACCACGCGCGGCCGGCTGATGGAGAGCTCGAAGCCCTCGCGGCGCATGCTCTCGATCAGCACGCCCAGCTGCAGCTCGCCGCGGCCGGCCACCTCATAGGCGTCCTTCTCGGCGGTCTCGGTCACCCGGATGGCGACGTTGGATTCGGCCTCCTTGAGCAGGCGCGCGGCGATCACCCGGCTCTGCACCTTGTCGCCTTCGCGGCCGGCCAGCGGGCTGTCGTTGACGCTGACGGTCATGGAGATGGTCGGCGGGTCGATGGGCTGGGCCGGCAGGGCGTCGGTGACCTCCATGGCGCACAGGGTGTCGGCGACGGTCGCCTTGGAGAGGCCCGCGATGGCCACGATGTCGCCGGCCTCGGCGTCCTCGATCGGCTGGCGCTTCAGGCCGCGGAAGGCCAGCACCTTGGTGATCCGGCCGCGCTCGACCTCCTTGCCGTCGATGCCCAGGGCGTGGATGGCCAGGCCCGGCGTGGCCTTGCCGCTCTCGATGCGGCCAGTCAGCAGGCGGCCCAGGAAGGGATCGTTCTCGATCAGCACCGAGAGGATCTGGAAGGGGCCGTCCTTCTGGGCGACGGCCTTGGGCTCGGGCACGTGGCGGACGATCATGTCGAACAGCGGCGCGAGCGTGTCGTTGGGCTTGGCCATGTCCAGGGTCGCCCAGCCCTGCTTGCCGGACGCATAGATGTGCGGGAAGTCGAGCTGGTCGTCGGTGGCGCCCATGGCGGCGAAGAGGTCGAAGGCGTCGTTCAGCACCCGGTCGGGATCGGCGTGGGCGCGGTCCACCTTGTTCAGGCAGACGATGGGGCGCAGGCCCATCTTCAGCGCCTTGCCGAGCACGAACTTGGTCTGCGGCATGACCCCTTCCTCGGCGTCGACCAGCAGGACGCAGCCGTCCACCATGCCCAGGATCCGCTCCACCTCGCCGCCGAAGTCCGCATGCCCCGGCGTGTCGATGATGTTGATCCGCGTGTCGCCGGCCTCGCCGTGCCAGAGCACCGACGTGCACTTGGCCAGGATGGTGATGCCGCGCTCGCGCTCCTGGTCGTTGGAATCCATCGCCCGCTCGGCGTGGGCCTCGTTGGCGCGGAACACGCCCGACTGGGCGAGCAGCTGGTCGACGAGCGTGGTCTTGCCGTGGTCGACGTGGGCGATGATGGCGATGTTGCGGAGCGACATGGGATTTCTAAGACGGGTCTCGGGGAGCGAGGAAGGCGCGCTTGTAGGGGAGAGAGGCCGCAACCGCCAGCTTCGAGTTGCCGCCTGCGGCGCCGCGGCAGCCGCCTCGCGGCCAGGTCGTTGTGCGCTGCAACCTAAATGGGGTCCGCGACGGTTCGCGCAAGGCCCGGAAATATATCGTTTTTTATCCTACAGTGTCATGAAAACGCAGGTTTTTTGTCTCAAACCCTTGCGTCGTTGTGCACCGCACCGTACATTGGATTTGTGAGGCGGCCTTGCCGCCTCTGCCCTTCCTGGGCGTTTCCTCCCTATGAACTGCGGCTCCTTCGGGAGCCGCTTTTTTTCTACCTCCCCCGCGCAGCGGCGGGAGCAACCATGTTTAGGTAGCGGGTTGTGTTTGCCAGGGTGTGGCTCTGGCGAGGATGAGGTTGGCGGCCTCGACG
>Ga0207695_10003367_pt1 | contig 22589 bp, 22 predicted proteins | sample KBSC54metaG_FD_184354 | JGI IMG/M metagenome (GOLD analysis project Ga0207695, IMG submission 184354) | Corn rhizosphere microbial communities from Kellogg Biological Station, Michigan, USA - KBS C5-4 metaG (SPAdes) (version 2) | ecosystem: Host-associated > Plants > Roots > Rhizosphere > Soil...
GATCGGCACGCTCGGCGTCACCACCGCTGACGATCAGGTCTCCACCGGCCTCACGACGCCGGACATCGTCACCTTCCTTTCGAACATGGCCGGGCTTGCGCGCGAGGGTGCCACCCACGCCGCGTTCGAGGCCTCCAGTCACGGCCTTTCGCAATATCGCACCGAGGGCCTGCCGGTTCGCGCGGGAGCGTTCACCAATCTCAGCCGCGACCATCTCGATTATCATGGCACGATGGAGGCCTATCTTGAAGCAAAGCTCCGGCTGTTCACTGAGGTGATTGACGAGGATGGCGCGGCGGTGGTCTGGATGGACGACGCCGCTTCGGCGCGCGTGGCGGAACTTGCCAGCGAACGCGGGCTCAGGCTGCTCACCGTCGGCACGAAGGGCGAGACGCTGAAGCTCGTGAAACGCGAGCCGACCCAACTAGGCCAGACGCTGACCATCGAAGCCGAAGGCAGGATCTTCCAGGTCAAGCTCCCGCTGATCGGTGCCTATCAGACCGCCAATGCGCTTACCGCCGCCGCGCTCGTTTGCGCGACGGGCGGCGCGCTCGGGCAGACGCTGGAAAATCTCTCCCGCGTCCAGCCGGTGCGCGGCCGCCTCGAACGCGCTGCGATCAGCAAGGCGGGCGCGCCAATCTATGTCGATTACGCGCATACCCCCGACGGGCTGCGCGCCGCGATCGAGGCGTTGCGCCCGCACGCGACGGGCCGCCTGATCACCGTCTTCGGCGCCGGCGGCGATCGCGATCGCGGCAAACGTCCGGAAATGGGCGCGGTCGCCGCCGAGCTTTCGGATCGCGTGATCGTGACCGACGATAATCCCCGCAGCGAGAACGCTTCCGCGATCCGCAAGGATGTGCTCGCAGGCGCGCCCTCCGCAACCGAGATCGGCGGCCGCCGCGAAGCCATTGCGGCAGCGATCGGCGAGGCGGGGGCGGGCGATATCGTGTTGCTCGCCGGCAAGGGGCATGAACAGGGCCAGATCGTCGGCGACAAGGTGTTGCCGTTCGATGACGTCAGCGTCGCGCGGGAGTGCGCGGCATGAGCCTCTGGACCGCCTTCGAAATCGCTGAGGCCGTGGACGGCGAAGTGCAGGGCGCATTCTGCGCCAATGGCGTCACCTTCGATTCGCGCGAGGTTGGCCCGGGTGACCTGTTCATCGCGCTTAAGGGCGAGGCGACCGATGGGCATCGCTTCATCGCAAGCGCGTTCGACAATGGTGCGGCGGGCGCGATCGTCAGCGAGCCCGTAGAGCAACCCCATGTCCGCGTCGCCGATACGATGGAGGCCTTGAACGCGCTCGGCCGCGCCGCCCGCGCCCGCACGGCGGCGAAGATCGTCGGCGTTACCGGCTCGGTCGGCAAGACCGGCACCAAGGAAGCGCTCTGGGCCGCGCTCGATCGGGCCGCGCCGGGCGAAGCGCATCGCTCGGTCAAAAGCTATAATAATCATACCGGTGTGCCGCTCAGCCTTGCGCGCATGCCCGCTGCCACCCGCTACGGCATTTTCGAAATGGGCATGAACCATGCAGGCGAGCTGACGCAGCTCACGGGGCTGGTCCGTCCGCATGTCGCGATCGTCACCGCGATTGCCCCGGCGCATGCCGCCTATTTTGCCGACGAAGCGGCTATTGCCGATGCCAAGGGCGAGATCTTCAAGGGCCTCGAACCCGGCGGAGTCGCCATCATCCCGGAAGACAGCCCCCATCGCGACCGTCTGATCGCCGCCGCCAAACCTTATGCCGAGCGCATTATGACCTTTGGCCGTAACGAGCGCGCCGATGTGCGCGTGCATGAGGAGATTCCGCTCGAAATCGGCACGCTGGTCAGCATTCATCTTCCCAAGGCCGAACTCACCTTCACGATCGGCCAATCGGGCGCGCATTGGGTTTCGAACGGCCTGGCGGTGCTCGCGGCGGTACAGGCCGTCGGGGGCGATCTCGCCGCTGCCGCAGTCGCGCTTTCGGATATGAAGGAGCTTGCCGGACGCGGTGCCCGCGTAAAGGCGGAGGTCGAGGGCGGCGAAATCCTGCTGATCGACGAAAGCTACAATGCCAATCCGGCGTCGATGACCGCCACGCTCAAGCAGCTCGGCCGCGAGAAATGCGATCGCCGCATCGCCGTGCTCGGCGAAATGCGTGAGCTTGGCAATCAGTCGGCGCGCTATCATGCCGATCTCGCCGAGCCCGTGATCGAAGCGCATGTCGATGCCGCGATCCTGGTGGGTCGGGAGATGGGTGCGCTGGCGCACCGCCTCTATGGGGAAGTGGAGCTACGTCACGTGCCCGATAGCGCGGGGGCGCTGAAGGCGCTGGAGGAAATCGCCGCGCCCGGCGATGTGGTGCTCGTCAAGGGCTCCAACGCGATCGGGCTCGCCGGCCTGGTACGCGAAGTCGCAGGCGGCCGCCTGGCTCACGGGAAATCCGCATGCTCTATGTGATCGCCGAGCAGCTTGGCTTTCCGGGCCTCCTCAACCTGATCCGCTATATCAGCTTCCGGGCCGGCGGCGCGGTCGCGACCGCTCTGTTCATTGGCCTGCTGATCGGGCCGAAGTTCATCGGCTGGCTGCGCGTGCGCCAGGGCAAGGGCCAGCCGATCCGCGACGACGGCCCGCAAAGCCATCTCAAGAAGGTGGGCACCCCCACCATGGGCGGGCTGATGATCCTGACTTCGGTCACCATCGCGATGCTGCTGTGGATGGATCTCAGCAACCGTTTCACCTGGGCCTGCCTGATGGTGACGCTCGGCTTCGGCGCGATCGGCTTTCTCGACGATTATGACAAGGTCACGAGGCGCAGCCACAAGGGGATTTCGGGCAGGGTCCGCCTCCTGCTCGAATTCATCATCGCCGGGTGCGCCGCCTGGATCATTCTTGATGGCGGCCCGCACAATCTTTACCTGCCCTTCTACAATGGCCCGGTGATCAATCTCGGTCCGGCCTATATCCTGTTCGCGGCCTTCGTGATCACCGGCTTCGGCAACGCCGTGAACCTGACCGATGGCCTGGACGGACTTGCGACCATGCCGGTCGTGATCGCCTCGGTGGCGTTCCTGATCATCACCTATCTGGTCGGCAACGCCAAGTTCGCAACCTATCTGGGCATTCCGCACGTCCCGGGCGCGGGCGACGTCACCATCCTGTGCTCGGCAATCATTGGCGGCGGGCTTGCCTTCCTCTGGTTCAACGCGCCGCCTGCCGCCGTCTTCATGGGCGATACCGGCAGCCTCGCGCTGGGCGGCGCGCTCGGCGCGATCGCCGTGGTCGCGCATCACGAGATCGTGCTGGTGATCATCGGCGGGCTGTTCGTGCTCGAAACCGTGTCGGTGATCCTGCAGGTCTTCTTCTACAAGCGCACCGGCAAGCGGATCTTCAAGATGGCGCCGATCCACCATCATTTCGAACAACTCGGCTGGTCCGAGCCGACAGTGGTGATCCGCTTCTGGATCATCGCCTTCGTGCTGGCGCTGGCCGGCCTTTCGACGCTGAAGCTGCGGTGACCGGGATGACGCAATCATCACGGGCACCGCACTCCGGCGCAGGCAGGGGTCCAGACAAAGGGCTGTGCCTGGGCTCCCGCCTTCGCGGGAGCACGGGCGCTTCATGATCACGAGCCCCGCCTTCGCTGGAAAACGCTATGCCGTGCTGGGGCTCGCCCGTTCCGGCCTCGCGACGGTCGATGCGCTGCTTGCGAGCGGCGCGGAGGTAGTGGCCTGGGATGACCGGGAGGAGGCGCGGGCCAAAATCCTCCCCCAAAGGGGGAGGGGAACCGCGCAAAGCGCGGTGGAGGGGTATGTCCCTTCCGATAGCGCAACACCCCTCCACCATACTGCGGATGGTCCCCCTCCCCCCTTGGGGGAGGATCAACTATCGCTCGCTGATCCGCTCGAAATCGATCTGGCCGGTTTCGACGCGATCATCGTGACGCCGGGGCTGCCGCTCAACAAGCATCCGATCGCCGCGCGGGCCAATGCTGCCAATGTTCCCGTCATCGGCGATATCGAGCTTTTCGCACAGGCGCGCGCATCGCTGCCGGCGCACAAGGTGGTCGGCATCACTGGCACCAACGGCAAGTCAACGACGACCGCGCTCATTCATCACATCGTCAAGAGCGCGGGCATTCCAACCACGCTCGGCGGCAATATCGGCCTGCCGATCCTGGGGCAGGAGCCGCTGCCCGCAGGCGGCGTCTATGTGCTCGAGCTTTCGAGCTATCAGATCGATCTGACCTATTCGCTCGATTGCGACGTGGCGGTGCTGCTCAACATCACGCCCGACCATCTCGATCGCTATGATGGCTTCGCGGGCTACGCCGCCTCCAAGGCAAGGCTGTTCGCGATGCAATCGGGCGACCATATGGCGGTTATTGCGAGCGAGGACGAGGAGACGCGAAAGATCGCAGCCTCAATCGGTCAGCGGCTTGTCGAGGTGGCTTCGTCGAACATCACCGATCAGTCGCGCTGGCCCACACTGCAAGGCCCTCACAATGCGCAGAATGCTGCCGTTGCGATAGCCGCCGCCCATGCGCTTGGGATCGGCGCGGACGTGATCGAACAAGGTCTGCGCACCTATCCCGGCCTCCCTCATCGCACGGAGCGCATCCGCGAGCGCAACGGCGTGCTCTTCGTCAACGACAGCAAGGCGACCAATCCCGCCTCCTCCTATTTCGCGCTGGCCTCCTATCCAGCGATCCACTGGATCCTCGGGGGGCTTCCCAAAGGCGACAATCTGGACGAATGCGCGCCAATGTTCGATCATGTCCGCGCCGCCTATACGATTGGGGAAGCAGGCCCGATGTTCGCGCGCCTGCTACGGGCGGCGGGCAAGCCGGTGACCGAAAGCGAGACGCTGCCGCGCGCGGTCAACGATGCCGCCGCCGCCGCGCGGGCCGGCGAGGTGGTGTTGCTATCGCCCGCTTGCGCCTCGTTCGATCAGTTCAAGGATTATGAGGCGCGGGGCGATGCATTTCGCGCGGCGGTGGAGGCGCTGGCATGAGCGAGGTGATGGCGACGGCGCTACCGCAGCCACAGCGCAAGAAGCGCAAGCCCGGCCACCCGCGCCTCGGCCGCGCCGACCGCTCGGCGCTGGGCACATGGTTCTGGGAGATCGATCGCGTCCTGCTGCTGCTGGTCGTGATGCTGATCTCGATCGGGCTGGTCGCGGTCGCCGCTGCCTCGCCCGCCGCTGCCGTACGTTATTCGCAGGGTGCGCATCAGCTCAGTCCGCTCTATTATTTCTATCGTCAGGCGGCGTGGATCGCGATCGGGCTGCCGATCATGCTGTTCGTCTCGATGCTGCCCAAAGAGGTTGCGCGCAGGCTGGCGCTCAGCGGCGCGTCCTTCTTCTTCGTGATGCTGGTCGCGGTGCCGCTGATCGGCAGCGAGGTCAACGGCGCCAAGCGCTGGATCGGCGTCGGCTTTCTCGAATTCCAGCCTTCCGAATTCCTCAAACCCCTGTTCGTCGTGCTGATCGCCTGGCTGCTCTCGCTGCGCGCGCGGGACAGTTCGCTGCCGGTGATGCCGCTTACCGGGTTGATCCTTGCGGTGATCGCCTTCCTGCTCATGCGCCAGCCCGATTTCGGGCAAACGGTGATGTTCGCTGCGATCTGGATCGCGCTGCTGACGCTGGGCGGCCTCTCGATGCGCTTGCTCGCAGGGCTCGGTGCGGCGGGCATGGGCTTGGTGGTGACCGCTTATTTCTTCTATTCGGTGGCGAACGAGCGCATCAACAATTTCCTTTTCGCCGAGGGCGATACCTATCAGACCGACAAGGCGTTCGCGACGCTCACCAATGGCGGCCTGCTCGGCACTGGTCCAGGCGGCGGTACCATGAAGTTCCGCCTGCCCGAGCCGCATACCGACTATATCTTCTCGGTGATCGGCGAGGAGTTCGGCCTGATTTCGTGCATCGCCATCGCCGCCATCTATCTGGCGATCGTAATCCGCGTATTCGTCCGCCTGCTGCATGAGGAGGACGAATTCCTCCTGCTCGCCTCGGCCGGGCTAGCCACCCAATTCGGGTTGCAGGCGCTGATCAACATGGCGGTCAACGTCCAGCTCGCGCCGTCCAAGGGCATGACCCTGCCGTTCATCAGCTATGGCGGCTCGTCGATGCTCGCGCTGGCGATGGGGATGGGGCTGCTGCTCGCCTTCACCCGCTCGAACCCCTATCTCACCCAATCGCCCTATGTCGTGAAATGGGGCGCAAAGTGATCAAGCGCCACTTCGTCCTCGCCGCCGGCGGCACGGGCGGGCACATGATCCCGGCGCATGCGCTGGGGGCGGAGCTGCTGCGCCGGGGCCATCATGTCGCGCTGATCACCGATGATCGCGGCGCACGCTTCCCCGGACTGTTCGAAGGGGTGCAGACCCATATCCTCCCCGCCGGCCGGCTCGATGGAGGCGTCACCCGCTGGATCAGCGCTGGCCGCGAGATCATGCAGGGGCGCGAACGCGCCAAGCGCCTCTACGATAGCTTCCTGCCGACGGCGGTTGTCGGTTTCGGCGGCTATCCGGCGCTGCCTGCGCTGCTGGCGGCGCTCTCGGTCAAAATCCCCACGGTAATCCACGAGCAGAACGCCGTGCTCGGCCGCACCAACCGCTTTCTCGCGCGGCGCGTGACGGCCATCGCCACAGCCTATGCCGAGGTCGAACGCCTCAAATCGCGCTTCGAGGAGAAGATCACGCTGGTCGGCAATCCGGTGCGCGAGGAGATCCGGCTGCTGCGCGACATGCCTTATCCGACGCTGCTGCCGGACGGCATCTTCCGCATCCTGGTGACGGGTGGTAGCCAGGGCGCCTCGGTTCTGTCCGAAGTCGTACCGGAAGCGCTCGGCCTGCTCCCGCTGACTTTCCGCCGCCGCCTGCAGGTGACGCAGCAATGCCGTCCCGAGGATATCGAAAATGTCCGCGGCCGCTATGCCGCGCTCGGCATCCCCGCCGATCTGTCGACCTATATTGCCGATATGCCCGCGCGGCTGGGCTGGGCGCATCTGGTGATCGCGCGCTCGGGCGCGTCGACCGTGGCCGAGCTCACTACGGTGGGCCGCCCCGCCATCCTCATCCCCTATCCGTCGGCGACCGACGATCACCAGACCGCCAATGCCCGCGAGATGGTGAGGGCCGGCGGCGCACGTTCGATCCAGCAACCCCATTTTACCCCGATCGAACTCGCCAAACAGATGCAGAAGCTTGCCCTTGATCCCGTCGCCCTCACCAATGCCGCCCGCTGCGCCCGCAATGTCGGCCGCCCAGACGCTGCCGAACGTCTTGCCGATCTGGTGGAATCGCTCGGCCGCACGCCGGTGATGGATGCGATCGGTGACAATGAGCCGCAGGTCGCCGGGCTGAAGGGAGCATTCGCGTGAGCGGTATTTTCTTTAATTCTCCCTCCCCTTCAGGGGAGGGATGTAAGGGTGGGGTAGAGTTGAAGGGGCTCAATGCCCCTGAAGCTCTTTTGCGCATGAGTCATTTGGCGCGCGGACGCGCGCACCCACCCCTTCGCCCAGTTGGCGCTGCGGCCCTTTCTGGGAGACAGGGCCGGTCGCCAGCTCTTGAAAGGGAGGGGGAGCAAAGCGCATGAAGGGCGTCGCCACCGACATCGGCACGATCCACTTCATCGGTATCGGCGGCATCGGCATGTCCGGCATTGCCGAGGTGATGCACAATCTCGGCTACAAAGTGCAGGGCAGCGACGTCTCGGAAGGCTATGTGATCGATGGCCTACGCAAGCGCGGCATCACCGTGATGATCGGCCACAAGGCCGAAAATCTCGGCGATGCGGCAGTGGTGGTGGTCTCGACCGCGATCAAGCGCGGCAATCCCGAGGTCGAGCTAGCGCTGGAAAAGCGCGTGCCCGTCGTTCGCCGCGCCGAAATGCTCGCCGAGCTGATGCGGCTCAAGAGCACCGTCGCCGTGGCCGGCACCCATGGCAAGACGACGACGACCTCGCTGGTCGCGGCGCTGCTCGATGCGGGCGGGGTCGATCCCACCGTCATCAACGGCGGCATCATCAACAGCTATGGCTCCAATGCCCGCCTCGGCGCGTCGGACTGGATGGTGGTCGAAGCCGACGAAAGCGACGGCAGCTTTCTCCGCCTGGACGGCACCTATGCGATCGTCACCAATATCGATCCCGAGCATCTCGATCATTATGGCAGCTTCGAAAAGATCAAGGACGCGTTCGTCGAGTTCGTTGAGAACGTCCCGTTCTACGGCGCCGCCTTCCTCTGCATCGATCATCCCGAGGTGCAGGCGATCATCCCGCGCGTGCGCGATCGCCGGATCGTCACCTACGGGTTCTCGGCGCAGGCCGATCTGCGCGGCGACAATGTGACGCCAATCCCCGGCGGCAATCGCTTCGACGTCACCATCCGTGATCGCGACGGTAACAGCCGGAAGCTCGCGAACATCACATTGCCGATGCCGGGCCGCCACAATGTCTCCAATGCGATCGCTGCGATCGGCGTTGCGCTTGAGCTCGGCGTGCCCGATGACGTGATCTGCGCAGGGTTCGAGAAGTTCGGCGGGGTCAAGCGCCGTTTCACGAAAGTGGGCGAGGTCGATGGCGCGACGATCATCGACGATTATGGCCATCACCCGGTCGAGATCCGCGCCGTGCTGGCGGCGGCGCGCGAAGGGGTGCAGGGTCGGGTGATCGCCGTGGTACAGCCGCATCGCTTCACCCGGCTGCGCGATCTGATGGCGGAGTTCCAGACTGCTTTCAATGATGCCGACATGGTCTATGTCGCTCCCGTCTATCCGGCGGGCGAGGCGCCGATCGAAGGCGTGGACGCCGGCGCGCTCGTATCCGGCCTCAAGCAGCGTGGGCATCGCGCCGCGCTGGAAATTGGCGGCCCCGATGCTCTGGCCGACGCACTGGCCGGTGTAATCCAGCCGGGCGACATGATAATCTGCCTCGGGGCGGGGGACATCACCAAATGGGCCGGTGGTCTCGCCGCCGCGCTCGAACAAAGGAAGGTGCCGTCATGAACGATGCATTCTCGGGCTGGAAGGTTTTTCAGGACAGCATGGCCGCGATGCAGAAGGCGCAGATCGAAGCGGCGCAAAGGCTGCTTCCGCGCATCGAGCATTTCGACAATGCGCTCAAGGCCGCACAGCAGGTTGCCGATGCCAATGCCCGCGCATGGGAGACTTGGTTCAGCATGTGGGGCCTCAAGAAATGAATCTTGCCTCCGCCAGGATCGCCGACGTTTCGGGGCTGCCGCCGTTGCGCGGTCAGACCGAGGCGAATGGCGCACTGGCGGAGTTCATCTGGTTCCGTACCGGCGGGTCGGCCGAATGGCTGGTCCGCCCGGTGGACGTGCGGGACCTCGCTGACTTTCTGGCGGCCTTGCCCGCCGAAACGCCGGTATTTCCGATCGGCGTCGGCTCGAACCTGATCGTGCGCGACGGCGGCGTACCGGGCGTCACCGTCCGCCTGCCGAAGAGCTTCGCCAAGGTCGGCGTCGAAATGGGCAACCACATCCGCGCGGGCGCGGCCGCGATGGGCATCACCATCGCCACGGCCGCCCGGGATGCCGGGATCGCGGGGCTCGAATTTCTGCGCGGCATTCCCGGCACGGCGGGCGGCGCGGTTCGCATGAACGCGGGCGCTTATGGCCGTGACGTGAGCGACATTCTCATCGAGGCGACCATCGTGTTGCGCGATGGAGCGATCGAAACCTGGCCCGCCGCGAAGCTCGGCTACAGCTATCGCCATTCGGCGCTGCCCGAAGGCGCGGTCGTGGTAGAGGCGTTGTTCCAGGGCACGCCCGGTGATCCCGCGATGATCGGCGCCGAGATGGACCGGATTGCCGCCGAACGCGAAGCCTCGCAGCCGCTGCGGTCGCGCACCGGCGGATCGACCTTCAAGAATCCGGACGGCGACAAGGCGTGGCGGCTGGTCGATGCGGCCGGCTGCCGGGGGTTGCGTATCGGTGATGCACAGGTTTCTGAGAAACATACCAATTTCTTGTTGAATCTGGGCGGTGCTTCGTCAGCAGATATCGAGGCGCTCGGCGAGGAGGTGCGCCGCCGCGTGAAGGGACAATCCGGCGTGACGCTCGAATGGGAAATCCAGCGCGTGGGGAAGGCGGGGTGAATGCCAAGCCCCTTCACATCGTCGTTCTGATGGGCGGCTGGTCATCCGAGCGGGAGGTTTCATTGGTCTCCGGCGCGGGCGTGGCGGATGCACTTGAAAGCCTCGGTCACCGCGTCACGCGCATCGATATGGGCCGTGATGTCGCCCAACGTATCGCCGAAGCAGCTCCAGACGTGGTCTTCAACGCGCTGCACGGCACACCGGGAGAGGATGGTTCAGTGCAAGGTATGCTTGATCTTATGGGCCTAAAATACACGCATTCGGGAATGGCCACCTCGGTCATCGCGATCGACAAGCAGCTCACCAAAAATGAGCTGGTGCCGCACGGCATTCCGATGCCGGAGGGGCAGGTAATCGACTGCGAGAGCCTCTATGCGGGCGATCCGATGCCGCGGCCCTATGTGCTCAAGCCGGTCAATGAAGGCTCGTCGGTCGGCGTCGCGATCGTCACCGAGGAGGGCAATTACGGCATGCCGATCGCGCGCGCATCCGAAGGCCCGTGGAAGCATTTCGAGCATCTGCTCGCCGAGCCCTTCATCCCTGGCCGCGAACTGACCGTTGCGGTCATCGGCAACGAAGCGCTCGCCGTCACCGAGCTGAAGCCCAAGAGCGGTTTCTACGATTATGACGCCAAATATACCGACGGCCTCACCGTCCATATCTGCCCCGCCGAAATTCCAGAAGACGTGGCGGAGGAAGCCAAGGTGATCGCGCTCAGGGCGCACCAGCTGCTCGGCTGCAAGGGCACGTCGCGCTCCGATTTCCGCTGGGACGAGGACAAGGGATTGAAGGGACTGTTCCTGCTGGAGGTCAACACCCAGCCGGGCATGACTCCGCTCAGCCTGGTTCCAGAACAGGCGCGCCACAAGGGGATGAGCTACGCCGAACTGGTCCAGCGCATCGTCGACGAAGCGTTGCAAGAGGAGGCGGCGTGAGCGGTACGGCCCGCATCCGGCGCGGCGGTGCGGTTCGTAGCCGCAAGCGGCTGCCCGACACACGGCCGCGCAAGCGCGGTGCCCGCCCGCCATCGACCGCGGCGCAGGCGCTCGCGACGATTCCCGTTAAGCAGGAGACGCTCAAGCGCGCGGGCAATTATCTCCTCGGCGGCATCGTCGCTGCCGCGATCGCGGCCGGCGTGATCGCCATGCAGTTGCCGCAGATGATCGGCACCGAAATTGGCGAGGCGATCGGCGGCCTTGGCTTCACCGTCCGCAACGTCGAGGTGCACGGCCGAGCCAATATGGATCGGCAGGCGGTGATGGATATCGCGATGGACCAGCAATCGCGCGCGATGCCGCTGGTCGATCTCGAAGCCATTCGCCAGCGCCTGAAGCAGCTCGGCTGGATCAGCGATGCGCGCGTCTCGCGTCGCCTGCCGGATACGCTCGTGGTCGATATCGTCGAGCGTCGGCCCACCGCGATATGGCAATTTCAGCAGAAGCTTTCGCTGATCGATCAGAACGGCGTCGTCATCGCGCCGGTCGATGTTGCGGCCATGCCCGATCTACCGATCGTGATCGGCCCCGGTGCCAATCAGCAGGTAACTGCGCTCGACGCTTTGATCGCGAAAGCGCCGTCGCTGAAGCCGATGCTGGCCGGCGCGACCTGGGTGGGCGGACGCCGCTGGGATTTGCGCTTCCAATCGGGGGAAACGCTGGCCTTGCCCGAGGGCGAGGAAGCGGCCGGGCAGGCGCTCGCTGATTTCGCTCATCGCGACGCAAGCTTCCGTTTGCTCGGCCAGGGCTTCGTCCGGTTCGATATGCGCGTGCCGGGCCGCATCGTCGTCCGCGTCTCGAAAGAGCCGGGCAAAAGCATCACCGACGAAGCGCCGCCCGGCGCCGGCGTGAAGAACATATGAAATTCCTCCCCTGCAAGGGGAGGGGGACCAGCCATAGGCTGGTGGAGGGGTATCGCCCTTGGGATGGGGCATTACCCCTCCACCGCACTCCGTGCGGTCCAATGTCGCAAATTCGCCTGTCCGGGGGACAGGCAAATTTGAACATTCCCCCTCCGGGGGAGGATCTTCAACTGGGGGCATTCTATGGCGCAACATCATCGTAACGAGGGGCTGATCACAGCGCTGGACATCGGTTCGTCCAAGGTCTGCGCGCTGATCGGGCGGCCGGGCGATAACGAGATCGAGGTGCTCGGCACCGGCCAGCGCGAAAGCCGCGGCGTGCGGCGCGGCTATGTGTCGGATATGGAAGCGACCGAGAACGCGATCCGCGAGGCGGTCGAGCAGGCCGAGCGCATGGCCGCCGTCAATATCGAGAAAGTGTGGGTCAGCTTCTCGGCCGGCGGGCTCGTCAGCGATATCGCGTCGGTGGAGGTCGATATCGGCGGCTACCGGATCGAGCAGACCGATATCGACGAGTTGCTGGCCGCAGGCCGCAACTCGATCGATCCCGACGGCCGCATGGTTCTCCATGCCCAACCGACACTTTACACGCTTGATGGGCTGACCGGCGTGAAGACTCCTCTCGGTCTTCATGCCGATCGGCTTGGCGTCGATATCCATGTCGTCGCGGCCGAGCCTTCGCCGGTGCGCAATCTCGATCTGTGCGTGCGCAGCGCCCATCTCGCGGTGAAATCGATCGTCGCCGCGCCCATCGCCACCGGCATGGCCTGCCTCTCGGAGGAAGAGCGCGAGCTTGGCGTTGCGCTGGTCGAGCTCGGGGCCGGAGTGACCAATGTCTCGCTGTTCGCAGGCGGCGTTCTGGTCGGGCTGGCTTCGATTCCCACGGGCAGCGCCGATATCACCGACGATATCTCCTCGGCCTTCGGCACGCGCCGGACGCAGGCGGAGCGGATGAAATGTTTTCACGGCTCGGCCACCAGCAGCCCGCGCGACAATCACGACATGATCGACGTTGCCCCGATCGGCGATGAGGAGGGTGCTGAAATGGCGCGCATCACGCGCGCGCAGCTCATTTCAGTCATCCGCCAGCGGCTCGATCACTGGTTCGGCGAGATTGCGAAAGCGCTTGAGTCGCTGGGCTTTTCGGGGCCGGTTGGACGCCAGGTGGTGCTGACCGGCGGCGGTGCCGAACTTAAGGGCATCGCCGATTATGCGCAGGGCGTGCTCGGCCGTTCGGTTCGGGTGGGCCGGCCGCGCGGGCTCGCCGGATTGCCGGATGCGCATAGCGGCCCCGCGTTCGCGACGCTTGCCGGCCTGATCCAGTTCGCCGCCTCCGATCCGATCGATCTGCGCCGGATCTCGCCGGTGGCGGGGCAGACGGTCGTGCGGCCCACGCCCGGCAATCTCGTTCAGCGCCTGATCGCCGCATTTCGCAGCAGCTATTGAGCCCGCGCCGCATCGCGGTTAGAGCCTTTCCCGGCAAGGCGGAATCGCCTTGCCGGACAAGAAAGGCTCCAGATTCAAGAGCTGGAGCACTTCCCGGCCGAAAAAACCGGTTCCCACTTTTTCGGGAAGTGCTCTAGGTGGCGAATATGAACTGGCTGATGAAGATCTTCACCTGGTGGGAAGGCGCCACGATCGGTACGCTGCTCTACAGCAGGCGCAATGGCGCGAAGGTCGGCCAGGATTCGCTCGGCAATGTTTATTTCGAGTCGAAGAAGGCTGACTCGTTCGGACGCAAGCGGCGCTGGGTGATCTATAACGGTTCGAACGATGCCAGTCGCGTGCCGCCGGAATGGCATGGCTGGCTGCACAACACGATCGAGCTGCCGCCTAACGAAGCACTGCCGCCACCCAGGCAATGGGAAAAGCCGCCGGTACCCAACCCGACCGGCACGCATGCAGCCTATCGTCCGGCCGGGGCGTTGGAGGCGGGCGGGCATCGCGCGGCGGCAACCGGCGATTATGAGGCATGGAAGCCAAGCTGAGCATGAGATTGCCCTATCGCGAACATTTCGGCGAAGCGCTGATCGGATTGCTGGTCATCCTGCTTGCAGTGGGTTTTGCCTGGTACGCATGGGCGAAAACGGGCCGAGGCACGGCGGCGGGCGCAATCAAGGTGATTGCCCTCTTCCCTAATACGACCGGCGTCGAGGTCGGCACGGATGTGCGGATCGCCGGGCTGAAGGTCGGCACCGTCACCCATCAGGAACTTGATCCGCAGACCTATCAGGTCAAGACGACGCTTGCGCTCGATCCCCACGTCAAGGTGCCGGCGGATAGCAGCGCGGCGATCACCTCCGAGGGCCTGCTGGGCGGCAGCTATGTTGCGCTCAATCCCGGCGGCGATACCAATTCGCTCAAATCCGGCGACGTCATCACCGACACGCAGGGCGCGATGGACATGATGGGGCTGGTTGGCCAGTTCATCAACCGTTCGGGCAGCAGTTCCGGCAGCGCGCCGGGCGACGCTGCATCCAATTCCGCCGCCGCTACGCCATGAGACGCCGGATTGCGGCCGCGATCGTGGCGGCTGCGACGATCGGGCTCGGCTCGGCGATCGCCTTTCAGAACGAAAGCTCCACCACATCCGTCACGGAGGACGAAACATCGTCGCCGCAGGCTGATGCCGGCAACAGCAGCGAAGCTGCGCCGCAGGAGGAGCAAGCAGCCGCGAAGCGCCCCAGCGGCCCGCCGCCGGTGCTGCAGGTTACGCCGATGAAGGACAGGGTCGCTGTCCTTGGCCTGCTCAACAAGCGCAACGGCATCTGGCGCGATCTCAAAATGCGCCCGGGGCAAGCGGTGCGGGTCGGCGATGTCATTGTTCGCCTCCGTGCCTGCGAGACGACCGCCCCGTGGGAAGATCAGAAGCTCACCGGAGCTTTCGTCCAAACCGATGTGCTCGGTGCCGATAAGAAATGGCGGCGGATCTTCTCGGGCTGGCTGTTCAAGGAATCACCTTCGCTCAATGTCGTCGAGCACCCGATCTACGATGTCTGGCCCAAGAGCTGCGTGATGCAATATCCCGATACGGGGCCAGACACCGTGTCGGCTGCAACGGTGGGGGCAAGCCGGTCCAATGCCCCGAAATCGGGCGATGAAACCGCGCCGGCACCCGAGGAGACGCCGAGCGCCACGTCTAACAGCGCGACATAGCGGTCCCGATCGATCTCGATCGCCCCCAAAGAGGCGAGATGATCGGTAATGAACTGGCAATCGAGCAGCTGGAACCCTCCCACTTTCAAGCGCGCGACCAGATAGGCGAGCGCCACTTTGGAGGCGTCGCGCGTGCGGCTGAACATGCTTTCGCCGAAGAAGGCGCCGGCCAGCTTGACGCCGTAGAGCCCGCCGACCAGCGCATCATCCCGCCAGCATTCGATCGAATGGGCATGGCCGCGTTCGTGGAGCGCAGCATAGGCCCGTTCAATTTCGGGATTGATCCAGGTGTCGGGGCGATCTGGCGTCGGCTCGGCGCAGCGGCGCACGACGTCGCAAAACGCCTGATCAGCGGTGACGCGGAAGCGTCCGGAGCGGATCGTCTTCGCCAGCGAGCGGGAGAGGTGGAAGCCGTCGAGCGGGAGTATGCCCCGCTTCTTCGGCTCGACCCAGAAAATGTCCTTGGCCCGCCGGCTGTCGGCCATCGGAAAAACGCCGACGGTATAGGCGCGCAAGAGCAGATCGGGATCGAGTCTCGCCATTCGGCAATGTTAAACGATTTGAGGTGGGCGCACGATCCCGCGCCGTTCAAAATTCCATTCCGTCATCCGCATTGATTCCGCCACCAGATCGCCACGGCCTGTTGGGAGGGCGGATTTACAAATTCTCGGATTTTTCCAGCAGCTCCAGCCATCTTGTTTCTGCGGCTTCGCGCTTGCTGCGCGTGGTGGCGAGGAACTCGGTCAACTCGGCGAAGCGGGCGGGATTGCGCGTATAAAGCGCCGGATCGGCCAGCTCGGTCTCGCCCTTCACAATCTCCGCCTCCAGCCGCTCTACTTCCGCCGGCAGCAAATCCAGATCGCGCTGATCCTTGTAGCTGAGTTTGGCCGAGCGGGGCCGCTCGATGACAGGCTCTGCGGCGCGCTGTTCCGCCGCGGCCTTGCGTGTCTCGGCGGGCTGAGTGCGCCGCTTCTGCCAGTCCTCATAGCCGCCGGCGACGATATCGACCTTGCCGGTGCCGTCGAGGCCCAGCGTGATCGTCACGGTTCGGTCGAGAAAATCGCGATCATGGCTGACGATCAGGACGGTGCCGTCATAATCGGCGATCACTTCCTGGAGCAGGTCGAGCGTTTCGAGATCGAGATCGTTGGTCGGCTCGTCGAGCACGAGCAGATTGGATTTCCGCGCGAATTCGCGGGCGAGCAGCAGCCGCGAGCGCTCGCCGCCCGAAAGCGCGCCGATCCGCGCATCGGCAAGCCCCGGTTCGAACAGGAATTCCTTGAGATAGCCCTGGATGTGCTTCTTGACGCCGCGCACCTCGATCCAGTCGCCGCCGTCAGCAAGCACGTCGCGCACGCGCTTTTCGGGCGCCATCAGCTTGCGTTGCTGATCGATCACGACCCCGCTGAGCGTCTTGGCGAGCTTGATCGTGCCTTCGTCCGGCGCAAGCTCGCCGGTGAGCAGCCGGAGCAGCGTGGTCTTGCCCGCGCCGTTGGCGCCGACGATGCCGATGCGGTCGCCGCGTTGGATGCGCAGCGTGAAGTTGCGGATGATCGTGCGCTCATCGAAGCGCTTGGTCACGCCCTCGGCGTCGATGACGGTCTTGGTGCGGACCTCGTCAGCCTCGACCGCGAGCTTCGCGGTGCCGGCGGGGCCGATCATCGCAGCCCGCGCCGCGCGCATTTCATGGAGCTTGGCGAGGCGACCCTGGTTGCGCCGCCGCCGGGCGGTGACACCGCGCTGGAGCCAGTGCAGCTCGAGCTTGAGCTTGGCGTCGAGCCGCTCGGCGTTGCGCGCCTCATCCTCATAGACCTTCTCGGTCCATGCCTCGAACCCGCCGAAGCCGATCTCGGCGCGCCGCAGGCTGCCCCGATCGAGCCAGAGCGAGGAGCGGGTCAGCCGCTTGAGGAAAGTGCGGTCATGGCTGATGACGATGAACGCGCCCGCATAGCGGTTGAGCCAGCTCTCCAGCCATTCGATCGCGGCGAGATCGAGATGGTTGGTCGGCTCATCGAGCAGCAGCACGTCCGGGTCCATCGCGAGCGCGCGGGCGATCGCGGCGCGGCGGCGCTCGCCGCCGCTGGCGGTGGCGGCGCTGCGCGAAAGATCGATGCCGAGCTGGTCGGCGATCGCATCGACCGCATGGGCGGGCGGCGCGTCCGTGCCACTCAGCGCGAAATCGCGCAACGTGGCATAGCCGCTCAGATCCGGATCCTGCTCCAGCAGCACCACCTTGGTGCCCGGAACGATCGTGCGGCGGCCCTCGTCGGGTTCGATGCGTCCGCCCAGCAATTTGAGCAGCGTCGTCTTGCCCGCGCCGTTGCGGCCGATCAGCGCCAGCCGGTCGCGCTCGCCGATGAAGAGGTCGAGATCGCGGAACAGCCAGCCCGATCCCTGGATCAGGCCAAGATTTTCATAAGCGAGAACTGGGGCAGCCATGCGCCGCAAATGTGGGCTGCGGGCCTAAAAGTCCACCTTGTCGTAATGATCGGGCGGCGCAATCACCTCCATCCGCTCGGCCAGCATCGGCCGGAAGCTCGGCCGCGACTTCAATCCCGAATACCAGGTGCGCGTCTGCTCATGCCCCCGCCAGTCGATCCCGCCGAGATAATCGGCCACGGAAAGATGCGCGGCGGCTGCGAGATCGGCGAGGCTCAGCACGGGGCCACCGAGCCAGCGCCGGTGATCGAGCAGATAGTCGATATAGTCGAGATGGGCATTCGCGACCTTCATCGCCTCGCGCAGCGCCTTGGCGTCGGGCGAGGCGCGATGGACGAGGCGCTTCAGCATCCGCTCGTGCATCAGCGGGCCGACCACCTCACCGTAAACCTTGGTATCGAACCAGGCGACCAGCCGCCGCACCTCGGCGCGGTTGGCGGCGCTGCCGGGGATCATCGGCGATTTCTCGATTGTCTCCTCGAAATATTCGCAGATCGCGGCGCTATCGATCAGGGTGAGCCCGCTGTCGCTATCCACCAGCACGGGCGTCTGCCCCGCGGGGTTCATGTCGACGAATTCGTCGCGCTGGAGCCAGGGCGATTCGCGGACCAGCTCATAGCCGACGCCCTTTTCGCCGAGCACGAGCCGCACCTTGCGCGAGAAGGGACAGAGCGGGAATTGATAGAGTTGCCACATGCCGTTCCCCTGTTAGGCAAATGGCGCGCGGGAAGAAAGGGACGTTTCGCGCTAAGATCCCTATGATCGCATGGAATCGCGCTCAGCCTGCGCAGCATGGGAGAAAGAGATGATCGTGATGTTCGTTGGCACCGACCGGGCCGAAGTGGCGGTGAACGCGGCGCAGGTGACGTTCATATCGATGGTGGAGGAGGGCACGCGCATCCGCTTCGGCGAAGGGCGCAGCGTGACCGTGACCGAGCCGATCGCCGAAGTGGTCGAGACCCTGAACCGGACGCTGCGGCCGCACGAATAGCCGGGCCATGCGTGCTGTCCATCCGTCCGGACAGATCGGATGAAATTCTCGTCCTGATGTCTTTGCCGCTGGGCCTTTTCCCGCACTGGCAATCCGCAGCGCAATTCTGTTGATGCGCCCCCGGCCATGAGGGTATTACGAAGGTCATAGTTTTCGGGGGCATGGCAGGGGCATAATCATGGGACGGGCGGCGCTCTACATGATGGAGCTTCTGGGGCTGATCGGCATGATCGGCATCATGTCCTATATTGCCTGGACGAAGATGCTGCTGGGCGCTGCATTGTCGATGGTCGGCGCTTTTTTTCCGCGCATCCAGGGCCATGACGCCACCGATCGCGGATCGGGCAAGATCAACATGCACAAGATCGCGATCAGCATGGTGGGCGGCGTGCGCGTGCTCGTCGTGATCGGCGGGATCATCCTGATCGTGGGCGCGGTGCTCGACGGCCATACCGGCTATGTCGAGGCCAAGGAAAAGGAGGCGGCGCAGGACGTGGCCTCGCGGCAGATGACGCAGCAGCAAATGGACGAGATCATCAGCAACCTGCGCAGCAAACTGCAAAAGCCCGACGAAGCGCTTTCGCGCCAGCAGATCGATCTGTCGATCGCGAAGCTCGACGCCATGTCGTCTGGCATAGCGGGCGGGTCTGCGGCGGCGGATATGGTGCGAAATGAACAGGAACCCCGCTAAGCGGGTACCCATACGTGCAAGCCGGTGGAAACCTCGATCCCTGCCCCCATATGAGAGCGTGGAACGGGCAGCGCTGATCCGATGTCCGCATGAATCCGGGGAGTGCGACATGATCGAGGCACGGTGGAACGGCGCGGTGATCGCGCGCAGCGACGATATAGTGGTGGTCGAGGGCAATCATTATTTCCCGCTGGAGGCGGTGGATCGCGCGCTGCTGTCGCCCAGCGAGACGACCAGCATCTGCCCGTGGAAGGGCACGGCCAACTATTATCATCTGCAGGTGAACGGCGCGGAGAACCGGGACGCCGTCTGGTACTATGCCGATCCCAAGCCGGCGGCGGCGGAGATCAAGGGGCGGGTGGCGTTTTGGAAGGGCGTGGAGGTAGGGTAAAGGCGCGCCTGATCGTGCTGCCCGTTTCCGGAGCCCTTGCTCGTGAGCGCGTCCACGCCAATGCCTCGCTTGACGAAACTATGTGAAACACACATATTGAACCATGATCATCGATTATGATCCGGACAAGGATGAAGCGAACCGGATCAAACATGGCGTGCCGCTGGTTTTCGGCGTGCGGATCTTCGCTGATCCCGACGTGGCGATCGTGCCGACGATCCGGATCGGAGACGAGGAGGAGCGGTTCAAGGCGATCGGGATGGTGGACGGCAAGCTCTGGACGGCGATCCATGTGTGGCGAGATGACGTCGTCCGGCTGATATCAGTGAGGCGAAGCAATGCGCGTGAACAAAGAGACTATGATAGCGATCCCGGCGGACCCGAATGATCCTGAGGATCGTGACGTCAGCGTGGCGGGGCTTGAGCGCGGGCTGATGGGGCGGCGCATCCGGCGGCTGCGCAACCGGCTGGGGCTGAGCCAGGAGGCCTTCGCCAAGACTTACGGTATCCCGCTCGCCAACATCCGCCAATATGAGATCGGCCGCCACATGCCGCCGCCTGCGGTGCGGGCCTATCTCAAGGTGATCGCGGCGGAGCCGGAGGTGGTGGCGAAGGCTGTGGGTGAGGCGGCTTGAGGTCTACGGGAATAAATAAACTGTTGCTGTAATTCGGTATCGTCATCCCAGAATGATCGGATAAGTGACTACCACTGGTTTTCTGTACCAAATTTTGCACTCGTAAGCTTTACTTTACTATCACTTTCCAACTCCGAAAAGTAAAATCGTCCATCCATAAATTCACGCTTTTCGCAATATATCAATTTTTCGTAGGGCATCTTTTTATCAGAGAACCTACAAGTAAAATGCGGAAACGAATAATACTCGTCGCCTTCAAAATCGACCGATACTATATTTCGAAATGGAATATAGCCCACGAGATAGGCATTAATGCATTGTTCCTCGCCCTCATCCTCCGAAGACTTTCGCCATGAACTCTCCGATTCTTCGTAAATCAGAGAAGAAATACGAAGTCCTACCTTGATCCCATTGTGATAAAGTTCAAGAAGTCCAAGCTTGAACCAAGGGGAAATTCCTTCATGAGGTTTAGTTTCAGGGTATTCATCGTAGCGATTTACATCCCGAATTATTATATCGTCGCGAAGATTTTTCGATATTATTTCATTCAAATAATTCTGGATCTTATCTTTCCACTTCTCCCGTGAATCGAGATCTTGTTTTGCCCTCTTTTCACTCCTTCCACTGAAAATACCCCAAATGTCTTAGGCGATTTTATATATAAAAGAAAGGGAAAGGCTCTCCACCAGAGCCTCTTGTAATTTCTCTACTCGGCCGCTGGAAGGTAAATCTCTCCTCCCTTTTCCTTAAACTTCTCGCTCATTTCAGCCATCCCTGCCTCAGCATCCTGAGCCGCGATGAACGTCTCCGCACCTGCATTCTGCTTCGCCGCGAAATCCCGCACCTCTTGGGTAATCTTCATCGAGCAGAATTTCGGGCCGCACATGCTGCAGAAGTGCGCGGTCTTGGCGCCTTCGGCGGGGAGCGTCTGGTCGTGATATTGCTCGGCGGTATCGGGATCGAGCGAGAGGTGGAACTGGTCGCGCCAGCGGAATTCGAAGCGGGCGCGGCTGAGCGCGTCGTCGCGCAGTTTCGCGGCGGGGTGGCCCTTGGCGAGATCGGCGGTGTGGGCGGCGAGCTTGTAGGTGACGACGCCGACCTTCACATCGTCGCGATCCGGCAGGCCGAGATGCTCCTTGGGCGTCACGTAGCAGAGCATCGCCGTGCCGTACCAGCCGATCATCGCGGCGCCGATGCCGCTGGTGATATGGTCATAGCCCGGCGCGATATCGGTGGTGAGCGGCCCCAATGTATAGAAGGGCGCCTCGCCGCAGGCTGCGAGCTGCTTGTCCATATTCTCCTTGATCTTGTGCATCGGCACATGGCCGGGGCCTTCGATCATCACCTGCACGTCCTGCGCCCAGGCGCGCTTGGTGAGCTCGCCCAGTGTGTAGAGCTCGGCGAACTGCGCCTCGTCATTGGCGTCGGCGATCGATCCGGGGCGGAGGCCGTCGCCCAGCGAATAGGCGATGTCATAGGCCTTCATGATCTCGGTGATCTCGTCGAAATGCTCGTAGAGGAAGCTTTCCTTGTGGTGGCTGAGGCACCATTTCGCCATGATCGATCCGCCGCGCGAGACGATGCCGGTGACGCGCTTGGCGGTGAGCGGGATATAGGGCAGGCGCACGCCGGCATGGATGGTGAAATAGTCGACGCCCTGCTCGGCCTGCTCGATCAGCGTGTCGCGGAAAATCTCCCAGCTCAGATCCTCGGCGATGCCGCCGACCTTCTCCAGCGCCTGGTAGATCGGCACGGTGCCGATCGGAACGGGCGAGTTGCGCAGGATCCATTCGCGGGTGTCGTGGATGTTGCGGCCGGTGGAAAGGTCCATCACCGTGTCCGCGCCCCAGCGGATCGCCCACACCATCTTCTCGACCTCCTCGGCGACCGATGAGGCGACCGCCGAGTTGCCGATATTGGCGTTGATCTTGACCAGGAAGTTGCGGCCGATGGCCATCGGCTCGGATTCCGGGTGGTTGATGTTGGAGGGGATGATCGCGCGGCCGCGCGCGACCTCGTCGCGCACGAATTCGGGCGTGACGTAATCGGGGATGGCGGCGCCCCAATCCTGCCCGTCGCGCGCGAGCTTTTCCTTCAGTTCGGCGCGGCCGAGATTCTCGCGGATGGCGACATATTCCATCTCGGCGGTGATGATGCCGCGCCGCGCATAATGCATCTGGCTGACGTTCATCCCAGCCTTGGCGCGGAGCGGGCGTTGCACGACATTGGGAAACTGGCTGACACCCTTGGCGCGATCCGGGCCGGTGAGCCCATTGTCCTCCGGCTTCACATGGCGCGCGTCATAATCCTCGACATCGCCGCGCGCG
>Ga0207695_10003368_pt1 | contig 22583 bp, 23 predicted proteins | sample KBSC54metaG_FD_184354 | JGI IMG/M metagenome (GOLD analysis project Ga0207695, IMG submission 184354) | Corn rhizosphere microbial communities from Kellogg Biological Station, Michigan, USA - KBS C5-4 metaG (SPAdes) (version 2) | ecosystem: Host-associated > Plants > Roots > Rhizosphere > Soil...
GGCAATCTCAAGGCGCGCGTGCCGAGGATCGTCGGCGAGCCGGGCAATCGCCGCTGGGTGATCGACGAGGACACTTTCCTCGCCCCGGGCTGCGCCGCCACCGCGGTGGTCAAGGACGGCAGCAAGATCCACGGCTATGACGAGGTCGTCGCGACCGAGATCGACAATGCCAATCTCGCCTGCTGGGACGTCGACGCGCGCCTCGCGATGAAGGACGCCCAGGGCATCCACGCCCAGGTCGCCTATCCCAACATCATGGGCTTCTCCGGTCAGAGCGCGATGAAGACCGATCCCGAGCTGCGGCTCGCCTCGCTGCGGATCTACAATGACGCGATGGGCGACATCCAGGTTCGTTCCGGCGACCGCATCCTGCCGATGGCGATGCTGCCCTGGTGGGATCTCGACGAGACGATGATAGAGCTCGAGCGTTGCCTGAAATGGGGCGTGCGCGGGATCAACTGGAACCCCGACACTCACGGCCACGGCCTGCCGTCGATCGCCGACCCGCATTGGAACCGGCTGTGGGAGGCCTGTGTCGCCAACAAGCTGCCAGTGAATTTTCATATCGGCGCGTCCGATGAATCCACCTCCTGGCAGGTCCAGGCGCCGCTGCCGGCGTTCTCGAATGATCAGAAGCTGGCGATGGGCAGCGTCATGCTGTTCATCGGCAACCTCCGCGTCATGGGGAATATGCTCGCCTCGCGCTTCCTCGAGAAATGGCCGGATCTGAAATTCGTCTCGGTCGAAAGTGGGGCAGGGTGGATTCCCTATCTGCTCGAGGCGCTCGAATATATGAGCGTCGAGGCAGGTCTCGACTATGACATCCCGCCGAGCGAGATATTCCGCCGCCAGATCTATGCCTGCACCTTCTTCGAGCGGGCGAATTTCGCTCAGACCGTGCGTCAGGTCGGCGCGGACAACATCATGTTCGAGACCGATTTCCCGCACCCGGCCTGTCTGTTCCCGGACGGGCTGGACTATATGGTCGATGCGATCGCCGAGCTGACACCGGAGGAGCGGTTCAAGATCTTCTCGGGCAACGCCGCGAAGCTCTACAACATCGACATCAGCTAGGCGCGCGAAAGAGGGGGCGCCGCCGTGAGGAGGCGCCCCGAGGGAGCCGCGCGCGTGCAGCGCGGCTCAGAGCAAGCTCTTACTGTGGCGCGGCGGTGTTGCTGTCGCGGATCGCGTCGGCGGTGTTGTCGCCCTCGGCGCGAACCGCATCGGCTGCGTTGCTGGCGTTCGCCTGCATCGTGTCCGCCGCATTGGCGGCATTGGCCTCGATCGTGTCGGCCTGATTTTCCGCGGTCGCCTCGACATTGTCGGCCGTCGCTTCGGTTGGCGTCTTGTTGCACCCGGCCAGCGCGGTCACCGCCAGCGCAGCCGCCATTATTCGCATGAGCTTCATCAGTTCACTCCCTGTCGTACGTCTCAAACAGACCTGCGGCCGGTGATCAGCTGGAACAGCAGCACGACTACGGCGATCACCAGCACCAGATGGATCAATCCTCCGCCGATATGGGCAACAAATCCCACGAGCCACAGCAGGAAGAGGATTCCGATGATTGTCCAAAGCATTGTCGGACCCCTTGGGCGATATTCGACGCTATAACCTCACCTGCGGCAGTTCGTTCCGTGATCGGCAGCGAGCGGGCCATTGCTGGTCGCCCGGGTGCGTCCTAGGCTGATGCAGATCAGGAAGAATAAGGATCGGGAGAGAGGCGATGTCCTATACCGTCGAGGCGCTGTCGCCGGAGCTGGCGTTCGGCTGCCAGCTGACCGGCCTGCGCCATGAGGATGTGACGTCCCCCGCGGTCCGCGAAGAGCTGCTCCGGCTGTGGATCGACAAGGGGCTGATCGTGTTTCGCGGCTGCGAGGTCACCCCGGCCTTCCAGATCGAGCTGAGCGAGATCTTCGGGCCCTGCGTGATCCATCCGGTGCCCGAAGTGCGCCATCCCGAAAACGAAAAGCTCAACCGGCTGGTCTCCAACCCCAAGGGCGACGACGAGGACGTGATCGAGGTCAACGGCGTGGTCGGCTGCGGCTGGGTGCCCTGGCACAAGGACATCGTCTTCACCGACCGGATCAATCACGGCGGGATCCTGCGCGCGACCAAGATCGCCAGCACCGGCGGCGAGACCGGCTATCTCGACCAGATCGACGCCTATGACCGGTTGCCCGATGCGATGAAGGAGCGGATTGCCGATCTCGAGCTGGTCTATCAGTTCACCGTGATCGACGCGTCACCCTTCTATGCGAGCGAGAAGGTTCGTTACGTCCATGTGGGCGCCAATATGCGCTCGATGTACAAGCACGCCGCCGAGCGTTTTCCGCCGGTGGTTCACCCGTTGGTCTTCACCCAGCCCGAGACCGGCCGCAAGGCGCTGAATTATTCACCCCTGTTCGCGCAATATGTCCTCGGCATGGATCGGGCGGAGAGCGACGCGCTGCTGTGCAGCCTGTCGGATCATCTGTGGTCGAGCCCCGCCTATTTCCACAAATGGCACCCGGATGAGATGGTGCTGTGGGACAATTGGCGCATGCTCCACCGCGTCACGCCGGCGCCCTATGAGGAAGTCCGCATCGTCGAACGGACGACGATCACCGGCGATTACGGGTTGGGGCGGAAGCTCGATCAGGTTGTCGCGGCGACCGCCTGATCACCTGGGGCGGTGGCGTCCGGCTTGAAAACCGGGATCGGGCCGAGCGAGAGCAGGAACAGGCTCGAGATCAGCAATATCGGAATCCCGGCTACGAGCATGACGGTGTAGCCCCCGGTGACATCGAACAGCACGCCGGCGATGAACGGTGCGATCGCCGTCGGGATCTGGGTTGCGATGCCGGCGAGGCTCGACAGCGTGCCGAAGCTGCGCATGCCGTAATAGCGGGTCGACAAATTGGTGTAGGACGGCATCTGTGCGCCGGCCGAAACACCGAACGCACCGACGCCGATGGTGCGCAAGATGACCGAGTCGGTCGGAACGAGCAGCAGGACGCAGCTGATCACTGGCAGCGACACCAGGATCGCGGTCAAAACCTTGGGTGATGCGCGATCGCCAATCAGGCCGTAGAGCATCGTGCCGGCGATCATCGAGAAGCCGAGCGAGCCGAGGATCCACACCGCGGTGTCGCGCTCGACGCCATCCCAGGCGAGGATCGGCAGCAGGTGCACTGCGAGCGATTGATTGAGCATGTTGCTGATCAGGATCGAGAGGACGATCTTGATGAAGGACGCGGAGCGGATGCCGTCGCGGACGGTGTAGCCGCCCAGCTCGACCTTCCGCAGCGGCGTCGCCTCGACCCGTGGGCGATCGCGCCGGTCTCGCAGCAGGAAGAAACAGACCAGCGCAACGATGCCGCCCCAGCTGATGCCGATGATCCGATAGGCCGATCGCCAGCCATATTCCTTGATCAGATGGTTGGATAATGGCGCCAGGGCCACGGCGGAGAGCGCCGAGCCCAGCATCATGCCCGACAGCGCCAGCCCGCGGCTTGCGGAGAAATTCTTCGCGATCGCCATGCCCCAGACCGGGGCGATGACCAGGCCGAAGACCACCGCCATCACGAACCAGATCGCGAGCCACTGGACGACCGAGCCGTTGGCCAGGCTGAAGGCGGCAAAGGTCAGGCCGACGAGAATGGCGCCCGGTATTGCCAGGGCACGTGATCCGAATTTGTCGAGCATCCAGCCGGCCAGGGGCCGGGTCAGCACGCCGATCCCGGCGAAGACGAGGAAGCCGGCGGTGACGTCCGCCCGGCTCCAGCCGAATTCCTTCTCCAGCGGCGCGATGAACGTGCCGAGCGCCTGATGGCCGACGCCGATCAGGGTGATGCCGAAGGCGCAGGCGATCACCACCGGCCAGCCCGCGCGCCATTCGGCCTGAACCTCTTCGCGCGTTCCGGCCATCGTCATCCCCTCTGCACCCACGGGGTTGGCGCCCGTTCGATCGGGCTGCCACGCCATGGCCGGCGCAGTTGAGGCGATCGGCGGTGGGTTGGCAACCGTCCGCGCGTTCAGCCTTTGCCAAGCGCGGCCGCTTCCGGCAAAGCTCAGCCCAGCCCGGCGTCGACAGGGCATATGAGGGGGATAGGTTCTGGCTGGCTTGCCACGGCGACTGGGTTGCCAATCGTGACGGACTCCTCGTCCCCCGTTCAGCAGCCCGCCGGCGACCGCGTGCTCACCGGGCTCGCTCTGCGCGCGCTGTCGGTGCTGCTGTTCACGGCGCTGGCGGCGATGGTCAAGGTCGCCGGCCAGCGCCACGCCAATCTCTACGAGATCCTGTTTTTTCGTCAGACCTTCGCCCTGCCGCTGATTCTTGCCTGGATTGCTGTTGGGCCGGGATTGCGCTCGGTCGCGACCAAGCGGATCGGCGCGCATGTCTCGCGCGCGACGATCGGCCTTGGTGGCATGGTCACCAGCTTTGCCGCGGTGCAGCTGCTGCCGCTGGCCGAGGCGACGACGCTGCAGTTCACCGTGCCGATCTTCGCGACGATCACCGCCGCGCTGCTGCTGCGCGAGCCGACCGGATGGCATCGCTGGGGCGCGGTGCTGGTCGGTTTCGCCGGCGTGCTGATCATCGCGCAGCCGGGCTCCGATCATTTCCCGCTGCTCGGCGCCGCGCTCGGCCTGAGCTCGGCCTTGCTGGTCGCGGTCGTCATGATCCTGCTGCGCACGATCGGCCGGACCGAAAGCGCCTCGACCACGGTCTTTTGGTTCTCCGCGCTCTCGGTCGCGCCGCTCGGGATCCTCTATCTGCTCCATTTCGGGACGCATGACCCGCTGACCTGGGCTTTGCTCGTCGCGATCGGGCTGATCGGCGGCGCCGGCCAGCTGGCGATGACCGCCTCCTTCCGTTTCGCGCCGGTCTCGGCGGTGGTATCGATGGATTACACTGCGCTGATCTGGGGCACCTTGTTCGGCTGGCTGCTGTTTGCCGTTCTGCCGATGTCGACGACCTGGCTCGGCGCGGCGATCATCATCGCCAGCGGTCTCTACATTGCACAGCGCGAGCATCGCATGCGTGACGTGGGGCTGGCTGCCAATGAGTGAAGGCTGCGGTCTCGATTCCCACTCGTCATTCCCGCGAAGGCGGGAATCCAGCGGCCTCAGCGGCGGGCGAAACAATTGCCTCGAGGGCCGCATCGACTCCCGCCTCCGCGGGAGTGACGAAGAAAGTAGAGGCGCGTAGACATGTCTTGGGCCGCCCAACCGCGGCGAACGAACAGTCATAATTGTGAGGAGAAGACGAGATGCCGCATGCGGCGCTGACGGCGCGTTGGGATCAGGGGCTGCCCGCCTGGGGTGCGTGGCTGGTGGAGGATTCTCCGGCTTCGATCGAAACCTATGGCCAGACCGGCTTCCACTATGTCGGGATCGACTGCCAGCACAGCCTGCTCGGCGAGGTCGATGCGGCGCGGATGCTGTGGCGCTTCCGCGATGCGCCCTTCGCAATCATGGTGCGTGTGTCGGGCAATGATCATGCGCTGATCGGCAAGCTGCTCGACTCCGGCTGCGACGGGGTGATCGTGCCCGGCGTCAACAATGTCGCCGAGACCCGGCAGGCGGTGAATGCCTGCCGCTATCCGCCCCATGGCCAGCGCAGCCTTGGCCCGATCCGCCCCGGCCTTGGCATCAACCCCGATGCGCTCGAGGCGCGGACTTTGTGTCTCGTCATGATCGAGACCAAGGAAGGTCTCGAGAATGTCGAGGATATCTGCAAGGTCCCCGGCCTCTCGGGCATCTACATCGGTCCGGGCGATCTCTCCCACGGCCTCGGCATGGACCCCGGCAAGGGCTTCTCGACCGATCAGCTCCAAGATGCGTATGCGCGGATTTCCAAGGCCTGCAAGGCGAACGGCCTGGTCCTCGGCTCGCATTCGATCGACGCCAAATTCTCCCATCAATGCGTCGCCTGGGGCTGTCAGTTCGTCACCACCGGCAGCAACCAGATGCTGCTCGGCAGGGCCTCGCGTGAGCTGTTTGGCGAGCTGTCGGCGGAGTAGGGCGCGGTTGACGGCGGCCGATTCGCCCAACACACTCCGGCCGATGCGGATTTGCCGGCGATTATAGGCGCCGGCAGGCAGCGAAAAGGAGTGGGTCCATGGCCATTGATCTGGTCCTGCGGGGTGGCACCGTCGTCGACGGGTCGGGAGACAAGGCTTTCACCGCCGATGTCGCGATCAGCGGCGACAGGATCGTCGAGGTCGGCAAGGTCGCGGCACGCGGCAAGCGCGAGATCGACGCCGGCGGCCTGACGGTCACGCCCGGCTTTATCGACGTCCACACCCATATGGATGCGCAGATCCACTGGGATCCGCTTGGCACGCCGAGCTGCTTCCACGGCGTCACCTCGGTGGTGATGGGCAATTGCGGCTTCACCATCGCGCCGGTGCGCAAGGGCCGCGAGGCGCTGACCGTGCGCAATCTCGAACGCGCCGAGGACATCTCGGCCGAAGCGATGGCCGCCGGCATCACCTGGGGCTGGGAGAATTTCACCGACTATCTCGATGTCGTCGACGCGCTCCCCAAGGGCATCAACTATGCCGCGCAGATCGGTCATTCGGCGCTCAGGACCTGGGCGATGGACGAACGCGCTTTCACCGAAGAGGCGAATGAGGAGGAGCTTAACCTGATGGACGCCGAGCTGGCGCGCGCGCTCGACGCTGGCGCCGTTGGCTTCACCACCTCGCGCAGCTTCGCGCATGAAACCTCCGACGACCGCCCGGTCGCCTCGCGTCTGGCCAGCTGGGACGAAGTGCGGCGGCTGGTGAAGACGGTCGGCGCCAAGAACGCGATCTTCGAGATCGCCCAGGAGCGCGTGGGCAAAGGCTTGGCCGGGAACGACTTCTTCGAACGGCTCTGCGACCTCGCGGTGGAATCGAAGGCGATCACCACCTTCGGCGTGCTGCCGCTCGGACCCCCCGAAGTCTGGCGCCAGCAACTTGACGCGCTGAAGCGCGGTGCGGCGGCCGGCGCGCGGATGATCGGCCAGAGCCACAGCCGCGGCGTCTCGATGGTGATGTCGTTCAAGACGGCGATGCCGTTCGACCGGATCGACGAATGGAAGCCGATCCGCAGCCGGCCGCTCGAAGAGCAGAAGCAGCTGCTGCGCGATCCGGAGATCCGCGCCAAGCTGGTCCATGCCGCACATCACGGCACCTATGCCCAGGCGGTTGGCGGCGAACCGCCCAAGCCCGACTGGAGCTGCCTGAAGATCTACCAGAATCCGCTGCCGCCCAATCCGCTGGTCGCGGACGTCGCCCGCGAGCGTGGCGTCGATCCCGTCGAGCTGATGATCGACCTCGCGCTGGAGAAGGACTTCGACCAGTTCTTCGTCTGCCCGCCGCTGCCGATGACGGATGATGAGCTGCTCGAGATCATGCGCCATCCGAACATGGTGATGACCTTCTCCGATACCGGCGCGCATGTGACGCAGATCGTCGATGCCTGCCTGCAGACGCATCTCCTCGCCCATTGGGCGCGCGACGAGCATGAGTTCTCGCTCGAGGAGGCGGTGCGCATGGTGACGCGCATCCCGGCGGAATCCTGGGGCTTCAACGAGCGTGGGCTGCTCAAGGAAGGCATGATCGCCGACATCAACCTGATCGACTTGCCCGCGCTCGACCCCGGCATGCCGGTGGCGGTGCGCGATCTGCCCGGCGGGGCGCAGCGGGTGATCATGAAGTCCAGCGGCATCAAGGCGACGCTCGTCGCCGGCGAGGTGCTGATCGAGGACGGCGAGCATACCGGCGCGCTGCCGGGCCAGCTGCTCCGCCGCCGCGTCGCGAACTGAGCGGATGACCTCGCTCGACGTCCATCGCCATGTCGGGATGGGCGTTGGCGAATATGATCTGTTCACCGTGCCGGCGGCCGGCGAGCTGTCCGCCTGGGTGTCGCAATGGGCAGCGTCGGAAGGCAGGGAAGGGGGCGCCGCCGTCCTCTCGCCACCGCCCTATTACAAGCTGACCAACGGTCTGGAGGACACGCGCCGGCTCAACAACATGATGGCCGCGCTGGTCGCCGAGGGCGGTGACAATGCGGTCGCGGCTTGCGGCACGGTCGAGCCGCATCACGGCGATGCCGCCTTGCCCGAGATCGACCGCATGGCGTGCGAGCTCGGGCTCAAGGGCGTCGTCTGGCGTCATCGCGCGCAGGGGATCTACGCCGATCACCCGGTGATGTATCGCTTCGTCGCCCGCGCGCTCGACAATGGGCTGGTGCCGATGATGCACGCGACGCTTTCGACCAACGAGACCTTGTGGCGGTACAAGAAGATGGCCGACAGATTCGCCGGCCATGCGATCATCGTGCTCGGTGCGCTCTACGAATGGGATCAGAAGCTCGAGGTGCTCGCCGAGCCTGAGGCTGCGCCAAACCTGATCTACGACACCGCCCAGGTCACCGCGCCGTCGATCATCGAGGAGATGGTCGAGATTTTGGGCGAGCACCGCCTCGTCTTCGGCACCGGCTTCGAATATCGCGCGGCACCGCAAGCCCTCGCCGATTCCGCGCGGGCGATCGAGCAGGCGAAGCTGAGCGATGTGGCGAGGCAGAAGGTGATGGCGGGCAATGCCGCCGCGCTGTTTGGTCTTGAAGCCGCGGTGCATGAAGTGGGGATGGCGAAGTGATCGGCACGGTGTTCGATCTCCACCAGCATGTCGGCGGCATCGAGGGGATGAAGGCGCTCGGCAAGTTCAGCGCCGCCTTTCCCGCGACCGACGAAGCGATCGCGACCGATCAGGAATATCGCCTCGAGGCGATGACGCTGATGGGCATCGATCAGGCGGCGATCATGCCGACGCACAGCTATCAGCGGCCGGGCGGATTGAAGGACACCTGCGCCGTCCATGACGCGCTGATCCGCTATCGCGCGATGAACCCCGATCGCTTTCCCGCGCTGTTCGGCACGATGGAACCGCGCTACGGCGAGGATGGGCTTCCCGAGATCGACCGCATCGCCAAGCTCGGCTTCCAGGGCATCAGCTGGCACAACCGATTTCAGGGGCTGCCGGTCGATCATCCGATCATGCACAGCTTCGTCGTGCGATCACATGCGGTCGGATTGGTGCCGCTGATCCACTGCATCGTGTCCGATTTCGAGGCGGTGTGGCGGTTGCGCGTGCTCGCCGAGAAAATCCCCGAGGGCATCTTCATCTGCGCCGACGGCCTCACCAATGTCGATAATTTCGACGCGGTGCTCGCCACCGCCGAGGCCTGCCCTAACATCTATTTCGACACCACCACCTCGGTCGTCGGCAGCGGCGGTGTTGAACGTTTTGTCGAGCAAATCTCGGCCGATCGGCTGTTGATGGGTACCAATCTCTATTCCGGCTCGCGCCGCCCGATCACCACCACCGGCCTTGACAATGTCCGCGAGGCGCGGCTGTCCGAGACGGACCGCGCGCTCATACTCGGCGGCAATGCGCGGCGTCTGCTCGGCCTCGCGAATTAGCGGGCAGGGGGAAAAATTTTTCGTCATTCCCGCGAAGGCGGGAATCCAGCATCATGTGCCGCCCGCGCGGGGGCGGTCGCTAAGCACGTTTGGATTCCCGCCTTCGCGGGAATGACGAGAGAGTGCTATCGCGGCTTGAGCTCGAGCGCTTTGGCGGCGAGCGCCATGTCGTGCTGCCAATGCTCGAAGGTGACGCGGCATGTCGCGCGCGTCGCGCCGAGTGCGGATAGGGCGTCCATCGACTCTCTGAGCTCGGCGGCAGTGCAGGACGCGGCTTTCGCATAGGCTTCGACGGCATCCGGGTGACGTTCCGCGAATGCGGCGTCGATCGCATTGAGATGCACCGCGTGTCCGTCATGGACGTGGAGATGCCGAGATTCCGGCGGAAGGGCTTCGACCGCGCGCAGCCAGTCGTCACCATAGGGTAAGTCTTTCACCGCTATCCCGCCGCCATGATAGCCGTCATAGGCGAGATGGTAGCCGAGGCCGAACCACGGCTTTATCGTTTCGATCATCCGCGCCGATGTCGGACGCTCGCCGTCTTCGAGCAGGAAGCCGCCGCCGCCCATTTGCAGCACGGAAAACCCCTTGGGCGAGCTCGCGGGATCGCCGCCGTAGATCAGGCCGTCGCCGAGCCTGCGGGCGACGTCGATGCCCTTGGGACCATTCGCCGCCACGAGGAAGGGCGTGCGGATCGGCCTTGGCGGCGCGAACCCCGGCGGATGCAGCATCCGTTCGACGCCGCCATCGATCACGACCTCCTCGCCGGCGAGGAGCGCTTTGATCTGCTCGATGAAGCGGGACATGTACGCCCAGCTGAGCGGACGTTGGCCCATCGCCATCCGGCCGGTGAAGCCGGTGCCGAGGCCGACGTAGAGCCGGCCGGGCGCGAGATGCTCGATGGTTGCGATCGCCGCGGCCTGGGCCATCGGGTGGCGCAGATGCGGAATGAGGACGTCGGCGCCGACCTCGATATGCCGGGTCGCCTGCAGCGCATTGGCGATGGTCAGCCAGACATCGGTGCCGAGTGCTGGCGAATCGTAAAAGCCGATGAAGGAATAGCCCAGCGCCTCGGCATGTTGCGCCTGGCGGACCGCGTCGAAGCTCGCCGCAAAGGTCACCCCGTAATCCATCTGCCAGTCCTCCCATTCTTTAGCGCGGCGATCAACCGATCAGCCTGGCCAACCACCCTTGGCGGTCGCGACGGGTCGCGCCTATCATGCTGCCGGTGTCGGGCGCGGCAGCGCCGGCTGTGGGAGCGGTGCGATGGCGATCGATCTGGTTTTGCGCGGCGGGACCGTGGTCGACGGCTCGGGCCGTGAAAGCTTCACCGCCGATGTCGCCATCGCCGGTGATCGCATCGTCGAGGTCGGCAAGGTCGCCGCGCGCGGCCATCGCGAGGTCGATGCCGACGGGCTGATCGTCGCGCCGGGCTTCATCGACGCCCACACCCATATGGACGCGCAGATTAACTGGGATCCGATCGGCAGCCCGGCCTGCTTCCACGGCGTCACCTCGGTGGTGATGGGCAATTGCGGTTTCAGCCTCGCCCCGGTCCACAAGGGCAAGGAGGGGATGGCGGTGCGCAATTTCGAGCGCGCCGAGGATATTTCCGCCGAGGCCATGGCCGAAGGCATCACCTGGCGTTGGGAGCGCTTCGCCGATTACCTCGACGCGATGGATGCTCTCCCCAAGGGCATCAACTATGCCGCGCAGATCGGCCATTCGGCGCTCAGGACCTGGGCGATGGACGAACGCGCCTTCACCGACGAAGCCAGCGCCGAGGATCTCGCGCTGATGCAGGAGGAACTGGTCCGCGCGCTCGATGCCGGCGCGGTCGGCTTCTCGACTTCGCGCGGGCCGTTCGACGAGACCTCGGACAACAAGCCCGTCGCCTCGCGCATCGCGACATGGGACGAGCTGTGCCAGTTGGTCGGGACGGTTGGCAAGCACGACGCGATCTTCGAGATGTCGCAGGAGCGCGCGCCCGATCCCGCCGGCCGCGAGGAATATTTTGATAGGGTGTGCAAGCTCGCGCTCGATTCAAAGGCGACCTTCACCTTCGGCGTGCTGCCATTGGGCGCGCCAGGGCTATGGCGGCCGCAGCTCAGCGCGATGCAGCGGGTCAATGGCGCCGGCGGGCGGATGATCGGCCAGAGCCACAGCCGCGGCGTCACCATGCTGCTGTCCTTCGAGACCCAGCTGCCGTTCGACCGGCTCGCCGAATGGAAGCCGATCCGCAGCCGTCCGCTGGAAGAGCAGAAGCAGCTGCTACGCGATCCCGCGATCCGCGCAAAGCTGGTCCATGCCGCCCATCACGGCGACTACGGCCGCTGGACCGGGGCCGAGCCGCCGCCGCCCGACTGGAACGTGCTGCAGGTCTACGACCGTTCGCTGCCACCCTATCCGCTGGTCGCCGATGTCGCGCGCGAGCGCGGCGTCGATCCGGTCGAATGCCTGATCGATCTCGCGCTGGAGCAGGATTTTCACCAGTTCTTCATCACGCCGCCGACGCCGATGGCCGAGGAAGATCTGCTCGAGATCATGCGTCATCCCGACATGGTGATGACCTTCTCCGACACCGGCGCGCATGTGACGCAGATCGTCGACGTCTGCATTCATACCCATCTGCTCGCTTATTGGGTGCGCGAGCGTGGCGAGTTCACCATCGAGGAGGCGGTGCGGATGACGACCAGCGCCGCCGCCGACGCCTGGGGCTTCGCCGATCGCGGACGTGTGCGCGAAGGGATGATCGCCGACCTCAACCTGATCGATCTCGCCGCGCTCGACCCGGGCATGCCGCGCGCGGTCAACGATCTGCCGGCTGGCGCACCGCGCGTGGTGATGAAGGCAGGCGGGATCGAGGCAACGCTGGTCGCCGGTGAGGTGCTGGTCGAGCGAGGCGAATATACCGGCGCGCTGCCCGGCCGGCTGCTGCGGCGGGGGCGCTGACGTCATGGCCACCAAAGCGGTCGCAAGCGGCAAGACGATGGCGCAATCGGCGGACTACATATTGCCGCCGAGCGAGAAGCCAGCGCCGCCGCCCGGCATCGAGCTGCTCGATCTCCATCCGACGATCGGCACCGAGGTGCTCGGCATCGATCTGCGCGAGGCGCTGACACCGGCGATGTTCGCCTTCCTCGATGCGCTGCTGGTCGAGCGCAAGGTGATCTTCTTCCGCGATCAGGACATCGCCGCGCGCAACCATGTCGAGTTCGCGCGCCATTGGGGTGAGCTGCTGGTCACGCCGTTCAGCAACAACAGTCATCCCGAATATGGCGAGATCGCGACGATCAACAGCGACGGCACCAATGCGCGGACCAACAGCTGGCACAGCGACGGCGCCTGGCGGGCGGAGCCCGATCTCGGCTCGGTCGTCCGCGCGATCGCCGTGCCCGATGTCGGCGGCGACACGCTGTTCCGCGATACGCACGCCGCCTATGTCAACATGCCCGACTGGCTGCGGCGCGCGGTCGAGGGCGAGGAGGCGGTGTTCAGCGCACGCTGCGTCCATGATCTCGACGCGCCGATCGAGGAACTGGTCCAGGTCGAGCTCGATCACCCGCCCGCGCGCCATCCGATCATCCGCACCCATCCGGTCTCGGGCCGCAAGGGGATCTATGTCGATCCTTCCTACGCCACGCACATCGTCGGCATGGATTATGCTGACAGCCGTTACCTGCTGGAGCGGCTGTTCGCGCAGTCCAACCGGCCCGAATTCCAGTGCCGCTTCAAATGGCGCAACAACTCGATCGCCTTCTGGGACAATCGCGGCTGCCAGCACTACGCCAGCGCCGACTATGTCGGGCAGAATTTCATCCGCAAGATGGAGCGAGTGACGATCCGCGGCGATCGGCCCTACTGATGAAAGACTTGTCCGGAGTTCGGCTGCTGGTCACGACCAAGGGCGCGGACGGAAAGGCGCATTTCGTCGACGACTACGAGCCGCATCATTTCGAGGTCGCGGGGCTGGTCGAGACGCGCACACTGTGGCGCACGACCGGGACGCCGGACCTCCCCGAGCGGATGGGGACATGCCCGACCGAGATGGCGATCGTCGGCGCGGGCGGCACCAATTTCGGCATCGCCTGCTTCGCGCCGCATTCGGCCGGCAAGATCGATCCGCAGCGGATCGCCAAGGCCGGCGTCGATGTCGCCGCGGATTTGGGGATGCACGGCCATGCGACGGTCGACTATGACATCGTCATCGCTGGCAAGATCGACCTCGTGCTCGACAGCGGCGAGGTTCGCACGCTGACGCCGGGGACGATGCTGGTGATGGGCGGCTCGACCCACGCCTGGCGCAACATCTACGACGAGCCCTGTATCTTCGCCTCGGTGTCGGTCGGCGCGACCGGCAGCGGGACATGAGGACAATGCCATGACCCAGATCGACAGGGCGCGCGTGATCGGCCGGCCGCGCGACGTGACCGAGGAGGAGATCGCCTTTTATCGCAAGAACGGCTGGGTCCATCTGCCTCGGCTGATCGCGCCGGATACCGCGGCGTCGATCCTCGATGCGATCCAGGCCATCGCCTCGCCCGAGTCCGATGCCGCGGACAGCCCCTACGCGACCTTCGGCACGCTGTGGAAGACGATGGAGGATCCGTCCTGGCGCGACGAGTCGCTGCGCGACTTCGCGCAAAGCCGCGAGATGGGCCGGGTCGCGGCCGATCTCCAGGGCCGGCCGGTGCGCTGGTACCGCGACGAGGCTTTGTGCAAGATGCCGGCCTCGCATGACGCGAGCGGCCCAACGCCCTGGCATCAGGACTCGCCTTACAATGCCTTCGACCGCAGCGGCCGCCCGCTGATCTGGCTGGCGCTGAAGGAAGTGACGCCGGAGCGCGGCTCGATGCGCTTTCTCTCCGGCTCGCATCTCACCGGGCTGCTCGGCCGTGCCTTCCACGACGAGTCCGGCGAATGCCAGCGGCAGGTCGAGCGGCTGCGCAAGGAACTGCTGGAGTCCCCACCGCTGCATCTCGAGCCGGGCGACGCGACGGTGCACGACGGCATGACGATCCATTCCGCCGGCGCCAATCTCACGGAGGATCCGCGCTGGTCCTATGTCGTGCAATATTTCGTCGCCGACGCGCTCTACACCGGCGCGATGAACCGCCAGACCGACCGCGTCACCCATCTCGAGGTCGGCAAGCCCTTGTGCGATTGCCATTTTCCGATCACCGGCGTGCCGCGCGTGCGGGATCTATGACGAAGCTCTGGGCAGCCGCCGCCGCCTTTCTCCTGGCCGGGTGCAATATCGCCTATAGCCCGACGCCAATGTTCAGCCCGGCCGATGCGGATCCTGCGGCACATCTGAAACCGGGCGTTTGGCGCACTGATAAGAATTGCGCCGGTCGCAAATCAGCGTCGCACTGCGAACCGGAGGACGGCGCGATGCTGGTCACCGCGACGTCGATCCACTTTCTCAAGGCAGATGGGAGCCCGGAGAAGGATGCCGCGGCCTGGCCCTATCTGATCGTGCGCGGGACTCCCATGCTTATGCAGGCGAAGGTTGAGTCCATGGACGATGCGCACAAGGATGAGATGTACGCCTTTGCCACCCTGGAGCCGCTGACGCGGGATCACGACGGCACGATCACGCGAACGCGGCTCTGGCTCGTCGAATGCGGCCCGCCGGAAAAACATGCTGCGAACGACAATGCGAGGGTGCCGACCGAGGGGAAGAACGCTCTGCCGGGCATGACGATGGTTGGCCGCGATTGCATCCCGCGTGATCGTGCCGTGCTGTTCGATGCCGCGGCGCGCAGCCGGGCCTGGGCCGACGAGCTGGTGACCATTTACTGGGCGGGCGCGCGATCACAGCCGGTTGCGGGCGGGGGCGCCGCCCGATAGCCTGTCGCCAAAGCGGGGAGAGGATCCCATGGGACGGCTAAGCGGCAAGGTTGCGATCATCACGGGCGCCAGCACCGGGCTTGGTCCGGTCATGGCGAAGGCTTTCGTGCGCGAGGGCGCCAAATGCGTGCTCGCCGCGCGCAAGCAAGAGCTGGTGATGAAGGCCGCCGCGGCGGCGGGCGAGGGGGCGATCGGCATGCGCGCCGATGTCTCCCGCGAGGAGGATGTCGCCGCGATGGTCGATCTCGCCATGCGCGAGTTCGGCCAGGTCGATATCATGATGAACAATGCCGCGGTGCCCGGCACCGACAAATTCGTCTGGGAGCAGACGCTCGACAATTGGAACACGACGATCGCGATCGACGTGACCGCGGCGATGCTGTGCACCCGCGAGGTGCTCAATCGCTCGATGATGGCGCGCAAGACCGGCTCGATCATCAACTTCTCGTCGAGCGCCGGCTTCACCGGCCTGCCGCGCAAGACGCATTACTCGACCGCCAAGGCGGCGCTGCGCGCGCTGACCATCACTGTCGCGCGCGAGGTCGGGCCGATGGGCATCCGCTGCAACTGCATTGTCCCCAGCATCGAAACCGAGCTGGCGCAGAACTACCGGAGGCGCATCGCCGGCGAGCAGGGCCGGACCTATGAGGAGGTGACCGCGGAGGCGCTGGCCGCGGTCCCGTTGCGAAAGCACACCACGAGCGAGGAAGTGAGCGAGCTCTGCCTGTTCCTCGCCTCGGACGAGAGCAGCGCGATCACCGGCCAGTCGATCCACATCAACAGCGGCAATTACATGCCGGGGTGATGGCCATGGCGACCCGTCCGCGCATCGCCATTCTGATGGACGAGAATACCAGCTCGGGCGGAACCCGTTACGAAGCAAGCAAGGGCTATTTTCACGGCATCGTCGCTGCCGGAGGCGCGCCATTCGGCATTTCCTATGCCGCTGAAGTAATCCCGACTGTGCTGCAAAGCTTCGATGGTCTGCTTTGCGTCGGTGGACGTTTCGCCTGTCCTGCGGATTGGTACGAGCATGGGAGCCATAGTTCGCTGGAGTCCGACCGGCTCGCGGTCGAGCGGGTCTTGATCGAAGAATTTCTCGAGGCGGACCGTCCCGTGCTCGGAATTTGTGCGGGCATGCAGGTGCTCGCCTGCCTGCACGGCGGTCGCCTCGTCGCCGACATCGCCGAATGGCGACCTACCGCTCTTCCTCATAATGGCGCCGAGGTGCCACACAGCGTGCAAATTGCTCCCGGGACGCTGCTGCACAAGATCCTGGGCGTGGATGCGCTTGACGTGAACAGTTTTCATGACGAAGCGCTCGCTGGCGTCAGCGCGCCCTTGCGCGTTTCGGCTCTGGCGCCTGACGGCATCATCGAAGCCATCGAGCTGCCCACGCGAACCTTTGCGCTCGGCATCCAATGGCACCAGGAACTCTTTGCATCGCGCAGTCACGTCGGAAACCGGATCTTCGAAGCATTCGTCAGCGCCAGCAACGGCAATTCCTTACCGAGGTGAGCTGGATCGCCTCATCCTTGCGTCAGGCAAGGCTCGGCAGGATTGGCGCTCGCGACCCGGCCAGATTCGCGTCATGCCAGGCGGCGAGCTCGCGCACCTCCAGCAGATATTTGTAGAATTCGGGCGCGAAGCTGCTGAGGGTCCGCTTGGTCACGGAGAAACGTTCGGCGGTCTCGGCCATCGTGAAGAAGCCGTTATGGCCGATGCTGAGGATCATTGCCGTGACCTCGGGCTCGACATAGCGCGACAGCTCCTTGATTTCGGAAATCCGTTCCCTTGTGCGTTCGCGCCGCATGCGGAAGAATTCGGGCCAGGTCGCATGGCGCCCGCTCAGATCGACGAGCAGCGTCGTCGATCCGTCGAACGATATCTGGGCGAAAGCACGCGTCAGTCTTCGCTCGCTGACCTGACTGAAGGGGAGCATCTCGCCCGACGCCCTGGCAATCTCCTGCAGGATGCTGTCGGCATCGCCTACGATCGTGGCGATGTTGCGCAGCACGAAAGGTGCCAGGTGACTCCGCTGTCGCGCCTCGGGCAGCAGGGCGAAGAAGAGGTAGAAGACCCAGCCCGCGATGATCGCCGACAGAACGCCTTCGACGACCCTGCCGAAGTCGTGGGCGGCGTGGAAGAAGCCGGGAATGGAATCCAGGTACAAGTCCTTGAATAGCCAGAGCGCGAGCGTGGCCAGCGCGAACAGGTTGGCGGCGGGCGGCGTGGACCGCAGAAACTGCCATATTTCAGACAGGCGCAGGCGCAGGCTCGTCATCAGGCAGGTCTACCGGAGACGCTTTCCCGAGTCGCCAACTTACGGCCCCGAGCTGTTCCCCCCGGGTGTGTCACACGGGTGTCGGCCCCATCGTTCCGCACCGGTGAAGCAGGCGCGGGATGTCGCCATAGTCGAAGGTCGCAAGATGTTGGGTGGCGCAATTGTCCCAGACCACCAAATCGCCTTCACGCCATTTGTGCAGAAGTTGAAATCGGGGCTCGACGATATGGGCGAATAGCAGGTCCAGCAGCGCGCGACTTTCTTCGGCGGACATCCCTTCGACGCGCTCCGTGTAGCTTTCACTCACATAGAGCAGCTTGCGTCCTGTGATCGGATGCGTGCGCACCAGCGGGTGGGATATTTCGGGCTGCGCTTCGCGCTGTTCCTTGCTCAATGGCGCCCGGGTGAGCAGTCCGCGCGCGGCGATCGCGTCGACATGATAGGCGTAGCTATGGATCGCGCGGAGACCGTCCAGGCGTGCCTTCATGGCGGCCTCAAGCGCATCATAGGCGGCGGTCGTGCTGGTATAGCGCGTGTCACCCAGCGCGATGCCGTCCCGTACCGGGATCGTGATCGCGTTCAAGGTAACGAACAGCTCGGGCGTTGCGGATGATTGCGTATCGGTGTGCCAGAGCAAGCCGGCATCCGTCAGGCCGATCGGGTGACCGTCCTTTTTGATATTCGAGACGACCACGATCTCGGGAAAACCGTCCACTGTCGGCGCGTGGACCTTGCCCGCCGGTCGCTTGGGGTTGTGATCGACTTGTGCGAGGCGACCGGTAAATGCCAGATGCTGATCCGGCGTCAGATACTGGTCGCGGAGCACAACAGCGCCGTGTCGCAGGACTTCGTCCCGCACGGCCACCAATTCAGACTCTGCGAGTCCCGCGGCAATATCAAATCCCGCGACCTCCCGCACCCGGCCAGAAGGCTCGGTCGATTGCCGATCGCAATCGCTAAGTGCAGGATTCTGCAACATTTCTGTCCTTGATGGCACGGGCGCCGTCTTTCGTCTTCTCACCGACGCTAGTTATCGCGAAGATCGGTTGTCAATGCGGCGTCGATCGCGGTCGAGAGAGAGGATGAGCCATGCGGCGTGTGGAGTTTGATCAAACCAGTTCGCTGGGACGGCTGCTCACGAGCGGTGTCGCGCCCGAGGTGATGCCCAAGCACAAACGGGAGTTTCAGGTTTTCCGCTACGCGGAACCCGAACTGAGCCCGGGAAAGACGAAAGCGATCACGCGCCTCTGCACGACCGATCTGACCTATGGTGCGATGCAGAAGATGATCGACGGCGGCGGGTCGGCGATGCACTACCACGCGGCCATGGATGGCTTCTGGATGGTCATCAAAGGCGAGGCGCTTTTCACCGACGAACACGGCACAGAGCATCACCTGTTTCCGCTCGACGGCGTCATGGTCCCGCGCGGCACGCCCTATCAGTTCTACCAGACCGGCCCCGAGCCTCTGGTCCTGCTGCAAGTCGAAGGCCTCAATGCGAAGGCGACGCGCAATACGACCAAGCGGGAAGGGGTCGATGAGAGGGACCCTCAGAGCCTGCAGAAGGTGCTTCAAAAAATCGAACTCTTCGATGCGATGGAGGAGAGCGCGAGGTAGCGCGTCAAGCGGTTCGGCCCGGGCTCGTTAAATTGCCGTCGCGATCTTGGTAACCGCCGGTTCGCTAAAGGGCGGTTCCTGGCCGGAACTTGACTGGCCGATCGTGAGATCAGAGCCGTTTGATCCAGGCGAAAAGTTATCCCCGGGATTCTCTTTGTCCACAGGCAGAATTCGCTTGGCGCGACTCCGAAAACAGGCGCAACCTCCATTTCGTGGCGAGGGAGTATCGCGCCGGAAACGGACGAAAGCTTCTGGCCACTGCCACCGCGAAAGTGGCGGACGTCCGCAAGGATGGCCACCGTTCGAGCGACTGGCAGGGCGATCGAAGGAAGAAGCGTGAGGCAAAGGTGAAAACCGATGCCGCTCCCACTTTCCAACGACGTCCAGCGGGACCCGCGCCTTCGGGCAAGGGAAGCGCGAAAGGGATCCATCGAAGGCAACTTTGATGGGCTCCCGGGGGCCTACCGAGGCCGAAAGGCCTTGGCGGGAAACCCGAGAGGGAACCGAACGAAGTCGCAAGACGTCGCCCGGAACCTGATCCGCCCGGAGAAAAGCGCCATGCTGCAAGGTATGGTGGCTGCTCCAGGGAAGTGAGGGCTGGTGGAAACGCCAGCCCTCATACTTTTTTTTGGCGGCTGCCGATCCGGGCCGCGTCGGCCGATACATCGTCTGGCCGTCCATGGCCGACACGGGCCGTGATCTAATATCCGTCCGCCTTCCACGCTAATCGGACGCCCGCTCACTTCCCCTGCGGCAGGGCGAAAACGAGCACGGCCGGCGATCCGGTCATGCCGAATGGCGACAGGCCATAGCCGCCCGCTGCCACCGCGACATATTGCCGGCCAGCCACCGCATAGGTCGAGACGCCGCCGCCGATCCCGCCGCCGGTGTTGAAGCGGTAAAGCTCCTTGCCGTCGCGCGGGTCGAGCGCGAGGAACATGCCGTCGGCGCCGCCGGTCAGCACGACGCCGCCGGCCGTCGCGGTGATGCCGCCGATCATCGGCAGCGGCGCCTCGCGCGCCCAGATCTTCTTGCCGGTCGCGGCGTCGAAACTGTGGGTGTAGCCGCGCAGCTGATCCATCGGGTCCATCGTCAGCGCGGCCTCGACATACCAGCTGCCGGGCTTCTTCCCTTCGGGCTTCTTCGTCGTCCAGGTTGCGCACCAGTGCACCGAGTTGACGAACACCGCCTTGTTGCGCGGGTCATAGGTCGGCCCATTCCACTCGACGCCGGAGGCGGTGCCGGGGCACACGCGCAACGGCTTGTCGCTGAACGGGAGATCGGCGTTGAGCCGGGGCACCACCTCGCTCTTCGAGATCAGGGCGTGGGTGTCGCGGTCGTAGATGAAGAGATAGCCCTCCTTGGTGCCGACCGCCATGTAGTGCTTGCCGTCCTGCTCATAGAGCATCGGCGCAGCGCTGGTGTCCCAGTCGTGATAATCCTGGGCGAGCTGCTGGACATACCAGGCGACCTTGCCGGTGGTCGCATCCAGCGCGACGACCGAGTTGGTGTAGAGATTGTCGCCCGGCCGTGCCGGCAGATAATAATCCGGTGCCGGATTGCCGATCGGCACGAACACCAGCTTCTTGTCCGGATCGACCGCGACCGAGGTCCAGGTGCCGCCGCCGCCGGTCTCGGCGCCTTTCGGCCAGGTTTTCTTGTCGATCGCGTCGAAGGTCCAGACGCGCGCGCCAGTCTTTGCATCGAAGGCGTAGACATGGCCGGTGTTGCCATAGTCGCCGCCGGCGAGGCCGACATAGACGCGACCGTCGAAGACGATCGGCGCCGCGCCGATGCTGTAGCTCTCGGCGCCGTCGGCGACATGCGCATCCCACAACAGCTTGCCGGTCTGCATGTCGATCGCGAGCAGATGGCCATCGGGCGTGCCGCGGAAGATCTTGCCGTCGTAGAGCGCCAGGCCGCGGCTGGTCGGAATGCCTTCCGGTCCCTGCGGCTTGTAGGTGTAGCTCCATTTCTGCGCGCAGGTCGCCGCGTCGAATGCCCAGACGCCATAGGTCGAGCCGATGTAGCCGGTGCCCTGGTAGATCAGCGGCGCGCCCTGGAACGAGCCGAGCACACCCAGCGACAGTATGCACACTGGCTGCAGCTTCGACGCGTTGGCCGGGGTGATTTGGGCAAGCGGCGACCAGCGGTCGCCGGCATAGGTGCGGTTGAACATCGGCCAGTCGCCGTCGGCCGGATGCAGCAGATCGGCATCGCTGACCGCATGGCTGCTCGTCGGCGCGACCGATTTCGGCGCGGCGGGCAGGGCGGGCGCGGCGCGGGTCGGTTGATGCGACGCGCCGGTGGGCGCGACCAGCCGCATCGCCGGGTCGCCCCGGTTCGGTGCCTTGCCCGGTGCAAAGCCGTTCTCGGAAAGCGTGTAGGCGAGCAGGGATTGATATTGCCAGGCCGGCAGGCTGCCCGGCGCTTGCTTGGGCATGGCGCGGATCGCATGGTCGAGATCGCCGAGTGTTCGGTCACCGCGCAGCCAGCGCATGGCGAAAGCGGGGCCGGATAATACCGGGCCGCCCATGCCCTCGCCATGGCAGCCGGCGCAGCTCTCGGCATAGATCGCCTTGCCGCTGGCGACCTGGGCGGCGGTGAAGGCATAGCCTGACGGCTGCGCGTGGGCTGGAGCGCGGGCGGTTGCGCTCATCGCGAGCAAGGAGGCGGCGACTATGACAGCGACGCTGGCAATGATGCCGGGTGACCGGCTTGGCTTGGCTAAACCGACGATCACGCTTGCTCCTCCCGCTGCGCCGCTGCTCGCACCGTTCGGGCCGGGCGGCCCGGCCGTCAAGCCGGTGGGGGTGGAGCGTCGGCCCGGCTAGCCTTGCCGCTTCGAGCGCATCAGTCCGAAGGCGGCGATCGCCAGCACCGCAATGACCGCAAGCGCTTCCGGTAGGCGCTCCGGCGGCTGCGGCATAGGTGGATTGACGTCGGCCAGGGCCGGCGCGGAGGCGATCGCCAGGGTCACGAAGCTCAGGATTTTCTTCATCGCCGACACCTCGAATGGGTTGATCGGGGGCGAGCCTGCACCGCGCCGGATGGCCGGTCAACCGAGGCCGACCTGCGAAAAGGCTTGCGCATCCGGCAGCGCTGGCAACACTGAACGCGGCTGCTCCGGGGAGGGTCGATCATGTCGCAGAACACTCGTTGGTCCCTGCTGCTTGCGCTGTCCGTCACCATCTTCGGGTCAGGCGCTGTCCGCGCCGACCTGGGTCCGTTCCCGCGGCATCGCGATCGGCCCGTCGCAGCGCGATGCAGCGTGGTGCCGATCCGTTCGGTCGAGAAGGTCACTATCTCGATCATGCCGTCGCTGCGCGTGGTGGCGAAGGGCACCACGGCGACAGCCGGATGGACCGAGCCGGCGC
>Ga0207695_10003372_pt1 | contig 22567 bp, 17 predicted proteins | sample KBSC54metaG_FD_184354 | JGI IMG/M metagenome (GOLD analysis project Ga0207695, IMG submission 184354) | Corn rhizosphere microbial communities from Kellogg Biological Station, Michigan, USA - KBS C5-4 metaG (SPAdes) (version 2) | ecosystem: Host-associated > Plants > Roots > Rhizosphere > Soil...
CCCTTTTCCGAGAGAAGGCAGCGAGGAATTCCCCGTGAGGAGTAACGCGCAAATGAGTTTTTTAAAATTAGTTTTCAAAAGAGGCTGCTCTCATCGTTTTACATGGCCAAGACTCGGCGACAACGGCCAGCATTATCAGGTTTGTCTTACTTGCGGTGCTGCGTATGAATACGATTGGAACGGCATGCGCCCCACCGGTCGTCTGCTCGCTCTGAACCCGAAGCTCCCTAGTGTATCGGCGCGGCCTTGAGGATAGCGGATGGAGCGGAACAGCGAATGTCCAAACGGGTCAGTTAGCGTGCTCTTAGGAAACGCTATGTGTCAAAAGTCGGTAGCCAACGCCGAGTAGAAGTCTGCGGTTTACCGGTTACTAAAGTTAGTCAGAGCATTGGCCTGCTAGATCTTTGATCCCGATACCTCCGAGTACCCTCACGCTTATGAGTTAGCGGTATCGTGAGACCAAGGTGGTATTCCGCCCGTTTCGGCACAGTATGAAGTCCACTCCTCGAATCACAAGGTTAGCCTATGCAGAATGAAAATACCCTCGTCGCGCTGCGACGCAGTTCCAGAGTTCCAGCCACAATGCCAATACTGGTTACGAGCTTAGATGGGGCACACTTTTCTGAAGTCTGTGAAACTCTGGTGGTGAATGCGCATGGTTGCGCAATCCGATCGCGCGCAAAACTTGACCCCGGAGTTTCACTTCACCTCCACAGCAAAGATGGGCGGGGAACGACAGCCCAAGTCGTCTCTTGCCAGCGTATGAAATCGGACGGACAGAACTGGGTGCTGGGCGCAAGGCTCGACTGCCCGGAGAATTTCTGGGGATTGCCAAACTTTCCAAACGACTGGAGTTCATCACTCACATCCGCTTTGGCGAAAGTTCCACACTTGATGGCGCCTGCTCAGAGCTCTGTTCAGTTGCCCAATGCGCCAAGCGAATGGTCAGAGGCTAGGCCGAAATTATCGGAAGAGCATATAAAAAAAGTGATCCTTGAATTGGTACGGCCGCTTCATGCCGAGATCACAGGCATAAAAGAAAAGATGGCACGAGGAGAAGCGAACCACAGCAAGTTTCACGTGTCGCTCTCAAGCATTCCTCCGGAGCTGGAACAGCAGCTAGAGCAACGGTTACAGCAGGACCTGGGCCCGAAGGTTATCGAGGAGACGCGTCAGCAATCCAACCGTCTTCTGTCGGCGACGAAGACGGTAGTCGAACAGTTAGTCGTCGATGTGCAAGAGGAGTTTCAGCGCAGCTCGAAACAAGAACTTCAAGTTGTCGAGGAGCGGGCAGCTCAAATGTCGGCGCACATCGTCGAGTACATTCGGGAGCAACTGCGTGATGGAGTCGGAGCTTTACAGCGGAACCTGGTGGATGGGAGCAACAAGCTTAATCGCACCAGTGACGAGCTCCTGGTATCCCTCCAGACCAAGTTGAATGACGAACACAGTCGCCGGCAAAGAGAATTGGAGGACCTTCGGGCGGAGGTCGCAGCAGAATCACTGCGCCTGCATGAACAGATTCAGCAGTTGGATGGTCGCATAAACATTTTGGACGAGTCGGTACGGTCCTGGGAGTCAGGTCTGGACGAAAGGTTGGATCAAACCGCGGGCGAGATGGTGAAAAATGCACGGAATGAAATGGAAGGTGCTGCCGGCAGTATTTTGCAAGAATTGAAAACACGCAGCGCGGAGGCAATTGCGAACCAGATGGACGAAGCTGCGGGGAACATGAGGATCGTTCAAAAAGGAGTCGTCGCGTCAGTTTATGAATCGCTAAAGGCGCAGTCGGCGGAGGCTCTGCAAGGATTCGAACATTCCATGGATAAACTGGCTCAATCTTCTATTGAGCGCTGCCGGAATAGGATCGCCGCAGGATTGAATGCCATCATGAAGAATTTCGGCGACCAATTTTAGCTAGATGCAAAGTGCGATCGAGCCTCCCGCAGAGTCTTGACGCGGAATGGACAACCGGAACACCAGTCGCAATGCTGTTCGCGTCGAACCAGACGCAGAGCAACAGCACCGTTGCCGCGAGACTCGTTTTCACGAAAGCAATTTACGCCAAAAGCACGATTGAGTTCCAGCTAACTGTTGAAATCAGGCGTTTGCACTCAGAATCCGGGTCACGCTTCTTCCTGTGCCAGGAAATTGGCGACAGAACGGATCGCCTTCAGCTTGTCCTCGCGCAAGCCGTGCAGCTCGTCCTCGTTGAGTCGGTTTTCGTACAAAAGTCTCCCGAACACCTGCGTGAGTTGCGAATAGCGATAGTCGTACTTGCGGTCGATCTCTTTACGACGTTGGGTCAGGTAGTGTTCCAAATCCTACAGATCCGTCGACCCCTGGATCGCGTTCGCCATTTGCTTTGTTCTCTGAATCACTTCGTGAAGCTCCCGACCCAGAGCAGCGTCGAAAGCTGTGCGGGCGATGGCTTTTTCTGACCTCGACCAAATCGGTTCGTTCTGGTAGGGATCGGTGTCTCGGGTCGCAGACGAGATGTTCATGTTCCGATCCTCCGTGGCGGCATTCTATCCCGTGGCTGGACGAGGTCGCTACCGGACTGGGTCCTTTCGCCGCGCCAGATTCGGAACGTCCTTGCTGCGGCGCAATGAGGCTGCTGAGGTGAAATCGGTCGTTCACTGGATGTCCGAGATTCTGCTTGCAACCAAGATAACGTTCGGTGGTTTGAACCGATGCATGCCCCAACAAGAACTGAATCTGCTCAAGCTCGCCTCCACTGCAGTGGCACAGCTTCGCACAGGTTCTCCGCAAATCGTGGGGAGCAATGTGCTCCAAGCCCGCTCGCTGGCAACAGGTCCGCACCACATACCACACCACGTTTTGCGAGATGCCTTGGCCCCATATCGTGTCCGTTCTGGCGACCGCCCGAAAGATTCTTCCCTCGGTTACCCCGGCGGCCGCCGTCCATTGGTCGAGCGCGGCTTTGACCCATTCGGGAATGGGAACGGTGCGAATGTGGCCGCCCTTGCCAATCAGATCGACCACCGCCCAGTGCCCTTGGCGGATCTGGATCTCCTGCATCTCCAAACCGACTAGCTCCGATCTGCGAAAACCACAACCAAACAACATGGCCAACATCGCGTAATCGCGTTTGGCGCGCAGCGAAGCCCCATTGGCGTGCTTCAACACTTCCGAGCTTTCCTCGGCGCTCAGCCAATTGCCGGAGCGAAACCCGAGCTGCTTGACGCCTTTCACACGGCTGATCCCCGCTGCCAACTCGGGACTCAGCAAGCCGGAGTCGGAGGCTTCGTGAGCAAGCCGGCGAACGGCTGCGAGTTGTTGGTTGATGGTGTTTGCGGCCAGACCGCGTGATTCCAAGTGCAGGCGGTAGCGGACCACCACGATGCGGTTGAAAGCGAGGCGGGGCTCGGAGCAGTACCACGCGATGAACTGATCAATGGCGTACTCGTACACGCGGCGCGAGGCGGGCGAGCCGAGACTGTTGAGCACGGACCGCTTGCAATGATCCAGATCCGGGAGCCGAAGCAATCACCGACGGTAATTCGGCTTGATTCTCTGTTTGCCCATAGTGACGGCCTCCCATGCCGCAGAATGTAATTACGGCAGAGCTGCCTGCAACTGCAACCGGAGCCACGAGTAGAATTTGAAACTGCGTATGGGACAACGACCGGCGAAATCAAAGCCGACATGGGCAGACGTGAAGACAAGGCTGGCGGGGTTTGACCGTGCCTCCTTGCTGGGCGTGCTGCAAGATCTCTACGCTGCCGATAAGGACAATCGAGCCTTTCTTCATGTTCGATTCGGCTTGGGCGAAGACCTGCTCCAGCCGTACAAGGGGACCATTGATCGATGGCTTTGGCCGGATATACTCCGGGGGCAGCAAGTGTCTGTATCCAGAGCCAAGGGGGCGATCACTAAATACAAGAAGGCCCTCGGCGATACGGTGGGCCTAACTGAACTGCTGGTTTTTTACTGTGAGCGGGCAGCGGGATTCTGTCAGGATGTGGACTACCGAGACACGGCATATTTCGATGCACTAGTGCGAATGTTCGAGCAGGCCCTGAAAGCCACGGCCAATCTGACCGGCAAGGTCCAGAATGGCTTTCTTGCCCGGCTCAATCGCGTGCGGAGTATTGGTCGTCAACTCGGTAATGGAGTGGGCGAGGACATGGATGTCCTGCTTTCCGAATTTGATTTATCTGTTCGCGCCAGGGGTGCTTCATGGAAATAGAAATCGATGAAGAAAAAATTGACGAAGCGGTGTTGGCTCTGTTGTATCTAACCGCCTTTAAGGACAAACCCTATTGGAGAGCATGGAAAGGTCATGATTGGGACTGCCTCGATCGACTCCATCAGAAGGGCTACATCTCGGATCCCGCCACCAAAGCAAAATCAGTCGTTTTGACTGAGGAAGGTGCAAGGCGGTCGCGGGATCTGTTTGAGAAGTACTTTGCGAAATCGACGTAGGATCCAACGTGAGCCTCAATGCATCGTTGCAAGGTTCCCAGACTGACTCGTCCAGGTTTTGAGCGTAAACGCCTGATTTCGTCAACAATCCCGCCTTTTGAATCTTCAGAGATACAATTGTTTCGCCTTCGAGGTGCCTCCATGCGAAAACGACTCACCACGATCATCCTACTGCTGTTCATTGCTCCCATTTCTTTCGCGGGGAAAAAGAAAGAATCAGATGCCCCTGTGTTTCCCGATGTGACGGCTCGGGGAAGGGCGCTCTTTGAGTATGATCAAGCCGCGTGGCACGCTTCGGACGCCTTGCAAGCTACAAACCCGCCCAAGGGGTCACTCGGACGCTACATCGCACACAAATCGGACGCGGGATGGACGGTTGCGTTTGGTCACATTAGCGATCAGCGGGACAAGTTCCTAATGGGATACGAGGCAACCCAAGGTGCGACTCTTCTACAGTTCACAGTCAAGAAGTTCGATCCCCCACAAGAGGATGCCTCTTTCTATCTCATGGCTGCTAGGGCAATCGACACCGCTCTGCACGACTTCCATGGCGAAAAGCGGCCATACAACGTGGCAGTGCTCCCGGCTTCTTCGGATCAGCTCTACGTTTACGTTTTGCCAGCGCAGACGAAGGCCGGGATTTACCCGCTCGGAGGCGATGTCCGCTACCTCATAGCGCCAGACGGCGGCACCATCGTAGAGAAGCGCCAGCTTCACAAATCCATTCTCGAAATTCCTCCAAGTTCGATACCGAAGGGCTCGACACCTGCGGGAGGCGTTCACACCCACGTCTTGAGTGACGTGCCTGAGGACACTGATGTCTTCCATGTCTTAACCAGAGAGCCCTCGCAGCCGGAGTTTATTGGCACAACGAACAAGAAGATGTACGAAATCAGCACAGACGGAACGATCCGCGAACGCAAAATGTAAATCCTCTCGCTGTTTTTAGAGGCAGGGGTTTGACGCGGCCCACTTCACAGGTGACGTAACATCTCCATTGCACTCATTGACCTGCGGGCAGGGTTTTGAGTGTTAACGCTTGTTTAGAACAGTGACCGGTTCGGATGATGATGTGTCGGTGTCTAAGAGATTGATGCGGCGAGCACTTGCAATTGTGATTGTGGGAGCGGTGGCATTTAGTTCTTTATTGCTATACGCGAACCTTCTGAAGAAACGGGCGGAATCTATAGTGCGGATGGCGTACGAGCTTTGCGGTCAACAGCAGGCTCCTACCCTTGCTGACATTCGACGACGATTTGGAACACAACTCAAGCAACTTGACGGATGCCCGCATTCACTATGTGCATACAGAGTAATGTTGTCGAATCGAGTTCTTGCTTCGCTTCATCTCGCCTCTTACACACAGATGGAATCCTATTTCTTGGTCAGAGATGGAACGGTTTTAGGAGACATGGTGAATTACAGCACCACGGTTAACCAGCGATACACAGTGGTCGCCCATGTTCAGATTGATTTTTGCAGGGGATGTCAGATGGTCGCTATCCATCCGTGGGATCAATCCTCGCCACTTGATACAAACGGGCTAGTCGAAATTGGGAATGAAGCCTCGCCTCACAACAGGCGCACCGTACTTTCGCTTAACACGGCGTGCCTAACAAGGATCGGCGGTTGCCACAGTGTCGCGGACTTGCTTCCAACGGTTTGGCAGCAAACGTCAAATGGAAGAATTGCTTGCAAGATCGAAAACGACAGAGGCTTCGCTCAGAAGCCAGCCGACTGACCTTCAACTGTAGAAAAATCGCGATTACACTCACAAGGAAAAGGCACAGAGTTTACCGTCCCTTAAGGACCACCGGGAGAACTAACGTTCTTACGGAACTACGGCCTGTGCCACATTTGAATACCCGCTTTCGGCACCGCTCGAATCCACTGCGGTCGTCACGTAGTAATAAATCTGTCCCGATACAACACTGCCGTCGGTGTAGACCGTAGCGGTTTCAAGAGAAGAATTAATTTTCGCGAACGGACCACTGGGCTGCGCGCCGCGATAAATATTGTACCCAGCCACGGCAGAACTGCTCGGTGCCCAGGAAAGATTCACGTCATGAGCGACAGGTGCAGTGATCGTAACTGACGCTGTTGCTGAACTGTTCGGGTCGTATGTACTCTGTGCGGTTACTGTGACCGGACCGGTGGGCGCGCTTGCGGGCGCCGCGTAGAGGCCGCTTGAGGAGATGGTTCCGACCGATGAATTCCCGCCTAGAACGCCGGATACCAACCAGTTGACTGAGGTATAGGTGGTGTTAGAGACCACAGCCGCGAATTGTTGTGATCCACCGACCTGCAAAGTTGCGCTGGTGGGTGAAATGGAAACAGAGACCGTGGCTGGAGACGTGATCGAAACAGTCGCGGTGGCCGAAGCTGTTGACTGGAATGCGCTCTGTGCCGTCACGGTGATCGAGCCAGATGGTACGGCTAGTGGAGCGCTGTAGACGCCGGAAGAGGAAATTGTTCCAACCGCGGAGTTTCCTCCGATACTGCCGTTAACTAACCAATTAATCGCTGTATTACTGGTACCTGATACGGTGGCAGCAAACTGTTGTGATTGGCCCGCCTGCATACTAGAGGTAGTCGGAGATATCGTCACCGTCACCATCACCGAGACCCGGCCGTAATGATTTCCCTTACCATTCCCCGCATAGGATGCGGGTAGGCACAAAAAGAAAAAGACGAAGATTGCAATGAGGGTGGGGGAGGAATTTTTCATCAATTAATCTTCCTCGACCATGGCAATCAGCTACAACGTCACAAAGGGTCATGCAGTTATGGTAGAAGGACATATCTAGGACATCTCAGAAGGACATTTAAACTCGTGCCGGCAGCTCATGCGCGTGCGCTAGCCCTCGTGGACAGCCAGCAATCAATGGTCTCCATTTAGAGCATCGCCGACTACAGAAGAGGATATCGGATCAAAGTGAAACCCAGCTTGGCCTTGAACCTGCCGCATCCACGGCTCTGTTTGGTGTGTATGAGCGTGACGCGGGTTTTTCTAAGTAGAACACCTCAGAAAAAGACCCTAGTCGAAACTTCCCTTTAACTTCTTTTAAAAAGCTCTTCTCTCATCGGAAACAACGACGTACACTGGCGTTCAACTACTCAGGACTTGCCGCTGCTGTTACTCCGCGCCACTTGTGGATCTCAGTGTTTCAAGTCGGTCTTAGGAAAAATCCTGGGGGGCCACAATTCATGTTCCGACCTAATCTGTTTGCCACATCAACGTTTCTGTTTTTTGCACTGATTGCTGCCGAAGCTCAGACGCCCGGGCAGGGTTCGGTGACGATCAACGGGTTGCTACAGGGTCCGATTTACCCGTGTGGCAACACATCGTGCCCCACCTACGATTCCGGGCAAATCACGATCGCGGTAAACGGGTATCAGGCGACGACGAACTACAGCCGTGCTGGTGGTCAGAAGACCGCCCAGCAACTGGCAAATTCACTCGCAACGCAGTTGAGCGCTGCAGCATCTCCGGTTACGGCAACATTGGTAAAGACGAAAATAAACCTGACCAGCAAACTGAGTGGGACTAGTTCGAATTACCCTTTGTCCACCGCGGTCACGCATAGCGGGCTTTTCGCAAGCGCGTCTTTTTCTGCGACTCCGTCTGGCCCCACTCTCACCGCCGGGACTGGTGGCCCGGTCTCTGTTGGCACGCTGACCCATCAGACTTCAAACAACACGAGCCTTTGTTCATCTTCGAACGATCCCGGAGCAAATCTCTCCTATTGCTCGGCTTTTTTTGAAGGCTTCAACACAAACCCGGCTAATACAGGTGCGGAAACTTTAGTTGTAGATTCGCCCGCAGGGCACGTTTCGAACCTCAGCATTAAGCAGCTTCTATATCCGGGATGGAACGGAAGATTGATCTGTGAATACCAGCCGTGGTTCGGCCTCAGCAGCCACAAGAGCGTAGGCTACAACGAGAATTCTTCAGCAACGGTTGCTGCTCAGGATTCGTTCATGGTTTCAGAAGGCTGCGATATCAACCTGATCGACTGGTATGGCTCCCTCAGCCCAAACCAAACGTTCAATCTGGCGACCGCGAATGCCGTCTTCGCAGACCTGAACGGCCGCTCTGGATATCCATTAAAGTTTGGGATCATGGAGGACAAAGGTGCGCTAAAGTCTTCCTGCCCGACGTCAGGCCTTACCGAAAGCGGCACAGTCAGTTGCCTGCAAAATGTACTTAGTCAAGACATGGATTACATCAACACTCATTACGCAAACAGCGCCGTGTACTGGAGCGATGCCGGCCATCCCGTAATCGCATATTTTGGGGGCAAGGCTGATTGGCCCATTCTTACCGCGGCGGATTGGGATGGGGTCTGGTCTGCTGTTAAAGCACATACGGACACCTATGCCATTCCGTTCAAATTTGTCTTCCAATTCGGTTCATTTACAACCGCGGCCTATGACAACGGACGCTTTGGCTGGGTGCAGCCTCCGGCTTATAGCTCAACTCAGCAATTCTGGTGGGGATCTGTAACCACCGCCTCTCCAACTTATTTGGATACCCTTTACAGTGCTGGCCTCAGTCATCCTTCCCAGCTTACGATCGGAGCGCTCTACAAAGGGTTTGACGACTACAACGCATCATGGGGTGGAAATCGTGTCATTGCCGAGCAATGTGGCCAGGTTTTATTTAAGGCCGCAAATGAAATTTCGAAATATTTTGGCGGCATGAATCCGCAGATTCCTTACGTGCAGGTCATCACTTGGAACGACTATGAGGAAGGGACTTCCGTCGAGGACGGAGTTGACAACTGCTACACCGTGAACGCCTCGCTAATCGGCAGCACCTTGAGCTGGGCGCTAATAACCAGCGACCCGACCTATGCGTCCCCCTCGACAATCCACCATTTCACCGTCTATTACGCGGATGCCAGTGGCAATCTTTATCTCGCTGCTTCTAATTTGCCGGTGACGACGAAGACGCAGGACCTTTCTTCAATTGTTCCCACGGGGACTTGGAACATTTACGTAGAAATGGTCGGCCAGCCGCTCGTGATTAATCGAATGTCAAATGCGGTCACATTAATTCATTAACTGGTCGTATAACAGTGGGATTAATGCGTCTCTGGCCTGCCCGATATTTTGTACCAATGTCGATTTGTTGGTGTGGTCGCTCGGATAATTCATAGTTTAAGAGTCGGCATTATTCTGCCAGAAGTGTCAGTTGGCGATAAATCTCTATTACACTCATTGTCCAACTCGTGAGTATCGTCCGCGTTTATTCCTCCTACGCCTTGTCGGCAGCCGGCGCAGCAATTCGTGGCATAACTTCGTCCATGGTGTAACGGACGAACTGTTTGCCTAATTCCGTCAATTCGTATTCTTCTTCAATATCAAATGCAGATTTCATCGTCTGAGAGGACTGTCCCGCACGGGATTGCCGAGTCTTTCTGACAAAATTGCCGTAGTAGTCTTTCTCTCGGTGTTGCCGTATCACGCTGCCGGTACTGAGGTCTCGGATCAGCAGCTTGAACATATCTGCTTCGGCTGAGTCTTCTCTCACAACAGCACCATGTACCCCCATCCAGATGTCGAGGCGAGTGCACCCCGGATGTTTGTAAATCCAGCGGATGACCTTGAAATGCATTTCCGAATAGTCATCGATCCACTGGATGAATATGCGAACCACGTCATCAGTGCAAATCTTGCTCGCGGCTGCGTTGCTGAGTAGATTGCGAACCAGAATGCGCTTTGCTTCGCTTTCTGCGGCTGACCAGTCGCGGAAACACTTCTTAAGAAGCGACAAATACTCAGGGCTTTCGATCCGCTTGCGTATTTTCTCGTCATTCAGGTCTAACCGAGTGAGAATTTCTGCAATGGTGATCCCGATTTCTTTGATTTCGTCCTTCTGTAATTGCAACCAGCTTGCCGCAACCCTGTTGAAGTGGTCTTGCTCCGCTTCCGACCATGCACCCGCAGCGCCGGAGACAGCACCGCCAAGAAACGGTATGGCTCCCCCGACAATGGCCATTGCTAACCGTGCGACCTTCGGGCCGTAGCCCCGAGTTAGCGATTCCGTCATCTCTTTTTCTAGGTGGTCGTGGTTAGCCCCGGAATTCGGAATTATTTCCTCGTCCATCGTTATTCCTTTCCCTGCCGTTGGTTTAGCTCATTCACGAATCGCGAGGTGGAGAGGCGTACACTAGTCTAACTTCTTTTGAATCGAGGCCATATGAAAAACCGCCTTCCGGTTCTGCTCTTCGCAAGTATTCTTTTCGCTCAACTGATTGCTGCGCAATCGCAACCAGCTCCCCGATCACAGAATAGTTCATCATCCGCGACGAGTTCACAAAACACTCATCAACCAAAACTAAAGTGCTCGGACAATGGTACCTACGTGAACAGCAAGGGAGAGACGGTGAAGAGGCCCGAAAACTGTTCTGCTGCACCGCAAAGTGCGACCGCGCAGTGCCGAGATGGTTCCTATAGTTTCAGCCGGAACAGGCGAGGGACCTGCTCACATCACGGCGGTGTAGCCAAATGGCTTTGAACGTTTTAGTGGAAAAGGCAAGGAGCTTGAAGAAAAGAATGATGGCCATCGCCATCATAGGAGTTGCAGCTGTACCCCAGGTGGCCAGCTGTGATGAGGGTCGGGCTAACTAGAACGTGAGAGTAAAAGTACCAGTTCTTAGATGCGGGGTAAGAGACACCCAAATTGTTTGGATACTTCCGGTTTAGTAAAATCCGAACAGTTAGGTCGGTGCACCGATCCTATTGTGCTCTTCCCGATAGCGTCACTACTTGGGGACTATTGCTCGCATCATCCTTGACCACAAGCGTGCCGCTGAAAGCTCCAGCCGTCAGAGGATTGAAAGTCACATTTAGGTAGCAAACGCTTGAGGCCGCTAAGGTCGCTCCACACCCGCTAACCGAATAGCCGGTGGGCACGGAAAACGAAGAGATATTCAGAGTTGTATTTTGCTCGTTGATTAATCTCACCGACACACTGCTAACACTTCCAACAGGATGTAAGCCGAATTGCCAAAGATTAGGTGAGAGTACCACCGGAAGGAATTCATAGGCTCCCATGTCTACAACAGCTGTCGTACCGTGATTTCCGTTAACAATTCTTGGCTGCCCACCAAAGTCTTTACTCGGCAGACGTGGAGCGAAGTTGGAGCCAGAGTCAATAGCGGGAGAACCCCCGAGCAACTCGAAAAAGTTATATTGTCCGACATTTACCTCCCCAAACATTGGGTCAGCGGAGATATTTCCGTTCATGCCCGTCTCATTCACGCAGCTGCCGTCAAATCCTATACCTCCCGATGACCAAGCATCGGTGAACTCGATCTTTGGAGGAATAGGACTGTCCGTGGTGTCACAGTGGAATGCGATGTCCTTGTAATATCCAATCACGAGGTTATTGAAAAAGCGATCATTGCTATCAAAACCGCCCGCCCAAATCCCCGAGCCGACCTGCACACCAGAGGTGCTGCTGTTCGAGTCGAAGGTATTGTTCACGAACAAAAGACCCGTTGCGCTCATCGGAACTGAAAAGTAAACTCCTCCTCCCGCAGGGGAGTCATTTGCGTAGATCAGGTTTTGAATCAAAGCGGCGTCAGCTTCGTTGACAATGTACACACCGCCACCCTGAAAATCTCCTGCATCTTCAAATATCTGATTATTCTCAATGAGAGGCGCACCAGCTGCGTCCAGCGCTATCCCGCCGCCGTACGAAGCAACATTATTGTGGATGACATTACCAATGATCTGTGCGGAACTCGCTCCCCGTATGCTGATCCCTCCTCCTTCGAGGCCGAAATTGTTGGCGATGATATTGTTCTGAATCAGAGGTGACGCAAGCACAACTGCAATTCCACCGCCGCCTTCATCAGTTGCATCGTTATTCAAAATCCTGTTTTCCCTAATCGTCGGCGACGCTCCAGTGACAAAAATACCACCGCCCTGAGGACTATTTCCGTTTTGCAGCGTAAATCCGGTGAGCACAGAATTTAAGGTCTCCCCCGAGGAAAAAGTAACGACTGAAGCAACTTTGCCGCCGTCGATAAACGTATGTGCATTGCCTACGGAACTCTTAACAGTTATCGCCTTCCCGTGAAAGTTGATGTTTTCTTTATAAGTTCCCGGAGCAACCAGAACCGTATCCCCATTGTTAGCCGCGTTAATGCCTGCTTGAATAGTCGCTTGGTTAGCAGGAACGTTGATTGTCTTGGCGCAGAGGCAATTAACCACTTCGCTGAGTGGCGGCGACGTGCTCCTCGCTGATTGAGCGTCACCCTGGTAAGTCGCAGTTAAGGCGAGGGTCCCGATCGGCAGTTTGCCAGTGACCCAAGTGGCGGTGCCGGAGTTCAGCTGTACAGTATTCAACACGGTGCTTCCATTCTTGAATGTCACCGAGCCGGTCGGGCCACCTGGAGCCTCAGAGCTAACCACCGCCGTTATGCGGATCTTCTCCCCAAATGTAGACGGGTTTGGAGTTGAACTCAGCGACGTAATTGAGGGATATATTTCTACCTGATGCACCACCCCCGAACTACTCTGGAAATTAAAATCCCCCGGGTAAGTCGCAGTAATAGTATCGCTTCCGGCTGACAGCGCGGAGGTCGTAAGCTTAGCTGCCCCGCTGGTCGTGGTGGCAGTTCCGATCTGTGTCGTTCCAATGTGAAAACTGACGGTTTCCCCGTCGGGAATAGAACCAAACGCTGAGGTTACGCTCGCAGTAAAAGTCACCGGCTGATGAGGAATGCTGGGACTACTCGAAGTCGTAATTTTGGTCGTGCTAGAGTAAACTCTCCTCAATAACACACCCACAGATGGGATTATTGGCGCAAAACAGCCAGGACCGTTGCCCGTGCACCGGTTCGTCACTAACAGGTCGGGTCTGCCGTCCCCATTAACGTCAGCGGCTGCGATCGCGTTGGGTGAAACACCTCCTGAGTTGTATTTCTGCACTTTCTGAAAGGTACTATCGCCGTTTCCGAGGAATACGCTCACCCAGCCATTCACACAGTTTGTGCTGCTGAAGCACTGGCTTGCGACAAGCAAGTCGGGCTTCGCGTCTCCGTTTACGTCCGCAATAGCGATTCCCACGCCAAACTCCCCACCGGTGCTGTAAGTTCTGGCGTCTTGGAACGTCCCGTCTCCATTGCCGACGAGCACACCTACATTACCAGGCAAGTAGTGACAGCTGATTCCAGTACTGCACGGGTTCATGACGACTACGTCGAGTTTGCCGTCACCATTAACGTCCGCGACACCTAGTGAAAGCGGTTGATAGCCGCCCGAATTGTAGGTGAGCGCTGTTTGGAATGTTCCGTCGCTATTGCCCAATAGAACTCCTACGTAGCCGTTCAAACACTCGAAGCATTCGTTAGCCACCAAGATGTCCGGGTTGCCGTCGCTATTAACGTCTGCCAGGGCAATCGAAACAGCGACACGATTGCCGGAGCTATAGGTTTTCACCGGCTGGAAAGTACCATCGCCATTGCCCAGTAGAACCCCAATATTGCCGGTGCAATCTGTGACAGTGCTGCAATTATTAGCCACTAAGACATCGGGTTTCCCGTCATGGTTTACATCCGAGATCGCCACGGAATTCGATTGCCCGACAAACCGTACTCCGCCCGAGTCATAGGTCACGGCAGCTTGAAACGTCCCGTCGCCATTGCCCAGCAGAACTCCTATAATCCCATTTTCAGGACAGGCCGAGAGAGGACAAATATTCGTTGTCACCACTATATCCGGCTTCCCGTCCCCATTAACGTCCGCAACAGCAACTGAAAGTGCTTCATTGCCACCTGAACTGTAACTTACGGGCGCCTGGAATGTTCCGTCCGCGTTGCCCAGAAGAACTGCCACGCCGCTGTTCGCCACCACCAAGTCCAGCTTCCCGTCCCCATTCACATCCGCGACGGCGATCGAACCTGCGCCACCACCTGAGGGGTAATTGTTAGCCGGCCAAAACAGCGCTCCAGCGAAAGCAATTGTGAGAGGAGCCAGAAGGAAAGTCGCCAGAAACAAGGCGGTGATTTTGCGAGACATAAATTGGCCTCGTGCCAGAACTTTTAAGAACGGAATGGGTACCGGAGCGGGCAGGCATAATGGCCGCAGAAAACGACTTTGAACCTTTTGCGGTAGACATAAATACAACAACGAGGATAGCACTCATAGCCAAATTTAGCGTAGGAATTACATAGTGTCGATAACACGGGGTTTCACTCAGAACCAAGTTGCGGTTTCGCAACAAGCTCGCCAAACGCATAGGCTGTTTTTCAATTGATCAGATTTCTGTTTTGCAGATCATGAATAGCTCTTGTCAATTTTCGGAGAGAACGAGGCCTAATTGTATTTTTTCCGTTCTTAAAGTTTCTTATTGCGCACTCGGCCAGCCCGGATTTGCGAGAAAGGAGTCTCGTGGAAAATTCTTTTGCTGCTGCCCGAATTTCTTCCAAATATTTCAGGTCAACTACTCGCTCGTATTCGCGGCAAGTCTCGTCGCTTACATCCAAGACTCCAGCTTCGGCCATCATCGAAAAATCGGGACCGCCCGTCCAGCGGGTTGACGCCTCTTTGCGAATGTAATGAAATTCGCCCGCGACGATACGCGTGCGTACAAGCAGGCCTATAGTCTTGCTCGTGCATATACTCCCGTTGGGAGTACAAAATTTGCTTTCCGCTCTCGACAAAACCTGATTGATTTCATCTTCCATCGTTTTCAGAGCAAGCCAGCCGGGCGGCTTAGGGAAGCTGGCTGAATTCTCATCGTAAATGTAGAAGGTTGCGCCGCTGACATTGTTCACCATAGGACTGTCCATGTAAGTCGTCGAGTTTTTCTGAATACGGCATGATCAAGGATCCTGTCCATTGCTGATTTATTTCCTTTTTTGGGAATGGAACAGTGACGACCGTGAATGGGCGCAGATCATTTTTGAAACAGCCGAGGCGTTCCATTACTTGAGGTGTTGAAATCGGTACCGTCATAGCTGCTGGTTGCTTCAACCAGCGTGGCGGCTGATAAGGGAGATTCAGCTCTCGCGAAAGGATGTAATGCCACGCCTCGAAGAGCCAAGGCGGCAAGTCTTCTTTCCATTTCCGCCCTGTCATTCGCTGCCAGTCTGCAACACTGTATGGTGCCTCAAGACTCCCACCCGGCCCAGAAGGTTCCCGAACCAGCAATTTGTTCGCTTCGAGGCTGCACTCAAGAAGCGAGGATGGCCGCCACGCCGGCGTACCCGAATTCTCTCCGCCGCCGTACACTATCGCAGCGTGAGATACGCTCACACCGGAGTCACAGGTCCGCCACGCTTCAGATATGCGTCCAAGTTCGTCGGCATATATTGGCTTGCGCTTGCTTTCATTCGCTGCACGGCAGTGCTCGCAGCGGACTCCTCGGCCTTCTCCCCGATGGGGCGAACGTAGTCGCCGAGGCCCGTGAGCTTGTACCACATCGTCTGGGGCACACAACAAAGTTACCTAAATTTAAGCCCAGCATCTGTCCGATCAAACTAGGTACACCTGTTTATCTTAGGTTTTTGCGTCTCAAGAACCGAAATTTGATCGTTGCCAACGTAAGCAGTCCTGATCCAGCCAAGGTCAGCGTACCTGGCTCAGGTGTGACAGTAACGTTGAACCTACCGCTGTCCAGAAACCAGCCAGTTTCCCCGGTTGCATCGCTTCCAAAAGACCAAGTCGTGCAATATTTCCCGGTGTTTGTTGGAAGGTTGACTACGATATCCTGGACAAAATTCCCGCTCGTGGTTCGTCCAAAGAGATCGAGCGATGACACGGTGTTGGCTGCTGGCACACAGGCAGTGAAGGAACCCACTGACGGTCGCGGAAAAACGAATGATCCGAAAGTGTCAATTTCCAAGGGCAGGCCACCGCCGCCTGTCTCGTCAGAATCGAACACTAACCCGCCGAGTGTACCAAACCAGTTGCCATCGGGATTGAGGAACGGACCATCAGGAGAGAACCGCGACCCTGGGCTAAAAAACTGCACGGGTAATTGACACCCACTGCACGAAACCACTCCAAAGTAACTTAGGGAAGCGTTCGGGCCGTTCATACCCACCGCGAATCTTGGGAGAAGCGAAGGATCCTCCTCCGTAAACTGTTCGAAACTGAGCGCTATCTGAGTCATGTCGAAGCTATCGGCACGGGCTACCGGCACAAGGAAACCGAGAACAGTAATAAGCAAGGCGTGTTTGAGCATGGCAGTTCCTCTCTTGTAGCTTAAAAGCGACAAGGCAGCACTCCGATAACCAGAGCTTGGTTTTTGTCTTAAGTACAAGGGACTATATGGTGCGGCGCCAAGTTATTGCGATTAAGCGCAGAATATTGCAGTTTAGTTGCAACTTTGTGAGATAAAAATTTCGACGCTGGGTCGCCTGAATCAGTGGCAACAATCGGACAAGCATCGAACGACTTGCGGCCAAGTGCGTACCTCAAGCCTCGTGCGGCACGGAGCTCTGACCGCGCGGGCCGATATATCGAGAATTAAACGGAAGTGCCGCCGCATTTCAGGACGACCCATCAGGTGATAGCGGGAAGATCGTCCGCTCGTCGACAGAAGCATCGCCTAGGGTAGCTATTATGAGTTTCGAGGCGAGCACCAGCTTAGCACTAGAGCACACCCGCTACTGAACTTTCCACCACGTCAATATCGGCACCCAAATCCTTACCGTCGGTTGCGACATGTTTGTACGGGCTGTTGGGAAGCAATCGATAATCTCCTCCCTTACCAGAGTTGTAATTCTTGAACTGAACTTTTTCTGGGCTTGAAGGAAAGAAATTCCCAGGTGGCCATGCGCCACTCGCGTCAATCAGGGCATTGGCAGTGATGCTATAACCCGGCGAGAGACAATTATTTAACTTGATTAGATTCGAGTTTCCTGAAAAGGCACATGATCCTCCATCCCCGGTTGCAGTAATGACGGTTCCAGGCAAAGTGGAAATAATGCTGTTGGTAATCTTCAGATCCTGAATCGGCGTTGTGGGCATGTTCCCGAGAACCAAAAATATCTTCGGAGCAGACATCAGCAGAGTCACATGGTTAATATCTACGCCCTGGATCGGGGCGCACGTCTTACAATGTGCAATCTGAAACGGCTTTGCAGTATTGATACCTGTTTGCCCAAGTGCGTAAAAAGGGTCGAGATCGTCGAAAATATCGTCGTGAATGCTGAATCTGCCGGCGAATTTCGGATTAACTGCGCAGCTCAGGCAAACTATGGTTTCGGTGATCCCACTTGCGGCGTGAGAAATTTTGTTGTACCGAACAGTGATATCCGCAACCGTTGTGTTGGGATTGTTCGATCCCGTCTCATTCAAAGCCTGGAAGGCGATGGCAATGCCAGGCTGAGTGAACCCGGCCCAGGTATTTTCTAGTACGTTGCCTTCCAAAAGAACGCGCTGAGCGTTCTTCAATTCGAACAGATTCTTGACAACGAACGGACATTGGCCGGGCTCCTTGAACTTCGCGCACTTGGTGGGATCAGTGTTCACCGCGCCAACAAAACCGGGTTGCCCAGGCATCCACGTAAGCGGTTTGAACATGTGATTATGGCGAATTGTGATGTCAGTGGGAACCGTCGATCCTCCCGCTCCGCCAAAAAGGATGCTTTCTGCCGCCGCCTCGATGAAATTGTTCTCGATCTTCCATGTACCTTGCGCCAGATTACCCGTTCCGCCCGCAAGCGCTTGAGAATCGACACAGGTTCCAATGACGGCTGCACAGTGAAAATCATTGAGGTAAGAATCGACCACCGCACCATATACGATTCCGCTCATATTGAAGCCTCTGACCGTCTCGTCCTGCGCCGTGCCGTGCACCCAGTCCCGATCAATGATGATGTGATCGGCGGGGTCGTTGGGATTTTTAGCCACGAGAGCGTAATGTATTCCGGTGCCAGGCGCGCGGGTGATCTCAAGTCCAGGACCGAGGCGGTAGTGATTGGCACCAGAGGCCAGAGTGATCGGACCAGCGGACTTCGGGGCCGTTAGTGTAGCCATGAGTTTTTGAGGTTTTACGCAATCCCCCCCTGAGGAAAATGGAGGCCGACCGGGCAACGAAGCCACACCCGCAGCACATGGTGAGACCCGTGTTCCTTCAGGTACGATCTGGGCGTCTGGGCTGGTTGTGCGAATCTGGATCCAATGGGCGTCATCACATGGTTTGGATGGAAGCTTGAAGTTTCCCGTAAATGTTGCGCCCGCCTGCAGCTCCAGCGCGTCACCACACTTTGCTGCATTGAGAGCCTTCTGCAGGTCTGCGCCGGACGAGACTTTAACGACGCGCCCTGGAGTTGGGGTAGCTGCAACAGACGTAACGAAAACTGATCGCGGTAGTTCTGCTGGCCCATCAAAGTTGCCGGCGGCCGCTGTAATCTGTGCCGAGCCTAGCGTCGCAACCACCTGCAGCACGAGGGCCCCGATGGCGCGAAAAGACGGTTGCCAGAAGCTGGCGGGAGAGAAATGTCGGTGTCTTTGTGGTTGATAACGGAAGTGCATTTAACAACTTTATTGCAAGTTAACTTTTTTTGTTTCAAATCATCCCGGCTTCACAACCCTTAATCTTGTCTTTTCGCCTTCAAGTTCTTCAAGTGTTGCCATGCATTTCCTCAGTTTGCTCGCCCGCACGGGTATGCCTTTGCGAATTCTTTCGAGAGTTTTCTGATTCATCCCCCGCCGCTTCAAATCGTTTTTACATGCTCTCTCGATTCGCGCTATTTGCTGCTTAGTTGCAAGCGCGTCTGAAGGCTCGTACCAGGTCCAATTCACAGATTCTGTCCTAGAAGAAATCACCTTAACAGCAGTCTCAAAGTCCCCGAGATCGGTCAAGCGTATGACCGAGGCAAATCGCGGATCATCTTTATGCACAGAAACCTGGTTCCCCTTACGTAAAGGGGGGATTACGATCAAATCCGAGATACAGTCATTGGTCTCGTTTACGCGAGCAAGTAAAATGATGAGATTCCGCTCATTACGCAAGCATCTGATACGCCAACGATCACTGCCCTTGTATCCCTTGTAGCAACGTGCAACTGCTACGGCAACAAGCTGCCTGCTGCTTTTCACACGCAGGCATGTGCGAAATCTGTAATTCTTTCGATCATCTATGCGGACTCGACCTGCCGAAGCCAAAACAATGTCTTCCATCAGTTTTGTCCGTATAGCGCGAATGTTTCGGTCTTTTTGAAGTGCCTCTTCCGTTGCCCGACATTGATAGCCTGCTTGACGAATCGCGCGGCTGATCGATCCAAATCGGCTTACATAGGTAGTTAAAGACGCCGCGCCGTGGTGGGCTCGGATCGAATAGCTATTCAATTTCCCTTGTTTGGCAAGGATTGACTTCAAATCTTCAAGTAAGTGGTTATTCGTTCTGTTACGTGTGTACGATGCAATGACACTCTGCACTTGTTCGTACTTTGAGGGATCAATTATGGGCTGAAATGCCCGTGAACAAATAGTCCACTCCGACCGAGGAAGTTCCAATTTCGGGGCGTTTAGGCGCATACTGGACCGACCATAAACGTTTAGGCCCACATATTTTGGATGGGTCAGAATATTTTTGACCGCCCACGGGTTCCACGACGTTCTATTTGGATATCGAATTTCTCGACGATCTAATTCCCGCGCAATAGCTGTGAACGACGTTTCTCCTTCCAGAAATAATCTATAGATTTCATGAACGCAGGCTATCTCGTCGGCAGGACCGGGTATCTGAACCACGCGGTCATCGGCGATGCTTTTGCGCTCGCCTTTAGCCAAGGATTGTTTGGGTTTGCCATCAGGGGAAACGAGCAGTCGCCTTAGCCCATATCCCGCTTGCCCACCTTGGCGGTATCCGAGGGCTGCAAGTCTCTTTTGTGCGGCGAATATTCTGACCCCAAGCTCACGGCTATACTCTCCGGCCATTACTCTTTTCAAAGATTTCATGATGAGGTTAGGTAAGCCAAGATCATTCGAGAATGGCTCCGCGCAATAGTGCACTGGGATTCCGGCTGATTTACAGAGAAATTCGTAATGAGCCGCCTCATCGATGTCTTGGAACCGACCCCATCGGCTCACGTCATATACCAAGATCGCCTTGTAGTCTGCGAGACCGCTTACAACATCTTTAATCAACATCTGAAGGCCCACACGTTTGCGAAAACTTAACCCTGATTTTGCCGGATCCTCATAGGTTTTAGTCACGTAAAATCCGTGGCGTTCAGCAAATGTTGCCATCAGTTCAGCCTGGTTCAGAAATGAGTATTGTTGGCGATCCGTCGACATCCGAAGGTATCTCGCCGCGGGGATTAAATTCTGGTTACCCATTTGCTCGCTCCAGTTAGGAATTGTTCGGAGTCTATTCGGTAATTGGGAGGCACACTGTTTTTAAGATGGGCACACGCTGATTAAATATCGAGAATCGAGGCTAAAGCATTCATGACTTCTGCCGATGAGCTTGAGCAGGAGGATTTATGGAAAACGCTTCTGTCCCTGCGGCCCAGTATCTCCGGATGTCCACCGAGCACCAGCAGTATTCATTCGCCAACCAAGCCGATGCGATTGCTCGATACGCCACGGAACATGGTTTCCTAATAGTCAAAACCTACTCGGACGGAGCAAAAAGCGGGCTACGAATAACGAATCGGCCTGGACTGAAGCAAGTGCTTAAGGATGTTGTTGATGGAAAAGTTCAATTCAGGGCCATTCTCGTGTATGACGTGAGCCGCTGGGGACGCTTTCAGGATGCAGATGAATCGGCCCACTACGAATACCTCTGCAAATCAGCCGGGATCCCAGTGCACTATTGCGCCGAGATTTTCACGAACGATAACAGCGTATCGGGTCTGATCGTGAAGGCCGTGAAGCGAACGATGGCAGGAGAATACAGCCGAGAGCTGTCGGTAAAAGTGAAAGCCGGTCTAGTGAGGCTGACAAGTATGGGGTATAAGGCGGGAGGCTACCCACCCTATGGAATGCGGAGAATGTTGCTCGATGTGAATGGAAAGCCGAAGCAACCGTTAGCCGATGGCGAGCGGAAGAGCCTTGCTACCGAACGAGTCATTCTTGTTCCTGGGCCAAAAGAGGAGGTCGCCATTGTGCAACGTATCTTCCGCGAGTACGCAGATGAAAACCGAAGCCTGACTAAGATTGCGGAACGCCTGAACACGGAAGGCATTCCTTTTGTCCAAGGCGGGAAATGGACAACCACCACGATTACCCACGCTTTGGAACGTCCGCAATACATGGGAACGCACGTGTGGGGACGGACTACGGCTTATCTATCAGGTCCGACGAAAAAAGTTGCGCCCAAGCATTGGGCCGTATGTCCCAACGCATTTCGTCCCATTGTCAGCACGGAACTTTTCGAGCGTGCTCGGAAGCGTCTGGCCAGTGTGACCTATCGCCTATCCGATGAAGAGTTGCTCAACCGCTTGAAATCGGTGGCGCTTGAAAACGGAAAACTCACCAGCCGCACTATTCAGAGTTCTCGTCTATGCCCAGCAGCAGATGCCTACCGCAGGAGGTTCGGTGGACTGATGAATACCTACGCTCTGCTCGGCTACAATACCTCAGAATTGCTAGCTCAGGCCACCGCACGCCTGCGCGGAATGATCGTGCGCCGCTTATTTCTCCAACAATTTCTTGATTGTTTTGCGGGTCAGATAGACGAGGTACGGGCAAGCAAGCGATTGCGGCCACTGCTACGAGTTCGCAAGACCGGACTATTGATTTCAGTCGTCGTAGCGAGGTTCCATCCGACGAAGCACACGCGCCAGCCACGCTGGCTTATTGAACCATCAAGGTACGAAAGGAGACGGACTACAATACTCGGCCTAATGAATGAGCGCAATGCATCGATCACATCGATCCGAGTATTTCAAAAAATGCGTTATGGGAATGCCACAAACCTTAAGTTTGCACTCGACCATCCTTGGTGGCAAACAGGAGAACCTCTGGATCGGATTTCCGATCTCCTCGCAGTTGTCAGGGAAATTCGGCAATTCAAACCGAAGTAAAGGTCCCCAAAAAGCTTCTAAATATCGAATATTTGAAAGGCCGGGAAAGCAGCTTCTAAGAAATTCAAAAAAAAGCTACAAGCCCCGGCCTTCCCCTCGATAAGCGTTGGGGTTAG
>Ga0207695_10003375_pt1 | contig 22562 bp, 18 predicted proteins | sample KBSC54metaG_FD_184354 | JGI IMG/M metagenome (GOLD analysis project Ga0207695, IMG submission 184354) | Corn rhizosphere microbial communities from Kellogg Biological Station, Michigan, USA - KBS C5-4 metaG (SPAdes) (version 2) | ecosystem: Host-associated > Plants > Roots > Rhizosphere > Soil...
TCGGCTCTTCACCTCGGCGGCGATGCGGGCCATCTCGGACTCGGCCATCTCCGGGTAGGCGTCGTACTCGAGGTGGACGACGGTGCGGCCGCGGCTCTGCGTGCGGGTCGTGCCGACGAAGGTCGCGATCGCCCCCGCGGCGGGATCGGCCACCTGGGCGACGACGGCGTCCAGGTCGAGCGGGTCGGGGCCGATGGCGAAGGCCCCGCCGGACACCGGCGGGATCACGGCGACCTCGTCTCCTGCGGCCACCGCGGTCTCGCGGTCGGCGTACTCGCGGTTGCGCGCGTAGGCCAGGCCGGGCGGCTCGTCGCCCAGCCCGAGCGCCGGCCACACGTCGGCGACGACGGCGCCGTCGGGCAGGTCGAGCTCCCTCCGCGACCAGCCCGCCCGCTCGCGCAGGGCGGCGAAGAGCCTTACCGTGATCCGCATCCGCCCAAGGGTATCCGCGTGCGGCCGGGCGGGTTGAAGCGCGGCCCGCCGCGCTCTACTGTTGCCGGCGGGGAGCCCCGGAGGCTTGAGTCGCCGGAGACGCAGGCGCTTCAGTGCAGCCTGCGTCGAAGAAGGCGATCCGGGCAGCCGGGGCTCCTCTATCCTGCCCGCGTGGCCGCAGCCGATCGCGAGCGCTCGACCGAATCGGGCATCCCCATCAAGCCCGTCTATCGCGCGGCGGACGCGCCCGAGGAGCGGCCGGCCCCCGCCGAATACCCGTACACCCGCGGCGTGCGCCCGGACGGCTACCGCGAGCGGCCGTGGACGATGCGCCAGTACGCCGGGTTCTCGTCGGCCGAGGAGACCAACCGGCGCTTCCGGCTGCTGCTCGACCGCGGCCAGACCGGCCTCTCGGTGGCCTTCGACCTGCCCACGCAGCTGGGGCTCGACTCCGACCACCCGCTCGCGCGCGGCGAGGTCGGCCGCACGGGCGTCGCCATCGACTCGATCGCCGACATGCGCGCGCTGTTCGAGGGCATCCCGCTCGACGGCGTCTCGACCTCGATGACGATCAACGCCCCGGCGGCGCTGCTCCTGCTGCTCTACGAGCTCGTGGCGGAGGAGCAGGGCGTTGCGGCCGAGGCGCTCGCCGGGACGATCCAGAACGACGTGCTGAAGGAGTACATCGCCCGCGGCAACTACATCTTCCCGGCCCGGCCCAGCATGCGCCTGACCGTCGACACGTTCCGGTACTGCACCGAGCGGCTGCCGCGCGTCAACACGATCTCGATCTCGGGCTACCACATCCGCGAGGCGGGCTCGACGGCGGCGCAGGAGATCGCCTTCACGCTCGCCAACGGCATCGCCTACGTGCAGGCGGCGGTCGACGCCGGCCTCGAGGTCGACGCATTCGCGCGCCGGCTCTCGTTCTTCTTCAACGCCCACAACAACTTCTTCCAGGAGGTCGCGAAGTTCCGGGCGGCGCGGACGGTATGGGCCGAGGTGATGCGCGACCGGTTCGGGGCGAAGGACGAGCGCAGCCTGATGCTGCGCTTCCACGCCCAGACGGGCGGCTCGACGCTCACCGCGCAGCAGGCCGAGAACAACATCGTGCGCGTGGCCGTGCAGGCCTTCTCCGCCGTGTGCGGCTCGGCCCAGAGCCTGCACACGAACGCCTTCGACGAGGCGCTCGCGCTGCCGACCGAGCACAGCGCGACGATCGCGCTTCGCACCCAGCAGATCCTGGCCGCCGAGGCCGGCGCGGTCGACACCGCCGATCCGCTGGCGGGCAGCTACTACGTCGAGGCGCTCACCGACGCGTTCGCCGACCAGGCCCGCGAGCTCATCCGCATGGTCGACGAGATGGGCGGCGCGGTCGCCGCCGTCGACGCCGGCTGGGTGCAGGATCAGATCGAGCAGGCCGCCTTCGCCCACCACCAGCGGGTGCAGTCCGGCGAGCAGGTGATCGTCGGCGTGAACCGCTACGCGGCCGAGCGCGAGGCGACGATCGAGCTGCACCGGATCGACCCCGAGGCCGAGCGCCGCCAGTGCGAGCGCACCGCCGCAGTGCGGGCCGAGCGCGATCCGGGCGAGGTCGAGTCGGCGCTCGCCGAGGTGCGCGCCGCCGCGACGGGCGACGCGAACCTGCTCGTCCCTATGCGCGCCGCCCTGCGCGCCCGCGCCACGGTCGGCGAGGTGTGCCAGGTGCTGCGCGACGTGTGGGGCACGCATGACGCGCTCCGCGCCCGGCCGTAGCAGTCGACCCGGGGCCAGGCCCCGCGCCGCGGGGCCTGGCCCCAAGTGGCGGTTGGCCACAGAATCGGGGTCAGACCCCGAACGCCGGCCGTGACACTCGCGTTGCTGTTCCGTTCGGGGTCTGACCCCGGTTACATCGCGCCGCGCGTCTTGCCCATCAGGGCGGGGACGGTGCGCAGGATCAGCTTGATGTCGCCCCAGAGGCTCCAGTTGGTCACGTACAGGTAGTCGAGGACGAGCATCTGGGAGAACGTCACGTCGCTGCGTCCGCACACCTGCCAGAGGCCGGTCAGGCCGGGCGTCAGGTCGAGCCGGCGCAGGCCCCAGTCGTTCACGAACTGGTGCTCGTGCGGGATCAGCGGCCGCGGGCCGACCAGGCTCATCTGGCCGCACAGGACGTTCCAGAGCTGCGGGAACTCGTCGATCGAGTACTTGCGCAGGAACCGCCCGACGGAGGTCTGGCGGGGATCGTCGGGGATCTTGAACATGCGGTCGTCGCCGAGCCCGAAGTGCGCGTTCAGGTGCGCGACCTCGGCCTTGCGCTCCTCGGCGTCCGCGACCATCGTGCGGAACTTGACGATCGTGAACGGCTTCTGGCCGCGGCCGATCCGCACCTGGCGGAAGAACACCGGGCCGTCGCTGTTCAGCTTGATCGCAAGGGCGCAGGCGAGGAAGAGCGGCGAGAGCACGACGAGGCCGAAGATCGCGCCCATCACGTCCATGGCGCGCTTGGCGAAGCGGTGTGAGGCGCCCAGCACCGGCGGCGTCAGCCCGAGCAGCGGCGTGCCCTCGAGCGAGTAGACGGCGGCGCGGCTGCCGACGACCTCGAACAGGCGCGGGACGATGTCGACCTGGACGCCCATCTCGTTGCAGACGCGGACGACGTCCAGGCCGGCCTGGTGATCGGCCGTGAAGGCGAGGACGACATGGTCGATGTCGTTCGTGACGAGCAGCTCGGCCAGGTCGTCGGTCGACCCGAGCACCGGCAGGTGCTGGAGCTCCTCGTGCAGCTGGAGCGGGTTCGGGTCGACGAAGCCGACCAGGTCGAGCCCGTAGCTCGGCTGCCGCAGGACCTTGCGCGCGATCTCCTGACCGACCAGGCCGGCGCCGACCACGACCGCGCGCTGCTTCAGCGCGAGCTGGCGGCGCAGCAGGGTGCGGGCGATGCTGCGGTAGGCGGGGATCGCCACCGCGGCCAGGGCCCAGAAGGCGACGACGCGGCCGCCGTGGAGGCTTGCGGGCGAGGCGGCCTGCACCACCGCGAACACGACGAACGCCGCGACCGTGATGCAGTTGAAGATCGGCCACACCTCGTCGAGGGTGGCGTTGTCCGCCCCGACGCGGTCGCGCTTGTAGAGGCCGTAGAAGCCGGCCAGCACGCCCCAGGCGGGCAGCGCGAGCAGCAGCGGGTCGTACCCGATGCCCCCATGCGTGAGCAGGTAGGCGATCGCCGCCGCGGTCGTCAGGCCGAGCAGGTCGGCCATGACCAGCGCCCAGCGGACGGTTGATCGACGTGTCCGGCCGGCCGGCCGGGGACGCCTGATAACGGCTCGATGCGCCCTGCCCGGCGCGGTCACGACCGTACTCAGGCCACGGCGTCCTCGTTCCACGCGTAGCGCGGAAGAAGAACGATCTGCTCTCGCATGCTCGCCCACAGGGTGCCCACCCTCCTCGGAGTTATCGCCTCGCATGGTCGAACGTACCGCGCCTAACTGATCCCGTCAAGGTGAATCTTCACCAAACCTTTTCAATTGACCCTTACCTCCGTCGCGGGCCCGATGATACCCGCCGGAGCGGGTGTCGGGTTGTCGGGTTCTGCAGGGGGATTCTCCACCCGGCGACTCGGGTAGGCTCCTGCGGATGGCCGAGCACACGACGCGGGAGCGCCTCGAGGCGGTCGAGCGGCTGCGGGCCGAGGCCGTCAACGCAGGCAGCCCGCGAGCGGTCGAACGCCAGCATGCTCGGGGCAAGCTCCTCGCGCGCGAGCGGATCGAGCTCCTGCTCGACCCCGGCAGCTTCACCGAGCTGGACGCCTTCGTCCAGCACCGCAGCCCGAACTTCAACATGATGGAGAACCGCCCCTACGGCGACGGCGTGGTCACCGGGCACGGCACCATCGAGGGGCGGCGGGTGTTCGTCTTCTCCCAGGACTTCACCGTGTTCGGCGGGTCGCTGGGCGAGGCGTTCGCCGAGAAGATCGTGAAGGTGATGGACATGGCCCTGCGCTACCGCTGCCCCATCATCGGGATCAACGACTCCGGCGGCGCCCGCATCCAGGAGGGCGTCGTGTCGCTGGCCGGGTATGCCGACATCTTCGTCCGCAATGTGCAGGCCTCCGGCGTCATCCCCCAGATCTCCCTGATCGTCGGCCCGTGCGCCGGCGGCGCCGTCTACTCGCCTGCGATCACCGACTTCGTGATGATGGCCGAGGGCACCGCGCACATGTTCATAACCGGGCCCGAGGTGGTGAAGACGGTGACCGGCGAGGAGGTGAGCTTCGAAGAGCTCGGCGGCGCGACGGCGCATGCGACCCGCTCCGGGGTCGCCCACTTCACCGCACCCGACGAGAGGGCGCTCTTCGGCGACTGCCGCTACCTGCTCTCGTTCCTGCCCCAGTCGAGCGGCGACCCGCCCCCGTGGGAGCCGCCGTCCGACCCGCCCGACCGGATGGACCCCGAGCTCGACACCCTGATCCCGGACGAGCCGACCAAGCCCTACGACATGCACGACGTCATACGGCGGGTCGTCGACGACGGGGAGTTCATGGAGGTGCAGGAGCGCTTCGCCGAGAACATCGTCTGCGGCCTGGCCCGGTTGGGCGGGTACCCGGTCGGGATCGTCGCGAACCAGCCGCGCGCGCTCGCAGGCGTGCTCGACATCGGAAGCTCGGTGAAGGGCGCCCGCTTCGTCCGCACGTGCGACGCCTTCGGCCTGCCGGTCGTCACGTTCGTCGATGTGCCCGGCTTCTTGCCCGGCACCGACCAGGAGTGGGGCGGCATCATCCGCCACGGCGCCAAGCTGCTCTACGCCTACTGCGAGGCGACCGTCCCCAAGCTGGCCGTGATCACGCGCAAGGCCTACGGCGGCGCCTACGACGTCATGAGCTCCAAGCACGTCGGCGCCGACTTCAACTTCGCCTGGCCGACCGCCGAGGTGGCCGTGATGGGGCCGGACGGCGCCGTCAACATCGTGTTCCGCAAGGAGCTCGACGGGGCCGACGACCCCGACACCCGCCGGGCCGAGCTCGTCGAGGAGTACCGCGAGCGGTTCGCGAACCCGTTCACCGCGGCCGAGCGCGGCTACGTCGACGACGTGATCGCGCCGTCGCGGACGCGGCTCGCGCTGATCACCGCGCTCGAGGCGTCGCGGCGAAAGCGCGTCGACCGGCCCGACCGGAAGCACGGCAACATCCCGCTGTGAGCGGGGCGGCGCGCAACCCCTTCGGTCACATCGATCTGCGCGTCACGTCGATGGACGCGGCGCTGCCGTTCTACGAGGCGCTCCTCCCGGAGCTCGGCTTCACCCGCCGGTTCCACGGGCCGGAGTGGAAGGTATGGGCGGCGGAACTCGAGCCGCCCGGCGCCCCGTACTTCGGGATCGTCGAGAGCGCCGGCCACCGGCCGGGCGAGAGCCGGATCGCGTTCTGGACCGCGAGCGCGGCGGAGGTCGACCGCCTGACGGCGATCGCCACCGAGGCGGGCGCGCTCGACGTCAGCGGGCCGAAGCCGATGCCCTACTCGCCCGGCTACTACGCCGTCTTCTTCGCCGATCCGTCCGGGAACCTGCTGGAGATCTACCATCGCCCGCCGGCCTGACATCCGCCTCGCGCCGGAGCCGACGCCCGAGGAGGCCGAGGCGGTGCGCCAGGCCCTGGCCGCGCTCGGGCTGATCGAGGGCGCCGAGGCCGAGCCGCAGCCGCCCGGCGAGTCCGAACCCGCGCCGTAGAATCGCGCCGTGTTCAGCAAGGTGCTCGTGGCCAACCGGGGTGAGATCGCGATCCGCGTGTGCCGCACGCTGCGCGAGATGGAGATCGCCTCGGTCGCCGTCTACTCCGAGGCCGACCGCGAGGCGCCGTTCCTGGCCTACGCCGACGAGGCCTACCTGATCGGGCCGGGGCCGTCGACCGAGAGCTACCTGCGCGGCGACGTGATCGTGGACGTCGCGAAGCGTTGCGGCGCGGAGGCGGTGCACCCCGGCTTCGGCTTCCTGGCCGAGAACCCGGACTTCGCCCGCGGCTGTGCGGCGGCCGGCCTCGTCTTCGTCGGCCCGCCGCCCGGGGCGATGGAGGTGATGGCGTCGAAGACGGCGGCGCGCGAGGCGATGGCCGCGGCCGGCGTGCCCATCGTGCCCGGCGGCACCGAGCCGGTGACGTCCGTCGAGGCGGCGCGGACGATCGCGGAGGAGATCGGCTACCCGGTCGCGATCAAGGCGGCGGCCGGCGGCGGCGGCAAGGGCATCCGGGTGGTGCGCGAACCGGCCGACCTCGAGTCCGCCTACGCCTCGTCCCGGCGGGAGGGAGCCGCCTACTTCGGCGACGACACCGTCTACCTCGAGCGCTACCTCGACGACCCCCGCCACATCGAGGTGCAGGTGCTCGCCGACAACCACGGCAACGTCATCCACCTCGGCGAACGCGACTGCAGCATCCAGCGCCGCCACCAGAAGATCGTCGAGGAGACGCCCTCACCCGCCGTCTCGCCCGAGCTGCGCGCGCGGATCGGGGCGATTGCCGTCGACGCGGCGACGGCCGTGTCGTACACCGGCGCCGGCACGGTCGAGGGTCTGCTGGCCGGCGACGGGTCGTGGTACTTCCTCGAGATGAACACGCGGCTCCAGGTCGAGCACACCGTGACCGAGATGGTCACCGGCCTCGACCTCGTCCGCGAGCAGATCTGGGTCGCGTCGGGCCGGCCGCTGGGCTGGGCGCAGGAGGAGGTGCGCTCCTACGGCCACTCGATCCAGTGCCGCATCAACGCCGAGGACGCGACCGCCGGCTTCGTGCCGACGCCGGGCCGGGTCACCCGCTACCGGGAGCCGTCCGGCCCCGGCGTTCGGGTCGACTCGGGGGTCGTCGAAGGCACGGTCATCTCCGACCTCTACGACCCGATGGTGGCGAAGCTGATCGTGTGGGACGAGGACCGCGACCTGGCCCGGCGGCGGATGCTGCGGGCGCTGGGCGAGTTCGAGGTGGGCGGCGTGAGGACGCTGATCCCGCTCCATCAGGCGATCATGCGCCACCCCGAGTTCGCCGAGGGCGGCACGCTGCGCGAGTTCGTCGAGGGCGGCGGCTTCGCGGCCGAACAGGCCGGCCAGGGGCCAGGCCGCGAGGACTCGGGGCCTGGCCCCGCCCTGTCACCGGACGGCGCGGCTGCCGGGAACGAGATCCGCCGGCACGTCGCCGAGGTCGACGGCAAGCGATTCGAGGTGACCGTGCAGGTGCCCGAGCATCCGGGGCGGACGCGGTTGCGGGAGCGGCGGGCGGCGCTGGCCGAGCGCGAGGCGGCGGGGCACGGCGAGGTCGACATCGTCCGCAGCCCGATGCAGGGGACGGTGCTGCGGGTCGGCGTCGCGGCGGGCGACGAGGTCGCCGCCGGGCAGGTGCTGGTCGTCGTCGAGGCGATGAAGATGGAGAACGAGATCGTCGCCGGCCACCCCGGGGAGGTCGAGGCCGTCGAGGTGGGCGAGGGCGACCAGGTGTCGAGCGGCCAGGCGCTCGTCCGGCTCGTCTGAGCGTGCCCCGGGGCCAGGCCCCACGAGCGGGGCCTGGTCCCTAGTCGACCAACTCCGCCATCCGCACGGCCCACACCTCGAGCGCCAGCTCGACGCGGGTCTGGGGCAGGTCGACGTCGATGCCGTGGCGCTCGTTCAGCGCCGCCAGCCGCTCGTAGAGCCGCTGGCGGGAGACACGTAGGCGGCGGGCGGCGGCGGCCTTCGACCAGCCCGTCGCGACGAGCGCCTCGAGCAGCTCCTGGTCGCTCTCGGAGAAGCGCGCCCCGACCCGCTCGCCGGCGAGCACCGACCCGGCCACGGCGCCCAGCGCGCCGAGGCCGGCGGCCGGACGCACGGGCGGCCCGGCGGCGGCCGCGACCAGACAGGCGCGCTCGGCGCCGGTCAGGGCGGCGCGGAGCTGGCCCGGCTCGCCGCCGCGGGCGTCCAGGCCGACGGCCGTGACGGCGCCGCGGCGGACGAGATCGCGGGCGACGGCGGGCATGTCGACGGCGCCGCGGACGGCCACGATCGCGCGATGCCCGTCGACGAGCGCGTCCATCCCCATCCGCTCGAGCCGCTCGAGCGACCCGCGGCCGTGGACCGCCCAGAGCGTCGCCCGCGAGAGGTCGACGCCCACCGAGCGCGCCCGGCGGACGACGTCGGCCGCGTCGCCGGCCCGGCCCTCGGCCAGCCGCTGCAGGAGGCGCGCCCGCTCCGCGGCGGGCACCTCGTCCGGCGGCGGCTGCGCCGCCAGGGCGACGCTGAGCAGGAACGCCGCCTCGTCGAGCGCGAGCTCGTCCAGCTCGTCGCCGTGCCGGGAGAGCACGTGCAGCCAGCAGCCGGGGTTGACCGGACGCGACTGGAGCGCCGTCGGCAGGCGCTGGCGCTGGCGGTCGAGCGCGTCCAGGAAGGCGACGTCGAGCCCGTCCTCCGGCGAGGTCGCGATGCGCGTGCGGTCGATCCGCTCGAAGAGCACCTGCGCGCCGAGCACGCCGCCCAGTGCCGCGACCAGGCCGCCGGGCCCGAGCCCCTCGCGGGCGGCATCGCGCAGCTGCGCCTGGAGGGTGACCGCCCGGCGCAGCGTCTGCAGCTCGCCGGAGACGAGCCGCTCGTGGACGACGTGGGTGATGTCGACGAAGCGCACGTCGCGGCCGAAGACGATCAGCGGGAGCTCGTGGGCGCGGCAGGCGGTGACGAGCACGTCGGCGGCCGCGTGGGTGGGCTCGAAGCCGATCCCGGCCGCGCCCGAGCGGGCCACGGCCGCGACCAGCGCCTCGATCTGGGCCGGCGACATCCCGGCCAGGCCGATGCCGGTCGTGAGCAGGAACTCGCCGCCGCGCAGCACCTCGCTCACGGCCGGGGTCTCGAAGACATGCACCCACTCGACCCGGTTGCCCAGCCGGTGGCCGGCGGCGGCCACCGTGACCTCGCCCGACCGGAACTCCTCCAGGCCGAGCAGGTCGGCGACCGTTAAGACAGACTGTCCGGTTTCAGGCGCGTTCACGGACACAGTGTAAGGTGGCGGCCCGGCCCGACCTCGGATTCAATGCCAGGATGGCTACCACCGCTGACACTCGCCTGCTCGGAAACTACGTCGGAGGCCGCTGGGTGGCCGCGACCGCCGGCCAGCAGCAGGACGTCCAAAATCCCGCCACCGGAGAGACCCTAGCCCGCGTGCCCCTGTCGGGCGCCGCGGACGTCGACGCGGCCGTCCAGGCCGCGAAAGCAGCGCTGCCCGAGTGGCGCGCCCGCCCCGTGATCGCACGCGCCCGCTGGCTGTTCGGGTTGCGCCAGGTGATCGAGGAGCACGCCGACGAGCTGGCCCGCTCGGTCACGCGCGAGATGGGGAAGACGCTGCCCGACGCGCGCGCCGAGGTCGGCCGCGCCGTCGAGATGATCGAGGCCGCGACCGCCGTCCCCCAGACGATGCAGGGGCGCATCCTCGAGGACGTCGCGCACAACGTCGACTGCGAGACGATCCGCCAGCCGGTGGGCGTCTGCGCCGCGATCGTGCCGTTCAACTTCCCGGCGATGGTGCCCTTCTGGTTCCTGCCCTTCGCGATCGCCTGCGGCAACACGTTCGTCTTGAAGCCCTCCGAGCAGGTGCCCCTGACGCAGGAGCTCGTCTTCAACCTGATCGACGACCACGGCGGCCTGCCCGACGGCGTCGTCAACCTCGTGAACGGCTCCGTCGACGTCGTGAACGCGCTGCTCGACCACCAGGACGTCGACGCGATCTCGTTCGTCGGCTCCGCCAAGGTCGCGAAGTACGTCTACGAGCGCGCCGCGGCGAACGGCAAGCGCGTCCAGGCGCTCGGCGGCGCGAAGAACTTCATGGTCGTCATGCCCGACGCGGTCATGCCGAAGACCGTCGGCAACATCCTCGGCTCCGCCTTCGGCGCGGCCGGCCAGCGCTGCATGGCGGGCTCGGTCGTGGTTACCGTCGGCGACGCCAAGAGGCCGCTCATGGACGAGCTGATCGCGCGCACGAAGGCCCTCTCGGTCGGCGACGGCCTCGAGCAGGGGATCGACGTGGGCCCGGTCGTCTCGACGCCCGCCCGCGACCGCATCACCGAGTGGATCGAGCGCGGCATCGACGGCGGCGCGACCGCCGTGGTCGACGGCCGCGGCGCCGCAGCGGCGGAGGGCGGCTCGTACGTCGGGCCGACCGTGCTCGACGGCGTGACGCCGGACATGGACATCGCTCAGGAGGAGGTCTTCGGGCCCGTCCTCTCGGTCATCCATGCCGACTCGCTCGACGAGGCGATCCAGATCGTGAACGGCAGCCGCTACGGCAACGGCACGTCGCTCTTCACCGAGTCGGGCGCGGCCGCGCGCCGCTACCGGCACGACGTCCAGGTCGGCATGGTGGGGATCAACATCGGCGTCGCGGCGCCGGTCGCCTTCTTCCCGTTCTCGGGCTGGAAGGGCTCGTTCTTCGGCGACCTGCACGCGCACGGCACCGACGCGGTCGAGTTCTACACGCGCAAGAAGACGGTCACCTCGCGATTCTTCTCGGGGGGCGAGACCGGGCGCTTCTTCGTCGAGCAGGCGGACGAGTAGCTTGTCGGCAGCCGACGTGACGACGCCGCGCGACGCCGGGGAGCTGCACCCGCACCTCGACGCGGTCTTCAACCCGGCGTCCGTGGCGATCTACGGCATCTCCGAACGCACGTCGGCCCGGATCGCCGAGAACATGACCGTCCCCGGCGTCCCGTTCTACGGGGTCAACCCGACGAAGCAGGAGGCCTGCGGGGTGCGCTGCTACCCCAGCATGGCCGCCTGCCCGACGGTGCCCGAGATGGTCGTCATGGGCGTCGGCCACGGACGCATCGAGGCCGCGGTGGACGACGTCCTCTCCGTCGAGGGCGTGCGGGCCGTGATCACGCCCGGCCTCGGCAACGAGGCCGGGGCCGACGGGCCGGCGATCGCGGGGCGCATCAGCGACCGGCTGCGGGCGGCCGGCATCGCCATGGTCGGCCCGAACTGCATGGGGGTCGCCACGCCCGGCTCCCCGTCGCCGTGGATCGGGAGCCTGCACTCGACGTTCGTGGGCGGGCCGGTGGCGACCCTGGCCCACTCCGGCTCGATCGGCGAGATCCTCGTCTCGCTGGGCCCGCGGATCGGCTTCCGGACGGTGATCTCGGCCGGCAACGAGACGGTCGTCGATGCCGCCGACTTCGTCGCCTGGTTCGCCGACGACCCCGGCACGCGGGTGGTCGGCCTGTTCCTCGAGGCGGTGCGGCGGCCGGCTGCGTTCGAGGCGGCCCTGCAGCGGCTGGCCGAGGCCGGCAAGGTGGCGATCGTGCTCAAGGTCGGCACCTCCACGATGGGCGCCGCGGCCGCCCTGGCCCACACCGGCGCGATGGTCGGCTCCGACCGCGGCCTCTCGGCGATGCTGTGCCACTACAACGCGATCCGGGTCGACGACTTCGGCGACTGGCTCGAGCACCTCGAGGTGTTCTCGCGCGAGCGGCCGCCGCGCGGGCGCCGCATCGGCGCGGTCACCAACTCCGGCGGGGAGGGCGAGTACTTCGCCGACAAGGCCGAGCAGGCGGGCATCCCGCTCCAGCTCTTCTCGGAGGAGCTGCGGTTGCGGATCTGCGCCGAGTTCCCCAACTTCACCCACGTCGGCAACCCGGCCGACTGCTGGGCGATCGACGACGACCGGGTCGTCTTCCCGCGCGTGTTCCAGCTGATGGCGGAGTCGGGCGAGTTCGACGTGCTCGTCTCGGCGATCGACCACAGCCACTGGCTGCACGGCACCGAGCGCCAGCTGGCGACGAACATCGGCGCGGATCTCGAGGCGGCCGTCGCCGGCACCGACCTGTTCCCGGCGGTGATCACGGTCACCACCGCCGACCCGCCGCTGGAAGACCTGCGGTGGGCGCGCGAGCACGACATCCCGATGCTGAAGGGCAGCCTGCCCGGCCTGCGGGCGCTGGCCGCGCGGCTCGACCACGAGGCCCGCGTCCCGGCGTCGAGGGCGCTGTCCCCCGCCACGCCGCTTCGGGGATCCGGCGCCCTGGCGGAGCTCGACTCGGCCGAGATCGCCCGCGGGTACGGCATCGACTACGTGCGCAGCGTCCGCTGCGGCGATGCCGACGCGGCGGTCTCCGCCGCCGCGGATCTGGGCTACCCGGTCGTGTGCAAGGTCGACGGCGTCGCCCACAAAGCTCGCGTCGGCGGCGTGGCCCTGCACCTGGCCGACGCCGACGCCGTCCGCTCGGCCGCCGAGCGGATGGGCGGGCGCGTCCTCGTCGCCGAGCACGTCACCGGCGGCGTCGAGGTGCTCGTCGGCGCCGTGCGCGACGCCGACTACGGGCCGACCGTGGTCGTGGGCGCCGGCGGGGCGCTGGCCGAGCAGCTCGACCTGGTGGCCGTCAGCCTGGCCCCGCTCGACGCGGACGGCGCCCGCCGCCTGGTCGCGTCCCTGCCCGCCCTCGGCCGCATGCTGGGAGGCGAGCCGCCCCCCGGCCTGATCGACGCCGTCGTCGCCGTCTCGCGCCTGGTCGCCGAGCATCCCGAGATCGTCGAGGTCGACGTGAACCCGCTGCTCGTCTCGCCCGAGCGGGCCGTGGCCCTCGACTGCCTCATCGTCCTGAAGGAGAGCGCATGAGCGAAGCCGTCCTCTACGAGACGCGCGGCCCGGCCGCGTGGATCACCCTCAACCGGCCCGAGAAGCTGAACGCCATCAACAAGGCGGTGCTGGCGGGCCTGCACGAGGCGATCGACCGGGCCACGGCCGACGACGACGTGAAGGTGGTCGTCGTGACCGGCGCGGGGCGCGCGTTCTCGGCCGGCTACGACCTCGCCGACGAGGCGGCGGGCGAGTACGGCGCCGCGCACGACTGGCACCACGTGCTCGGCGTCGACGTCGACGCGACCATGAAGCTGTGGGCGCTCCCGAAGCCCACGATTGCCGCCGTGCGGGGCTACTGCCTGGCCGGCGGGTGCGAGGTCGCGATGGCCTGCGACATGATCGTGGCGGGCGCCGGCGCGAGCTTCGGGGAGCCGGAGATCCGGTACGGTTCCGGCCCTGTGACCCTGTTGATGCCCTTCGTGCTCGGCCAGAAGAAGACCAACGAGCTCCTCTTCACCGGCGACGTGATCGACGCCGAGACCGCGCTGCGCGCCGGCCTCGTGAACCGCGTCGTCGGGGACGAGGAGATCGAGGCCGAGGTCGACGGCCTGGTGCGCAAGATCGCGCCGACGCCGCTGCCGGTGCTGCGCCTGACCAAGCTCGCGCTGCTCCGCGCGTACGAGGCCATGGGCCTGCGCACCGCCGTCGGCACGAACCTCGACCTGTCCGCCATGCTGAACGCGGCGGACACGCCGGAGCAGAAGGAGTTCATGGAGATCGTCAAGTCATCCGGCCTCAAGGCCGCCCTCGCCTGGCGGGACAGCCGCTACGGCGAGGTACTGGGAGGAGTGAAGGCATGAGCGTTGCGCAGAAGACCATCGACCCGACCAAGCTCGCGAAGCTGATCGAGACCGAGGAGGCCGAGTTCAACGCGCGGCATCACGGTTCCCGCGACATGACCGAGCGGGCGCGGGCGTCGCTCGCGGGCGGCGTCGCCTCGAGCTGGCAGGCGACCGACCCGCACCCGATCTGGCTGGCCGACGGCCACGGCTCGAAGGTCGTCGACGTCGACGGCAACGAGTACGTCGACTTCCACAACGGCTACGGCGCGGTCGCCGTCGGCCACGCCCACCCCAAGATCGCCGAGACCATCTCCGACCGGATCGGGCGCGGCTCGCACTTCGCCCAGCCGACCGAGGACGCGGTCGTCGTCGGCGAGCATCTGCGTGAGCGCTTCGGCCTGCCGCTGTGGCGCTACTGCAACTCCGGCACCGAGGCGACGATGGAGGCCGTCCGCCTCATGCGCGCGATCACCGGCCGCGACGTCATCTTCAAGATCGAGGGCTCCTACCACGGCCACGGCGATCCGGTGATGGTGTCGGTCGCCCCGGCGGCGGACAAGATCGGGCCCTACGACGACCCCGTGTCGGTGCCGCAGACGCTCGGCATCCCGAAGGAGGTCACCGAGCTGACCCGGGTCGTGCCGTTCAACGACCTCGACGCGCTCGACCGCACCCTGGCCAAGCACAGGGGCAAGGTGGCCGGCATGATCGTCGAGCCGGCGATGATGAACGCGGGCTTCGTCCTCCCCGAGGACGGCTACCTCGCGGGCGTCCAGGAGCGGCTGCACGCCGAGGGCGCGCTGCTCACCTTCGACGAGGTCAAGACGGGCGCCACCATCGCGTACGGCGGCGCCGTCGAGCGCTTCGGCGTCACCCCCGATCTGCTCTGCCTGGCCAAGTCGGTCGGCGGCGGCCTGCCCTGCGGCGCCATCGGCGGCTCGGACGAGGTCATGGAGTGGATCGCGTCCGGCAAGATCGACCAGGTGGGGACGTTCAACGGCAACCCGCTCACGATGGCCGCGATGCGGACGACGCTGATCGACATCCTCACGCACGACGCGTACACCGAGTTCGACCGCCTGGGCGAGATCCTGCGGTCGGGCTGCGACGGCGTGATGGAGAGCTCCGGGATCGCCGGCTACACCACGGTGCGGTCGGCCCGCGGTGCCGTCACCTACCGGGCCGAGCGGGTGCGCAACTACCGCGACTACCTCGAGGTGAACGAGGATCTCGGCTACATCAACTGGCTCGTGCAGCTGAACCGCGGCGTGTTCATGGCGCCGTGGGGCAAGTCCGAGAACTGGACGCTCTCGGTGCAGCACTCCGAGGCGGATGTGCGCCGCTACGTGGACAACTTCCAGCAGATGGCAGACGCGATCGCATGAAGGCCGTCGTCTTCGAGGAGCACGGCGGGCCGGACGTCCTGAATTACACGGACATCCCCGACCCGGAGCCCAAGCCGTTCGAGGTCCTGGTCGAGGTCAAGGCCGCGGGCGCCAACTTCAATGACATCTGGGCGCGGCGGGGCATGCCGGGGATGAAGGTCATCTTCCCGCACGTGGCCGGCTCGGATGTGGCCGGCGTGGTGCGCGCGATCGGCTCCGAGGTCGGCGGGACCGGCTTCGGGTCGTCGCCCGTCCGCGTCGGCGACGAGGTCGTCGTCCACCCCGGCATCTCCTGCCGCACGTGCGAGATGTGCACGTCGGGCCAGGAGTTCTTCTGCCGCCAGTTCCTGATCTGGGGATTCCAGACCGGGCCGAATAACGGCGGGCACTCCGAGCTCGTCACCATGCCCGCCGTGAACGTGCTGCCGAAGCCGCCCAACCTCACCTTCGAGGAGGCCGCGTCCATGCCGCTCGTGCTCGAGACGGCGTGGCGGATGCTGGTCACCCGGGCGAAGGTGCAGGCCGGCGAGAACGTGCTCATCTGGGGCGGCGTCGGCGGCCTGGGCGTGATGGCGACCCAGATCTGCCGGATGTTCGGGGCCAACCCGATCCCGGTCGTCGGCGGCAAGGCCAAGGTGGCCAAGGCGCAGGAGCTCGGCGCCGGAGACGTCATCGACCGCACGTCGGAGGACGTCGCCGCGCGGGTGCGCGAGATCACCCGCAAGGTGGGCGTCGACATCGTGTTCGAGCACTCCGGCCAGGACACGTGGCCGACCTCGGTCGCGGCGCTGCGCTGGGGCGGCCGGCTGGTCGTCTGCGGCGCGTCGACCGGGTTCGAGGCGGTGACCGACCTGCGTTTCCTCTGGAACAAGCAGCAGAACCTGCTCGGCTCGCACCTTGCCAGCAAGGCCGAGCTGGCCGCGGCGCTGCGCGCCGTCGAGGCCGGCCACATCAAGCCGGTGATCGACCACGTGTTCCCCCTGCGCGACGTCCCCAAGGCCCAGCAGCTGATGGAGGACCTGAAGGTGCAGGGCAAGCTGGTCTACGTGCCCTGAATCGGGGTCAGACCCCGAACGGCGGCCGTTGCACTTTTGTGACGCTTTCGTTCGGGGTCTGACCCCGTAGGATGCGGCGCATGCTGCGCCTGGCCGTGATCGGGCACATCGAGTGGGTCACGTTCGCCCATGCGCCCTTCGTGCCGAAGCCGGGCGAGATCGTCCACCTGACCGACCCCCTGCCCCAGCCGGGCGGCGGCGGCGCGGTCACGGCCGCGGCGCTCCGGCGGATGGGCGCCGAGGTCACCTTCTACACGTCGCTCGGGAGCGACGGCCGGGCCCGCGCGCCGCTCGAGCGCCAGGGCCTGCGGCTGGAGGCGGCGCAGCGGCCCGACCCGCAGACCGAGGTGCTCGCGCTCGTCGACCCGCGGGGCGAGCGGACGCTCTACGTGATCGGCGAGAACGACGCCGCCCGGGCGGACGATCCGCTCGACTGGGACGCGCTGGACGACATGGACGGCTGCTTCTTCACGGGCTACGACCCGGAGACGCTGCGGCTGGGCCGGCGGGCGCGCGTGCTGGTCGTGACGGCGCGCCGGTTCGACGTGCTCGTCGAGAGCGGCGTCCGCGCCGACGCGCTGGTCGGGAGCGGCAAGGACCGCGGCGAGCGGTTCGACCTCGGCCGCCTCGCGCAGCAGCCCGATCACGTGATCGTCACCAACGGCTCCCGGGGCGGCACCGGCTACCAGGCCGCGCCCGTGCCCGGCCCGGTCGTCGACACCTACGGGGCGGGTGACACGTTCGTCGCCGGGGTGCTCTTCGGCCTTGCGTCGGGATGGCCGCTCGACCGCGCTCTGGCACACGCCGCCACCCGCGCCGCCGAGGCGCTCACGTGGCGCGGCGCGTTGCCCCCGCCGCCGTAATCCGCGCTTGCTAATGTCTGCCCAGATGAGCCGCCGGGCAGCCCTGTGCAGCGTGATGGTGACCGTGCTCGGCGCGGCCGCGCTGAGCGGCTGCGGGGCCGGCGGCACGGGGATACCCGCTTCATCGTCGGTCGACGTCGCCAAGGGCAAGCAGCTCTTCACCGCGACGTGCGGCTCCTGCCACACGCTTCAGGACGCGGGGACGACCGGCAAGATCGGCCCCGATCTCGACGCGGCCTATGCGGCCGACCGCATCGTCGGCATGGAGGACTCGTCGTTCGAGGCGATGGTGCGGGAGCAGATCGACCTGGCCGACCCGCCGATGCCGCGCCACCTGCTCAAGGGCCAGGACGCCGACGACGTCGCCGCGTACGTGGCCAGCGTCGCCGGCGTGAAGCTGGCGCAGCAGTACAACCCCGGCTCCTCGCCGCCATGACCGCCGTCCGGACCGAGATCGTCCCGGTGCGCGGCATGCACTGCGGCGGCTGCGAGCGCACGGTCAGCCACGCCGTCGAGGGCGTCCCCGGCGTCGGCAGCGCCAGGGCCGACTTCGTGGCCGAGGAGGTCGAGGTCACGTTCGACCCCGGGCAGACCGATCTAAACGCGATCCGTGCGGCCGTCCGCGACGCCGGCTTCACCCCCGCGTAGCCGTCACCAGCCGGTAGCCGAGGTCGAGCTCGTCCAGGGCGCGCAGGCGGCCGTAGCGCGCGTCCCACGCGCCGGAGTCGAGGTCCGCCGCCAGCCGGGCGAGTCCGGCTGCCATCGACTCCGGATCCGCGGTGGCGAGACTGGACATTCCGGCGTGCACCGCCGGGTCGAGGTAGGCCTCGGGCCGCCCCCAGAACGCGCCCAGGAAGCCGTCCGCGCACTCGCGCGGAATCGGCAGCGGGGCGACCTCGACACGGCCGCCGAGCGCGGCGGCGATCATCTCGATCGAGGGGAAGACGGACGCGTCGGCCGTGCGGATCTCCGGCAGGTAGCGGTCCGTGATCCAGAACTCGCCCCGGAACGCCGGATCCCACGTGGCGACGACCACCGGGTCGCGGGCGACCCGCCGCAGCTCGGCCAGGCCGGCGGGCGGATCGGCCCAGTGGTGCACCGTCCAGACGGCCATCGCGGCGTCGAAGCTCGCGTCCGGGAAAGGGAGCGATTCGGCCGCCGCCCGCACCGCCGGGGCGGCGCCCGGCGGCCGCTGACCGATCATGACAGCCGACGGCTCGACCGCGGTCACTCTCCGTCCCGGCGGCTCATAGCAGCCGGTGCCGGCGCCGACGTTCACGACCGTCGCGGCCGTCCCGAGGGCTGCATCGATGCGGGCGGCGATCCGCGGCTCCGTGCGCCGGGTGGCCGGATAGCCGGTGCCGATGCGGTCGTAGAGCCGTGCCTTCGTCACGTCTGACCCCTTAAAGCCCGACGACCCGCGGACGGGTCGTCGGAGGAGGCAGGTAGCTGCGAAGTGTGGGCACGTTCGGTCGCAGCGTCCGATGACGATTCTTGACCGGAATTGTTCGGGAAGCGTTGGCTATCTGTTAGCTATCTGTAAACATGCAAGATTGGACCGAGAACCGGTAAAGCGGCTTCCAGGGCGGGCCGAGGATACCTCGGGGCGGCCTTTGCCCGCCCCCACACTGCTCGATCTGAACCAGCGTTCGTGGTCGGGCGGGCTTCCTGTTCCCTCGCGGCTGGAGATGGAGCAATGTGGGGGTCAGACCCCACCGACCCACGGAGGGCCAACCTGGGTGGGGTCTGACCCCGGGTGGCGGTGGGGCCAACGGGGGACTGTCCCCGGGTTGGCGGCTGGCGTTCTGGGCGGCACCGGGGTCAGACCCCGAACGTCGGCCGTCGCAGTTCCGTTGCGCTTCCGTTCGGGGTCTGACCCCGTCTGCGGTGTGCCGCATCTAGACTCTCGCGGCCGATGGATCTGTACGAGTACCAGGGCAAGCAGCTCTTCAGCCGATTCGGGATCCCTGTGTCGGACGGCCAGGTCGCCGACACCCCCGAGGAGGCCCGCGAGGCGGCCGAGCGGCTCGGAGCTCCGGTGATGGTGAAGGCGCAGGTGCTGACCGGCGGGCGCGGCAAGGCCGGCGGCATCAAGGGCCCCGCGAGCCCCGACGAGGCCGAGGGGCACGCGCGCGCGATCCTGGGGATGGACATCAACGGCCACGTCGCCCGCCGCGTCTGGATCGAGCGGGCGTCCGACATCGAGCGCGAGTACTACTGCTCGATCACCTTCGACCGCGGCGCGAAGCAGACGCTGATCATGCTGACGACCGCCGGCGGGATCGAGATCGAGCAGGTCGCCCACGACACGCCCGAGCGCATCGCCAGCCTGCACGTCGACCCGCTGACGGGCTTCCAGCCGTTCCACGCGCGCCGCCTGTGCTTCGCCGCCGGCATCCCGGCCGAGGAGATGCGCCAGGCCGCGGACATCCTGTCGCGGGCCTACCGGGCCTACGTCGAGACCGACGCGATGCTGGTCGAGATCAACCCGCTCATCGTCACGCCCGACGGCGAGCTGCGCGCGCTCGACTCGAAATACACGGTCGACGACAACGCGCTCCACAAGCATCCCGACATCGCTGCGATGCGCGATCTCGAGGCGCTCGACGCCCAGGAGCGGATGGCGCGCGAGCGCGGCGTCACCTACGTCAAGCTCGACGGCACGGTGGGCATCATCGGCAACGGCGCCGGCCTCGTCATGTCGACGCTCGACGTGGTCGCCGGCGCGGGCGGGACGCCGGCCAACTTCCTCGACGTCGGCGGCGGCGCCCAGGCGGACGAGATCGTGACGGCCATGGAGGTGCTGCTCTCCGACGAGAAGGTGCGCGCCGTCCTCTTCAACGTGTTCGGCGGGATCACCCGCTGCGACGAGGTCGCCCGCGGCGTGCTGACCGCGCTCGAGCGACTCGACGTGAAGGTGCCGATGGTCGTGCGGCTCGACGGGACCAACGACGTCGAGGGCCGGGCGATCCTGGCCGAGGCGGCGCCGCCCAACCTGCACGTCGCCGAGACGATGCTCGGCGCCGCCGAACAGGTCGTCAAGCTGGCGGGGAGCGCCTGATGGCGATCCTCGTCGGCGCCGAGACGCGCCTCGTCGTCCAGGGCATCACCGGCCGCGAGGGCAGCTTCCACGCCACCCGCAACCGCGACTACGGCACGAACGTCGTCGCCGGCGTCACGCCCGGCAAGGCCGGGCAGGACGTGAACGGCATCCCGGTCTTCAACACCGTTGCCGACGCGGTCGCCGAGCGGCAGGCGAACACCGCGATGGTCTTCGTGCCGCCCCGGTTCGCCGCCGACGCGATCTACGAGGCGGTCGATGCGGGGGTCGAGACGGTCATCTGCATCACCGAGGGCATCCCCGCCCACGACATGCTCCAGCTCTACCCGTACGTGCGCGCCCGCGGGGCGACGCTGCTCGGGCCGAACTGCCCCGGCGCGCTCTCGCCGGGCGTCGCCAACGTGGGCATCATCCCGGCGCAGGTGTTCGGGCAGGGCCGGATCGGCCTCGTCTCCCGCTCCGGCACGCTCACCTACCAGATCGGCAAGGAGCTGGCCGACGCGAAGCTCGGCAACTCCACCATCGTCGGCATCGGCGGCGACCCGATCGTCGGCCTGGGCTTCATCGACGTCCTCGAGCGGTTCGAGGCCGACTCCGGCACCGACCTGGTCGTCATGGTGGGCGAGATCGGCGGCGACGAGGAGGAGAAGGCGGCCGAGTTCATCGGCGCGCACATGTCGACGCCGGTGGTCGCCTACATCGCCGGCTTCCAGGCGCCGCCGGGCAAGACCATGGGCCACGCCGGGGCGATCATCTCCGGCTCGGCGGGCACGGCGCAGGCCAAGAAGGAGGCCCTCGAGGGCCACGGCGTCCGCGTCGGCCGCAGCCCCACCGAGGCCGCGCAGCTCGCCGTCGCGGCCTACGCCAACCTTTAGGCAACGGCTGCCGCGCGGCGTCCGCCCGCCCATCCGGTAGGCTGGATCCATGCCCGACCCGATCCCGTTCACGCGCGGCGTTCCCGCCGCAGACCTCATTCCCGTCGACGACATGCGCGAGGCGACGAGGCGCGCCCTCGACGCCGACCCGGTCGCGGCGCTCTCCTACGCCCCCGGCGGCTACCGGCCCCTGCGGGAGTGGATCGGCGCCCGCCACGGCGTCGACGCCGGCCGCGTCCTGATCACGAACGGGTCGCTGCAGGCGATCGGGTTCCTGGGCAGGCACTTCTTCGCCGACGGCGACGGCGCCGCGGTGATCGAGGCGCCGACCTACGACCGCACCCTGAAGATCCTGCGCGAGGCCGGCGCCGACCTGCACACGGTCCCGCTCGATCCGGACGGCGTCGACGTCGACCGCTTCGCCGAGCTCCTGGCCGGCGGCCTGCGGCCGCGGCTCGTCTACCTGATCCCGACCTACCAGAACCCGTCCGGCGCCTGCGCGTCGGCCGAGAAGCGCAGGGCCCTGGTCGAGCTGGCCCAGCGCTACGACCTGGTGCTGGTCGAGGACGACCCCTACGGCCTGCTCCGCTTCGAGGGCGATCCCGTGCCGACGCTGCACGAGCTCGACGGCGGCGAGCACGTCATCTACTGCTCGTCGTTCACGAAGACGGTGGCGCCCGGCGTCCGCACCGGCTACCTGATCGTGCCGGAGCGGCTGGTGAAGCCGCTCGCCGTGCTCTCCGAGAACACGCACATCGGCCCGAACACGCTGGCCGAGGCCGTGCTCGCGGCCTACTGCGACGCCGGCCGCTTCGAGCCGAACGTGGCCCGCGCGACCGCCGGCCTGCGCACGCGCCGCGACGCGATGGAGGGGGCGCTCCGGGCGCACTTCCCCGAGGGCGCCCGCTGGACGACGCCCCGGGGCGGCTACTTCTTCTGGGTCGAGCTGCCCCACGGGATCGACACGACCGATGCGCTCCCCGCAGCCGTCGAGCAGGGCGTGCCGTACGTGAAGGGCGCCGACTTCTTCGCGGGCGAGGGCGGCCGCGACGCGGTGCGGCTCGCCTACAGCGCCTGCCCGGGCGATCGCATCGACGAGGGCATCGCCCGGCTTGCGGGCGTGCTCACGTCACACCCGGCGGCCGTTGCCTGAGAGCTGCCCGGCCCGGCGGCGAAGTTGACATTTTCCTGGGACTCCGTCAAACTCTTCCGACTCGGAGGAGGAGCGGACAGGTAGCCACAGGCAGGGCGCGATCTCGGGTCGCACTCCGGCATTGTTCGGTGCGGCGGCGTCGCGCAGACGACCGCCGGGACGATCGCGCCCAGCCTGGGCCCGCCGACCTCCACGCCGGGGTGACATGTTCTTGCCAGCCCCGGCGGTCAGGCCACGGCGGTCGCCGCCGTCTCGACGAGGCGCGGCTGGCGCGGCGGCACCATCCTCCCCCGCTGCATCGGCCGGAACGTCGGGCAAGGCCGGCTCAGGCGCAGCGCGCAGAGCTCGG
>Ga0207695_10003380_pt1 | contig 22549 bp, 18 predicted proteins | sample KBSC54metaG_FD_184354 | JGI IMG/M metagenome (GOLD analysis project Ga0207695, IMG submission 184354) | Corn rhizosphere microbial communities from Kellogg Biological Station, Michigan, USA - KBS C5-4 metaG (SPAdes) (version 2) | ecosystem: Host-associated > Plants > Roots > Rhizosphere > Soil...
TGGCGCCGCTCCTCCCCTTTGTGCCCACCCGTACCGTCCTTCTCGCGCTGGTGAACAAGGGCCGTGAAATATTTGACCTGCACAGTCTCGAAGTCCGTCGCGGGGCATTGATATCCGAACGACAGCTCGACAAGCCTATGCGCGAGCATGCGGTAGTTACACCACCCGAGTTTGAGCGTCTTTGGATGGTCGATCGCTTTATAGAGATTGTAGCCGTCGATGTAAACGATGAATTGAGGCCGCAATTGAAACTTCAATTGGCGAAAAGCACTCTTACTGGTGTCTGCGTTCAACATTGACTTCTTTGGCCCAGTGTAGCCGAATATCCTCGACGTCATCTAAATGGGCGTTAGACTGCAGATCTGAGGGCCTGGACAAACCGGGAGCACCACCAAGCCACTGAAGTCAGTGTTCCTTCCCACCTCGGCGGGTCTTTCGCCCCTTCTTTTGCTGGCGTTCATAGAAAAGAGTTCCGGCCTCGAAGTCTTGAACATTTCCGTGGGCGATACCGATCCGTTTCTTCCGTTCGTTAAACTCGAGGAGAAAGCTTGCTGCTCGTATTAACAATGTCTCGATTTCACGTTCGTGTTTTTTCTCCGACACCACGTAAATGAAAAATACCTCAATTCCAGCGGTTGCTTCTTACGACGGGCTTGAAGGCGAAGGAAGATGTCCCCACGCCCGATATAGCGCGGGCAACCCATGGAATCGTGGGCCACATAGATGCCTTGATTTGTGTGCCCCTGATCGCGGAGGTGGAAGCGCACTTCAGGCAGTGCTTCAAAAGGCAGTTTCTCCCCTACAACACGGAATAGGTGTGCTGTTAGCGATGGTCGACCCCGGCCACGCTTTAGTTCCCCGTAAAGCACCTTCCACTGCCCGTGATCTGCGTAGATCGCCTCAATGGTCTTCTTCGAGAGTTGCGCCTTCTTCTTAGCGGCCATAGGTGTACTCCAATCTCGGCGTCATCTCGGCCCGCGGGCTTAGCGTGCTTGATGCCGCCCCGTCGACCGTCGAGCTTAGGTAGAGCATTATTATACGCTTCATTTGCCGCAGGCGATATTACAGCTTAAAATGCTTCGTCACTTCGGACTTTGTGCTCTGCATTCTTCAGCTCGAAAGAGAAGCAGACTGCGACGGCTCTGACGGATTTCAATAAGGAAAGCCTACGATAACGCCGTTGGAAGCGAGACGTGGAGAATGCGATGGTGGCGCTGTGCCCGCTGGCGTGACCAGTCTGCAGTTGACTCCGATATTGCCGCAGACAAGTCCGTTCATGCGAATGTACCGCGGAAGGTGAAGCCAAAAGAGATCACCCTACGACGGCTCTGGCTCTTTGAAACCTCTCGCACCCTTCTGTTTTCGAGAGGCTTCGGACCTGGGAGTACGCGCGGCGGATTTTGAGTCAGCCAAATTCAGAAGTGATGCCTCGCTCTCAATAAAGTCTTCGATATCCTCGCGGGACCAGATTAGTTCTGAGTCGGTGAGATCGGCCTTGTTCTTGTCAATGGCCCTAAGCGCACTGTGCAGGTATTCCAACTCCGTCCACGTAGTCGTATCATCCGCAGTGACGTCCTTGAAATACTCCCGGGCAGCGTGCCAATAGCCGTCCAGCCAGGTGAAAAACGTACTCCAGAGCATCTCCATATCCAGAACCCCGCGGCGAGCGAGCAGCCCCATCGTTTCGAAGAAATCCAACACGTCATCTACCGCTGCGGGGTCTTCCCTCCGCTCTTGGAGAGCCTTGGCCGCAGAAGTGCGCATTCTTTGGAATGCTTCGCTATTAAATCGATCATCGAATTTGAACAGCAGTTCAATAGCCAGGAGCCTTCGCGAACGACGCTCTTGAATCCACAGAGCCGCAACCGCAACCAGGGCCGAGATCAGTGCGGCAACCGCGGCGATCAGTGCTGCCCTCGCTGAGATCTCATTCGTCATGGTCGATGCGGCGGATGCCGCACCCGCAACTGTTCCTTGCATCGTTCTATGGTAGCGACGTTTGTCCGCTTGAGGTTACACGAGCACAGAGGTAAGGTCCACATGGTTACCGATATTGCCCATTATGAGGACCTTAAATGACTGATTTGATTGTAGTTCCACAGCCGAGCCAATGGCTCCGACTAAAGTCCCTGGTGCTCGACAGCGTCTCCTCCCCCATAACCAAGCGCGTCTACAACCTCGGCTTGGATGAGTTTTTCGCATGGTACGGTCTGGAGCCGCGCGCCGGCTTCACAAAAGCGACTGTGGCTTCATGGCGGGTTGCGTTGGAAGCGCGGGGCCTTGGCGCCGTCTCTATCAACGTGAGGATCACGGCCGTCCGGAAGCTCGCCGTTGAAGCCGCCGATAACGGGCTGCTTGCACCGGAGATCGCGGCCGGCATCACACGGGTGAAAGGCGTTGCGTCGAAGGGCGTCCGGCTTGGAAACTGGCTATCAGCCAAACAGGCGCAAGCGCTGTTGAATGCGCCGGACGTGACCACAACCAAGGGGCTACGCGATCGGGCGATTCTGGCCGTGCTCCTTGGCTGCGGTCTCCGACGTTCTGAGGTGGCGGCGCTGACGACCGGACACATCCAGCAGCGTGATGGGCGGTGGTGCATCGTTGATCTCGTCGGAAAACACGGGAGAGTCCGTACAGTTCCGATGCCTACGTGGGTGAAGGTGGCAGTTGACGGCTGGACACTCAAAGCAGGCGTCTCAGACGGGCGAGTCTTCAGAGTTGCTAACCGCGGCGGGCAGGTTCAGCCGGCGCCCCTGAGCGAAAAGGTGGTCTGGCAACTGCTCCGCAGCTATGCGGTTTCTGCCGGCGTTCCCGGCATCGCGCCGCACGACCTCCGGCGGACTTGCGCGAAGCTCTGTCGTGCTTCGGGCGGAGAATTGGAGCAGATCCAGTTGCTGCTCGGACACGCCTCCGTGCAGACCACCGAGCGGTATCTCGGTACCAAACAGGATCTGGTGCATGCGCCAAACGATGGGATCAAACTGAGGGTGATGGTAGGGGTCAATTTCACGGAATGAATGGCACATCAGGCAACTACGCCGAACGTGCGTGAACGACCGCACGGCTGCACAATTCGGTGTCTCCAAACCAATGAATAGCCTGGGCCTGCTCCGCGAGCTCGTTCTTCCGCTCACGCCAATCCGGCTGAACGCCGTCCAGGAGTGCCCAGAAAGCGGGGCTATGATTCGGCACGCGAAGATGGACCAACTCGTGGCAAATCACGTAGTCAGCGAGACGCACCGGTAGCTGCAGTAGGCGCCAGTTGAGGAAGACCACGTCTCTCCTGCCGCACGATCCCCAGCGAAATCCCAGGTCACGCACCTCGATTCGCGCCGGCGACGTTGCCGTCTTTCGCGAGAGAAGCCTTACCCGCTTGGCGACCCATTCGGCGCCGGTCGCGATATACCATTTGCGGAATTCTTCTTCGGCGGACGCACGGGCATCGCGGCGCAGAGTGAACCGGCGGCCGTCGAACACCAAGGGACAGTCCTGCTGATCGACAGTCACCAGGCGGTAGCCACGCCCAAGATAGAAGAACATCTCACCGGAGACATATTCTGGCCTGTGGTTCCTCGGCCGCAGTTCCTCCTTTAGTGCCAGCTTTCTGTGGACCCAAATCAGTTTCTTCCGGGTCCAGCGCTCGAGCTCATCTCGCCCAGTGCAGTCAGGTGCATGAACGACCAATTCACCGCCGCGATCGACGGTCAAGCCCAGCGTCTTCCGACGCTGGCTGCGGCGAACTTCGAATACGAGCCCGGCGAGTTGGAAATGCTCGTTCATGGCCGTACCAAATTCTCGTGGTTCTCTTTGGCCAGCGCAACGATTTGCTGGGCAAGCGCTCTTTCGGCACCACGGTTGCATATGCCGGACTGGTCGAGGTCCCGCACCAGACGCCGTGTCAGCATCTCGCGGGCGTGAGGATTCTTCCAGAACCCCACCGCGGCCACTTCCTGACGAAAGCGCTCTACCATCTGCAGGGTCGTTATGATGGCTTGCGCGCGCTGCTCGTCCGTGAGTTTGCGGCCCTTGCCGCACTCTTCCAGCACGAGCCGAACAAAAGGAACTTGGGCCTTTGGGTCGAGAGTCGGAAAGTCATTCCGGTCACCCTGTTTGAGTTCGTCGACCAGTTTTCGAAGTTCTCGCTCGAGGGCATCCCAATCGTCCTTGAAGCGTTGGAGAATCTCCTCCAGCTTCTCGCTCATCTTCCGCGCATAAGCAGGGTTCTGGTTGGAAAACCCGACGATGTGATAGCGGGCCGCGTGCTGCATCTGGGCCGCCCGAGCCCGACTCGTGCTCTGGGCCAGTAGTACCTTTTCGAACTCGGCATCGGTGATTGCGGTAGGCGGAATCTTAGGGTCGACACCTCGTGCCGAAACGTATCCGTTGATAAGAGCTTTGACCTTCTCGGCCACCCCGAGCAGGTCCAGGGCCGGATCGCGGTACAGATTCGCGGCCACCTTGTTGATGAATCCAAGTAGCTTGGCGTCGCGGAACACGTCTGCTGGGACCTCGGGACGATGCTCCAGCATGTTGAGCGTCTCGTAGAACATCCGCAACTTATTGATGAAGTCGGCTCGAATCTTCAGGTCGTCGAGAAGTTCGACGCAGTCGGTGACCTGTTTCTGGAGGTCGGCGATGCCGCGATCAGTAAAAACCGCTACCGCACGGGCACGCCGATCGAGCAGCTTTGGCAACTCCACCGTGATGTCGATGAGATTGCCTTGGATGTCCTGCCCGTCGTAGTCCTTTAGCGCCTCATTGAGATGTCGCGCCACGCCGATATAGTCGACAACGTAGCCGCATCTTTTCGTTCCGCTGGTGCGATTCACTCGCGCGATTGCTTGCAGCAGGTCATGGGCGACGATCTTCCGGTCAAGGTAGAGGACCTGTTCCACGGGGGCGTCGAAACCTGTCAACAGCATGTTGTTGACGATCAAGATCGATAGTGGATCGGTCTTGTCAGTCTTATCCGGCGCCAACTTGCGTTTGAATCGCTTGATGCGCTCCTCCTGCTTGGCCTTATCGGCCCACTCCCACCACTCTTCAGGGTCGTTATGATTTCCGGAGAAGACGACGGCGATTTCCAGCGCCCGGAGTTTCTCTAGTTGGTTGTAGGTGCTCACCAGAAATCGGGTCTTCGCATCAAGTCGATCGAGTTCGTCATCGGGGAGCGCCAGCGTGGCCGCGGGGATGGACTCAAGCTCTCCGACCATTTCCAACCGCGCCTTTTCCAGCTTTTCCAAATAGGTCATGGCGGCTTCGCGACTAGTGGCCACAACTTGTGCTTTGAAGCCCTCTGGCAGCACGACACTGGCATAATGCCGCACCATGTCACGGGCCTTCTCCTCAATGAGCATCGGCGCCTCAAGCACATCGCCCTCGGTGGCGTACTTGGCCTTGATGACGGCCAGCTCATCGGCGGTGTAATCGCGGAACATGTCGGCGAAGAGCTGGTCTAATCCAGGCTTGTCCTGCACGAGGCCGTCGGCGGTCCGCCCTTCATAGAGGATTGGAACTGTGGCACCATCCAATTCCGCATCCTGAAGCAGGTACTTATCGATGAAGTCGCCAAATACTTCGCCGGTCTGCTTCTTCTCGTGGCTGAGGATCGGTGTGCCGGTGAATCCGATGATGGCGGCATTCGGCACGGCTTTACGAAGATTGCGGTGAAGGTCGCGGGAATGGGACCGGTGGGCCTCATCGACGAGCACCAGGATTTCCTCTGACCGATTCAGTTCCGGGAACTCCTCAAAGTGAATGCTCTCCTCGAAGGTGACCTCCTTCTCCACTACCGGTTCGTGCACGCCCGGCTTCTTCTCCTTGCGGACGATGGTCATCGCAACCTTTTCAGCGGATTTGCGTTTGGCCACGTCCTGGTACTTCTGCAACATCGCAAAGACGATGTCCGGCGTTGTCTCTGCCAAGATGCGCTGGGTCCGGCGAGTCGGAGATTCCCGCTGCATCACATCGTGATCGTTGGGACGGAGGCTCTCTCCAGAGAGCCGCGCCGTTTCGCGCAGTTGCCCTTCGAGGTCGATTCTGTCCGTGACAACCACAACCTTGAAGCGGTTGAGCTTCGGCATCATCCGCATTTTGCGGACCAGGAACACCATGCTGAGACTCTTTCCAGAGCCCTGAGTGTGCCAGATGATGCCGCCGCGCTCGTCGCGGGCAGCCCCGCTCGCCGGCGAGCGACCTTCCTGAAGCCGCACGACAGCCTTTTGGATGGCTCGAAACTGTTGGTAGCGAGCGACCACCTTCCGCTTCTTGCCATCCACTTCTTGGAAGACGGTGAAATTGCGGATCAAGTCGAGCAGATGCGCCGGACGTAGCATGCCTGCCACGAGGATGTGCTGGCTTTGCAGGACCGCGCCACTCTTTGAGTCGGTTGCTGGTCCATCGCCCCGCATCGCTGCGGGCTTCTGCTCAGGCTTTCGGAAAAACAAGGGAATTCCGGCGCGGTCAGCCTGCACTCGGCCGACGGTAGTCAATTCGGCTGCGGCTTCGTCCTGCTCTGGAGCCGCTTTAAGAATGCCGAGTTCCTGCGCCACCTCGGTCATGGGCACCGGACTCGTGTCCGCCCATTCCAGAAAAGCCTCCGGCGGTGCACCGATCGTCGCCGAGCGGGCTTCAAAGAAATCGCTCGCGATCAGCAGTTGGTTTGTGTAGAACAGGCGCTCCACACCTTCGTTCTCGGAGTAGAGCGTGGGGAACAGTTCGCGTCGCTGATTCGAATAGCGGAGGAGCTGGTTGATCGCCTCGTGCATCGGACTCTCAATGCCGGGACTCTTGAACTCGGCCACCGCGACCGGAATGCCGTTCACGAAAAGCACAGCGTCGGGGATCACGTGGCCCCTTCCGCTGGTCAGTTCCACCTTGAACTGGTTAATGACCAGGAAGTCGTTGTTTGCCGGGTTCTCGAAATCGATGAATTTGACCGGCTGAGGCCGCCCATAATCCCAATCCGGGAGCCCGTCGGCCACGGTGCCTTTCAGAAGGAGTTCCGTGGCCGACTGGTTGATCTCCATGAGCCGATGGCCGGCGGCCTGCTCCAAGTCGCGAATAGCCCTGGCGACGCGAGCCTCATCCATCCACGGCTGGCCATTTCGCAGGTTAAGCCTCCGTACGGCAGCAGAGAGCCGCCCCGTGAGCAGCACTTCGCGGGAGCTCACTCGTTCGGTGGACTCCGGAAGGTCGGGGTCGCCTTCAATCCAGTCCCAACCCATCTTCCGAAGTTGCTCGCAGAAAGGCTTCTCGACGAGGTCGTATTCCCACTGGATCTTACTCATACGTGAGCCTCCGCGGCAAAGAGTGATTCCGGTACGCTGACGCGGCCATTGAGGAGGTCAGCCATCAATCCAGACCTGAGTGCCCGCAGTTTGGCAAGCACGGACACCTCGGCAGCGGCTCCCCTGTCAGAAGAGTTGATTGCCTCCTCGATCCGCGCCTGCTCTGATGGCCTGATGGGGACGGGGATCGGAAATCGCCGAACCTCTGCAACGTTCAAGTGGGTTTTGTCGTTCCTCCGGTCAGTGCATCGATTCGGCGCCGCACAGTGCCTGAGTAGATTTGAGCCACCAAGTAAGAGCCAAGAAGCCGATCTGGCCGGGGGCGGAGGAGCATGACGCGTTGACCAAGGCATATTCTCATTCCTTCTGGGACGACAAACGCTTCACCGACCGGAGCCTCCCTCGTAAGAATGACGTCTCCGCCCTGGGGTTTCAGACGGGCGATTCGTTCGAGATAATCTGTTTCGGAGACACGAGACGCAGCCCCGTCGTCGAAAAGTCCGTCCTTGATGTGCATGGTGCGAGCAACAAGGACCCCCGTCTCGCGAAAATCGGGTGTTGAATGTGGGCAGTCCACAACGTCTGAACAGCACTCCTCCAGGGTCCTCACGGACCAATCGCGCGGGATTCGGCCCAATGCAGTATCTTGAAACTGATCTGGATGTTCGATTGGATCTCTGAGTTGGCTATTTTGGTCAAGGCCGCAAGTGAGAAGGTCGTGGAGTAAGCCCGCTCGCACCTGCTTGAGTTTTACGATCACGGCCTCCATCGTAGTGATCGCCTCGTCCACAAGACGGAGGACAGCACCGATTGTCTTCTGCTCGTGGATATCCGGAAGCCAAAGAGGAGTCTTCTGAACGGCTGCGAGCGGCAAGCCATAACGTGTCAGTCCGTTTGCTTGTTGGCCAAAGTAGCGAGCCCAGCGCGGCTGGGCTAATTGCTTAGCAAGAAACGTAGGATCAACGTGATCCAATTTCGGCCTGATGAGCCCCAAATGATAGCCGCAGATCAAGTCTGGTGCTGCATAGTCAACAACGGCCGGTATTCCGATATCATTTGGCGTCTCAGAGTCCTTTGTGACGATCACATCATCAACTTGGAGCCTGAATCGGTCGATCTCGGGTTGCGTGGCAGAGGCTCGCATAAACTGTAGATCGCCGGTAATATAGTCATTGTCGTAGACATCGATGTAATTACAGAGGCGGATCGGCTCCTCGGAAGCGCGCGTGAGTTTATCGACGCTGCTGAATCGAACATCCGCAACCTGCCCCAAGGGCACAACTTCCCAGCCCTGCGGAACTTCGGACTCGCCAACGATGGATGGCAGCGGGAACGGATCACCGACCATACCCAAGCTCCTGGAGTGTAGCCAAAAGGCGTTTGCCCACTCGATCACGTTGATCGATGATGCCACCGAGCGGCTTTGCGTACTTCTGCCACAGATCTTCGACAAAGCCAATAGCCATTTGCATCTTTTCGCTAACTGCGCCGTCGAGACTGAGCTGAACGTCATGTGCGAAGAGTGCGAGCACCAGTTCGCGCTTCTCGTCTTCGGCGAGCACGGCGCACCTGTGTTTCAGTTCGTCCACGAACGCGCTCGTCAATTCGCGATAACGTGCGCGGGCCTCCGCCAGACTCTTCTTGATCTGTTCGTAGGGCGCGAGCGCCGCATCGATCTTGGCAAGTTCGTCCAGAACCGGCTGGATTTTTGACCGAGCCTCTTCAGCCGCTCTTCGGCTCGCGTCACTCGCGCGCGCCTTGGCGGCCGTCTTCTCCAGCTTCTCCAACTGCTTCAGTTCCTCCCGATGCTCCGATGTCAGTTCCCGGAACTGCCGATCGAGGTCCTTTGCGTAGTTCCACGCCTCCAGTTCGGCCTCATCGGCATCCTCTGGTGGATTACTCTGCTCGAACGCCTCCTTCTCGCCCTTTAGCCTAGCGATGTCGGCTCGGGCCCCGGCAATACGCTCCAAGTAGTCGGCCATGGTCCGGCGGACTAGTTTGTGTCCGTACGGATCGAAAGTTGGACCAGCCGCCTCATCGTCGTCCACTGCATCCGCGATCGCGTCCACCCAGCCATCAATGACCCCAGAGAATCCGTTTTCGAGCAGCGTTTTGAAGTCGGGCAGGCTTTCGGTCCACCACGTGGCGATGACGCCCGCAAGCTTAAACCGATCGAGAATGCCAAGGGGCATGATTGCCGCAACGAACGTGTCCAGAAACTCGGTACGCACGGCATTGAGGTTACGTTGCGTCGGCAGTTCCGTTAAGCGTGCAGCGTGGTTGGTCCACCAGACACACAATGCCCTGGTCAAGTCGTCGATGCGAGCCCGGACGCCGGGATCGTTCTCGATCAGAGAACGCAGTGCAGTTCGGTCTGTAAGTGATGGAGCGAAATCAAGGTACATCGTGTCATCCGCACGGGAAACAAAGACGTGAACCGGGCTAAAGCCAAGGGATTCAAAGAGCAGATGGCGCGAGGTCACTTCGATAGTCGGTACACCGCCCAACAAATGAGCACGGACATCGTGTGGCTCCGGTTGGGGCGAGTTATCGACATATCTGCGAATGTTGAGGCTGTAATCATTCGCTGGATCTATGATTTCGGCCAATGGGACTCGGCGGGCATAGCCCGATACATCCTCGAATCTTTCAAATGTCGATGCGATCTTCTCCACGTGCTCTGGACGCAGGTAATGCTGAGCGCGACCGGCGTGAAATTCAGCGTCGGCGTTGATGAATAGCACGCGTCTGCGCCGCGGCTCTGGCTTGTTGGGATTTGGAGCTTGGCCAGTCAGGTGGGGACGCATTACGAGAATGCACGCGGGAATGCTGGCGCCGTAGAACAGATTCGGCGGCAATCCAATCACAGCTTCGATCAAATCCTGATCGAGGAACTTCTTCCGGATTGCCTTTTCGGGACCGCCACGGAACAGAACTCCGTGCGGCATTACGGTGGCGACCATGCCGCCTGGTCGGCAGGAGGCGAGCATGTGCTGAGCGAACATCAGGTCGCCCTTCTTGCCGCTTGTGGCGCACCAACCCCAGCGGAAGCGCTCCGAAAACTCCATGTTGCTCCGGGTGTAGTTCTGGCTGAACGGCGGATTTGCGATAACCCGGTCGAACCGCTCGATCTCCCCTGCCTCCCGATGTTGCGGGTGCAGCAGGGTATCTTCCAGTCGAATGTCCGCGCCAGGAACGCCGTGAAGCAGCATGTTCAGTTTGCAGATGGACCACGCGGATGCATCATTCACTTGGCCGGCAAGCCGGAGATTCGACGGGTCGCCCCCGGACTGCTCGATGTACTCGCGGCTGATGATCAGCATGCCGCCCGACCCGCACGTGGGATCATAGACACTCATGCCGGGTTTGGGGTGGAGGAGTCGCACCATCAAACGGATGACGTCACGCGGCGTGTAGAAGTCGCCGCCCTTCTTGCCTGCCGACTCGGCGAACATGTTGATCAGGAATTCATAAGCCGAGCCAAGCAGATCCGTGAACTGGAAATCTTCATTGCGCAGGCGGTAGCGGCTGAAGTGGCGCACCAGGTCCTTGCAGGCATCGTCCGAGACGATTCTCTTGTTGCTCTGCACCCGCATGAATTGAATATGATCCAGCACGTGCTCCAATGATTCGTTGTGTTCGGTCAGCGCAGCCAGGGCCTTGTCGAGAACGCTGCCATAGGAAACAGTGGCGTCGTTCAGCTTTTCCTGAAGGTAAGTCCAGCGAGCGGTTTCAGGGACGAAGAACGAGTCATAGTAGTCTGGGTTCTCGCCATACTGGGCCGCCGCCTCCTCCGGCGATGCGCCTTGCGCCACCTTGCGCGCGACGATCGCGTCATGTTCGGCCTGCCAAACGTCGGAGCAACGTTTGAGGAACAGCATGCCGAAGATGTAGTCCTTATATGTCGCTGCATCCAGGCCTTCCTGGCGCAGCCGGTCGGCGGCGGAGTACAGGTGCCGCTCAAGTTTCGCAAGAGAAAGTTTAGGCATTTCTTAGGGGTGCAACAGATCAGTCTACCTCCAACCGCGCGGCGCTTTCACTAGATCTGATCTGACATGGAAGGTGTTAATCCGCAATATCGGTAGCTATCCTTACTGGCAGCCGAGTTCGTCAGCTGCCTGCAAAGGACCACTGGCCGCCCCCCTAATGCAAAACTCCGATATAGAATTGTTCTTGGTCGCCTAACGGGTATCCATCAGAAGGCCTTCCCGCCGCCGGGAGGCCGCTTTTTGGGTTCTGGCGGGGCGAACGGCGGGATTTGTGGCTGCGCCCAATATTTGGCGGAATTTCAAAGACGAATTTGATGCTCTCGCACGGCGGGAGAACGAACTTCTGAGGGATACCCCGGGCGACAGGCTTCTTCGCGCCTATTGTTCATATGGCGAGGAGCACCCTGCGCTCGGTCACATCCATGTCTCAAGTGGGCCAACCCCAAGAATAAAGAGCGAATTCACGGACATTGCGACTCGTGCGGGCATCGTGATCGGGTGCCCTTCAACCGCGGTCCCCGTCGAATTTTGGATTCATTGTCTTTGCCAGGACTTAATAGAGTCCAACAGCCGTGAACTGTTTGCGGGCTCGCCCTCAGGCGGCATCATACAGAGTTTGATCGACTCCTCCGCGTCCTATTGCCTGCGGCTCGCGACCGCTGCGGAAGAGGATGCGCACAGGGCCGGCCAAGCGATCGTTGTAGGTAGAGGCCGCACGGAAACGCTTTCGGCGTCTGAACCGCCGCGGTCCGCAAGCATATCTGACAGACCGGACCTACCAGAACTCCCGCCGATTCTCCAGAATGCCTTTGAGGCGGCCAAGGCCGCTGCCGAATTGGACTATGCGAACCTCTCCCGGCAAGCGCCGCACGACGAAAGCCAGCAATCGCTGTTGCGCCTGAATAGAATTCACGTAGTCTTCTTCTCGTACTGCACTCAAGCGCGCAACGCCTGCCGGGCCGGAGATTGGACGCCGACCCACGTTTCACGGTCCGTGGAGATTGCGTGGCCGTTGATCTGCGATCACTATTTTGCTCGCGAGCACGCGAAGTACTCGGAAGAGGAGCGGATCAATTTTACAGTGGCCCAGAGAAAGACGGTTACAAACGACAATCGATGGAGGCAACACCTTTCGGATCTGAAGGCGCTCGCCGAGGGTGTGCGTATCTCCTCGGCTGAATCGAACGGGTGTTCCGGAGCAGCACAATCCACATCTGTCGGGTTGCATGACGCTTCCACGCCGTCCGTTCCGGAAACACGGCAGGACGAATCAGACTTTCAGCCAGCCATTGCACAAGCCGGCGAGACCGGAGCTCGCGAGGTGGAAGGAAGCGACGGAAGCGCAGCGCCGCCGATACGGGACGCGTATGTTGAACTACTTGAGGCAGTCGTCGCCAAGATGCAGATCAGCATCGAAACCTGGGTCGGGGACCATAAACACTTGGCAAGGTCCACTGTTTTCGAATGGAAGTCCCTCCGGCGGGCTGGTAAATCGCTCAAGGGCAGGATTAGCACTGACAAGAGCGATGAGATCGAACTGGCCATACAGAAGGATGCCGAGAAACTCGGACTGACTCGGAGTGACTCGGACTAGCTCGGACTCGTCCGAGTTGCGTTGCCATGAGAATCTGGCAGCGTAATGCAGCGCAACAAAAGTTCTCTCATCCAACTCCAGCGACGCTTCGTTTCGGAAGCCGAACTCGAACAGGTAACAGGCATATCCCGGCGAACTTGGCAGAAGCATCGCCTGTTTAGCCGCGGCCCCCGTTACTACAAGATCTACGGGTCCATTCGGTACGACTTGGACGAGGTCGTGGCTTGGATCAAGACTTTAGCAGTCAGCGTCGGCCTGACCTCAGGCGCAGAGCAACATCACGTGTGCTCAGCCGAGACCTCAGGAGTGCGACGATGACAACTCGAGAACTCACGGTTTTGCTGGCGGTACGGGTGATGCGATGGACGGTACACCCGGGCAGGTATTTGATGGAAAACCGCCGCTGGACACCAGACTGGCGTTTCCAACCAATGAAAACGATAGCGGACGCCATCCGGCTCTTGGACGCGGCTGATCCGGAAGAATACACGATCAATTCCGGTCGTGGCCGCGGATGTACAGTTCACGTCCAGATCGGAGGCGCTGCAGGCGAAGCCACAGACGCGTCCAAGGCTCGCGCCATTACCTATGCCGTCGCCCGCGCGATCGGCTTGGAACCAGTCGGCGGGAAGGCACCGAAGACCGGAGTGGAATCCCGGTGACCGCCCCTGTTCCCAATGCGGACCGGCTGCCCCCTAACTGGGGCGGGCCGCTGACGGAGCAAGACTACGCCGCCCTGCTCACCTCGTGGATCACGAAGGAGATTGCAGACTTGGCGATGCTGAGGCGGGTTGATTCCCAGGAGGGCCGCGAAGTGGTTGCGCAGAAGGGCAAGGCCGACTGCGCCGGCATCCTGATCCCTTATTACTGGCCAGGCGATTCCCGCCCCTGCTGTTACCGTTTACGTCGGGCCCATCCCGACATGGTTCAAGGCATCGATGGTGCGCTCAAGCCGACCAGGAAATATCTCGCGGCACCGGGCGGCGGCAACCATCTTTACATCCCGCCCGGCGTTACCCTCGAACAACTCGCCGACCTGAAGATACCCATTGCCATTGTTGAGGGTGAGAAAAAAGCTCTGGCAATGTGGCGTCTGGCCAACCACGAGATGAATCAACCTCGATTCATACCGGTCGCGATTCCGGGTGTCTGGAATTGGCGAGGAACGATTGGCAAGACTGGTGGCCCGAAAGGTGAACGGCTGGACGTGAAAGGTCCTATCGCCGACCTGAGCCGGATCGAGTGGACTGGCCGCACAGTTTTCATTATATTTGATGCCAACGTCCATACGAACGAAAGCGTGAAATGGGCGCGTGCGGGAGTCGCTAAAGAGCTCGCGAAACGTGGTGCAGAAGTGAAGCTCGTGACTCTACCCGAGGACTGCAGCGTCAACGGCATTGACGATCTGCTCGCCGCATGGGGGCCAGCTCGCGTTTTGGAACTGATCGACGGTGCCAGCGACGGTGCGCGCCTCCACATCGTTCCTTCAGTCCAGTTTGAGTCCCGACCGGACGGGATGTACCGGATAGCGCAGCAAGGCGATCAACTCCGGCGGACGATGTTAACCAACTACCGGGCCGCCATCAGGGCCAGTGTGATTCTGGATGATGGCGTCGATGGACGGCGCGAGTTCGAAATTGCATCGGAACTGATGGGGCGACCGCACACCTTCACCGTGGCGGCCGCCGAGTTCGCAAAGATGGATTGGCCGATCGAGAAGATGGGCCCCGCTGCGATCACCTTGCCCAACCAGCACCAGTATGCTCGAACTGCAATTCAGTCTTCGTCTCTTATGGCGGCGGAGCGCATTGTCTACACGCATACCGGCTGGCGCGAAATCGATGGTCAGTGGGTTTTCCTCCATGCCGGCGGCGCTATTGCCGCATCGGGTGAGATGCCAGGAACGGATGTGCGCATGGGTGGCGCACTGAACCGGTACCAGCTTCAAGTTCCGAAGACTGATGCTCTCGCCCATGCGGTGAGGGCCAGCTTGCGTCTCGCTAGCATCGTCCCACCGACCATCGGCTTTCCGTTACTGGCCGCAACGTACAGATCAGTCTTTGGTGAGGCCGATTTCGCCGTACACCTGGCGGGAGAAACCGGGGCGTTCAAGAGCGCATTGGCGGCACTTTTCCAGCAGCACTTCGGACCCGAGATGAATCGCTTGAATCTGCCTGCGGCATGGGCTTCAACTGGCAATTCTCTTGAGGCGCTGGCATTCCAAGCCAAAGATGTCCTGTTGGTGATTGATGATTTCGCACCCCAAGGCAACGCCGGTGAGGTCTCCCGGTATCATGCCTCAGCTGACCGAGTATTTCGCGCTGCGGGCAATCATGCCGGCAGGGGCCGTCTGGACTCCACAGCTCGACTCCGAGAGGCGAAGCCGCCCCGCGCCCTGATCCTTTCAACGGGCGAAGACATCCCCAAGGGCCACTCCGTGCGTGCCCGCCTTCTCGTGCTGGAACTTGCTAAAGGTTCAATCGAGACAAGAAACCTTACGACCTGCCAGGCGGAAGCACACTCCGGTCTGTATGCCCAAGCGATGAGTGGCTTCATCCAGTGGTTTGCTCGCGAGCACGAAAAGATCCGGGCTGTTTTTGACAGGAGAATTGCGGAGTTGAGGCTCGAGGCGTTAACCGACGCAGACCATGCGCGGACGCCAGACATCGTGGCAAACCTGCAAGGGGCATTCGAATGTTTTCTGGAATTCGCAGTAAGCTGCGGAGCAGTCGGTCCCTCTGAGCGCGAGCGCTTTGCGCGAGAGTCTTGGGACGCGCTCCGCAAAGCGGCGGCGGCCCAGACGAAGCATCAGGCAGCCACTGAACCGACGGCGCGCTTTCTTGAGATGTTGCGGGCCTCTATTTCGTCCGGCCGCGCCCATCTTCAGTCGCGGGACGGATCAGTGCCCGATCGGTCGCCCGACGCATGTGGCTGGCGCCTCGCCGCCAGCGGTTGGGTTCCCCAAGGCGATTGTATCGGGTGGGCCAATCGTGAGGCGATTTACCTGGAGCCGACGGCCTCCTTCCGTGCAGTCCAGAATATGGGTCGCGAGGTGGGGGATCAATTGGCAGTCACGGTACAGACGCTGAAAAAGCGCCTGCACGAAAAGGGGCTTCTCGCCTCGACTGATGAAAAACGCCAGACCCTAACGATTCGACGTTCGATTGCCGGCTGCTCCAAAGATGTCCTGCATATCCTACGCCCCAACGTTCTCCCGGAGTCGCATGTACAGGATTCGGAGGACCTCGAATGAAGATCGCCAGTGTCGGGTTGTTTGTCGGGTGTTTTGTCGGGTTTTCGGGCCTACCCGACTTTCCTTCGCTGTTTAAAACCAGTGGATTAGACACGATTTGTCGGGTTTGTCGGGTTTTATTAGGAATAGTGGGTTCCAGAGGAGACGACAGTTCAGCATCGAGCTCAAAACGGTCCCCCATCCCATTGATCTGCTTGGACTTGAATGATGTTGACCACTGAAGGTAACCTCCGCATGCTGCCAGGAGGCTTGCGTGTGAAGGCCCGAGTTCAACATCCCGATGTGAAGCCGCGGAAAGACCGTCAAGGCTGCCCGTGGGTATTCCGGTATTGGGCCGATGAGGTCCAGCCGGATGGCTCCGTGAAGACGCTTCGTAAATACCAAGCTGTGGGCGTGAGCAAAGGCGAAGGCGCGATCACCAAGAAACAGGCCGAGATCGAGCGCGACAGGTTTCTGGCGAAGCTGAATGCGCCGACCCACGAACAAGCTGTCCAGCAGGTCGCGGCGACCGGAGTCGCACTCTTCAAGGACGTTGCCGCCATATACGAGCAAGGCTACTTGGGACGTACGAAGCAGATTTCCACTCCGACCCGGACCAAGGAGACCTTTTATCTAAGCGAGTACATCGTGCCCCGTTGGGGCGACCTCCGGCTCAACCAAATCCAACCGCAGGCTGTCGAGGATTGGCTTCACACCACCTTTGGTTCTTGGTGGACGATGCATGGCGTGCGCGCAATGATGATCCGCATCTACAAGTACGCAGAGGGCCACGGACTCTGGGAGGAAGGCAAGCGCAGCCCTGTGTCAAAGGCGAAACTCGGCAAGAAGCGGCACAAGAATGAGCGCCGAATCCTCTCCTTCGAAGAAACGGCCCGCGTCCTCGCCCGACTGGAAGAGCCAAACAAACTGATCATCGAAACGTGTATCGCTACGGGTGCCAGAATCTCGGAGGTACTGGGGCTGCAGTGGAAGCACGTTGACCTGAAAGCCGCCACGATCAAAATCGAGCAGCGTGTTTGGCATCAGGAAGTCGGCGCGCCCAAGAGCGACACCAGCCGACGGCTGCTTGGTATCGGTGATCTATCCTCCCGCTTCGAAGCCAAAGCAGCAACGGACGGTGGCGCTCGCCCCGATACCTGGGTGTTTTTTCAGAAGCGTGCGCCGGATCGGCCCCTTTGGGATTCCGGAGTACGCGATGCATTGCACCAAGCAGCGGCCGCAGAAGCCTGTGACTTTCCGGGCTTGGGGCCGCACTCCTTCCGTCGAGCCAATATCACTTGGCGGCAGCAGGTCGGCGGCAGCGCGATCGAGGCATCGAAGATCGCAGGACACAGCGACCTCGAAATGACAGGTGAATACACCTTCGTTGATCCGGAACGCCAGAATCAATTGACCCGTCGAATTCAGGATAGGCTCACGAAGGCCATGCGGATCAGCACCGATTCATCTGATCTTCCTGGACCTGACATGCCAGTAGTGGTCGTGCCGGGATCTAGAATGATTCAGTAAACGAATTGAACATAACGTCGAACGCAAACCTGCCCTTGAAACGCGATAAAACCCGCAAATCTGAGTTAACATTCAGATTGACACTCGCGTGAGCCAGACAATCAATATTTATTGCGACGAAAGCTGTCATCTGGAGCATGATTCCCAACCAGCCATGGTCCTCGGTGCGGTCTGGTGCGACGGCCCGCGCTCCCGTGACATTAGTTCGGCGATCCGCGAAGCGAAGATCAGGCACGGCTTGGCGCCTTCCTTTGAAATGAAGTGGGGAAAGGTCTCCCCGGCAAAGGCCGATTTTTATTCAGATGTGGTCTCTGCGTTCTTCGATGAGCGCGCGCTTGGATTTAGGTGCGTGATAGCGCCTAAAACCGCACTTCATCATCAGGCGTTTTCCCAAGACCACGACACCTGGTATTACAAGATGTATTTCTACTTGCTGCGGCGGCTCTTGTCGGATCGCAACAACTGCTATCGAGTTTATCTAGATATCAAGGACACGAATAGCGCAGCCAAGGTCAGAAAGCTACACGAGGTCTTATGTCACTGCATGTATGACTTTGACCAGCGATCATTGGAACGAGTTCAAGCAGTTCACTCCGACGAGGTCCAACTCATCCAACTCGCCGACGTTCTGGCTGGTGCCGTATCGTATGCGGTTCGCGATCTCCGTTCGAGCGAGGCGAAGTCTGGACTTGTTGAGTTGATAAAGAAGCGCACTGGCCGCACAAATATCGCGGTATCCAGCTGGCTTTCTGAATCCAAATTCAACGTTTTTCGGTGGCAACCACAGGAGATCGAATGAGCTTGCATGACTGGCTGCCAGCTTTGGTTCTCCTCCAGGACCATGGCGGTGATTGGTCTGCGTATTCGGAGGCTCTCTACAAATACTTCTGCAGAGATTTCGTTGAGTGTCCGCCCGTCTTCAAGGGCCGTCGCGTGGGATTAAAGCGTCTACCCATTGAGCAAGGAAAAGAGGCGACGTTTTGGCACTTAACGTCTCAGGGCTCGGTCGAAGCGGATAGGTTACCTGATCTGAGGCGTTGCGAGCGAATTCGTTGGCCCCGGCCAATGATCAATGACTCCGCCAGCAACGGATTGCGGATTTGGAAACAAGAGAGAAAAGGGGAGGTTCGCGTCGCGATCGCGCTTAATGATTTCACTTATGTAGTGATTCTTGCCGAACGAACTGGCCGGAATGGAATCTATCACTTACCCTGGACGGCATTTTGCGTTGAAGAGGCCCATCAACGGTCAAAACTTGAAAAAGAGTGGCAACGGTCCAAAGTGTGAGCCAAAAGGCTGATGCCGCCCAAGGGTGGACGGCATCGTAACTCCTTCCACGCATGGTGGATGAGCTAATCCCATTTAACCGCGACCTGAGCCCTGCCGTCAATAGATTTTCAGCCAAAATCGCTCAAAGAGCTTGCAATTCTTATTCGAATTGTGGTAATCACCCGGCCGGCTACAAGATGTAGGCGTGACTGCCGGCGAAGTTCCTCGAGTTGTGAAAAAGGGAACCGCTGCGCGCATTCGGTGTCCTTCTGGAGTCCAAATGAACACCTCACCTCTACTGGCGTCCATTTGGCGTCCGAATCGCCTCACCGCAAGTCTTGTGTTTTCAGTGCTGGCCTCCCGCAAGTGATTGATATTTTTTGCTTGGGGTGCAAGAGGTCGCGAGTTCGAATCTCGCCGGCCCGACCAAATTCCCTCCTATATTTAAGACTCCACTCCGGCGGATCGGTGTCTGTATAATAGCGAGACCTATGATTGAGCTGTTGGTGAATGGGCAACCCCGCAAATTCAACGGGGATGAGGACGTTCCGCTTTTGTGGTACCTGCGCGACGAACTGGATCTGACGGGCACGAAGTTTGGCTGCGGTATGGGCCTCTGCGGCGCCTGTACCGTGCACCTCAACGGCGAGGCGGTTCGTAGCTGCGTCACGACCATCAAAGCCGCGGCCGGCAAACGCGTCACCACCATCGAAGGACTCAGCGCCAACGGCGCGCACCCCTGCCAGAGGGCGTGGGAGCAACACAACGTCGCCCAATGCGGATACTGCCAGAGTGGGCAGATCATGCAGGCCGCCGCGTTGCTGGCCAAGACACCCAAACCCACCGACGCGCAAATCGCAAACGCCATGGACGGCAACATCTGCCGCTGTGGGACCTACACTCGCATTCACGCGGCCATCAAGACCGCGGCGGGGGTGAAATAGCCATGAAGATCCCTTACGGCGCCAGCTTCCCCGCCCCTGAGAACAATTCCGAAATCGCTCGCCTGACCCGCGATTCTTACGCGCAGCATCCCGGTGCCTACGCCGAAGTCGAAGCGGCCCCCGAAGTCTTCAAGGTCGATCGACGCGATTTTCTCGCCGGCGTCTTCACCGCCTCGGCTCTCGTCCTTGGAGCGAACCTTGCTTCTGTGCCGGCAGACGCCGCCACATCCTGGCAGCCCAGCGTCTATCTCGGATTCGAGCCAAACGGCCAAGTGGTGATCACCTCCCACCGCTCCGAAATGGGCACCGGCAGCCGCACCTCGCTCCCGCTCGTCATTGCCGATGAGTTGGATGTCGATTGGAAAATCGTTCGCGTTGAACAGGCCACCGGCGATACTAAGTACGGCTCTCAGAACACCGACGGCTCTTGCTCCGTGCGAGATTTCGTCGCTGCCATGCACCAGACCGGCGCGACCGCGCGCCTTATGCTCGAACGGGCCGCGGCGCAAAAGTGGGGCGTGCCCGCCGGCGAGGTTTCTCTCAAGATGGGCCAACTCACGCATGCCGCCAGCCGCCATTCTGCCGGCATCGGCGAATTCGTCGCGGCCGCCGCCAGGCTTCCCGTCCCTGCAAAAACCGAACTGCGCTTTAAGAACCCGGCTGAATACCGCTATATCGGCAAGGACGTCGCCACCGTCGACCAGCACAACATCATCACGGGCAAGGCCATCTTCGGCATGGACGCCAAGCGCCCGGGCATGCTCTATGCCGCCATCGAACGCCCGCCGGTCTACGATTCTAAGATCAAGACCGTCAATGAGACCGAGGCCCTCAAAGTCAAAGGGGTGCAGAGAACAGTCCAGCTTCCGCCCTTCAAACAGCCTCACCTCTTTCAGCAACTCGGCGGAGTCGCCGTGCTCGCCGACTCCACCTACGCCGCGCTGCAGGGCCGGAAGAAGCTCAAGGTGGATTGGAACGCCAACCCCGCACACTCCTCTTTCAATTCCGCGGATTACAAGAAGGAACTCTTCACGAGTGTGCACAAGCCGGGCAAGCCCGTGCGCAACCGGGGCAACTTCGACACCGCCTTCAATCGCGCCGCCAAGAAACTGGAGGCGGATTACTACGTGCCGATGCTGGCCCACGCACCCATGGAGCCGCCAGTCGCCGTCGCCGAATTCCGAAATGGCAAAGTCGAAACCTGGAGCCCCACGCAGGATCCGCAAGCCGTACAGCAGGCCGTCGCCGGAGCTCTCGGCATCAAGCCCCAGGACGTCATCGCAAACGTCACCCTGCTCGGTGGAGGCTTCGGACGCAAGTCCAAGCCCGATTACGTGGTCGAAGCCGCCCTCCTTGCGAAGGCCGCGGGCAAACCCGTCAAAGTCGTGTGGACCCGCGAGGACGATATCCGCTTCGACTACTTTCATTCCGTCGCCGCCATGCACATGAAGGGCGGCATGGACTCCAGCGGTAAGCTCGATTCCTGGCTCTTCCGCAGCGCCTTCCCGCCGATTGCCTCCACCTTCGCCGCCGGAGCCGATTATGGCGCCGATTTCGAGACCGGGATGGCGCTCAACGAGATTCTCTTCGATGTCCCCCACATGCGGGCCGAGAATTGTCCGGCCCGCAACCATGTCCGCCAAGGCTGGCTGCGCGCGGTCTGCCATCTTTTCCACGCCTTCGCGATCCACAGCTTCGTCGACGAACTCGCGCACCTCAACAATTCCAACTACGTCGACTACTTCCTCAAGACGATCGGCCCGGACCGCCATGTCGATCTCACCAAGGATGCCGCGACCCCGTGGAACAATGGCCAGCCCACTTCCACTTTCCCGCTCGATACAGGACGCCTGCGCCGCGTTCTGGAACAGTGTGCGCAGAAATCCGGATACGGCGAATTCGCCAACACGAAGAACCGCGCGATCGGCATCGCGGCCCACCGAAGCTTCCTGAGCTACGTGGCCACCGCCGTCGAAGTCGCCATCGATGCGCAGGGGAACCTCACCATTCCCAACGTGTGGACCGTTGCCGATGTGGGCCAGACCGTCATGCCCGATCGCGTTCGCGCACAATTCGAAGGCGCCGCGGTTTTCGGTACTTCGCTCGCAATGATGGGCGAAATTACCGCCGATTCCGGACGAATCACCCAGTCCAACTTCCATAACTATCCGGTCGCGCGTTTCAAACAAGCACCGCAAAAGATCGACGTCACGATCGTCGCTTCCAATGCGCCCCATGCGGGAGCCGGCGAACCTGGCGCGCCGGTAATCGCTCCCGCGCTGACCGCTGCCATCTTCAACGCCACGGGCAAGCGTATCCGCGAACTGCCGGTCAGTCAGACCAAACTCGTTTAGGACGGCCGGAGCATCGGCGATTTTCCCGAATGATATACAATGCGCACCGGGGGTCTTGCCGTGCGCTTTACATTTGCTGTCCCGGTCCTTGCGTCCGTAGTTTGCGGATTGGCCGCCTCACCCGAGCTGACGATCCGCCTCAAAGACTACGCGACGATGCCTATGACGGGAGCTGTCGACGGACCGGGGAACAGCGCGGGTCTATTGGCGCGCATCAATTTTCTTCGCGAGGAGCCGGGCGGAAGCAGGAGTCGCCTCTTCGTCAACGACCTGAACGGGCCGCTCTACATCCTCGATAAGCAAACGAAGAAGGCCACTACCTATCTGGACTTCAATGGTCTGGAGGGC
>Ga0207695_10003382_pt1 | contig 22540 bp, 24 predicted proteins | sample KBSC54metaG_FD_184354 | JGI IMG/M metagenome (GOLD analysis project Ga0207695, IMG submission 184354) | Corn rhizosphere microbial communities from Kellogg Biological Station, Michigan, USA - KBS C5-4 metaG (SPAdes) (version 2) | ecosystem: Host-associated > Plants > Roots > Rhizosphere > Soil...
AGCTGCTTGGGCTGGGCATCGACATCACCCGCGAGCCGATCCCGGTTGTCCCGGCCCAGCATTACACCTGCGGCGGGGTGCTGGTGGACATCAACGGACGGACCGACGCTCCCGGCCTCTATGCGGCGGGAGAAGTCACCCAGTCTGGCCTCCACGGCGCCAACCGGCTCGCCTCCAACAGTCTCTTGGAGTGCCTGGTTTTCGGCGAGGCTGCCGCCAAGGATATCCTCGCCAGCTGGGCCGACCTGCCGGAACCGCCGCCGATCCGCGCATGGGACGAGAGTCGCGTCACCGACAGCGACGAGGAAGTCGTGATTCACCAGATCTGGGGCGAGATCCGGCGCTTCATGTGGAATTTCGTCGGAATCGTCCGCACCACAAAGCGTCTCGAGCGGGCAAAACGCCGCATCGACATGATCCGGCAGGAAGTCGCCGATTATTACCGGAATTTCCGGGTCACGCCCGACTTGATCGAACTGCGCAACCTCGTCGAGGTGGCGGACCTCATCATCCGCTCCGCGCTGAGCCGCCACGAGAGCCGGGGCCTTCACTACACGCTGGATTTCCCGAAATCTCTGCCCGAGCCTCGCGACACGATCCTGGTTCCTTAGCCTTCCGCGGGCTCCGCTTCGCGCTCGTGCTCCTTCACGTAACGATCCGGATCCTTGTCGACCGGCTTCACGCCTGTCAGATGCCTGGAGACAAAGGCGAGGAATTCGATGCCCAACCGATGCCGCTCCTCAACGGACGAATGGCGGCGGAAATCGGCGAGACCCTGCCGTTCCTCCTCTGCCATGTGCTTGCTGTTGGCGAGATCGGCCTTGCAGAGGGCCTTGAACCAGGCGTCGCTCCCCACATCCTGCGCGTCGGCCCCCTTCGCGGCGTCGCGAATCTCGTTATGGTCTTCGATTGCGTCACGCGTTTCGTCGGCGGCGCTATCCGCGTCCGACGCGCCGTTGCCCTCCTTCAACAGCCGCGGGTAGAAGAAGCGCTCCTCGGCCTCGGCATGGACGTCGAGCAGTCCTCTCAGCCGCGCCCAGATCGGCTTCAGCGATTCGATGTCGCCGCGGTCGATCTCCTGCAGAAATCCAAACAGCCGCCGCTGCTCATTGTGCTGTTCGAGAATGATGTCGGTGATATCCAATCGCGCCTCCGTCGGTTTGTTGCGACAACGACAAAAGCCGGCCGCCGATCCCGATATTCAGTGGACGATGTCACTTGGCTGGCTGCGGAGTGTCGGCAAGGTGTCCGGCTGCTGGCGTAGGCGCGGCCCGTTGCACCTCGTATGTTGCTGGCTGACAGGCAGGAACCGATGATCGGCGACAGAATCAGAACTCTTCGCGAAAGCCGCGGCTGGACCCAGGCTCACCTCGCAGAGGTGGCGGGCGTCAGCGAACGCACAATCCAGCGAGTAGAGACCCAACATTCCTATTCGGGCGAGACGGCGATGGCGCTCGCTTCCGCTCTTAATGTGGAGGTGCAGGATCTCGTCGCCCCGAACGCAGCGGCGGCAGGTGAGCACCGGCCGCTGTGGCCGGCCCCGAAGCCCCACGGCGCCGCGGTCGCCGCCCTGATCCTCACCACGCCCGGAATGCTGATGATCGGCGCTAACACCCTGCAATACACCGGCGTTACCGCCGTTCCGATGGCAGGCCTTGAGACGATCGGCCATTTCCTCGGGCTGGTGCCTCGCTTCTGGTATTTATGGCCGCTTCCGCTGATCGCGGCCCCCGTCGCGGGGATTCTTCTCGTTGTCGCGGCGCTGATCCGGGTCCACGGCTCCGTCGAGCGCGGTTCGCTAACGGCAACCGGCGTCGAGCTTCGATGGCACCCGCTCGCGGCATTGACACTCTTCCTGTGCGTGGGAACGATGTTTGCGCCGACCGCCAACATCGTCGGCGACATGATCGCCCGTGCGGCACACGCACCACTCGACTGATCCTTTTGTCCGTGGCAGCGTTTTCCGGCCATGCCATCAGTCCTGATCACCGGCGCGAACCGCGGCCTCGGCCTGGAATTCGCTCGCCAATATTCCGCCGACGGCTGGGCCGTCGTTGCCACCGCTCGCGAGAGCAGCCCCGAGCTCGAGCAGCTCGGAGTCCGGGTTAAACAGCTCGATATGCGCGACTTCGACGCGGTGGCGCGCTTCGGGAATCGGCTCGACTCGCTGGACCTGCTGATCGCCAACGCAGGAACTTACGGGCCCAGATCGGTCACCACCCGAGAGGACGGAGAGGCATGGCTTGAGACCTTCGCCGTTCAGACGGTCGGCCCTTTCCTGCTCGCGCAATCGGTATTGCCGCTGGTCGAGCGCTCGAATGGAAAGCTGATCGCGATCACCAGCCGGATGGGCAGCATCGAGGACAACACATCGGGAGGCTATATTGCCTATCGATCGTCGAAGACCGCGCTCAATTCGGCGTGGCGGAGCCTCGCGCTCGACAACCGGGGCAAAGTGACTGCGGCGGTGCTCCACCCCGGCTGGGTCCAGACCCGGATGGGCGGCGGTTCGGCCCCACTGACACCCCACCAGAGCGTATCGGGCATGCGGCAAGTTATCGATCGGCTGAACTCGAAGGATTCCGGTGAATTCTTCAGCTACGACGGCTCGCAAATCTCTTGGTAAGCTGGGAAGCTTGCGAGAATCGCCTCGCGCCTCTATAGGCGCCCGCTTTCCAGCTTAGTGGAAACCCAATGGCCCGGCCGAAAGGGCTGCCGTGGCGGTTGGACAACGCCCGCCCTCGCGAAGGCGGGGGCAACAGAAAGGACGAAAATGCCCAAGCTTAAGACGAAGAGTGGCGTCAAAAAGCGCTTCAAGCTCACCGCCACCGGCAAGGTGAAGCATGGAGTCGCCGGAAAGCGCCACCGGCTGATCAGCCACAACGCCAAATATATCCGCCAGAACCGCGGCACCGAACTTCTCGCCGAGGCCGATACCGCCCGAGTGAAGCTCTGGGCGCCCTACGGCCTGAAGTAAGGAGGCGGATAGATGGCAAGAATCAAACGCGGGACGACGACGCGCGCCAAGCACAAGCGCATCCTGGATCAGGCGAAGGGCTATTACGGCCGCCGCAAGAATACGATCCGGATCGCCCGGCAGGCAGTCGAGAAGGCGGGGCAATACGCCTATCGCGACCGCAAGGTGAAGAAGCGGAGCTTCCGGGCTTTGTGGATCCAGCGGATCAACGCCGCGGTTCGAGCGGAAGGACTGACCTACGGCCAGTTCATGCACGCTCTGAAGCTTGCGGGTGTCGAGCTCGACCGGAAAGTTCTCGCCGACCTGGCGATGAACGAAGGCGAAGCGTTCAAGGCCGTGGTTGCCCAGGCGAAGGCCGCGCTTCCCGCCTGAAGGCAAGCACGAGTGAATAGCTGAGGGCGCGGAGGTCTGGTCTTCCGCGCCCTTTTGCGTATGGGGCGAAGCGATGACCGACGCGGAAACCATGCTCGACCGGGTGCTCGCAGCACAAAGCCTGCCGGAGCTCGACTCCGTGCGGGTGAAATTGCTCGGCAAATCGGGCGAGGTCACGGCACTCCTCAAGTCGTTGGGGAAAATGAGCCCGGAGCAGCGCTCGACCGAAGCGCCCCACATTCACGCGCTTCGCGAGACGGTGACGAACGCAATCGGAGCGCGCAAGGAAGCGCTGGAAACGGCGGAGTTGGAGAAGCGCCTCGCGACGGAGCGCGTCGACCTGTCGCTTCCCGCGCCGGAACAGCCGCAGGGCAGCGTTCACCCGGTGAGCCAAGTCCTGGATGAGCTCGCGGAGATCTTTGCCGACCTGGGCTTTGCGGTCGCGGAAGGGCCCGAGATTGAAGAGCAGTGGTTCAATTTCACCGCGCTCAACATGCCGGAATTCCACCCGGCGCGCGCGATGCAGGACACGTTCTACGCTCGACGCATCGATGGGGATCCTGAAGCGGAAGCGCATGTGCTGCGCACCCACACGTCGCCGGTGCAGATCCGAACCATGACGTCGCAGCCGCCGCCGATCCGAATCATCGCTCCGGGACGAGTCTATCGCTCCGACAGCGACGCCACCCACACCCCGATGTTCCACCAGATCGAGGGGCTGGTGATCGACAAGGGAATCACCATGGGACACCTGAAGTGGACCCTCGAGACCTTCCTCAAGGCCTTCTTCGAGCGCGATGACGTCGTCCTGAGGATGCGCCCGTCCTATTTCCCTTTCACGGAGCCTTCCGCCGAAGTGGATGTGGGCTGGTCGATCGAGAAGGGCCGTCGCGTCGTCGGCGGCGCCGAGGGCTGGATGGAAGTGCTCGGCTCCGGGATGGTCCACCCGAAGGTGATCGCCAATTGCGGGCTCGATCCCGACGAATGGCAGGGCTTCGCCTTCGGCACCGGAGTCGATCGGCTGGCGATGCTGAAATACGGGATGGACGACCTGCGCGCCTTCTTCGACGGCGACCTGCGCTGGCTGAAGCATTACGGCTTTCGGGCGCTTGACGTGCCCACGCTCAGCGGGGGCGTCGCCGCATGAAATTCTCCCTTTCCTGGTTGAAAGTTCACCTTGAGACCGACGCCTCGGCAGAAGCCATCGCCGAGCGGTTGACGGCCATCGGGATCGAGGTCGAGGAGGTCAGCAACCCGGCCGAGGCGCTGGCGCCCTTCAGGGTCGCGAAGGTCCTGACTGCCGAGCGGCACCCGCAGGCCGACAAGCTGCAGGTGCTGACGGTCGACGCCGGTGAGGGGCCGGTGCAGGTCGTGTGCGGCGCGCCCAACGCTCGGGCGGGCTTGCTCGGAGTGTTCGGCCCGCCGGGCGCTTATGTGCCCGGAAGCGACATGACCCTGAAGGTCGCGGCGATCCGCGGCGTCGAGAGCCGCGGAATGATGTGCTCGATCCGTGAACTCGAACTCGGCGATGCGCACGAGGGGATCATCGAGCTTGCCGAAGATGCGCCCGTCGGAGCAGCCTTCGCCGATTATGCCGGTCTCAACGATCCCGTGTTCGACGTCGCGATCACGCCTGACCGTGCCGACTGCATGGGCGTGCGCGGGATCGCGCGCGATTTGGCCGCAGCGGGCATTGGCACCCTCAAGCCGGTGCATGTGCCGGAGATTAGCGGCTCCTTCGCGCCGCCGATCGAAATCCGCATCGAGGATGAGGAGGGGTGCCCCGCATTCTTCGGACGGTCGATCCGTGGCCTCGCCAACGGCAGCTCGCCTGAATGGATGCAGCGGCGGCTGAAGAGTGCCGGCCAGCGGCCGATCTCGGCAATCGTCGACATCACCAACTACGTGATGCTCGACCTCGGGCGCCCGAGTCACGCCTATGATGTCGCGAAACTCGACCGCGCGCTCGTAGCGCGGCGCGCGCGTGACGGCGAGCGCGTACTTGCGCTTAACGAGAAAGAATATGCGCTAGATTCGTCGATGACCGTGATCGCCGATGATAGCCAGGTGCATGACATCGGCGGCATCATGGGCGGCGAACATTCGGGCGTCAGCGAAGGCACGACCGAGATCATGCTGGAGGTCGCCTATTTCGATCCTGCGCGGATCGCTCGGACCGGGCAGAAACTCGGCCTTACCAGCGATGCGCGAAGCCGGTTCGAGCGTGGAGTCGATCCGGCGTTCCTTGAGGATGGGCTTGCGATCCTCACCGGGTTGATCCTCGACATTTGCGGCGGTGAGGCTTCGGAGGCGCTTCAGGTCGGCTCTCCGCCGATTGAGCGGCCGGTCATCAAGTTCGATCCGCAGCGCACGCTGACGCTCGCCGCGATTGACGTCCCGGAGGAGCGCCAACGCTCCATCCTGCTTTCGCTCGGCTTCGAGTTTGAAGGAAATCAGCAGGTTAAAGCACCCACCTGGCGGCATGACATCAGCGGGTCGGCCGATCTGGTCGAAGAGGTCACCCGAATTGAGGGATACGACAAAATCCCGTCGATCCCGATTCAGCGCGAAGCGGGAGTGGCGAAGCCGACAGCGACGCGCTCTCAGCTGATCGAGCGGCGTGCTCGCCGGGCCGCCGCCGCGCGCGGATTGGACGAGGCTGTGACGTGGAGCTTCATTTCCGAAGGCGAAGCGGCTCCCTTCGACCCCGCCTGGAAGGTGGAAAACCCGATTTCCGAAGACATGAAGATCATCCGACCGTCGCTTCTGCCCGGCCTCATCGCTGCCGCGCGCCGCAACATCGCCCGCGGCGCGTCTTCGGTCCAGCTGTTCGAGGTAGGGCGCCGCTACCTCGCCGACGCCGAGCGGCCGACCATTGCGCTCATTCTCGCGGGGGATCGATGCCGCCGTGAGTGGAGCAGCGGCAAACCCGCGCCGTTCGACGCTTTCAACGCCAAGGCTGAGGTGCTCGCCATTCTCGAGGCCGCAGGCGCTCCGGTCGCGAACCTCCAGATCTTTCCCGACGCTGGTCCCACGTGGCACCCGGGCCGATCGGCGAGGCTCGGACTCGGCCCCAAGGCGATCCTCGCCAGCTTCGGCGAATTGCATCCGCGATTGGCAAAAGCGCTGGACGCACCCGACGGAGCCGTTGCCGGCGAGATCTATCTCGACGCAATTCCGGCGTCGCGCGGCAATGGAAGAGCGCGTGCCCAGTTTATTCCACTGGCGCTTCAGCCTGTCAGCCGCGATTTCGCATTCTTTGTTCCGGTCGAGCTGCCCGCCGATAGTCTGGTCCGGGCGATCCGCGGCGCCGACAAACAGGCGATCCTGGCCGCGCGCATATTCGATCGCTTCGAGAGCTCCGAAGGACTGTCGCTGGCGGTTGAAGTCACGCTGCAGCCGGGGGATAAAAGCTTCACCGATGAGGAGCTGGCGGCAATTTCCGCGAAAATCGTAGCGGCGGCCGAAAAGCTAGGCGCTCGCCTCCGGGGCTGAGATGATTGAACGCTTCCTTGCCGGTCTCGAAGCCAAGCTGAAAGACCCGGTCCAGTGTACCTACATGACCGTCGTGAATCCCGGGAACATCGATCCGCTCCAGCGTCACTACGGTTTCAGCGTGTATGTTGATGCGGAACTGCGGCTCGCGAACCTCGGTTGCAGTGTCGGCGGCGGCACTCTGTATCGCGAGTTGGAAACTGGGGACGAAGACGATCTGGAAATCGTCTGCTGTGTTCTTGATGTCGACGCAACCGACGTCGCCGGAGCGCGAGCCCTGCTTCGAGAGCATCTGCCCGAACTCGGCGCTACCGTGGGCACGTTGGTGCAATTTGGAGATCGAGAGGATCGTTTCGATGGGTCGGCGTGGCATTTGGACGAACCGTGCAGCATCGAAGATTGAGGATCAGCAAAGGGCCATAGACGACCCGCTATTCAAGCACGTTGATCGCGGCATGCACCCGCGCCTCGATCTCCTCGCGCTTGAGACCAGCAGGGATCGGCTCTCCAATCCGGAAGTGCACGATTCCGGATCGTTTCAGCAGTCCTTTGGTCCACAATCGGCCGCTATCAACCGCCACGGGCACCACAGGAAGTCCCAACGCGCGGTACAATCCCGCGAAGCCTGACCGGAGCGGCGGGGTTGAACCCGGCGGCACTCGGGTTCCCTCGGGATAGATAATCACGCCGCGACCTTCTGCGGCCAAATCACGGCCCTGCTCCATCATCGCCCGAAGCGCTTTTGCGCCCGCAGCCCGATCGACAGGGATGACGCCATAGCGCCGTGTCAGCCAGCCGAAGAGCGGGATCTGCGAGAGCTCACGCTTGAGCACGATGACCGGCGTATCGGCGATCCGGGCCATCTCCATCGTCTCATACATCGACTGGTGCTTGACCGCGATCAGGACCGCTCCGTCGGGGATCGCGCCCGTGATTTCGATGTGAATGCCCAGGATGGTCTTGGCGAGCCAGTGATGAAGCTCGGTCCACGTCCGAACGAGCCGGCGCGTGGCGTCTCGCCCGAAGAGCGTCACAACGAGGCCGGCAAGCACGAGGACGACCGTCAGCGGGTAGAAGAGTAGCGCATAGAGCGCCGACCGGAACCACTGCATCGGCTACTCGATGATCGCCGAAATCCGGCGGAGCAGATATTTGTTATACTCGGCGAACAATGTGATGAACTTCGGCTGCGTCGGAACGGCATCGATAATCGTCGTATAGCCGCCGTGGCCGAACACGCGTCCGAATTCATAGTTCGCCCGCCGCATGTGCCAGTCGCTGGTGATCAGCCGAAAGCTGTGGAAGTGGTGGCTGTCCATCCAGCGCTTTGCTTCTTCAGCATTCGAGCGGGTGTCGACGGATTCGGTGCCGAGGTCGACGCAGCACTTGAGCAAGGGCGCCATTCCACCGAGACGAGCGGAAAGATCCTTCTTCGTCACGGATGGATCGACGCCGGAAATCAGCAGCCGCTTCGCCTCGCCTTCCTTGAGCACGTCCATCGCGTGCTCGATGCGACCGGGCCCTCCGGTAATCACCACCGCCGCGTCCGTGCGCTCGTCACCAGCGGGTCCCGCCAGGGTCACTCCGAAGAAAATGAAGCCCAGCAGGTAGAGAAGCAACAGAAGCGACATGAAGCGCAGGATCATAACGTCTCGCGCAATGCCTTCAGTATGGCCCAGCGAGCAACAAGGATCGCGAGCACAACCACCAGAATGGGCATGATCGCGAGGATCAACAGGTCGAGTTGTCCCAGCGGTGCTGCGCCCGTCAGCTCGCCCGCAAATGCTGCGCCGGCGCCCCCGACCAACAGCAGGCCAATGGCAGCCGCAAGCCCACCCGCCACCGCGCCAATCAGAGCGTCGGTCGCAATCTTGCGCTCGAACAGGCGCGTAACCTGTCGGTCCGTCGCGCCGATCCCATGCATGATTTCAATGGTGAAGCGGTGCGTGTCGAGCGCTCCGCGCGCGGCGAGCACCACTGCCGCCGAGGTTGCCACTGCGATGAGCGTCACGAGTGAAAACGCCAACCACTGCAGCGTGTGAAGCGATCGGAGCAACGGACCGAGCTCGGCAGTTTCGGTGACGGTCGTCGCCCCGGGGACGGTCTGCGCTATTCGGGCCTGAAGTTGCGTCGGGTTGAAACCCGGCTTCAATTCGACCGTCACAAGGGCCGGGATCGGAAGATCCCCCGCCGCAGCAGCGCTTCCGAGCCAGCTCTCCAAAGTCGATCGCATTTCCGTCTCAGGGACGGGCGTTGCGCTTTGAACCCCAGGCGCGGACCGGACCGCGGCAAGCACTTTCGGCAGCTCTCCAGCGATTCCTGCCGGAAGTTCAATGACAAAGCGGCTTTCGACGCCCTTGGCCACCACGCCGGCGGCGTCGGTCAGCGCCAATCCGGCCGCTGCGACCAGCAGCATCGCAAAGGTCATGATCGCGATAACTGCCGTGGTTGGCCCGTGCACCTTCTGGGCGGGCAGCAGGTTGCCTTCGCCGGGCATGCCGCCGACGAGCTTCACGGTGCGATCGCCCGCGATCGCGGCGGGTTCTTCAGCACGCCCGTGGGGTCGACCATGGTCCCACCGTCCAGCCGCATGAGCTCGGCGCGGGGTTGTGAAGCAATCAGGTTAATGTCGTGGGTCGCGACCACGACCGTGGTGCCAAGCCCGTTCAACGCCTCGAAGAGGCGCAGAAGCCTTGACGCCATTTCCGCGTCGACGTTCCCGGTCGGCTCGTCCGCCACCAGAAGCTCGGGCCGTCCGATCACCGCGCGAGCGATGGCGACGCGCTGCTGCTCACCACCCGACAAGGTCGGCGGCCGAGCGCCTGAGCGATCCGCCAATCCGACCCAATCGAGCATCTCCCTGACAGATGCGTCGACTTCGGCTTCGCTGCGGCCCGCGATCCGCAGCGGGAGCGCCACGTTATCAAATGCGGAAAGGTGGCGGATCAGGCGGAAATCCTGAAAAACGACACCGATGCGGCGACGGAAGCCGGGAAGGGCTTCCCGCGGCGCCTCGCTCAATTCTTCCCCGAATAACCGGATTCGGCCGCGTGTCGGACGCTGGGCCAGGTAAAGCAGCTTGAGGAGCGATGTCTTCCCAGCTCCGGACGGCCCCGTAAGAAAGTAAAAGCCGCCGGCCGCAAGACGGAAGTCGAGGTCGCGCAGGACCTCGGCCCCGGTGCCGTATCGCAGCCCCACGCTGTCGAATTCAACAAGTGAAGGCAGCGCTCACCCCTCCCACGCCTTCTTCTCGCATGAGGAGGCCGCCTTGCCAATGTCCGCACATTCCTGTTTACCCACGGCGTACCATCGGGGAAGGCGCGCACGATGATCCTGACCTGCCCGTCATGCGGCACTCAATATGCGGTAAAGGATGGAGCGATTCCGCCGGAAGGACGCAAGGTGCGCTGCGCCGCCTGCGGCCATAGCTGGCACCAGGCGCCTGAGCAGGTCGAGGAGCCTCAAACGCTCGAAGAGTTCTCCCCGGAGCAGTCCGAGGACAGGACGGCTGAACCCGAGCACGAGTGGGGCGCGCAGGACCAGCAATATGTGGAAGAAGGGCCAGCGCCTGAGGCGATAGCCGAATCGACAGTCGAGCCCGTCGCCCCCGGCGCCCCTCTTGTGGAGGCACCGACCTCGGTTCCGGTTCCTCCCCCCGATGCCGAACAATGGGGAGTGGAGAGCGTCGACGAGACGCCGGAAGAATTGGCCAAGGAAATCCCGGATCAGGAGGAAATAGCGGCCGCCGAAGCTGAAACCCCAGAACAGCAGCGGCGGAGTTGGTTGACTGGCGTTCTCATCGCGCTGCTGGTCGTCGCCGTCATCGCTCTTGCCGTGTGGTTCCTTGCCCCGGATTCGGTCCGCCGCAGTCTCGGCCTGGCTGCCGCGTCTGCGCCGGCGCTGCAGATTGCTGCCGGGACTCCGGAGCGGCAGAAGCTTGCCAGCGGGAACGAATTGGTTGTGGTGAGCGGACGGATCATCAATCCGAGCTCGAAGGCGCAGCCGGTGCCTGCAATCAAGGCGCAGCTGCGTGACCGGACAGGGCGGCTGGTATTCAGCTGGACCATCGATCCGCCGACTCCAAGCCTGCCGCCGGGCGGGAGCATGCCATTCAACAGCGCTGAGATGGATGTCCCGGCGAGCGGGCCTAATTCGACTGTCACCTTTTCGCTAAATAGCTGATTTTACTGGAATTCTACTATGCGTGAGACCCGGGGGTGGCCATCAGCCCCCGGCAGTTGCACCGTCTGCACCTGCGCATCGGCTGGCTGAGTGGTGGCCGTAATCCGTACGCCAGAAACAACTCGCACCGTCGCTGTCGCCTCTGCGATCAGGCTGGCCGGCCGATGCTCCGCTGAGTGGTGGTTCGGACCGGGATGCGCCGGTGGGACGGGATAAGTTACAACAATCGAGGCGACGGTCAGGACCAGCATGGTGCGGGTGTAACGCCGCACGCAAGCTATGGTAAACAGGCGTTAAGCATGTGTCCCAGTCCGGGACAAAAGGAGCAGCGTTGCGCCGCCCGAAGCGCTTTGCTAGAGGCGCGCCGGCCAGGGGCGGTCTCGATGCCGCCCGACATCCCATGTACGTGCGGTCGTGGCGGAACTGGTAGACGCGCAGCGTTGAGGTCGCTGTGGCCGAAAGGCCGTGGAAGTTCGAGTCTTCTCGACCGCACCAATCTCCAATTGCGCAGCTCGCGCCACATGCGGAGGAGCTGCTGCGAGTGCGTCGCAACAGCACAACTTCCGGAGGAGTCGTCTTAGACGACTATTGGATTGAGGCGATCTTGGGCAGCGGGGTGACTTGCGTCGTGCCCATCCTGACCACCGTCCGCTCATGCGACACAGAGGCGTGCAGGTTCAATTCCCGAACCACCTGGACCGCATCGGCCGCAGCCTTCGAAATCCGGATGGAATACTCGCCGTAGGCGACGCGATCGAAAAGGTAGAAACCGTCGTAGTCGGTCCGCGTGGTGTCCACGACCTTGCCGGACGCATCCACCAACTCGAGATCGAGCCCTTCGAAACCGACGCCGCCGCTCTTGATCAGTGCACCTTCGATGTCGCCGCCGCCGACCAGCGGGATATCCACGTCGGCGGCCACGCCCGGACGGGGAACGACGACCTGAAGCGCCTTTTTCGGTGTAAGCATCGGATTTGACAGGCTCGTGGTGTCGATCCCGACAGTGATTGGGTGGAATGGCGTAAGTCCTCCAACGGTGACATCGCCGCCGGAATTGGTCAGCTTGTCAGTAGTGAAGGTGCCGGTCGTCACCTGGACGCCTTTTTCGAGCGGTTCACCGGGATCGTAGAGACCATTTCCGTTCAAATCCTCGAACACTCGGGCGTGAACCACGCCCGCGCTCGCCAACGGTTCGCGCGACATCGCGAATCCATGGCTCGGGTCGAGCGAGAAATTCAGGTTGAAACCGACGGCGAACGATCCGTCGGTCGCGGCTTCGCCTGTGACCGCGAGGGCCATGGTCCTGGAGCGGTTGATATGCGTGATTCCAACGCGAGCGCGGCGTGAAGGGGCATCATAGGCAAGCGTCCCTTCCCAATCTACGTCCTTGGAGCCCGACCAATAGGCATCGAGCTCGGCGGTTCGAAGCCGCGAGCTCGGGTTCATCTCAAATTCCGCCGTTCCGCGCAGCCGGACCGGGCCGAAGCGGCCGGATCCCAGCAGATCCGCGTAGATTTGGGGCGGCGGCGACGGTCCATGCGCCAGATCCTGCCGGACATAACGTACGTCCGCGGCAAGATTGAACCGATCGATCATGGTCGAAAGACGTCCGGCCGCCTCCAGCTGGCTACTGCCATCGGGAAGCTGCGTGTAGTGGACACTTCCGTGAACGGGAATGTAGCTGTGGCCGATCCTAACCGGGGTGTCGATCGCCACCTGGGCTTCCTTCCGGCTTCCAACCGGCTCTCCGGGCAAATGGAAACCAGTCGCGATCAGTGCGTCGGCATCGACGTAGACTGAGCCGAACTTTCCGAGCAGCTGCGCGTGCGCCGCAGTGCCGCCACTGCTGTCACGCGCCGCTGACACCTCGATCATCGCCGGTCCGATCGACCGGCGGACGGCTCCTTCGACGAACGTGACCTGCTGGTCATCGATTAGCATCTGGCGAGCGAGCACTCCGACGGATGTGCGATCGTCAATTCCATGCTGAACCGAGACGGCAGCCTGCCAGGTGGGCAGCTCTGCACCTTTTACCGGAGGTTGGAGGGTGACCAGATCCCGGCCGGGCTGATTGAAACCCGCCCAATACCAGGTCTTTCCAGGCGGGACACTCTGTTCGCCGACATTAATGGTCTCTTCGTGCGCGCGGACCTGTCCTTGCGGGCCGTAAAGCACGATGCGGATCTGATTGTCCCCATAAAGGAGCGGGATATCGCTGAAGACGTAGCGTTGGTTCGAGTCCGGTTTGGCGAAGGCCATGAGTTCGCCGTTGCGGTAGAGTTCCGCCTCCCAGCCGCTCGGGAGATCGCCTTCGAACGTCTGCCGATCGAAGGCGGTGGGAGTGGTGAGCGGCATGTTGGTGAGTACTGCGCCCCGCCCTGCCTCCTCGGTCCCGGTCAACCGCGTGGCGAAGCCATCGACGTCACCGACAGCGACATGGGTCGCGTGGAGCGGTCCCAGCAGATTTCCGTCAGGATCCGAACGATAGACGCGAACCCGGAGCCCGCTGGGCACGCCCTTGTCTGACGTCGCCATCTGTGCGTCGTAGGAAACGTCGGCAATTTCACCGGCGGCATAGACCGAGGCCTGCCGATCGACGCGCACTCCGGAACCTGCCAGATAGGTGGCGCCCCCGCTGACCACAAAATCGAGCGCCGGCGCCCGCCACATTCTGTACGGCAACCGCACTTGGGGAAGGCCCGAAAGATCGAGCGTGGCCGGGTGAATATTCTTGTCGCGCTCTTCCCGTTCCAGCGCGAGTTCGACCGGAAGCTTGACCTGCGTCTGGAGCAGGAGGACCGATCCAGAAGTCATCGGCTTTACGCCGATCCCGAACCACCGGGAGAGTGCACCGCTGTCGACGCACCAGCCTTGCGGAGTCTCGCGGACTACATACCGGCTCAGTTTTTCCGACTTGCCGCCATAGCTTGCACTGCCGGCGCCGAGGTCGATGGCAATCTTGTTGCTTTCCTGGAATGCCCACCCGTTCGCCTTTTTGGCTGCGATATCGATCTTGATCGGTACATCCAGGGTCGTGACGAAGTCCCCGAAAAGAATGCAGGTCCCCTCAGGCGTGTTGTAGGCGCGCACGCCATCGCCCAGCCGATATTGATGAAGCTTGACGTCAAGAAGGAACTGGCTGTCAGGATCCGCAGTCCATCCGTCCCCATCCGGCGCCGAGGCGACGGCGGCAACCGTCGTCGCTCCGGCAAGCGCCAGCAGCGCGCAGGCTTTGCCCAACCAAATTCGGGCACCGAGCATCGGAATTTCCGCCAGCCGCTCCGCAGCTTACCGGAGCACCGCCTGCGTTTCGGCGATGGTTTTCGACCCGTCGTCGTACTTCTCGATATATTGAACGGTGACCGGGCCGGTCAGATCGCCTTTGTATCCCTCGTCCACCGGAACCTCGACCTTGCGGTCGTTGATCTCGGTGTAGACAGCGACGGCATTCTGATCGGCGATGGGGCCCTTCACTCCCGGCTTCAGGACTCGCACCTCGCCGAAGGTGGAACGGGCGCCGGTGCGCGTCAGGTCCAACGCAACCACGGGCTTGCCGTCCTTCTTGTCGAGATGGACGTTGGTGATTCCCGCCTGGACATCGAGATTCCCGAGTCGAACGATGATTGGGATGGTCACGCCATAGACCGGGATCAGCTTGAAGCTCAGGCCCTTGGAAGCGTCCGCCGGTTTTGCGACCGGGGTCGCAGGAGGGATTGCCCTGAACAACAGGTGCACGCGATATTCGCCGTCCGGCAAACCTTGCGGAGGCCGAGCGACAATCCGGATAGACTGCGGCTCGTTCGGCGCCAGGGTGACCCGTCGCGGCGCGAAGATGATCATGTCTTCGGCGGCTTTGTCGCGATCCGTTGGAGTCGTGACATCCGCCAGCGTCCCATCCGGATTCATCCGGCGGAATTCGGTAGAGATCCGATAGGTGGCCGGTTCGTCGCCGATATTGTTGAGGACGATCTCCGCGCCTTTGCCTCCGTCGAGAATGATTCGGGTCGGCGCGACAAGCAGGTCGCCGATCCCCGCCTGCGCGGGGCTCGAAAGGAAGAGGAACGGTGTTGCGGACAAAAGCCCCGCAGCCAGCTTCTTGGTCAACAGATTCATGTCGGCGGTCCCCACATTGCTCCGATCCGGAGCGACCGTCCCCTATTGATCCAGAATGGTTGATTTTCGGTTCACCATGCCTGTTTAGCGGCATGAAAAAGGCCGCCCAGTTGCCCGGGCGGCCCTCGTCAGAAGCGGCGCATGGAAGCCGCGACTGAAACGCTACTTACTGATAGTCCGCGTTGACAGTGAACGAGCCTGTGTAAAGGTCGTCCGGAGTCGTATCGCTGACGGGGATCGAACCACCGACACCGAAGGATGCACCGGTGGTCGGACCCGCGGAGCCGATGGCGAGGGTAGTCGGCGCATTCAGCGTGAGTGTCAGCGTGTTCGACGGCGTGTTCGTGCCGGCAAGGGTAACAGTTCCACTCGCGAGGCTGATCGCCGCCGTCGAGTTGCTCGTGCCCTTCACCGTGAAGTTCGCAGCCGCCGGCGTGCCGGAGCAGGTGACGTGCGTGCCGCAGGTGATCGCGCCAGCCTGACTGACGGTCACCGTGTCGGTATACGGAGCGGCGCCACTCAGGACGATGGTGGCGAAATCAAGGTCGCTATTCTTCGTGATCGTCAAAGGGCGATAAATCTTCGCCTTGGCATTCGCGCTCGCCGACACAGGCGTGGCCGCGGCCGGAGCGCTCGTCAGAGCCAGCGCAGCAACGGCGCCGGCGGAAATCAGTAGCTTCTTCATGTCAATTCCCCACTGGTTCAGCGGGATCTCGGCAAAGTTTCCCTTGACGAGGTCCCAGTGTGCCGGCTGCCGACCGCTGGTCTGGTCACCCGTGTCGCCCCTATTAACCGCAACCGCTTACGCCTTTCCTCAAGGGGATGGTTAACGGCCAATTAGCAAAATTTCCGTTTCGGATGTGGTTACATATATTCGACGGTGATCGGCACGTCGCCGCGATAGCCGCCGTCTGCGTCACCGCTGATTCTCAGGCGCCCGCCGAATCGGAACGAGAGATTTCCGGCCCCGTCCAGTTTCGGCATGCTGCCGAGGTCCGTTCCCAGGTCATCGATCTCGATTCGGCCGCTCCCGCCCACCGAATAGAGCTCGATTCGCGCCGGCAATTCGACCCGAACCAGCCTGTTTGGCTCACCGTGAACCGATATTGCGCCGACCATCGCCCGCCCGCTGATCGCGGTAACCGTGCCGCTAACGCTACGGTCGCCATTCGCGGATAAGGTTACCGTGCCGTTGCCTGACCCGAGCTGTACCAATCGGTCGAAATCCAGCTTCGCCTCGACGCTCAACTGAATGGGTGCGCCGCTGTCAGCTTGCTGCAGTGCTGTGGCGGGCTTGCTGCAAAGCCTGCATTGGGCACGCGCCGCATCGGGCCCGCCGGTTAGCATACCGGCCACCACTATACCGCTCGCAACACAGGCGATCCGGCCCCACATAGGACCCTTAACTATTGGGAAGTGGCTAAAATAGGGTTAATCGCCCGGTAAGCTCGTTCCCGGCACTGCCCCATGCGGAGAAGCCAGATGGAAAAATTGAAACTTGAAGACGAAGAATGGCGGCAGAAGCTCACTCCGGAGCAGTACCGTGTCCTCCGCCAGGCAGGCACCGAAGCCCCATTCACGGGCGACCTTCTAAGTGTGAAGGAAGAGGGTGAATTCCGCTGCGCCGGCTGCGGCGCACCATTGTTCGAGAGCAGCACCAAATTCGAGAGCGGCTGCGGCTGGCCGAGCTTTACTGCTCCGATGGGCAAAGAAGCCATCGAAGAACGAGTAGATCATAGTCATGGCATGACCCGCACGGAAGTTCGCTGTGCTCGCTGCGAAGGCCATCTCGGTCATGTGTTCCCGGACGGTCCCGGGCCCGAAGGATTGCGCTATTGCATCAATTCCGCTGCCCTGAGTTTTGGCGGCGAGAGCGAAGGGCAAGCGGACGAGTGAGCAGCCGCTTGCCGCGCGCCGCCGCAGTTTCTATCCGCTAGAGCCGAATGGCCCGTTCCACCCCCGAATCCGGCCGGCGGCCGTTCCGCGCAGTCCTGCTTGGGCTGCTGTATTTCACCCTGCTCAGCGCCATCGCATTCGGCGTCGCGGTCGCGGTCGCGGTCGCCTCCCTTCCAAGCTATCAGGATCTCACAAAGCGGACCGACCTGGGGCAGATGGTGCGGGTGCGTGCCGACAACGGCGCGGTGCTCATCTCGATGGGCCCAAGCTTCGGCCAGTGGCTCACCTACGATCAGATTCCGCCGACGATGCGGGCGGCGATCGTCTCGGTCGAAGACAGGCGGTTCCGCGATCATTTCGGCGTGGATGTGATCGGCCTTGTCCGTGCCGTCGGTTCCGCATTGATCGAAGGCCATCGGGTGCGGGCGACCTCGACCCTGACCCAGCAGCTCGCTCGCAATACCTTCCTTACCAACAACCGCAGCATTGCCCGAAAGCTCAAGGAAGCAGTCCTCGCGGTTGCCCTTGAGCGCAAGTTCACCAAGGACCAGATCCTCGAGCTCTATCTCAACCGTATGTACTTCGGCGGAGGCGCATACGGGATAGACGCAGCGTCGCGGCGATTCTTCGGCCACGGGGCCGATCACCTTTCTCTGGGCGAAGCGGCGATCATCGCGGGATTGGTGAAGGCGCCCTCCAATTATTCGCCGACAGCGGACATGGACGCCGCTCGCGATCGCGCCAAGGTGGTCCTGAAAACCATGGTCGAGAACGGCTTCGTCCCTACTGACCGGGCCGCGCAGGTCGACTTTGCGAGCGTTCCCATCCAGCAGCAGACGCCGCAAAGCGCCGTGCGCTACTTCACCGACTGGGCATTGCCCCAGCTCGACACGTTGATCGACGACAGCACCGATCCAATCGACGTCTGGACGACGCTCGACCCGAACATGCAAAATGCCGCAACCAAAGCCATCAACGCGGACGCTCCGGACCGCGCGCAGGGCGCCCTCGTCTCGATCGACCAGGACGGGGCGGTCCGCGCGATGGTGGGCGGCCGGAACTTCGTGACCTCCAACTACAACCGCGCGACGGAGGCTGTCCGTCAGCCGGGATCCTCGTTCAAGCTGTTCGTCTATCTCTCCGCGCTCGAATCCGGGATGAAGCCGACCGACACGATGGTCGACCAACCGGTGGACATCAACGGCTGGCGTCCGCAGAACGACAACCACACCTATTCAGGGCCGGTGAGCCTTCGTGAAGCCTTCGCCCGGTCGATCAACACCGTCAGCGCCGAAATCGGTCAGCAGCTCGGCTTTGCCACTGTCGCGGACATGGCGCACCGCTTCGGGATCACCACGCCCATCTCCACCTATCCGTCCATGGTGCTGGGAACGAGTGAAGTTCGCCTGATCGAGATGACCCAGGCTTTCGCCGCTATCCAGAACAAGGGCGTGGCGGTGACCCCCTACGGGATCTCCAAGGTGGTGACGGCGGATGGCCGGGTTCTTTACGATCACCAGCCGCCGGAACAGCGTGTGCTGGTCGCACCCTGGGTCGCGGCGGAAATGACCGACCTTTTGCAAACGGCAGTGCTGAGCGGCACCGGCACTGCAGCTCAGATCGGGCGACCGGTCGCGGGCAAGACGGGGACGACTCAGTCCAACCGCGACGGCTGGTTCATCGGCTTCTCGAGTGGACTGACGACCGGCGTATGGATGGGCCGCGACGATGCCAAGCCCATTCCAGGCCTGTGGGGCGGAACCGCGCCGGCGCACGCATTTCACGATTATATGAGCGTTGCCGTCGCCAACCGGCCGGTCCAGCAATTCGAGACTCAGGTGCCGATGCCCGACTGGCAGCTGCAGCCCGATGAAGAGGCGCAGCCGGACAACACGATCGACAATGGCGTCGTGCCGCCGGTGCTGGACGAGAACGGCAACCCCATCCCGCAGCCCCAGGGGCCGATCGAAATTCCGGCACCTCCGCCGCCGCCTAACGATCCTTCGCAACAGCCGGTCTCCCGGCGCATGCCGCCGCAGCCCGATTTTCCCGGACAGCGGCTCCCGCCGAGAGATACGCTTGCGCCGCTGCCGCCGGGGGTGCGTCAGCCCCCATATCCGCCGAGGTCAGGCCCGCCGCCCCAGCCTTCGCAGCCGCGGCCCTACCCGCCGCAATAAAGTTCGAGCAGCGGCGACGTCGCCGCCATAGAGCTTGCGCTCCAGAGCCTTGAACTCGGCTCCATGGTTGAGGTGCACGAGGTGCGCGACTTCATGAGCGACGACGAAGCGCAGCGCTTCTATCGGCGCAAACACCAGCCGCCAGCTATAGCGTATGCGCCTGGAGCTGCTGCAGCTGCCCCAACGTGTGCCGGCGTCGCCGACCGTTACAGAGGCCGGGGTCACGCCGGCCAAAGACGCAAATTCCGCGGTTTCTTGAGAAAGGACGTCCAGAGCGTGCCGCTTGAGGAACCGTTCGATCCTGCCGGAGAAGCCTTCGAGAGGACCGCCGCAAATCAGCTTCCCGGGCGCCAGCCGGGGGGTGCGCCTCTCGTCTTCGCTCCAACATAGCTCGACGTCTTCGCCGCCGATCGGAATGACGGCTCCAGGAACGAACGGCTCAGGAGGCAAAACTGCGCAGAGTTGCTTCTCCACCCACTCCTTCTGCGCTGCCGCCCAGTTCAGGGCCGTGCGTTTCGCCATCCCGCGCGGATAGGTCAGCTTCAGCGTTCCGTTTCTCTCGTCGAAGCGTAGCCGAATGCGTTTTGCATTCCGCATTGGCTGAAGAACAATCGGTGCAGGAAAATCCCGGTCGCTCAGCAGCTCAGAGGGCACGTTCGACCATGTGGTATTCGAGCTCGCCCGCATCGTCTTCGCTGATCGTCCAGCCACGCGTCGACTGGCCCGCTTCGTGCACCGTCTCGTGGCTGCCCGATATGAGATAGTGCCAGTCCGGCAGCGGCTCCCCGGCCGCCCGCAGGCGGTACGCGCAAGTCTCCGGAAGCCACTCCAAGGAATGCAGGTTCTTGCGGTCGAGAGTCACACAGTCGGTCACCCGCTTGCGCCGGTGCTTGTAATCGGCGCAGCGCCCGTTCCTCCGGTCGAGCAGTCGGCACGCGACGTTCGTCGGGTAAAGCTCGCCGGTCTCCTCATCCTCCAGCTTGTGGAGACAGCAGCGGCCACAGCCGTCGCACAGGGCTTCCCACTCGCCTCTGTCCAGCGTTTCGAGCGGCCTCTCCCAAAAAGGTGAACGTCCATTCATGACATGGCCAGCCATGCTCTGCTAACGGGCTCGCATCAAGTCGTCAGCGGGGATTACGGGATGAACTGGAAAAGTCGCACGGTCTTGCTCGCCATTGCCGTCTCTCTGGCAACGCCCGCCGCAGCCCAGATCGGCGGCGGCGGGGGTTATGACGGCCAACAGTTCGTGGAAGCCGTGCGCAAGGGCGACAATGATAAAGCCCTGGATCTGCTCAAAAAAGAACCCAATTTGGTGAATGCGCGCGACGGTGCCGGGCGCACCGCGCTGGTGTCGGCAATCGAGGCCAAGCAGCGTGACTGGACCGGGCAGCTGCTCAACAGTGATGCCGATCCGAACCTCGCCAACCCCGATGGGGAAACGCCGCTGATCGCGGCCGCGAAGGTGGGTTTCAACGAAGCCGCGAACTGGTTGATCAACCTCGGCGCGAAGGTGGATACGGCGGACCGGTCGGGCGAAACTCCACTGATTTTCGCGGTCCAGACCCGCAACCTGCCGCTGGTCAAGCTGCTGCTCGATCATGGCGCGGATCCGGACAAGACCGACAATGTTCAGGGCTATTCGGCGCGGGATTATGCCAAGCGCGACAATCGGTCGCCGGAAATCCTGCGCGCAATCGAGGCCAAGAAGCCGGCCTCCTGATCTCTAATTGGCCTCTCCTAGCGTGGGGTCGATCTGTTGCGACAGCCTCCGCGCTGCACGGCGCGCGAACCGCAGCAGCTCTGACTTGCGCCGCGCTGGCGCCAGCGCCCGGTGTGCTGCTTCCCGGATCAGCGCCGCATCATAACGATCGGCAACGATCAGCCCCGCGTCATCCGGCAGGAAGCGCTCCTCGCGCAGAATTTCGGCCAAGCTCGGGGGCACCGCCCAGTAGAAGCGGTCGCAATAGTCGAGATAATCCGTCCATTTGCAGTCGCCGAGCAGGTCCGACCGGGCGACCTTGATTTCCACGATCGCCAGGCAGCCCTTGGCGTCGATTGCCATCATGTCTGCCCGACGGCCGTTCGGTAGTGGGACTTCGCACATCGCGAAGACATCCTGCCGGCAAAGCAGCCGGGTGACTCCGCGCGCCACCTCGGCAGCGACAGGCGCATCGGCGAAGCACAGCGAATCGAGCGCGATATCCATCGCATCAGGCTAGAACAAACCGCAAACGCAGCCAATCCAGCGAATTGGCGAGTATGCGGTTCAAACGCAGCCAATCCGGGGAATCGGCGAGACCTATGTTGGGACGGCGGGAAAAGCGGCCCTAGCGATAGAAGATGTGGTTTCCGATCGAAGCGACTTCGTGGAAATGCCAGCCCGGGTGAACCCGGCGCGCGTGGAAATAGAGCGCGTTGGCAGCGACTGAGTCCTTGAGGTTGCGGTCGACGATCTTGGCGATCGCGACTGCGGTCTGCCACTGCCGGTTACCTGGAGCGACATGCGGCCAGCTGTGGCCGTGAACGAACGAGAACTGGCCCGGCTCGGTCAGAACGCCGCAATAGGTGGAGGCAAAACGGCCGCTATGCGTGCGGTTCGCGATCACTTTGCCGACGGCGAGCTGTCCCGCCAGCGGTTCGCCCTTGGATTCGAAATAGATGCCGGTCGCCAGGCAATCCAGTTCGCGGCTGCCGGGATCGCCGCTGCGGAGCTCCGCAACCATGGTGGGCAGATCTTCGCTTTTGTCGACGACTGGTGCCGATGCGGTTTCGTCGGAGGTGTCTGCGTCCGGCTGGTCCGGCGCTTGCGCTTCAGGTGTGACCTCGTCGGTCGGCACCGGCAGCCGCTCCGGGATCGAGAGCGAGGCGGGCTGGACCGGGACTGGCGCAACCGCCACCGCGGACGAGGATTGGACCTGGGCCGGAGCGACCGAACTTGCGCTTAAGGCAGCACAAATCAGCAGCGCCGAACGAAGCGTTATCAACATGGAATCCGTAATTATTGCGGTGAACCGCCCGCTTGGGCAGGCCTTGGTACGCGCGGGCTAATTCCCGCTTGGCCCCCGGGTGGTCCCCCGTCTCGCGTGGTGCTCTCTTCCGGCTGTTTTGCCGAGGAGTGCACCCCCCGCTCTTGCTTTCGAGAGCCGGTTTTCCGCTTCGGTTCCGCGGGGTCAACCCGACGCAGTCGTTTCAGCGATGAATCGTTCCGGCTGCGCGATGTCCAGTTCAATTAACCATGAATCTTCGTCGAACCGGATCCGGCGTTTGATGAAATCAGTTAATTCGCTCTCACCGTCTGATGGAGCAGGGCCGCCCCTTGTCCAGGCAT
>Ga0207695_10003385_pt1 | contig 22535 bp, 21 predicted proteins | sample KBSC54metaG_FD_184354 | JGI IMG/M metagenome (GOLD analysis project Ga0207695, IMG submission 184354) | Corn rhizosphere microbial communities from Kellogg Biological Station, Michigan, USA - KBS C5-4 metaG (SPAdes) (version 2) | ecosystem: Host-associated > Plants > Roots > Rhizosphere > Soil...
GCGCCGCAAAGTTAAACGATTGTTTAATTTTAAACAAACGTTTAATTAAATTCTTTCTAAAAAAGAAATTATAGACTTATAGGTAAAAACAATGCCATAACAATTGAACGATAAAAAATAGGACAATAGCCTAACTAATTTTACTCCATTGAGACTGGTGGGCCTGCTGTAACAGTATGTTTTTCAATGCCTGATGCTGCGGCATTGTAAGTCCGGGATCTTCTGATACCAGCTGCTGAGCAGCTATTCTCGTTTGCTCCAGGATGGCAGTATCCTGTACTATATCTGCCAGTTTGAATTTCAGTACCCCGCTTTGTTTTGTGCCATAAAGGTCGCCTGGGCCGCGCATAGCAAGGTCCTGCTCGGCAATGATAAAACCATTTGAGGTTGAGGTCATTATCTTTATACGCTGCTCGCTTTCCTTTGACAATTTATTGCCAGTGAGCAGGATACAATAAGATTGTTCTGCACCACGTCCCACACGCCCCCTTAGCTGGTGCAATTGCGACAAGCCGAAACGTTCAGCGCTTTCTATAAGCATCACACTGGCATTGGGCACATCCACACCAACCTCAATAACAGTGGTTGCTACCAATATCTGTGCATCGCCACTTGCAAAACGTTTCATGTTGCGCTCCCTGAGTGAGGCTTCCTGGCGACCATGCACCATTGCTATATTATATTTATCCACCGGGAACCAGACCTTTACCTGCTCGAAGCCGGCCATTAGGCTTTCGTAGTCCATCTTTTCAGATTCTTCTATAAGTGGGTAAACTATATATGCTTGCCGCCCCTTATCTATCTCTTTACGCATGAATTCCATAACGCCTGCCCGTCCCATGTCTACGCGGTGTACTGTCTTTATTTCCTGTCTGCCTGGGGGCAATTCATCAATTACGGATATATCAAGATCTCCATACAAAGTCATAGCCAGGGTACGTGGAATAGGGGTTGCTGTCATTACAAGCACGTGAGGGGCTATTTCATTCTTTGCCCATAGGCGCGCCCGCTGACCTACACCAAAACGATGCTGCTCGTCGATAACAGCAAGGCCAAGATTTTTAAACTGCACACTTTCTTCTATTAAGGCATGGGTACCTACAGCTATGGGAATACTGCCATCGGCAAGGCCCTTTAATATTTCTTTGCGTTCCTTGCCCTTTACGCTGCCGGTTAGTAAGGCTACAGGGATACCCATTTTATCCAGCAATCTTTTTACGCCCTGGTAATGCTGTTGGGAAAGTATTTCGGTGGGCGCCATCATACATGCCTGGTGCCCATTATCCATAGCCAATAACATTGACATCACGGCAATGATAGTCTTACCGCTACCCACGTCGCCTTGCACCAGGCGATTCATTTGCTTACCTGTCGCGGTATCGATGCGTATCTCTTTCAGTACGCGTTTCTGCGCATTAGTAAGCTGAAACGGAAGATGATTGTGGTAAAAGTCATTAAAATTGTCTCCTACTTTATCAAACTTCCAGCCCCGCTGAATAGTATGCTGCAGACGCAACCGGGCTATTAATAATTGGGAGGCAAACAATTCTTCCCACTTAAGCCGGTACCGTGCTGCCTGCATGTGCTCCTCACTATCAGGAAAGTGAATCCATTTTATAGCAGCATATCTGCTACAGAGTTTATATTGGGTAATGATGTTTGAGGGCAGAACTTCCGGTATATCACCTAATTTTATTTTCTCAAATAAGCTTTGCGTGATCTTAGCAAAAGAGCGATTGGTAATACCCCTGGTTTTTAGCTTTTCTGTGGTAGGGTACACAGGCTGCATACCGCCAGCCACGGTTTCTGCATTTAAGGATTCTATTTCGGGGTGAGCAATGTTAGGTATACCATTGAAAAAAGACACTTTACCGAAAATTATGTAGCGTTCATTTTCTTTCAGGGATTTCTTCATCCATTGAGCTCCCTGGAACCAGATAAGCTCTATACGGCCTGTATCATCGTAAAGAGTGGCAACTAATCTTCTTTTTCGTCCTTCACCTTCTTCAAAAATATTTACAAGCGTACCCGCAAGCTGCACATAGTCTGCAGTAGGGCTTATGGCAACAATTTTTGTAATCTGTTGCCTGTCAAAATATCGGTAGGGGTAGTGATATAGCAGATCTTCAAAAGTGCCGATCTGCAGTTCTTTGCGCAATAGCTCGCCACGCTGGGGACCAACACCTTTAAGATATTCTATAGGAGAATCTAATATGGACGCGAGATTACTGATGCTAAAAGTATTTCAGGCAAAAATAAAGGGAATGTAAAACTTATTTACCTTCTTTATCCACAGCGAGTACAGTACGCAGATTTAATGCATGCGCAGCACGCATTACAGCCACTATATCATCTGCTGTAGCTTGCTTGTCAGCATTTATTACCACTGTAGGCTCCGCATCCTGCGACTTGGCAACGGCTCTTGAGATACTTGACTGCAAGGAGTCCACAGGGATAAGGGTAGTGCCTACATAAAAATGCTGTTTGCTATCTATCGATATTACTACCGTTTGTTTTGCCTTAGTATCGCTTTTGGCCTTCGGAATAGAAAGCTTTATCACATTAGGGTTAGCCAGCGTAGAAATGATCAAAAAGAAAAGCAACAAAATGAATAGTATATCATTAAGCGCTGAGGTATGTGCCTGCGGAGAATCGCGTAAATGCTTCCTGATATTCATTATACCTTACTTGGTTTGTGCAGGTTCCTGCAGGATATCTAAAAATTCTACAGATGCCGCTTCCATGCGGTTCACATTCTTGTTTATCTGCGCATTGAGGTACATATAAGCTACATAGGCCAGTAACCCAATAATAAGACCTACAGCAGATGTAACCATTTTAGTATAGATACCGCCCGCAATGGTTTCCAGTGAGAAACCCTGGTGCTGCACATTAAAGAATAGGATGATCATACCCGCTATGGTACCCAGGAAACCAAACATAGGCGCTATACCTGCCAAAGTAGATAGGATGGAGGTATTTTTTTCCAATTTATACACTTCCAGCTTGCCGGTATTTTCCATTGATTTTTCGATGTTATCTATAGGCTTACCTACGCGGCTAAGGCCTTTTTCTATCATACGGGCTACAGGGCTATCCGTATTACGGCAAAGTGCTTTAGCGCTGGTAAGATTGCCATTGCTTACATTTTCCCTGATGTGCAACATGAAATTAGGGTCTATAACACCTGCCTTCTTTATTACCATTAGGCGCTCCACAAATACATATACTAATATTATAGAACATAATAAAAGCGGTATCATTAACACACCACCTTCCTTAAGCAGCGACCAAAGAGAAATCTTTTCAGCAGGTACATTAGTGGCAGTTGCCGCTGCCTTTAAAGCAGTATCAACCTGTAATAACAGAATAGACAATAAATGCATGAGTTTGAGTTGCGAACAAACAAATGTAATAATTAGCTCCCTTAAAAAGAGGTTAAAATAAAAAAAATGCCGAACGCTATGCGAACGGCATTTTTTAAAAGATATAAAATACTTACGCTATTGAAACCAATTCAATTTCAAAAACTAAATCCTGGCCTGCAAGAGGGTGATTTGCATCAAGCACCACAGAATTTTCAAGCACTTCAGCTATTACAACAGGAAATACATTTCCCTGGTTGTCGCTCATGTGCAGTTCCATACCTACAGCAGGGTGCATGTCAGGTGGAAATTCTGACAATGGGTATTCCATCATCATATCATCATTATGCACACCATATGCCTGGTCAACAGGAATATTTACAGTCTTCTTTTCTCCAACTTTCATATCTACCAGCGCATCATCGAAGCCCTTTATAACCTGTCCGCTACCTACAGAAAATTCCAGTGGCTCACGACCTTCAGAACTGTCAAACGTAGTGCCATCTGTTAATTTGCCATGGTAATGCACGCGCACGGTATCACCATTTTTTACTTGTTGCATGTACTATTTTTTTAAATTATTCTAATAATGTTGCAATGTAGCCATAATTATCAAAACTGGAAGGGTATCTTTATAAAAACTTTCATAAATAATATGCGCCTAAGGCTTGTTACCAGTCTTGCTTTCACGCTAATACTTAGTCTGCAATTCACCCCCTGTTATTCGCAAGATATTAGCCCTCAAAACACTACAGATATTATATGTGGCGCAGAAAGAATGAACTTATATATTAATAAGCTAAAAGATAAGAAAGTAGCGTTAGTTATAAATCAAAGTGCGCGGGTGGGAGATATGTTGCTGGTAGATACGCTGCTAAGGCTGAAAATAAATGTCGTTAAAATATTCGTTCCTGAACATGGGCTACGCGGACAAGCGGATGCTGGTGCAACAATAGATAATGGAGTGGATAGCGCTACTGGGTTACCTGTAATATCACTTTATGGAAACAATAAAAAGCCCAAGCTAGAACAATTAACCGACGTAGATGTAATAATATACGACCTGCAGGATGTAGGTGTGCGCTTCTATACTTATATATCTACTCTACAATATGTGATGGAGGCCTGTGCCAAACAAGAGAAGCCGTTGATAATACTGGATAGACCTAACCCCAATGGGTTTTATATTGATGGGCCTGTATTAGATACTACGCTGCATTCTTTTGTAGGCATGCAGCCAATACCTATAGTATATGCAATGACGGCAGGTGAGTATGCAAAGATGTTAACAGGTGAACAGTGGTTTAGCAATGCAGAAAAGCTAAACTTGACGGTAATACCTTGTTTACATTACGACCATTCAAAAAAATATGCACTTCGTTACCCACCGTCTCCTAATCTAAAAACAATGACTGCCGTATATTTATATCCCTCTCTATGTTTTTTTGAAGGTACTGTGGTAAGCGTAGGCAGAGGTACAGAGGCTCCCTTTCAACAATGGGGGCATCCTGATTTTGGGGACAAAGCAACCTATTCATTCATTCCCAAAAGCAATATTGGTTCATCAAAGCCTTTATATGAAGGGAGAACCTGCTACGGAGAATACATTGCTAATAAGCCCGAAGATGCACTGGCTGCAATAGACAATAAAATATCCTTAGAATGGCTGATAAAAGCCTACAATTGGTATCCTGATAAAGAAAAGTTCTTTAATACCTTTTTCGAAAAACTATCTGGCAGTAAAACATTAAGTGCCGATATAAAGAAGGGTATGACAGAAAAGGATATACATGCTTCATGGCAAAAGGATATAAAGCATTTTAAAAACATACGAAAAAAATATCTACTTTATGCTGACTTTCAATAGTCTGTATGATTATTTTCGCCAAAAATTTACGTTCAACTTTTTAGATTTTTTGATTAGGCATGCTACAGCAATTCTTTGTTTCCATTTATGATTTTTTCAGGAAAAGAAAGATACTTTGCTGGTCTGTATTTATAGGTAGTCTTGCAGTATGGGTTTTCTTAGGTCTTAAAATAAAATTACAGGAAGATGTGAATAGCATGCTGCCCGACAGTAAGGCTATTCATGCCCTGAATGATGTTATTAGTCATACACAGGTAGGGGAGCAAATTGTTTTCCTCGCTTCGTTTAAAGACACTACCCGTACCGACCCGGATAGCCTGATCAATGCAACAACTGATTTTGAGCAACAGCTGCGAAATAATTGCGGGCAATGGATAGATACCATACGGCTGCAAATAGGCGAGGGCTATGAAGAATCTTTCTTAAGTGTTCTCCAGGATAATTTACCACTCTTTTTGAATGCGCAGGATTATAGGCAGCTGGATACATTATTGCAACCTGAGCATATAAAAAGTACCATTGATGCTAATAGAAAAATACTGCTCTCGCCTGCAAGTGTAGTCTTTAAGCATGTGGTAGCCCAAGATCCTGTGGGCATGTCACGCCTGGTATGGAGCAAGCTCAAAACCCTGCAGTTCGACCCCGGTTACGAAAACTATGGTGGTTATATATTTTCTAAAAATGAACGGCTACTTACATTTTTCTTAAAGCCAAAGTATAAGAGTGCTGAAACAGGAAAGAACACAAAATTCTTTGCGCAACAGGATCAACTGCAGGATAGCTGGCAACAAAAACATCCGGACATACGTATCACTTATTTTGGTGGGCCGGCGGTAGCGGCAGGTAATGCAAGACAGATGCACCGGGATACAATCGTCAACTTATCTGTTACTATCATCCTGCTTATCATTCTTACCTACTATTTCTTTCGCAGGAAGCGTACTGCATTGTTATTACTGATACCTGTAGTATATGGCGCTGCCATGTCAGTAGGCATTATGTACCTGGTACAGGGTACTATATCTGTTATTGCGCTGGGTGCAGGTGCTATAATATTAGGTATAGCTATTGATTATTCTATTCATTTCCTGTCTCATGCACGACATGCTAAAGATATACGCGCAACAATATATGAGCTGGCGCAGCCGCTGACCATTGGTAGCTTTACCACTATAGCAGCTTTCTTTTCGCTGCGCTTTGTACATACGCCTATTATTCGGGACTTGGGTTTGTTTGCTGCTATAAGTCTTACGGGGGCGGCACTCTGCACACTTGTTTTTTTACCACATTTTCCGTTAGGTATAGACCATGAAAAAACAAGGGAAACGGTATTTGACAAGTTGGCGCATTGGCAGCCCGAAAGCAATAAGTGGCTGGTGCTGTTTGTTTTTGTATTGACTCCTATACTTCTATATTTCAGTTTCGATGTTCAGTTTGACAGCGATTTAATGCATCTTAACTACCTATCGCCACGTATGCAGCAGGCCCAGGATGAAGTAAATAAGGCCAATGCTTTTGCATTAAGCTCTGTTTTTTTAGTGGCAAAAGATACAGCTGAAGGATCAACAACCAATACAGGACAAGCGCTCGAAAGGCTGGAAGCAATAGCGCCAACATTAGATACACTAATGCAAAAAGGTTGGATAAGAAACATATCCAACCCAGTAACGCTGTTGCCGTCAACTGCCGAACAGGAATGCAGAATAAAACGTTGGGAAGCATACTGGACTATAGATAAAAAGAAGGTAGTATTGCAAGCCGTGAGTGAAGCAGCAGTACAAAACGGTTTTACAAATGATGCATTTATTTCATTCACCTCATCACTAAGCAAGCAGTACCAACCTTTTGATACTGCTGCAACCGCATTATTAAAATCGTTCTACCCCGGAAGCTTTGCAACAGACAAAAATAGTCGCTATGCGATTGCTGCTATAAAGGTTCCCCAGGAGCACAGGAAGCAAGTATTTGCAGCTCTATCTAAACAGAATAGCGTAACTGTAACCGATAAACAGCAAAGTGCAGCGCAACTGGTAAAGGTTTTAAACAGCGATTTTAATAGCATAGCGCTATACTCGACACTAATTGTATTCTTCGCACTGCTTATAGGATATGGAAGAATAGAATTGACGCTTTTCTCCTTTCTTCCAATGGCCATCTCATGGGTATGGATACTAGGATTAATGTCCTTACTAGGACTGAAATTCAATATTGTCAATATTATTATCTCAACGCTCATCTTTGGTCTGGGAGATGATTATAGCATATTCACTATGGACGGGCTGATGGAGAAATACAAGCACGGCACACATAAGCTCACATCTGTACGCGCTGCCGTGTATGTATCTGCTGTTACTGTCTTTATTGGTCTTGGTGTATTACTGCTTGCTAAACATCCTGCATTACGCTCTATAGCTTTTACTTCAGTTACAGGTATGCTATGCGTATTGTTTATCTCACAAACGCTACAGCCTTTCTTGTTTAATATATTTATTCAAAACAGGGCAAGCAAGAGGTTTCAGCCATTTACACTTTGGACTTTCCTTAAATCATCCTTTGCCTTTCTCTACTTTGTTACGGTATCCCTCATTACTACTATAATAGGCATTGTATTGACGAGGCTATGGCCATTTAAGAAAAGTGAGAAAGCTAAGTATCTGTATCATTGCTGCATTAGCCTATCAACCAAAAGCCTGGTTTATATTATGGCAAATGTTAGGAAGCGGATATACAATTTACCTGGTGAGGATTTTAATAAACCTGCTGTATATATTGCCAATCATAGTTCATTTCTTGATATTCTATTTACTACTATGCTTAACCCTAAATTGGTATTACTAACCAATCACTGGGTATGGCGCTCACCGGTATTTGGCGCTTTGATTCGCATGGGGGAATATTACCCGGTTGCAAGCGGCACTAAAGATCTTGCTCCACTGCGCAATCTGGTTGAACGCGGTTATTCGATAGTAGTATTCCCGGAAGGTACCCGCTCTTATGATGACAGCATCAAGCGCTTTCATAAAGGGGCTTTCTTTATAGCAGAGGAGCTAAAGCTGGATATTGTACCACTTATATTGCACGGTCTGCATTATACCATGCAGAAGAAAGATTGGCTATTAAAAGATGGTACTTGCTCTGTGTATATATATCCTCGTATAACCTATGGCGATACATCCTTAGGTGCTACCTATAGCGAACGTGCTAAACTAATAGGCCGATGGATGCGTAATGAATATGCTATTATTAAAGAAAAGAATGAAACGCCCTCCTACTTCAAAGAGCAATTGGTTAAGTCTTATTTATATAAAGGGCCGGTATTGGAATGGTATTGCAAGATTAAGACAAGATCTGAAGGGTATTATGAGCAGTTTCATACGTTGATACCTCGTGAAGGCACCTTTTATGATCTTGGATGTGGTTATGGCTTTATGTCTTACATGCTGCACTGGGCGGCACCGGGTAGAAGCTTTACAGGCGTGGATTATGATGAAGACAAAATAGAAACTGCAGTTCATAATTTCCTCAGGAATGAGCACATCAATTTTGAACAAGCAGATATCACTCAATATGAAGTAAGACAATGTGACGGTGTTATAATAAGCGACGTACTGCACTATTTATTACCAGAGCAACAGGAAGCCTTACTTGAGAAATGTTATGCGGCATTAAATGAGAAGGGTATATTAATTATAAGGGACGGTGTGACTGAGCTTAAGGAAAGACATAAAGGAACAAAATTTACCGAGGTGCTGTCAACACAAGTGTTAGGCTTTAATAAGACACAGAATGAGCTGCATTTTATAAGCAGAGCATTTATAGAAAGCTTTGCTCAGAGACATAATATGTCTCTGGAGATGCTTGATAATACCAGGTTTACTTCCAATATTATATTCCGACTGCAAAGGAGATAAAAAAAATCCGCAGGTTAGGCTGCGGATTTTTTACTTAAAGGATCAATATAAAATACTAACCCAAATATACTTTCAGCGCATTGCTGTAGCGTGCTTTTTGAAGACGCTTGATAGCGCGTTCTTTTATCTGGCGAATACGTTCTTTTGTCAGATCGTATTTTTCACCTATTTCTTCTATGCTTGGCCCGTTATCACCTTCCAGTCCGAAATAAGCTGCTAAAATTTCAGCTTCACGAACGCTAAGTGACTTAAGGATACGACGGATTTCAGCACGAAGTGAATCTTTCATTACATCATCATCCGTATCGCTGCTGCCTTCCAGAAGATCACCCATAGCTACATCTTCAGCTTCATGTACAGGAGCATCAAGAGATGTGTGACGTGAATTGCTGGTGAAGATATTGGTCACTTCAGTTTCACTCATATCAAGGATATCTGCCAATTCTTCAGTAGACGGTTCACGTTCGTTTTCCTGTTCAAAAGCTATAAAAGCTTTGTTAGCCTTATTATAGGTGCCTATTTTGTTCTGTGGCAAGCGCACAAGACGACCTTGCTCAGCTAAAGCCTGCAAAATTGACTGGCGAATCCACCATACAGCGTAGGAGATAAATTTAAACCCTTTGGTTTCATCGAAGCGCTGTGCAGCTTTGATAAGACCTAAGTTACCTTCATTTATCAGGTCACTCAGAGATAAACCCTGGTGCTGATACTGTTTTGCCACCGAAACCACGAAACGAAGATTGGCTTTCACCAACTTTTCCAACGCACGCTGATCGCCCATGTGTATTTTCTGGGCAAGCGTGGTTTCTTCTTCCGGTGTGATCATAGAGATCTTACTGATTTCCTGGAGGTATTTTTCAACAGCCTGGGAATCACGGTTTGTAATCTGGGTGGCAATCTTTAACTGCCTCATAAACTAATAAAATTTAATTAACTATACAATACTTAACTTAGACAGGAATAATCTTGAAATGGTTTGAACCAGGTTCTTAATGATTCCTTAATAATATACCCACAAAACATGTTCCACAAATAAGCAGATTTTTCAATATTTTTCCGTATATACTGTTAATAAACGGGCAAGCTATATCTGTATTGTCTTTCAAGGATCATGGATTTCGACTATAGGGATATAAGACGTAAAATTTATAGAAATCCTTGGCAGAAATCACGTAAAAATATATCGTGTATGTCAAAAATGCTACCTTTGCGCCACCAATTGTGCCAATTTTAACATATTTATGCAAAAAGACCAATACCAACATCCTGATTATTACCTTGTTGACGAACTGCTTACAGACGAACAAAAATTAATACGCGACACTGTAAGAGCCTATGTTAAGAAAGAGATATCTCCTATAATAGAAGAATATGCCCAAAAGGCAGCATTTCCCAAACAGATAATAAAGGGCCTTGGCGAGCTAGGCTGCTTTGGTCCTTTTGTACCGCAGGAATATGGTGGCGCAGGCCTTGACTATATCACTTACGGTATTATGATGCAGGAACTTGAAAGAGGAGACTCCGGTATCCGTTCTACCGCATCTGTACAAGGTTCACTGGTAATGTTCCCTATCTATAAATTTGGTAGCGAAGAGCAAAAGCACAAATACCTGCCTAAGCTGGCAACAGGTGAAATGATGGGCTGCTTTGGCCTTACTGAGCCCAACCATGGTTCTGACCCTGCCGGTATGCTAAGCAACTTTACTGATGCCGGCGACCATCTAGTATTGAATGGCTCTAAAATGTGGATTTCTAATGCTCCATTTGCTGATATAGCTGTGGTGTGGGCAAAGAATGAAAAAGGGGAAATTCATGGACTAATTGTAGAAAGAGGAATGGAAGGTTTTTCCACACCTGAGACTCATGGTAAATGGTCGCTCCGCGCTTCTGCAACAGGGGAGCTGGTGTTTGATAATGTAAAAGTTCCAAAGGAAAATATACTGCCAGGCGTAAAAGGGCTAAAAGGTCCTTTAAGCTGTCTTTCAAGTGCACGCTATGGTATAGCCTGGGGCGCCCTGGGATGTGCTATGGACTGCTATGATACAGCGCTTCGGTATTCTTTGCAGCGTGTACAGTTTGGCAAGCCTATAGGCGGTTTCCAGCTTACACAGAAGAAACTGGCAGAAATGATTACCGAAATAACCAAGAGTCAGTTGCTGAACTGGAGGCTGGGTGTGTTGCGCAACGAAGACAGGGCAACACCTGCACAGATATCTATGGCTAAACGTAATAGTTGCGATATAGCCCTGAAGATAGCCCGCGAAGCACGCCAGATACTTGGTGGTATGGGTATAACAGGCGAATTCAGCATTATGCGTCATATGATGAACCTGGAATCAGTAGTGACCTATGAAGGCACTCATGATATACATCTGCTGATAACAGGCATGGATGTGACTGGTATCAATGCTTTTAAATAGACGACTTCAATATCTACCTTATATAGCAGACCGGTCAATTGGCCGGTCTTTTTCATTTAGTCCGGGTTTTGTATGAACGCGCGGAGGTAGCTGAAAATGAGGATGAAGAACATTACAAGATTAAGCGCTGCGAAGAAGATAATGATACCGATGTGCTGATCAGGTGGGGCAATTGCAGACTTGTACTTATTGTAAGAAGCAAGCACCCCGAGAAAGCTGATAATAGAGAAGAATAGCCCAACAATGCCGACTATAAGCGTTGCCAGCTTATGCCTGAAATACGTAAGCACAATGAACACAAGTGTAAAGATGAGTGCGACAATATTGAATTGGCCGCTCTTGAAAGACTCATAAGACCAGAATATGCCTACAACTATGAAATAAAGGAACGCAGCAAAGACCAATACGCCATATATTTTGCCAAAGGTTTGCTGGAAAGCATTGATTAACTTCATGAAATAAAGATATTATTTATTCGATTGCTGTTGCAGCCAGGCATCTATTCTCTCTCGCTCATTTACTGACACAGATAATACGATCTTAAGATGGTCGTGCTTGTCTAGCTTGAGTACGTAGTGATAATCGCAGGTGTAAACGGGCTTTTTGTCAGCGTCGAAGTACATCCAGTTCACTTTTACCTTCACTGTATTATCTGTCCAGGCCTGCATGTTCCAGACCTCCGCGCGGGCATGGATGATGCTGTGCTGCTTATAGAAATGTACCCCCTGGTTGAAAAGACCTTCCAGTTTGCTGGCATCCGTATACATACTTATTGTATCATCGTATAACAGCGTGCAGGGCATATTATGGAGATAGGCCATCAGTTTGGTATCGAAATGCTCAAATGCTTTGGCGTATGACTCGAAAAAATCGTTAACACGGTTCAGGATGGAAAGAGACATAACACACGGTTTTCAGGGGGCGAATGTAAGGCATTCCGCCAAGGAGGAAATGAAGTGAAAAACATTTTTCCATAAGTAATTCGTAAATAAGGCTGGGCTTTTTTATTTTTGAGCTAAATCTACATAGTTTGAAGACCCTGCTGGATCATAAACAACTCGATATAACGCTGCAGCGGCTGGCACATCAACTGGTTGAAAACCATCTCAATTTTCAGGATACAGCTATTATAGGCATACAACCCAGGGGCATATGGCTTTCGAGCCGTATAGCAGAACTGGTGCGGAAAATAACCGGGCAGAAGAACATAGACTATGGCATGCTGGACATCACCTTTTATCGCGATGATGTACACCAGGGCGATATTCATGTGCCTTCGTTAACCGACATCAACTTCAGCATAGAGAACAGGAATGTGGTGCTGATAGATGACGTGCTGCATACCGGGCGTACGATACGGTCTGCCATGGATGCCCTGATAGACTTTGGGCGGCCCAAAAAAGTGGAGCTGATGGTGCTGATAGACCGCCGCTTTAGCAGGGAGCTGCCTATACAACCGGACTATGCGGGGCGTATAGTAGATACTATAATAACCCAGAAAGTAAAAGTGTACTGGGCTGAGAAAGACCAGAAAGATGAAGTAGTGCTAATCGATTAATACATAAAATAACAAACAACATACATGTCGCTATCCGTAAAACATCTGTTGGGTATCAAGGAACTGCAAACACAGGATATAGAACAGATATTCCAGACGGCTGATAACTTTAAACAAGTGCTGCAAAGGCAAATAAAGAAGGTGCCTGCGCTGCGCGATACGACTGTTGTAAACCTTTTCTTCGAAAATTCTACCCGTACCCGCATTTCATTTGAACTGGCAGAAAAGCGCCTGAGTGCTGATACTGTGAACTTCTCGGCCTCCGGCTCTTCGGTATCTAAAGGGGAAACGCTGATAGATACAGTGAACAATATACTGGCCATGAAAGTGGATATGATAGTGATGCGACACTCGGCAAGTGGCGCTCCATGGTTCCTGGCACAGCATGTGGATGCGAGCATAATAAATGCAGGTGATGGTACGAATGAGCATCCTACGCAGGCACTTCTTGATGCCTATTCCATAAGAGAAAAATTGGGCGACCTGAAGGGCAAGCGCGTGACCATAATTGGTGACATAATGCACAGCCGCGTGGCACTCAGTAACATCTTTTGCCTGAATAAGCTCGGTGCAGAGGTGACTGTATCCGGGCCACCAACACTAATACCAAAGTATATAGAAGACCTGGGTGTAAGGGTAGAGTATGATGTGAAAAAAGCACTGCAGTGGTGCGAAGTGGCAAATGTGCTACGCATACAACTGGAACGCCAACACAAGCCTTTGTTCTCTACACTACGTGAATATTCCCTTTACTACGGCATAAATAAACAAATGCTGGACAGCCTGCAGAAAGAAATTCTCATCATGCACCCCGGACCAATAAACAGGGGGGTAGAACTAAACTCTGATGTAGCAGATAGCGCTAACTCAATAATACTCGACCAGGTAGAAAATGGGGTGGCGATACGCATGGCTGTTATCTACTTGCTCTCTGGAAAGACGGCGTTGGGGGAATAGCTTCACAGGCCGTGTGGATATGTTTATTTGGAATCCCCATGTTAATAATAGTACCTTGCTAAAATCCTCATTACGTGAGATTGCTTCGCTATCGCTCGCAATGATGCAGCTCTTTGACATACTGTAAACCCTTCCTAACACTTCCTTTTGAGTGAGGCAAGACTATATTATCGTTCACTGATTTACAACTTAGACTTAGACTTAAACTTATAGCTATAACTCAAATGCGACATTTTGTTACCTTTTGGGTAATTCCTGGGTAGTAATGTTACTTTATATAAAAGCATAATAAGCCAGCAATAATAGTCCTTTCAAAGCATCGCTGCTTTCAAAATGTCCCAAAAGATATTCCTGAAGAATGTAACATTTACCATCTGCGAGCCCTGTGCGTTGTCATTGTGTTCTCCACATTATCGCATTGCTTTAGGTATAAAACAAGCAAATTATACCCAATTATACCCTCAGCAAAATCATTGCAATCGGCCACTGCAAACGCGTACAGCCCAAAATTGCAAAACGGCAATTTTTTCTGAGTTATACTTTAGCTACTGGTAATCCACAATCTCTTTCAAATGATGTTCCAGATACATCATAGTCTTCAAATAAGTATTATAATCTTACACTGAATGACAGGCGAGGCAATTCCATATCCTTTTTGTATAAGGAGCGTAATTAAAAATTACTTTTCATATGCTATCTTTATGAATATTCGCAATCATACCGCCAGACACAAGTAATTAAAAAGTGAATAGCACTACAGAGCAATATCCAAAGGTTTATTTATATAAACGAGTTGTTCAGGCCAAGCTTTTTATTGATAGCCATTATGCTGAAAACATAGAGCTTAACAATATTGCGGATGAGGCATACTTTTCGAAATTTCATTTTATCCGTTTATTTAAAAGTATATACGGTAAGACACCCCACCAATATCTTACTGCTGTAAGAATTGAGAAAGCGATACAGTTACTAAAGGCAGACCAAACAGTATCTGAAGTATGCTATGCAGTAGGCTTTGAAAGTTTAAGCTCGTTTGGCAGTTTATTCAAGCGCATTGTTGGTGTAACACCCTCTGCCTTCCTGGAAGAGCAAAAACAAATGAAAATACAAATGGCCAAGGCCCCATTGATGTTTGTTCCGGGTTGTTTTGCTTACCAACACGGCTGGAATGAAAATAGCAATTTTGAGATAGTCCCTTAATCATTCATTACTGACCTTTACTGCATTGTAAATAATAAACAGAAAGCAATGATCAGTAAAATGACAAACATGTGCGTTTATGTTCTAAACCAGGACAGCGCCTTTGACTTCTATACCAATAAACTTGGATTTAAAGTAAAAATGGACGTGCCGATGGGAGCAAATGCCCGTTGGCTGACAGTAACGCCACCAGAACAGCCGGAATTGGAAATCACCCTGTTCCCTGTAGCAGTAGGGAGAATGTTCAGTGAAGAAACTGTAAAAACTATGACCGAGCTCATTAGCAAAGGGTGCTTTGGACCCGGTATCTTTTCCTGCACCGATATTTACGCAACTTATGAAGAACTGAAAAGTAAAGGGGTTGAATTCGTGAAACCACCTACAAAGGAGTTTTACGGCACGGAAGCATTATTTAAAGATGACAGCGGCAATTGGTTTTCACTACATCAACAATAATGACTATGAAAACAATATTTGACAAAAAAACAAGAGAAGAGGTAATAAAGAGGATTAATACTCTTAGTGAGAATAGCCACCCACTATGGGGTAAAATGAACGTGTACCAGATGGTGAAACACTGCACTCTGTGGGAAGAAATGCTGTTGGGGAAAAAGAAATACAAGCAATCTTTCCTGGGGCGAATAGTTGGCAAAATGGCCCTGAAAAACATGCTAAAAGACGAACCCGCTGAGCGTAATCTGCCTACTGTTCCGTCTTTTAAAATGAGTGGTAATGGAGATATAACTACGGCAAAAGCAGAATGGGTAAAACTCATAGAGCAACATGACCTGCAGGAAAACACAGGGTTTATCCATCCGTTTTTCGGGGCACTAACTGCAGACCAGGCGGGGCGCATGGCTTATAAACATATAGACCACCATCTCAGACAATTCAATAGTTAGCAAACAGGCAATTGAATCCACATTTTAAAGCTTATAATGGGTAAATCCGCATGGAATAATGTGGGGTGGTAGAGTAATTTTCAAGTTGTATCTTTGCAGTCCGTCTGCAAAAAAGAGATGATTTGTTAACTAATTAACTGAGTATGTCGTCAACCTGGTTTCGTCGTATAAAGAAAGGCATTGTAACTACCACACAGGAAAAGAAGGAGGCACCGGATGGATTGTGGCACAAATGCCCTGAATGCAAAACCACTACTACCGTTAAAGAACTTCATGATAATTTATATGTATGCCAAAAATGCAATTATCATAACCGCATAAACGCCGCTGAATACTTTGACATACTTTTCGACGGCCACAAATATGAATTGCTTTTTGAAAATATAGTGCCTAAGGACTTCCTTGGCTTTGTGGACATGAAGCCTTATAATGCCCGACTGAAAGATGCCCAGAAAACAACACACCTGAAGGACGCCATGAGCGTGGGCGTAGGAAAAATAAATGGCAAAGACCTGGTGATAGCCTGTATGAACTTCAACTTCATCGGCGGGTCAATGGGTTCTGTGGTGGGTGAAAAGATAAGCAGGGGCATAGACTATGCGATAGCGCATAAGATGCCTTTTATGATCATTTCGAAATCGGGAGGTGCACGTATGATGGAAAGTGCCTTTTCGTTAATGCAAATGGCAAAGACATCGGCAAAGCTGACACAACTTGCCAAAGCACATTTGCCTTACATATCTTTAATGACAGACCCAACTACAGGCGGTGTAACTGCTTCTTATGCCATGCTGGGGGATATAAATATTGCCGAGCCTAAAGCACTGATAGGCTTTGCGGGACCGCGCGTAATAAAGGAAACTATAAAGAAAGACCTACCTGCCGGCTTTCAACGCTCAGAGTTTTTGCTGGAGCATGGCTTCCTTGACTTTATAGTGGACCGCACTAATCTTAAGTACAAATTATCGCAGACAATAAGCTGGTTTATGAACCATAAAGATGAACCGGCCGCAAGCGATAAATAAATATTATTCTTTCTATAAACTTTGGCTGAAAACGTTTACATAAAAAACCGTCCTGCTACATTTGAATATGCGATAGAGGATAAACTGACTGCGGGCATAATGCTAACGGGATCGGAAATAAAGTCTGTGCGCAATGGTAAGGTGAGCTTTAATGATAGCTATTGCTTCTTCAGCAATGGTGAACTATGGATAAAAAGCCTGCATATAGCTGAGTATGTAAATGCCGGCTATGCGGGACACTTACCAACAAGAGAACGTAAGCTGCTGCTAACAAAAAAAGAACTGAACAAGTGGGCGCAGAAAATAAAAGAGAAAGGGCTAACCATAGTACCGCTAAGCATGTACATAAATGAAAAGGGATTTGCCAAGCTGGACATAGGACTGGGCAGAGGTAAAAAAGTACACGACAAGCGCGAAACAACCAAGAACCGCGAAGCAGAAAGAGAAATGAGAAGATTTCTGAAATAAACTAAGAATTACTTCCTCCACAAATTGTGCGGAATCATAACGCCAAGATTTAATATCATTTCGTAAGTACCAAACGCCTGCTTAGCTGTGCCTTCGTATATCTTCAGATTAGAATAGCGTGCGTAATCAAGCTTGTTGCAATACTCGAGGTACACAATCTTAAAGAAAGTAGCCTTTATAGTAGCCTCCACGCCTGTATTCCAGCCGCCTACCTGAAAGTGAGGATCATTAGCATGGCCGAAAAAGCTATTTTCAACATGCGGCACCACCGGACCAATACCTACCTTGCCCAAAAAATCCAGTCTAAATTTTTCATCTTTGGTCTCGAGGATATTCATGCGTTTTACGAGGTTGACAAGGAAAAAGTTGGCACCATTGTTCAGGTAGTAATAAAAACCATTTGACTCCTGAAAATTAACTGTGGTATCTACTTTGCGGTTACCAAGAGTACCCTTTACGTGCGCATTTTGCGGCTCCTGTGCTACGAATTTAGTATGGTCGAAATTGAGCTCAATAGCCCAGCCTTTTTCTTCATTGAAGAAGTAACCTAACCTATAATTGTACTGCGGAATGCTGATAGCTTTATTGAATATACCATTATCCCAGCCTTTGTGGTCATGACCAACCATGTTTACCATAGTGTAGTCGTTGCCAAGAGAAGACTGCTTCACCTTTATGTCGCTATGTGTGTACCATTCGGTATTGTAGCCCCATGACAAATAAAAGGACCCTTTTTTCTTTTTATGTGTGGACTGCTCCTGCTGTTGAGTAGTGGTAACTGTATTAGCCGACTGGGCTTGAGCAACTATAGGTAAAAGACCGAGCAGAAAGAAGGTCAGGCATTTATTCATAACAACTATAGAGATTTCAGGATGCAAAAGTAAAGACAAGCATCTGAAAACTAAATATTTATATTATTATACTGCAAGTATGTAACTACTCAACCTCTTCTTTGAAGTTGATGCCGTGGTGGTGTAATTCGGTTAACACGGGTCTGTAAACCGAGGGCATATTAGGGATGTTAACGCCGGCTGGCGCGGATACTTTTTTGTTGAGTAATAGCTTTGCTAACACAGCCATAGGAAGGCCAACAGTTTTAGCCATTGCAGAATAATCGCTGTTTTCGCCTTTTAATACCATAGAGCTAATGAGCTTTATCTTTCTTTCCTTATGAATATATTCTACTTCATGCTGCATAACTACCATGTCTTTTTCAGCAGGTTGCATTTTCCATTTATCCGAAAGCAAATCAAGTAAAAGGTCGGCAGAATTGATATTGCCTTTCTTTAATGGTGTTTCATCAAAGAGGCCCAGCCATTCCAACATAGAGATGACTTTGCTGTCCGCAGGAAGTTCCAGCTTTCTTGAGATATGCTCCTGCAGTGAAACAGTGTTATGGTATTCAGACTTGTTCTTTAACCACGATGAATATGTCTGCCCGCCAGAATCAAAAGTATCCTGATTACTGGTGAGACCTAAGGCAACAATAGCCTCCCAACCTTTACAAAAACCTGGGTGCCTTAACGTGGCGCGCATAAAAGTCTTGACCTCAGGAATATCATATAATTCCAGGTAGCGCATGGAGTCGCGATTAGGGTAATAGGCTAAAGAACCTAAGTCATCTACCTTGATTTTTTTATTGTTTTTGAAGATCTCATTGTAGGGTACACTTACTTCTTTACCATGGGATAAATACCTGGCGCCATCAGCACCGGCAGTGATGACATTTTTAGGATTCCAGGTAAACTTATAGTGCCAGGGATTATTATCGCACTCAGGAGCAATAAGGCCACCGCAATAAGATTTGAAGGAAGTGATGACTGAAGCCACACGCTGAATACTGTGTATTATCTGGCTGGCAGTCATGTGGTCAATACCCGGGTCAAGGCCCATCTCGCACATAAATACAAGTCCAGCTTCTTTTACAGCTTTATCCATTTCCTTCATCTCAGGAGAGATGTAAGAAGAAGTAATAAGGTTCTTTTTATGTTTTAAGCAATCTTTGGCAAGCAATATATGTAAATGAGCGGGCATAAGAGATATTACCATATCTGCACGTTTTACAAGTGCCTCGCGTTCAGTGTTATTAGTGATGTCAATTACAGCAGCTTCAGCAAAAGGGTTACCGTTTATTTTGCTTTCAATATTTTCTTTACTTCCGTCGGCCACTATTACCTTCCATTTATTGCGCGAAGCAATTGAGAGAAGATATTGAATTAAATAAATAGATGACTTACCGGCACCTGCGATCAAAATTGTACGCATAATTCTATTAAAAAGTTATCAAAGCAAAACACCAAAATAAACAATATTATTGCACTTTATACATTTACCACCATACCCAGGTACCTTCTTTTCGCAAATGTAATAAAAGTATAACCACATGGCTCAAATTTGGAGACATAATGATTTAAGTCTGAACACAATAAACGCCCTTAATCACAATACAATGGGGGAGGTATTGAACATACAATTCACCCACATTGAAGAAAATTTACTACAGGCAACCATGCCTGTAAATAATGCAACACATCAACCCTATGGATTGTTGCATGGGGGTGCTTCTGCTGCACTGGCAGAAACAATAGGCAGCGTAGCATCCTGGCTATGCATAGATACGGAAAAACAGATATGTGTAGGTATAGAGCTAAACTGCAATCATATAAGAGGCAAGAAAGACGGAATAGTAACCGGCTCTGCCACACCCTTGCATATAGGCAAAACCACCCATGTATGGGACATAAAAATAAGGGATGAAAGAGATAAACTGATATGCGTGAGCAGGCTTACGGTAGCAGTGCTGAAAAAGCCCTAGAAAGTGGCTTGAAATAAAGTTATCAGATATTTATCAACACCTGTTAATAAGCCTGTATTAAGGCCAAAAATGCCGTCATTTTTCCTTATATTTGCGTATCTTTTTTTAATCCCCAAATATGGATCAAAACAACCAGGATTTAACGCCTCAGGATTCGCCTGAGCAAACAAATAAGATTTTACAAATTAACATAGAAGAGCAGATGAAAACGGCCTATATCGACTACTCAATGTCGGTAATAGTGGGCCGTGCTTTGCCTGATGTTCGTGATGGATTGAAACCGGTACACCGCCGTGTACTTTTTGCAATGCATGAACTGGGTAATACTTTCAATAAACCGCATAAGAAATGTGCCCGTATAGTAGGGGAAGTGCTGGGTAAATATCACCCGCATGGTGATACATCGGTATATGATGCAATGGTGCGTATGGCGCAGCCCTGGAGCATGCGCTATATGATGATAGACGGGCAAGGTAACTTTGGCTCGCAAGATGGTGACGGGCCGGCAGCAATGCGTTATACCGAGTCTCGCCTGCAGCGCATAGCAGAAAGCGTACTGGAAGACCTGGATAAAGAAACCGTAGATTTCTCGCTCAACTTCGATGACTCCCTGCAGGAGCCAACTGTATTGCCAAGCCGTGTGCCTCAATTGCTAATAAACGGCTCATCGGGCATAGCTGTGGGTATGGCAACTAATATGATGCCGCACAACCTGACTGAGGTAATAAATGGCTGTATCGCTTATATAGACAATAAAGAAATAACCATAGACGAACTGATGAAGTTTGTAAAAGCCCCTGACTTTCCGACAGGTGGTATCATTTATGGTGTTGAAGGTATAAAGCAAGGTATGCATACGGGCCGCGGCAGGGTAGTGATACGCGGTAAAGTGAACGTAGAAACTACCAAGAGCGGTAAAGAACAGATAGTAATAACAGAAGTGCCCTACCAAGTGAGCCGCGATGCACTAGCAGAAAAGATAGGCTATCTGGTAAATAATAAGATTATAGAAGGGATTACGCATATAGCCAACGAGTCGAACAAAGAGGGTACACGCATAGTAGTAGAGATACGCCGTGACGCTGTAGCACAGGTGATAATAAATCAACTGTATAAGTACAGTGAGCTGCAAACATCTTACGGTATCAATAACGTGGCACTGGTAGGTGGCAGACCTCGCACGCTGAATCTGAAAGACCTGATATCAGAGTTTATCATTTTCCGTCATGAAGTGGTGGTACGCCGTACACAATACGAACTGCGTGAAGCTGAAAAACGTGCACATATACTGGAAGGCTACCTGATAGCACTGGATCACCTGGATGAAGTGATATCGCTGATAAGAAACTCTGCTAACCCTGATATTGCCAAGAATGGCCTGATCACGCAATTTGAAATGAGTGAAATACAGGCTAAAGCAGTGCTGGAACTACGCCTGCAACGCCTGACAGGCATGGAACGCGATAAAATACGCGAAGAACATGCTGAACTGATGAAGCTGATAAGCCACCTGCAGGAAATACTGGGCAATGAGGAACTGCGCTACCAAATAATAAAAGACGAGTTGCTGGAAGTGCAAAAAAAATATGGTGATGAACGCAAGAGCGAGATACACTATATGGCCAATGAAATGCGCATAGAGGACCTGATAGAAGAAGAAGATGTGGTAATAACAATATCTCACTTAGGTTATATCAAGCGTACTTCCCAGGCTGAATACCGGGCACAGCGTCGTGGTGGCCGTGGTGCAATGGCTGGACGTACACGTGATGCAGACTTCTTAGAGCACTTATTTGTAGCATCAACGCATCATACATTGCTGTTCTTTACAGAACGGGGACGCTGCTACTGGCTGAAAGTGTATGAGATACCTGAAGCAGATAAAAATGCAAAGGGCAGAGCTATACAAAACCTGATACAGCTGCCACCTGATGATAAAATACGCACGATAATAGATATCCCGAACCTGGAAGACAAGGATTATATAGAGAACCACTGTATAGTGTTATGTACCAAACAGGGTGTGATAAAGAAAACATCGCTCGAA
>Ga0207695_10003388_pt1 | contig 22522 bp, 18 predicted proteins | sample KBSC54metaG_FD_184354 | JGI IMG/M metagenome (GOLD analysis project Ga0207695, IMG submission 184354) | Corn rhizosphere microbial communities from Kellogg Biological Station, Michigan, USA - KBS C5-4 metaG (SPAdes) (version 2) | ecosystem: Host-associated > Plants > Roots > Rhizosphere > Soil...
GATGGGGCCGACCTGCACGCCCTGGGTCAGGCCGACGGTTTCGTTGAAGCGCTTTCCCACCTCGGTGTTCGGACGGGAATAGAAATTCACGCCGGCATAACGCGGCGCCAGCATTTCTTGCATGAAGAGGGCAACGCCGGGCGCAAGAGGGCCGGGCGCGAAAAGGCCCCAGATATAAATGCCGGCGGGACGCTCATGCGGCTTGGCCAACAGGCGAAGATCCGGGTCGGGACCGTTGAAGGTACCCAGCGCCAATTGCATCAGCCCGATCTCGTTCAGAAGAAGGATGAGAACAAATCCCTCCGCAACCGGTGCTTCGCCGGAATGCGGCTTGCGTGCGATGGCGTGAATCTCGCCCAGCTGCTGATGCAGGACATTCAGGATGGTCTCGGTCTTGCCGAAACCGGGAATGCTGAGCCGGGCCTTCGCCAGGAGGCGCTCGGTCACGGAATCGGTCGGCCGAAACAGGACCAGATGCTTGGCCACCCGGGTGGCATCCATCTCGTCCAGGTTGTGCTTGCCGTGCTTTACGCTCGATACGCCACCGTCGGGGCTTATCTCCCCTTGTGCATGTGACATTTCTAACCGCCGTCCGTCGTGATTGTTAATACCTCATAAACCATATGAGCTTCGGGAGCGGAGATAAATATCAATCTGCCCGGAAGTTCCTCGCGATTGCGAAGACAGTTAATTTCGCGATCGAGGCTGTCTGGCCGCTGATGGTGCGGCTTTTGCCGCCGGCATCGATCCATCACGCATGCGCGCGCCGAGGCCATCGCGCGGTCGTCAATCTCTCAGCAACGATTCTCTTTGCCGAATTTTTACTATGCATCGGATAGACAAAGGACAGTTGGTTTACCGGCAATTTAAGTTTCCGGTCAAAAATCGGAGCATGGACGTAATCGCGGCAGCCAGAGCTCTGAATCGGAAGGCAGTTCAAAAGAACTGGCATCACTTCTGCGACCCGACTTTGGCGTTCATCGATCCCGGTTACGAAAATCTTCTCGCGCTGTGGCGAAACAAGTCAGGAAGTCGAAAAATGCCGGCACGTTCCGATATCACCCCGAGGGATCTGAAGGACATTCTGCGGACCGTCCTTCTGTTCGAGAGAGTCTCGCAGAACCCCTCCCGCTATCGCTGGCGGCTGATCGGCACGGGCCTCACCAGCATATTGGGCGAGAATACCGGCAAGACGCTCGAGGAAAGCCTGCCGTCCGAACATATCGAGCGCTGGACGGAATGCGGCGACATGATCCTGGAAGGCGCCCAGCCCCTTCGTTTCCTGGGCCGCGTTCATATCGAAGGCCGCGAATATCTGGACGCCGAAAACCTTTTCGTGCCGCTGGCCAACGACAATGGCGAGCCGAGCTTTATATTGGGCCAATGCCGCTACACGCCGCGCCGGTCCGAAACCGAAGACATCTGGGAAAACCAGATGGCATCGCTTCCCGGCGGCCTGCTCTGACACTCACCGGGACGAACGGAATGTCCGCTCCCTCCTGATCCTTGCGCGATTGTATCTCACCGGCCGGCATCCGCCGCGCCCGCTATTTCTTTGCCCTTTGCCTCATGGCATAAAAGCCGGGCGGCACCCGCTGTCCGCACGGGGGGAATCCAATATGCGAGCCTGGCGATGAAGGATGCGGCGACGCCGGTTTCGCTGACGCCTTTCTATTATGGCTGGGTGATCCTGGCGGCGACAGCTGTGTCGGAAATGCTGGCCCAGGGCGCGACAAGCTACGCCGCGGGCCTGTTCGTGTTGCCGTTGCAGGCCGAATTTCATATATCCCGGGCGCTCGCCAATACGCCCGTCCTCATCATGTTTCTGGGGGCCGCGCTGGTTTCGCCTTTGGTGGGCAGGGCCCTGGACAAGTTTCCCATCCGTCTGGTTTTGCCGCTGGGGGCCATCCTGTTCGGCCTGGCCTTGACCGGGGTCGCGCTCAGCCAATCGCTGCTGGCGATGGCGGCCTTGCTTTTTCTGCCCACCGCCATCGGCTTCATGAGCATCGGTCCCTTGACCACGGCCGCCATGGCGTCGCGCTGGTTCAACCGGCGCCGGGGCCTGGCGCTGGGCCTGGCGGCGGTCGCGACCTCGGGCGGCGCCTTCACGGTCGTGCCGCTGCTCAGCCGCGCCATTCAGCAATATGGCTGGCGCCAGGCTTTGATCTACGAAGCGGCCCTCATCGCCCTTATCATCGTGGTGCTGGCTCTCTTGTTCCTGCGCGACAAGCCGTCCGACGTGGGACTGGACGCTCATCCCGAAAATCAGGACCGCGATGTCGCGCGGGTCGCCAGCGATGCGCCCCTTTCCAGGCTGCGCTGGCAGGAAATTCTTGGCAGCCGCGCTTTCTGGACTCCCAGTATCGTGCTGGCGATGGTGTCCGGCACCTCGCAGGCGCTGGTCATCACATTGGCGCCCTATGGCGTGAGCCTGGGCCTTGCACCGGCTTCTGCGGCGGGATTGATCTCGGCTTTCGGGGCGGCGGCGGCAATCACCAAGATTGCAGCCGGTGTGATGGCCGATCGCATCAATCAGAGATTTCTGCTGATTGCGGCCGCGGGTTTGATGACCTTGGCGTGGCTCACCCTCAGCCTGTTCACGGGACATGCGGCATTGTTTGCCAGCGCCTGCCTGGCGGGAGTCGGACTGGGATGCGCGCTACCAACCACCGCAGCGCTGATCGCGGGGCACTATGGCCCGGCGCGGTTCGGCGCCGTGATGGGCTGGACCTATAGCCTGCTGGGCGTGATCACGATCGCATCGAGCATTTCGATCGGGATCATGTTCGACCGGCTGGGCGGCTATCACACGGCGTTCCTGGTCTTCTCCACGCTGCTCGCCCTGGTGCTGGCGGCGACGCTTTTGTTTCCACCGGCGCGGAAGGCTGCGTGAGCGAACCGGGGCAGGGCGGTACGACGCGGCAGGAGATATTCCAGCAGCCGGAGCTTTGGCCCACGACCCTTGTGCGGGTCGATGAAGCGTCGATGCGGTTCAATCTGCGGGCGCGGCTGGCGGAAAAGCGGGTTCTGTTCACGGGCGCCGGCACCTCGGCCTATGCCGCCCGCGCCGTCGCGGCTGCGGGGGTGGATTGCCTGGCTGTTCCCACCACCGATCTGCTGATCGATACCGAGCGCTATCTGGCCGGCGTCGATGTCATGGTGTCGCTGGCCCGGTCCGGCGGAAGTCCCGAAAGTGCGGCAGTGGTGGAGCGGGTGCGGGCATTGCGCCCGGACATCTTCCAGCTGGCCATCACCTGCAATCCCAAGAGCGCGCTCGCCCGTTCGGTGCTGGACGGCATTCTGCTGCTGGATCCCAGGACCAACGACCGCAGCCTGGTAATGACCAGCTCCTTTTCGAACCTGGTGCTGGCGGGGCAGGCGCTTTTGCGGCGCCATGCCGTGGGCGAGGCGGTCCATATCTGCGCCCGGCACGGTCGCTCGGTGCTGCCGGCCATCGATGAGGCGTGCCGGTCCGTCGCCAAGGCGACCCGCGAGCGGATCGTCATGCTGTCTTCCTCGCCGCTGCAGGCCTGGGCGCAGGAGGCCGGATTGAAAGCGCTGGAAATGACGGCCGGCGCCTTCCCCGTCGTCACAGAGACATTCCTGGGGTTGCGACATGGTCCCATGTCCTTCGTGCGCGGCGACACGCTGGTGATCGCACTTCTTTCCAGCGATCCTCTGCGCCGCCTTTATGAGCAGGATCTTTTGCGCGAGCTCAAGGCCAAGCGGATCGGCTATCTGGTCGGCATCGCCGATGCGAGCAATTCCGGTGATCTATTCGACGCCGTCATTCCCTCCATGGCGCCGCGGCTGCCCGACGAGCTGCGCACGCCATTCGAAATCGTGGCGGCCCAGCTTTTCGGCTATCATCTGTCCCTCTTGAAAGGCACCGACCCGGACAATCCCAGTCCGGGCGGCGTGATCAACCGGGTGGTGCAGGGCGTGACGATCCATCCCATGCGGCCGGTCTGATGGGGGCCGAGGGCCAGCCGCGCCTGCGCCGCGCGCTGAGCCTTTGGAATCTCATTTTCATCGGCATGGTGATCATCCAGCCGACAGCGCCCATGGGCATTTACGGGGTGATCAGCAACACTGCCCATGGACATGTGGTCACCACCATCCTGATTGCCATGGTGGCTATGCTTTTCACCGCCATCAGTTACGGGCGAATGGCGCGGATCTATCCCAGCGCCGGGTCCGCCTACACCTATGTGGGACGCGAGATCCATCCCGCTCTGGGCTTTGTCACCGGCTGGGGCATGGTGATGGACTATCTGCTCAATCCCTTGATCTGCACCGCCTTCTCGGCCAAGGCGGCGATGAACATCGTGCCGGAGATCCCGTTCTATGCTTGGCTGGTGGTCTTTGCCGGCTTCTTCACCTGGGTCAATCTTCATGGCATCCGCACATCGGCGCGACTGAACGAAATCCTATGCGCCGCGATGGTGCTGGTGGTGCTGATCTTCTTTGCGGCGGTGATGAATGTCCTCTGGCGGATGGATCATGACGCGGCATTCTTTCTACATCCCTTTTACGAGGCGCAGACGTTCCGCGCCGACAGCATCTTCGCCGGCACGTCCGTCGCGGTCCTCACCTATATAGGGTTCGACGCCATATCGACCCTTTCCGAGGAGGCGGAGAATCCGCGCCGCAATCTTCTCCTGGCCACCGTGCTGGTCTGCTTGTTCGCGGGCTTGTTGTCCGGGCTGGAAGTCTATGCGGCGCAGCTGGTGTGGGGCTCAAAGCCCTTTCCGCCCGCCCAGGTGGAATCCGCCTTCGCGATGGTGTCGCGGCAGGCTGGCGGGGTCCTGCTCTTTCAGGTGATGAATTTCACGCTTTTGATCGCCAATATGGGCACGGCGATCGCCGCGCAGCTGGCCGCCGGACGGCTGCTGTATGGCATGGGCAAGGGCAACGCCTTGCCCAGATCTTTTTTCGCCGTGATCGAACCGCGTCATCGCGTGCCCCGCAATGGCATTATCCTGGTGGGCGCGCTGGCGCTGATCGGCGCGGCGGTTCTGGAATTTTTTTCCGGGGCCCTGGGCGGCAGCGCCTATGCGGTGGGCGCCCAGGCGCTCAATTTCGGTGCCTTCATCGCCTTCATGGGCGTCAACGCCGCCGCCTTCGTGCACTATTGGTGGCGCGGCGAAAGCCGGACCTGGAGTCATTTCCTGGTGCCGCTGCTGGGGCTCGTCATCTGCGGCTTTATCTGGATCCATTTAAGCCGCGCGGCGATGATCCTGGGCGCGGTCTGGATGACGGCTGGAATCCTTTATGGCGCTATCCGCACCCGGGGCTTCCGCGCCGATCTGGTCAATTTCGAACTGCCGCAGGATGAGATTTAATGCCACCTCCGGCCTTCGCATCGCAAGCGCTGCTACGGCCACTTCCCCCGCCAGCGCGCTAACGCGCACGCGGAGGAGGCGGACCTAACCTGTTATGATTTGCACGCTGCCGCATAAGGCCGGAGCGCATCGCGTATCCGGTCCAGGATCAAGGCCTTTGGCTCGCGGGCGAGCCGTCCCTCGCGGACCCGCCGGTATTGGGCCGGCAGATAGCGGCTCAGCAATACGTCCGGGGCGGGGAGGGCAGAGAGGTTGACAATCAGCCGCGCCATGGCGGCTTCGATCCGGGGATCGGGCCAGTAATATCGGATGCGGTCGCTGTAACTGTTGAAGAGCAATAGATTCTGCTCCGCCGGCGTTCCCGTATAATAGTCGCGCCAATATCGGGGGTCCTGGTGCATGACGGCACGGATCACATCCAGGAGCCCGGATTGCGCGTCGGGCGCGACGGTCCATTTTTCGATCTCGGCCAGGGCGCAGACCGCTTCACGCATGGCGAAGGTCACGCCGGGGCCGACTTTCAGGATGGCAAAACCATCACGGACCAGGGCGGCATAGGCCTCATCGCGCTGGAAATCGGTGGAATGGGCTTCGAAGATCAACCCCTCGGCGCTTTCTTCGCGCCAGCGAGCCAATTGTGACGCTTTGGCGGGCTGATAGTCGGCGACGGAGATATTGTCGAACTCCACCCCCGGCTGGACCACCAGGCCCACCACCCGCTCCCAGGCATCGCCAAGGCCCGCCGCGACGAAAGCTTCCTTGTGTGCCGCCAGGGTGCGGGCCGCCGCCTCGGGCGCGGTGACCGACAAACTGTGTCCCTGAGAGGCGCCGCCGGGCACCGGCACTTCCGTGCCGACGATATAAAAGGGAAGCAGGCCGTCCTGGCGGGATGCTTCCGCAACCTGGGCGAGCCGGGCTGCGCGGCCGGCGATAATGTCCTCGGACAGGATGTCCGGATCGCTCCCGCAGGGCATGCTGGTGTCCAGATGGATTTTGGCGAAACCCGCGCGCGCATATTGCGCGATCATCTCTTCGGCATGGCGCATCGCATCTTCGGCCGCGAGCGTGCGCCAGACATGCGGACCCAGATGATCGCCGCCCAGCATCAGCTTGTTGGGGGGAAGACCCGCCTCGGCCGCCAATTTTCGCACAAAATCGCGAAATCCGTCTGGCCGCATGCCGGTATAGCCGCCGTCCTGATTGACCTGGTTACAGGTGGCTTCGATCAGAAGCAGGCCGCCATCGGCCAAAGCCTGGTCCGCCGCCGCCCGGATCGCCCAGGGATGCGCCGAACAGACGGAAACGATGCCGCGCTGACCATGGGTCGACAGCAGGTCCGAAAATCCGTTACGCGCCGTCAAGCTCGCCCCAATCGTTCTTGTGGATGATTTCGAGCCGCACATTTGATGCTATCATTTCGGCTGGGGCCGGCAACAGGAATGAGCCGAATGGACGCTTCCTCGCCGCATTTCGATATTGCTGTCGCGGGCGAGATCAATCTCGATCTGGTGCTGGACGGCATTCCGTATCCAATGCCGCTGGAGCGGGAGCTTCTGGCATCATCGTTCCGGGTCACGCTGGGCAGTTCGGCGGCGATCCTGGCGCACAATCTTTCTGCCTTGGGAATGCGGGTCGGATTCTCGAGCCTGGCAGCCCGGGATGATTTCTCGAAACTGGCGCTCGGCTATCTGACGGATCGCAGGGTGGATATTTCCGGCGTCCAGTATAGCGAGGAGGGCAGATCCGGCGTCACGGTGCTGGTCAATCATGGCGGCGTGCGCCATATCCTCACTTATCCGGGCACGACATTCGACATGCGCGTGGCACATCTCGACCTCGACCATATCTGCAAGGCCCGGCATTTCCACCTTTCGTCCCTGTTCCTGCTAAGAGGGCTGCACAAGGATCTTCCGGATTTTTTCCGCAAGATCCGGCAGCATGGATTGACCATTTCGCTGGATACCAATGACGACCCCGACGATGTGTGGGGTGGCGTGCTGGGCGATCTGCTGCCGCTCATCGATGTGCTGTTGCCCAATGAGCGCGAATTGATGCGCATGACCGAAGCCTCAAGTGTTGACGAAGCACTCACCGCCATGGCCGGAAAAGTGCCGCTGACGGTGGTCAAGCGGGGCGCGCAGGGGGCCATTGTCCAGCAGGGCAAGGAGCGTCATGTCATTGCGCCGGTCTCGGTCACGCCTGTGGACCTGATCGGCGCCGGCGACAGCTTCAATGCGGGTTTTCTGGCTTGCTATGTGCGCGGCCTTCCCGCCGAGACCTGCGCCTCGGTGGGAAATGTCACCGGCGCGGTTTCCACCCTCAAGCCCGGCGGGATCGAAGCATTCCGCGACGACATTTTCTGGCGAAATGCCGTCAAGGGATTGGCGCCCGACCTTCCGCTGCTGGACCGGCTGCTTCAATAATCCCGGTCGCGCCAGCCTTTGCCGGCATGATCCTCGGCCGATTTCACTTGGAATTCGCAGATCGCCTGGCCCTGCATCCCCACCACCAGGGGGCAGGATTTTTCCAGATGACGGACATAGCGCAGCCATTCGGCGTCATCGGCGCCAAAGCGCCGGGGCCGGTCCAGCAGGCAACGCTCCAGGGCATGCGGTCCGGTGCCGAAAAGCCCGGCATAGACCGGCTCCAGGCAGGCGCGGGTTTCCATGTCGTCGGATCTGACGGTCCGGCCGTCGAACAGAATGGCGGCTGCGACCATGCAGACCCCAGCGGGCAAGGCATGCCGCCAAGCCGATCGCCGATTGCGCCCATCGGTGTAGCGAAGAGGCTCGCCTGCCATCTGCGTTCCCGTTTGCGGTAGCTTAGCGGATCGGGCTGTTTCGGAAATCCCTTCGGGTATGCAAAAGGCCCGGGTGGGTGCCCGGGCCTTTTGATGAGGGTCGAGCCTTGATGCCGATATCAGACGGCCAGCAGTGACACTTGCGCCGCCATTTCGCCTTTGGGGCCTTGGCCGATCCGCACCCGGACCCGCTGTCCTTCCCGCAATTCCCCGATTTCGCAGCGCCTCAGGGTTTCCATGTGCACGAACACATCGGGCGTGCCGGCGCCACGGGAAATGAAGCCATATCCCTTGGACCGGTTGAACCATTTGACCACCCCATCGAAAGCGGGCCCGCTGGGTTCGGCGACATAGCGGGGTGCCTGATCCTGAGTCGCAGGCATGGTGCGGGCGGTCGAATTATCGACCGAGATCAATTTGGTGGCCTGCCAGCCGCGCGTTCCCATGACGGTTTCGCAGACGACGGTCGCCCCTTCCTGGACGGTTCGAAAGCCGGATTGGCGCACACAGACCTGGTGCAGCAGGATATCGTCGGGCTTCTCGGACGAGGTGATGAAGCCGTACCCCTTGATGAAATCGAACCATTTTATCTGTCCGGCGACCCGGGCCGCATGGGTCTCCCCCGGACGGGGGAGTGGATTTTCTCTGATTACAGAATGTTGATGCACCATTTCCTGCCTTCCCGGTCCCCCGGGTCCGACCGGCCGTTTTTACGACTTACGACCATAAATCAGTAGGTTAGGCCCTATGGCGGGTCCTGTCTGTTCTCCGGATTGGAAAGGGGCGTTCCAAAAACGGAACGCGGCATCGGAGTTGTTCCAGTTATCTAAGGGGCTCCACCCAAGAACGGCAGCGAAAGGCGCGCATATGGAGAACGGCCCCCAACCGGAGCTGGCGGAAAAGCCGGCCCGCGACCGGCGGCTCAAGGGCACCCCGGCCAGTGCACCACTTCCCCCGGACGCCGCCATCGAAGCGCATGCCAGAACCCTATTGGGCTTGCGTGGTTTGGATGGGGCGCTATCCGCGCTGCCGCCCCGGGCCGAACAGCTTTGGCGCATGGATAGGTTCGCCGCCGACGTGCCCTTCACCAATGCGATGTTCATTCCCATGGGGCAGGTGGCCGATATCGGACTGCTTTACCAGGCCGTTGCCACAGTTGTAGGTCGTCACGAGGCTTTGCGCATCCGCCTGGCCGTGCGGCGGGGCCGGGTTATCCAGATCGCTGAAGACTGGAAGGTCAAGCAACTGGAAGTGACGGACGTTCTGCAAAGCGAGCTGGCGGATGTCCGGCCGGGGCAAAAATCCGCCGTCAGCGCTTTCACCCAGGCCAGCCTGGACCTTTATGCCCAGGACGGGTTTCGCTGCCAGGCATTTCGGGACGAACAAGGGGACGTGACCCTGGGCCTTCTTGCCCATGGCTTTTTCGCGGATTCCTGGTCGTCCCAGATTCTATTCCGGGAAATCCGCGCCGCTTATGAGGCCCAAAAGGCCGAAGCATCGGCAGCGCTGGGGCCTGTTTCGCAATATGGGCAGTATGCGCTGGCGCAGCGCCAGTCCCTGGATCGCAATCTCGCCTCTCATCTGGCCCACTGGAACGCACGGCTGAAAGATGTGCCCCCGTCCCGCCTGCCTTATGACCGGGACGCGGACCAGACACGCAGGGGACGGTCTTTTTTCTTCACCGGCCGGGAGGAAGTGGCGCGGCTTGCGGCTGTGGCGCAGGAAAGCAGGGTCTCCCTCACCATTCTTTTGCTGGCCGCCTATCAACTGGCGCTGGCGAGATGGAGCGGGCAACGGGAAATCCTATCCGCCGCCTATACGGCGGACAGGGTCAATCCGCGGTTCCAGAGCACGATCGGCTTTCTGGTCGTCAATATGCCGGTCCTGGCCCGGATCGGCGAGGGCGTGTCCTTCAAGTCTTTCCTTCTGGATTTTGCCAAAGACTATTACGGCAGTTATGCGCATCGTGAATTGTCGTGCGAGCTTTATGAGGCGATTTTCGCGCCGGCCCAGCCCTTCTGCTCCACGGTGTTCAATTTCATTCCGCTGCAGAAGAATTTTTCGGCCGGCGAACTTCACGCGATCCCCTCCTTCGAGGGCATCCTCACCGCGCCGGATGCGCCAAGGCCGTCGATCTATCGCGATGTCTATCTGGGCCTGTCGCAGCATTCGAACGGCATGCTGGGCAAGGTCTTCTACAATGCCGGTCGCTTTACGCCCGAGGCGATGGAGAATTTCATCCGGCATTTCGGTGCGGTGATTGGCGGCATCGCCACCGGCCCGGATGCGACGCTCGAAAACCTGACGGGCAGGGTGCGGTAGCGAGGGTTATCGTCCCAGATATCCGGCGAAGAGATTAGCCAGAGGCTCTCCCTTGTAGATCTCGGAGAGCTTGTCCGGATGAATGAATTCATCGCGGAACCAGGGGAAGCGCTGGGGATCGAAGGACTGGATGATCCATTCGATGGTGCGCTTGACGCGGGGGATGCGCTTGGCGTCGGGATGATAGGTCATCCAGATATCGATGGGATGCACCACGCCCATATCCAGGGGAACCAGCTGCGCGCCGATCGCCTGGGCATAGGTGGGAAGCATGCCAACCCCGGCACCCTTGGCGATGGACCAGTAATGGGCGCTTGCGAAATTGGTCCGCATGGACACGAACCCGATCGGCGAGACGCCGGGGAAGAGCTTGTCGTACAGCTCCTGCGAACGCTTATGGTCGTCGGACTGGATCACCAGCCTGTGGTTCTGCAGGTTGGCGACCGATTTGGGATCGCCATAAGTGTCCACATAGGATTTGGAGCCGAAAAACATCAGGTGCAGCCGGCCCAGCTTGGCCATCCTGAGATCCGGCGTCACTGGCCGCTCCAGCTGGATGGAAACATCGGCTTCCAGCCTGAGAACATCCGCCGACTTCATCGCGCAATTCAGATTGATCATCAGCCTGGGATTGGCGCGCTGAAATTCCACCAGGCGAGGCGCCAGCCAGAAAGTGCCAAGTCCTTCAGTCACCGCCAGGCGAACCTCGCCTTCCACGTCCTTCTTGGCGGAATTGCGCGCTTGCAGAAGATCGAATGACGCCGCTTCCATCCGAAGCGCGGCGCTATGGATTTTGTCGCCTTCTGCGGTGGCCCGCACGCCATCGACATGACGCGTAAGAAGGATCACGCCCAGCGTGTGCTCAAGCTCATCGACTTTGCGCCTAAGCGCATTGATGGATTGACCCAACCTATCGGATGCGGCGCGGAAACTTCCGCTGCGCAAAACTTCCAGAAAAATGCGGACCGTTTCCCAGTCGGGGACCCGCCGGGGTTTTACATGCGTGGCATGTTCACCTTGTGGAACACCCTGTTCCTCCAATGGCTGCATACGCGTGTCGCCGTTCAAGAAACAATCTCTCCCGTTACCCCGAAAACCACTTTTATCACGGCGCTGAGCCCGAGGCAGACATGACAGAACACCCGCTGCGATTGGTTCGCGAAAATGACCAGACAGTCAAGCCGGAAAAGGCCAGGCACGACCTGGGAGGACTGGATTCCGCCAAATTTGCCAAGCGGTTGGTACTATTTCGGGCGGATCCTTCAATGCTGGATCATCTGCTCGATCTGGCGCGGCCGCATATTCCGGGCATGGCGGGCGGCGATGTGGTCCGCAAGGTCCTGATGCACAACCCCGACTGCGTCTGGGTTGTATCGCGCCGTCACGAATTCAATCCATCGGCCCCGGTGGGCGAAGGGTTCATCGCCATGCTGCCATTGACCTCCAAGGGCCTGCACCGGCTGGCCATCAAATCCTTCAATGGCGCGGATCCTGATCTCACATTGATCGCCCGTCCCGGCGAACGGCCGGCCGGGCTCTATATGTGGGCGACCTATGCGCCGGGAATTCTGGCGGGCGGCATCAGCCTGTTCATGGATGAAGTCGCCTCGGCGCCCTATGACGGTGTCAACCTTTATTCCCGCCCCAATACGCCGGAAGGTGTTCGCTATAACGAGGCATTGGGCCTGCGCAAGGGTCCCATCATCGGGGGGATCGTCGCGCCGCATCTCTATGAATTTGTCCGGGCGCCGAAACGGCCCCCGCTTTACGACAGCTACCGCGGCGACGCCAATCCGGGCCTGACTGTGTCGGTGGCACGCTCTTTCGACGACCTGATGAAGATCGTCAGCATTCGAAGCGCCGTCTATATCGGGGAGCAGGAATGTCCCTATGACGAGGAATTCGACGGCAACGACGCCTCGTCCACCCATCTGATCGGCTATGCCGGGCGCGAACCGGCAGGCTGTATCCGCGTCCGCTATTTCGCCGATTTCGCGAAGATAGAAAGGCTGGCCGTGCGCAAGGAATTCCGCACCACGCGGCTGTCCTTCCAGCTGGTCCGGGCCGCCATCGAGCTTTGCCAGATGAAGGGCTATCGCCGGCTATACGGGCACGCGCAAAGGCGCTTGGTGAATTTCTGGAGCCGTTTCGGCTTTCATGAATTCGAAGGCGGGCGTGACCTGGTCTTTTCCGATTTCGATTATGTCGAGATGGTCGCGGACATCCAGCCGCATCCCGATGCCGTGCGCATCGGCGGGGATCCATACCGGGTGATCAGGCCCGAAGGGCGGTGGCACCGACCCGGGATCCTTGAAAAGTCCGCGGCTCGGGATGTCACCCGACCGTCCCTTGAAAGGTAACGCCCTCGTGTCCGTCATCCAATTCCGCAGTCACAGGCGGCAGGGCGAACAACCGGTTCTGGTTCTGGCCGGCCTTCATCAATCGGTTCAGCCGGACCCGCCTTCGCTGGAAGCGGTACTGGAAAACTGCGAAATCCTGCTGGCATCCGCGCGGGCGACACATCTGCCGGTCGCGTTTGTCCGGCGCGTGGCGCCGGCCCGCTCTTTGTCGGAGCCGCAGGCCTATCCCGCATGGCTGAAGGGATTTGAGCCCCAGCGCAATGACATGGTTTTCGATGTGAGCAAGGCATCCTGCTATTCGAACATCGAATTCGCGCAGGCGATGGAATATTCCGACGGGCATTTCGCGATTGCGGGCCTGCTGGGAGAGACGACGTGCCTGGCCACCGGCATCGATGCCCATCACCGGCATCATCGATTCACCTATCTCTCCGACGCCTCCGCCTGCCGGAATAACGGGGCGGTTCCGGCTCCCATCTTCCATGAAGCCGTGTCGCAGGTGATGGCGAGCTATGGAGCTGTGATGGAGAGCGCGCAATGGCGCCGGTCCTTCATGTTGAGCAGAGGGGCCCGGCAATAGCGGGAGACACGCATATGAAAATTCCGTCTGTGGAGAATTACGTCGTCAATCTCTTGGCTGCCAGTTTTCCGGAACGGCCTGTGGCGATCACGCGGGACACGGATCTGGTGACGGATCTCGATGCCGATTCCATGACGATGGTCTCGCTGATCTTTTCGATCAGCGAGAAATTCGGCATCAGCATGGATCACCTGGGCGATATCCTGCTGAATTGCCGCACGGTGGGCGACCTGATTTCGGCCACCGAGCGGCTTCAGCAGGAATGTGTCTGATCTCGGCGGCAGAGAGCAAGCGATCATGGAAATCGATCAACTGGTGCCCGGACTTTCGACCCGGAAGGGCGCGATCATCACGCTTTTTCAAGGCAAGCCGATCCGGCATCCTTATGCGGCGCTGGCCGATGACGTCGCCCGCGCCCGCGCGCTTCTGGTCCGCTGGAATGTGAAGGCGGGGATGCGGGTGGGCATCTTCGCCCCCAATTCCTATGCCTATATCGTGTACGACCTGGCGCTGGTCGACCTGAAGGCGATATCGGTGCCGTTCACCGATGACTTTGCAGGGATGCTGAACCGCGAGCTGGTCGACAGATACGGCATTTCGCTGCTGCTGCTGGGCAAGGGCGTGCGGCACGGCTTCGGCGATGGCGACAGCTTTGTGGCGCTGATCGATGCGGAGAATGAAAACGTCTCGGCATTGCTGCGCACGCCCTATGCCGAAGGCGATGATCCGGATGATCTTTGCCTGGCCTTCTCATCGGGCTCGTCCGGCGGTCTCAAAGGCCTGGTGATCAGCCGCAAGGGCGCCGAGCTGACCTTGCCGCCGGTGGCCGAAAGCATAAACCTCAGCCATCAGGACCGGCTTTTGTTGTTCCTGCCGATGTCGAACTTCCAGCAGCGCAACATGTACTACGCCGCGATCTGGTATGATTTCGACATCATCGTGACGGAATACACCCAGCTTTATCCCGCCATGAAGCTGCTGCAGCCGACAGTCTTGATCGCGCCCCCGATCCTCTACCAGCTTCTCCATACCCGCTTCTCGGCACCGGAATCGGAGAGTTGGCGCAAAAGGCTGATCGGCGGACTGGCGTCGTTGCCGCTGGGCAGGACGCTTCGGCGGAAGCTCGCGCAATTTGCCTTCCCGGACGTTCACGCGATCTTTGGCGGAAAGATGCGGCTCCTGATCTCGGGCATGGCGCCCCTCAGCCGAGGCACGATCCAATTCTTCGAACGGGCGCAATTGCCGTTATGCGAATCCTATGGCCTGGCGGAAGCTGGATCGCTCACCTACCGCCCGCCCTTTTCGAAGAAATATGGTTCGGTGGGAAAGCCGCTGGCCGGTGTGCGGATCTCCTTCGAGGCGGATGGAGAAATCATCGTTCATCGCCAAAGCTTTCTCACCCGCAAATATTTCCAATGCGCGCCGGGCGAGAACGAGAACACCTTCCTTGCCGCCGGACGGGTGGCGACCGGTGACATCGGGCGATTTGATTCCGATGGCTATCTCTATCTGCTGGGACGCAAGAAGGAACTGATCGTCACCCCGGGCGGATACAAGGTCCATCCGGAAATGGTGGAAGGCGAGTTGAACGCCTGCGAAGATATCGTGCAGTCGGTCGTGTTCCAGAAGCCGGGCCTCGCCCATCTCACTTGCGTGGTGGTGCCAGGCCAGGACCGGTCCGAAGAGGCGGTGCGGCGCATCCGTCGCCATGTCGAAGTCGCCATGGTGGGCAAGAAGATCCGGATCGGCGAAGTGAAGCTGGCGGAGGAGCCCTTTTCCAAGGAAAATGGCATGCTGCGGCCCAATCTGAAATTGAACCGCAAGAATATCGCGGCGAAATACGCAGCCTGACGCAACCCATCCGGAGGATGCTCCAGATGGTGGGTCTGTCGTCAGGTCAGGGGCAGGGTCGCGTGGCTTTTTCGCCCAATCTGGTGCGAACCGCTTTGGCGGCCGCCACCATGGCCATCAGCGCCGGTTTCACTTCCGCCCAGCCGCGGGTCTTGAGCCCGCAATCCGGATTGACCCAGAGCTGTCCGGGCGTCAGCACCTGCAATGCCTTTTCCAGCAGCTCTTCCATTTCCTGCTGGCTCGGCACCCGCGGAGAATGGATATCGTAGATCCCCGGCCCGATATCGTTGGGATAGGAAAATTCCGCAAAGGCATCCAGCAGTTTCATCCGCGAACGCGACGTTTCGATGGAAATGACGTCGGCGTCCATGGCCGCCACGGCGGCGATGATGTCGTTGAAGTCCGAATAGCACATATGGGTGTGGATCTGGGTCTGAGGCTTCACCCCACCCGCGGTGAGCTGGAAGGCTTCCACCGCCCAGTCGAGATAGGCTCGCCATTCCGATTTGCGGATGGGAAGGCCTTCGCGCAACGCCGCTTCGTCGATCTGGATCATCTTCACGCCGGCGCGTTCCAGGTCCATCACTTCATCCCGGATGGCCAGCGCGATCTGGCGGCACGTATCGCGCCGGGGTTGATCGTCGCGAACAAAACTCCATTGCAATATCGTGACCGGTCCGGTCAGCATGCCTTTCAGGGGCTTTTGCGTATGGCGTTGGGCTTGCAGGGTCCATCTGAGGGTCATCGGAGCGGGCCGGTTGACATCGCCGAAAATGATGGGCGGCTTGACGCAGCGCGAGCCATAGCTCTGAACCCAGGCGCGCTCGGTGAAGGCAAAGCCCTGCAGCTGCTCGCCGAAATATTCCACCATATCGTTGCGTTCGAACTCGCCATGGACCGGAACATCGATGCCGATTTCGTCCTGCCAGCGCATGGCGTCCGCCATCCATTCTTCCAGCATCCGTTCATAGGCGTCCTGGTCGATCTCGCCTTTGCGCAGGCGCGCCCGCGCATCGCGCAATGCCTTGGTCTGGGGCAGAGAGCCGATGCTTGTGGTGGGGAGCGGCGGCAACTGGAGCAGCGATTGCTGCAGCTCGATGCGCTGGCGGAAGCCGGGGCTGCGTTGGGCCATTTGCGGGGTTACCGACGCTATGCGCTGTTGCACGGCTGGATCGTGGATGCGCTCGGACGTCACCCGGCTGCCCACCGCGCGGGCATTTTCCAGGAAAAAATCGCTGTCGCGCCGTCCGTTGGCGGCGCTCGCCAGGGCCGAGACTTCATCGAGCTTCTGGGTGGCGAAGGCCAGCCAGCTCTTCAATTCGATATCGAGCCGGGTCTCGGACGCCAGATCCACCGGGACGTGCAGAAGAGAGCAGCTGGGCGCGATCATCAGCCTGTCGCCATGCAGCGATCTCGCCTGTTCGATCAGGCGTTCGGCATCGGTCAGAGCCGTCCTCCAGATATTGCGGCCGTCCACCAATCCCAGAGAAAGAATGCGATCATTGGGAAAGGTGCGGCAGATCTCGCCCAGCTGCCCTGGCGCCCGCACCAGATCGACATGCACGCCGGAAACCGGCAAGGCGGCGAGGCATTCCAGATTGTCGCCCACCGCGCCGAAATAGGTGGCAAGCATCAGCTTGACCGGCAGCTTGCCCAGCACAGCATAGGCATCCGCGAATGCCATGCGCGCAGCATCGTCCAGATCGGCCACCAGGATCGGCTCATCGATCTGGATCCACGTCGCACCCGCCTCGGCCAGAGCGGTGATGACCGCAGCGTAAAGGGGCAGGATCCTGGGCAAGAGGGCCCAACGGTCGGAACCGTCGCATATTCTCGCCAATTTGAGGAATGTCACCGGCCCGATCAGCACGGGGCGCGTGGCAATGTCCAAGAATTTCGCCTCGTTATATTCCTCCAGCGCCTTGGAGCTGCCGGGCATGAATTGCGTTCCTGCGTCCAGCTCCGGCACGATGTAGTGATAATTGGTGTCGAACCATTTGGTCATTTCCATTGCCGCCGCATCCTGGCGGCCGCGCGCCATCGCGAAGTAGGTCTCCGGCGTAACCGGCCCGCCCGGATGACCAAATCGTGCCGGCACGGCACCCAGCATGGCGATGGTGTCCAGCATCTGGTCGTAGAAGGAAAAATCATTGGAGGGGATATGGTCGATACCGGCGCGGGCCTGTGCGAACCAGTGGCGTGCGCGCAAGGCGGCGCCGATTCTGTTCAGCTCCTGTGCGCCGATGGCGCCGGACCAGAAATGTTCGAGCGCGTGTTTCAGCTCGCGATGGCGGCCGATGCGGGGAAAACCGAGATTTGCCGAAAGAATAGGGGCAGGCATGTGGATACACTCCGTTGGAGACAGGGGTTGGCAAGGCGCACGTCATCCCTGTCGCAAGGATGCGCGTGCGCGTGTCACCGCATGAACGAAGTGATCGTCGCCGTGAGGAACCCGCCGTTCCCTGGGCCTTAAGCGTGACACCCGATAGCAGGTCTCCTGGCTCGCGGGTTGTCGCTTCGGGCTGTCTTCCCGGACGCGAAATGCGTCCAGTGACGGTGTATCGGCCCTTGGCTCGCCGCTGACAGTTGCGGGGGCAGCTCCGGCTTCACACCGGATTCCCTATTAATCCCTTTCGGGAACTATCGCGGTGAAACTAGGACGCGAGGCGGTGGCAGGTCAATCGCGGGTCAGCTTCCCAGAGCCTTGACCAGGCCCACGATATGCCGCCGCAGGAGCGGATCGTCGATCGCCATGAAGCCGTGAATCAGGCTTCGCCCTTCGGACGATTTGGCGAAGCGCGCAAGGTCCTTGCTGCTCCCGGCCGCCGGGGCCTGCTGACTTTCCAGCACCATCAATTCTCCCACGGGCACGTTCAAAGCCCGGGAGATCTTGATCAGAGTGGCGGCGGAAACGCGGTTGGTCCCGTTCTCGTATTTCTGGACTTGTTGGAATGAAACGCCAAGATGTTTGCCAAGCGCTGTCTGCGAGATGTTTGCGCGTTGACGGTACATTTTAAGGCGTCCACCGATAGCTTTATCAATGGAATGGGTGTTGGCCTTCGGCACGATACGCCCTCATAATAAAAGCGCCCAATACACGGCGCCGCGGCCACGATATGGCTTGTCACATATCCTTGTCCATACGGACCACCGATTCTCGGGAATTGGTATAGCGGCCTTCAGCCGAACAGCTTGGTGATGGTGCTGGCCAGATCGGCCTCGCTGAACGGCTTGGCCAGCTTCGGCATCCCCTGGGCGGCGCCTGCGGGAAGTTCGGCATAGCCGGTGGCCAGAATCACCGGCAGATGGGGCCAACGCGCCTTGATCGCCGCGATCAATTGCATGCCGGACATTTGCGGCATCGCCTGATCTGTGATCACGAGATCCACGGGGTTTTTCTCCAAAATATCAAGGGCCTCGGGTCCCGAACGCGCCTCCAGCGCGACATGTCCCAGATCCTCCAGCATGGCGAGCGTGTTGAAGAGGACCAGCCCATCATCGTCGACGGCGAGAATTTTCAGCGAGGGTGAGGGCCTGCTGTCGGCTTGCCCGTCTGGTTCGTCCTGCGCGGCCGCATTGTCGGCCGCGGCTGGAATCCAGATCTCGGCCGTGGTGCCCCGGCCCGGACTGCTTTTGAGGACGAACCGCCCGCCGATCTGTTCGGCCATGCCATGCACCATGGAAAGGCCCAGCCCGGTGCCCTTGCCGACCCCCTTGGTGGTGAAAAAAGGCTCGGTGGCGCGCGCCAAGGTCTCCGCGCCCATGCCTTCGCCGTGGTCAGTCACGCTGATGCAGACATAGCGTCCGGGGGGTAGCCCGATGGGATTGCCGGTCTTCAGGCTTTGACCCCGGGCTTGAATCCGAATGACCGCGCCCTCGCTTGAAGCGTCGCGCGCATTCACCGTCAGATTCATCAGTGCCAGCTCCAGCTGATTTTCATCGGCCAGAATCGGTGGCAGAGACCGGGGCACGTCCGTTTCGATCCGCACGCCGGAGCCGATCGCTCTTTGCAGCAGTTCGATCAGGTTGTTCATCAGCGCCGCCAGATCGATCGATTTGGTCTCGAGCGATTGGCGCCGCGCGAAAGAGAGCATGCGCTGGGTAAGGATCGAGCCCCGCTGCGCGCCCTGTATGGCGTTGTCGAGCAGCCGCGCGACCTGCGGATCGTCCAGCCGCTTCTTTGCCAGCTCAAGGCTGCTCAGGATCGCCATCAAGAGATTGTTGAAGTCATGAGCCACGCCGCCAGTCAGCTGGCCGATCGCGTCCATCTTTTGAGACTGGAACAAGGCCTCGCGCGCCTGTTCCAGGTCATGCTGGGCCTTTATGCGTTCGGTGATGTCGCGCGTCACCTTGGCAAAGCCGACCACTTCGCCTTTCGCATCGCGGATCGGATCGACGACCACATGCGCGGTGAAAACGCTTCCATCCTTGCGGACCCTGAGTCCTTCTCTTTCGAAGCGGCCTTCCCGGATCGCGGCCTTGAGCGCGCGCTCCGGTTCGCCTTGTTCGCGATCCTGGGCAGTATAGAAGCGGGAAAAATGCTGCCCGATGATCTCGTCGGGCAAGTACCCTTTGATGCGCTGGGCTCCAAGATTCCAGCTTGTGACGTTTCCGTTCACATCCAACATGTAGATGGCATAATCGGTGACGCTCTGGACCAGGAGCCGGAATTGCTCCTCGCTCCGCCTCAGTGCTTCCTGGGCCTTCCGCTCATCAGTGAGATCGCGCGCGATTTCGGCAAAGCCCAGAAACGCGCCGCCGGGTTCGCGGATCGGCTCGATCACCCTATGCGCCCAGAAACGCGTACCGTCCTTTCGGACGCACCATCCTTCGCCTTCGAATTTTCCTTCGCGCATCGCAATATCCAGCGCGATCTGTGGCAATCCATTGCGGCGATCCTCGGCCGTATAGAAATGGGAAAAATGCGTGCCGATGATTTCGGACGGCTCATAACCATGGGCGCGTTGTGCGCCGGAGTTCCAACTCGTCACCACACCGGCCGGATCCAGCATGATGATGGAATAGTCAGTGACCGCTTCGACCAGCAGGCGGTAACGGTTCTCGCCGGTCGGTGACGCCATAATGCGCTCTGACAGCAAAATGTTTCCCCGCGTTGACCGTAATGAACGGCTGGCAAAAGGAAAGGTTCCGTCAGCTGTCGATACCGTCCTGTACGGTGGACCGCGCGGCGGATGGCGGCAGGGTGAGCCGGGCCAGTGTTCCGCTGCCTGTCTCTATCGATAAGGTGCCGCCGGCCTGGCGGGCGAATTCTTCCAGAAGGCTGGTGCCGAGCCCCGGCTTTGATTGAGGCTGGGAGAAGCCGATGCCATCATCACTGACGCTGAGCGACCATCCGGCATCGCTTTTCTGAAACCGCACATCGATATTGCCCGCGCGGTCATCGGGAAAGGCATGCTTGACGGCATTCGTCACCAGTTCGTTGGTCACCAGTCCGATCGCCACCGCACGGTTGCGCGGCATATAGGCCTGATCGCAATGGCAACGCAGATAAAGGCCGGTGGGCGGGAAAGCGGCCTTGGCAAGGGCGGCGCAAAGGTCCGCCAGATATTGGCGAAAGTCGATCGCGCCGATATCGGCAAGCGTGTAGAGGTGGTGATGCACCCGCGCGACGGAGCGGATGCGGCCCATCGCCTGTTCAAGCGCCTGGCGCGTGCCCGGATCGGTGCTGCGCCGGCGCTGCAAATCGAGCAAGCTGTTGACGATGGTGAAATCGTTGCTGACGCGATGCTGCAATTCGCGGAACAGCAATTCCCGTTCGGCGAGCTTGGCGTTGCGCTCCGCGACGATTTTTTGCGCGGCAACCCGAAAGGCCTCGCCGACGGCAATGACGGCGGCCGCGGTGAGCGCCACCAGAATGGCCGCGGCCACCTGCTGTTCGCTATGGCCGCCTCCGGGCTCCTTGGGCACCACGAATACCCAGGCGAGCAACTCGGTCCCCGCCAGGGTGCCGATGCCGGCCTGCCATCCCCCCAGCAGCGTCGCCGTCAAAGCGGCGGGGTAGACGAAGGCGAACGGCGCCGCGCCGGGCGCGATCTGTTCGACGATGAAACGCAGCAGGACCGCCAGCCCGATCCCTAAGATCGCGCAGGCAATCTTGCTGACCCAGCGCGGCGCTATGCCCGACAGCAGGCGCGGAATATCGAGATCGACCATCCGGTGCCCTGCTCAGGAACGGGTTTCGTTGCCGGAAAATTTAAGTCCAAGCGTGACGGCGGGCAACTGGGCCGAGCGTACCGAATCAAGTGACGGTGCGAATGGCCTTGGAGAGTTTGGCGGCGATGGTTTCGATATGCTCGCGCTCCAGGATCAGCGGCGGAGACAGCGCGATGATGTCGCCGGTGACACGCACCAAAAGACCGTCGGCAAAACACTTCACAAAGACTTCATAGCCCCGCATGCCGGGCGCGCCCGGGCGCGAGGCAAGTTCGATGCCCGCCACCAGGCCGATGGTGCGGATGTCGGCAACATGCGGCAGATCCTTCATGCCGTGCATCGCAGACCGCCAGTCGGATGCCAGGCCGGCACCGCGCGTGAGCAGGCCTTCCTTTTCATAGATCTCCAGTGTCGCCAGGCCCGCGGCGCAGGCGGAGGGATGGCCGGAATAAGTGTAGCCGTGGAAGAGTTCGATCGTCTCCACAGGTCCCTGCATCAAGGCATCGTGAACGGCCCGGCTGGCGAACACTGCGCCCATCGGGATCGCGCCATTGGTGAGGCCCTTGGCGGTGGTGACCAGATCCGGGATGACACCGAAATAATCGACCGCGAACGGCGTGCCCAGGCGGCCAAAGCCGGTGATGACTTCGTCGAAGATCAGAAGGATGCCGTATTTCTTGGTGATGGCCCGAAGCCGCTCCAGATAGCCTTTGGGCGGAAGCAGCACGCCGGTCGAACCCGCCACCGGCTCCACGATCACCGCGGCGATGGTCTCGGCGCCGTGCAGCGCCACCATCTTTTCCAGGTCGTCCGCCAGTTCGGCGCCATGCTCCGGCAGGTCAGGGGAGAAGGCATTGCGCGCCAGATCATGGGTGTGGCTGAGGTGATCGGCGCCCGGCAAAAGCGGAAAGACGCGCCGGTTGTTGACCAGCCCGCCTACCGAAATGCCGCCAAAGCCCACGCCGTGATAACCGCGCTCGCGCCCGATCAGGCGGGTGCGGGTGCCCTGACCGATGGCGCGCTGATAGGCGAGGGCGATCTTGAGCGCGGTGTCCACCGCTTCGGAGCCCGAGCCAGCGAAGAAGACGCG
>Ga0207695_10003390_pt1 | contig 22512 bp, 14 predicted proteins | sample KBSC54metaG_FD_184354 | JGI IMG/M metagenome (GOLD analysis project Ga0207695, IMG submission 184354) | Corn rhizosphere microbial communities from Kellogg Biological Station, Michigan, USA - KBS C5-4 metaG (SPAdes) (version 2) | ecosystem: Host-associated > Plants > Roots > Rhizosphere > Soil...
CGAGTTCGCCAGAGCATCCCGTTCACCACGCCGTTCGCGGTTGGCGTGAAGAGCACGCCGACAGTACAGCTCGTACCGGCCGCCAGGCTCGTGCCACAGGTGCTTCCGGATATACCGAATGGCGCGGATACAGCAATTGCGAACTGTAGTGCCGCGACATCGCCGGTGTTTGTGATGGTCGCAATTTGGGTCGACGTCCCTTGTCCAAGTTTCGGTTGCTGAAAGCTCATCTGAGAGGGGCTGATTACGATTTTGGTGTTCCCCTGCCCGACTCCGGCCAGGATCACCTGCATCGGCGAAACGCCCTGCATAGACGAACTAACGACGAGCGTGGAGGAGAGTTGACCTACCTGTGCCGGTGAAAATGTAAGCTGAACCGTGCAGTTGCTGCCGTTCGCGAGAACAACCCCACATGTGCTTCCGTTCCACGAAAAGCTCCCTGCTTCAGTCCCGCTGATTTGGAAGCCTACGTTGGCCATCGGCGTCCCGCCCACATTGGTTATGGTCAGGGCTACGGGAGCACTCGTCTGCCCAACAGCAATTGTGCCGAACGTGATTTGAGTGGAGCTCACTTTGAATGCGGGAGCAGGAACCGCCACCCCCGACAGCGCCACAGTCTGCGATCGAATCGCTTCCGTGATAGTCAGCGTGCCCCCAACAGTACCGGGAGTATTCGGCGCAAACAGGACGCTGATGCTGCAGCTTGCGTGACCGCTTAGAGAACCTGAACAGGTGTCCGTACTGTGAAAGCCCGCACTCGTGCCGGTGCTGATGCTGTTCAACGGCAGATCGCCCGTGTTAGTCAGCGTAACGATCTGTGGCGTCGATTCCTGTCCAGCGGCGGTGCTCGGGAAGCTGAGGGATGTTGGCGAGAGTGTGTCTGTGGCGTCGGCTGCTCCCGTGCCTCTCAGGTACACGGTTTGCGTGCCGGCGCCGTCGACGACATTGAGCGTCCCGCTAGACACACCCGACTGTGTTGGAACAAAGGACACTGATACGGCGCAGGCGCTGTTCGCCGCAAGTGTGGACCCGCACGGATTCGCCACAACACGAAAAGGCGCGGAAGCTGCGACGCTGGTTAAAGCAATGGGACTGCTGGTTGCGTTCTGCACTGTCACCGTGGATAAGGCAGAGGCTTTGCCGATCGTCACCTGGCCGAAATCGAGCGTCGCCGGCGAGAGTGTCACGGGAGCAGCCGCCGTGCCTGTCCCGGTCAACGCAACGATAATTTCTCCTCCCGCGACATTCGCGCTAATTCCCACAATTCCATTTGCCACCCCAAGCTGAACTGGAGCGAACCGTACCTGAATAGTGCAGTTCTGGTTCTCGTTCAGTGGAGCGATCGTGCAGCTGTCGCTCTCAATGAATGGAGCGTCTGCGGTAATCGAGGAGATCTCAAGAGCAATCGCTCCGCGGTTGGTCAACGTGATTGTCTGTTCAGAACTGGCGGTTCCGATGCTCTGAGGTGCGAAGGTGAGCGAAATGGGATCGACGGATGTGCTGGTCAGCTCCGTGCCTGCTGTCCACAAAGGAATCTGCCAGATTCCCCGCCCATAGGTTCCCGCAACCAACACCTGCGGAGAGACACCCTCGCCGGCCGCGCTCAACTGAGTCACCGGCGCATACGGAAGCCCTGCTCCAAAGACGGACCAGCAACTGCTCGACATATCTGAGCAGGCGCTTACCTGCCGGGTCGAAAACACACCTGCATCGGTCGCCACGTAGACGGTGTTCGCGTCCTGTGGATCGACCACGACGCTGTTTGCTGGAGAGGTGCGGATATTCGAATGAATGTCATACCAGTGCGACCCTCCATCGGTCGTTCGGTAAACCGTGGAGGTCACTCGCAAGGCATCAGAAATGCCGGCCACTGTCACGTATACGGTATTCCCTGAGGGATCGTGCGGATCGACGTAGATGCTCGATACGTCGTACGCATATGGATTGAAAGAGAGATGGCTGTTCACAACAGGATTCAAGGTCAGGTCGCTCCACACGGGCTGCGAAGCGCTGCCGGACAATGTGGCCTTTTGTATGTGGCCGCCGACAATTGCGCCGCCTGTGAGAGAGCCGAACATCCCTGCGTAGATGACCTCTCCTCCGCCTGCGATCGGGAGCGCCGCGATTGAGCGGATAAGCCCATCGCCGCTACAGTAGCTGTGACCCGATATTCCATCAAGAAACGGGCTGATCGCGTTCGCGGCAGTCCAGCCGCTCTCATCCACAGGTCCTCGCCACATGCGGCATGTGCCGAGCAGAATCTGCGAGGAGTCGAGCGGATCAACGATGAACGGCGCAGGTGAGGTCATTGTGTAACCATCCCCTGCAACATCCGAGTTGCCGATGAGCGGCTGTGTACCGAAATCATCCGAGGTACAATCCGCGGCCTGTGAGCAGCGATGAATCGAAACACCCGCGCTATCGTTCACATACCACTTGGCTGAGTTGCTTGAGTCGATGGCAACTGGGCCGCCCTCGCCGCCGAGTATCTGCGGCCAGATGCCGGTGGGACTCGTAGAGCTCTTCACCCCCGCGGTGCCGTTTACGCCGAGTCCCGCCATCATTGTGTATGGCGAATCGACAATCTGCGACAGGCTGTCGACTTCCGCCAGCGAGCCGAGCCCTCCGTTGAGGTTTTGGAAATGACTCTGGTCGTCAGGTGAACAGACCGAACCTGTCTCTGCGATTGCATCGAGAGATCTCCAGAGACCGCTATCGTTCCCAATCAAAATCTCCTGAGTGTTCGACGCGTTCCATGCAAGTGCATGCTGATAAGGCGCGACATGCGCGCTCATGCAGGTGTAGGCATTCGTTGTGTTCCGCCACGAGCAACCCATTGCCAGACTGCATCTCCACAGGTCGTTCGCCCCAGCCATCAGAATCGTGTCCTGCCCGGAGGGCACCGCCGCGAGCGTCAGGTTGTAGTCGCCATTTGCGATCGTGGCAAGTCCCATCCCAGTACTGGTCTCAAGAGGGCCCATGCTCCATCTCTGCCCGAAAGTCAAATTCTGATTGCCGCATGCTCCGCCGGAGATCGCACATGCATCCTGCCATAGCCCCTGGTCCTGGTTGTAGAGATCAACCGTCCAGGCGAATGTATCGCCCGAGACCTGATTGACAGCCAGTGCTCCGCGGAAGATCGGGCACGCAATAGATCCAACTGTGCCGATATTGTTGGGACACATCTGGGTAGTCAGAGCGGTACCCGGCTGAGTGGTCATTCGCGTCCACGTGACGCCGTCTCTCGATTGGTAGTACCCGTGGAACCGGACCGCGGCGATGAACAGCTGCCGAATGGGATTCCAGATGACCGCGGTCGCAGAGTTCCCGTTCGGATTGTCGAATACCGTCAAGGGTCCCTGAACGTCCTTACCGGCTCCATCCGTTATCCGCGATAGCGACCACGACGCGCCGTCATCCGTGGAGTAGTACAGTCCCGCATAGCTGGCGCCCTGAAACGGAGCGCTGACCAGCGTACCTTCATAAGATTGAGAAACAGCAGCGACGACGAGTCGGGGATTTACCGTACTCCAGGCGAAGCCGGCAAATCCCTCGCCCATGAACGAATAGTTGTTGTCAGCGGTGGATGTGATTGCACTCCAGGTGGAACCGCCGTCCGTGGAGCGGAGAATGCCGCCACCGTAGTAGGAGTCGAGTGCGTCGTTGGGGTCGCCGGTTCCGGCAAGAATCACTCCCGAAGCTCCGGGCTGAACCGTAAGGGCGCCGATGCTGATCGAGCCGTACCGCAGACTCTCAAGTGATGATGGTGAGTCAGTTATGGGTGAAAAGCTGACGTTCCCTGAAGATGCTGCGTTTTGGGATACCCAGATCCCGCCGCCCGTCGTACCGATGAAGACGTGATTGCCAGTAGGATCGGCAGGATCGATGGCGATGGAAGACACGCGCCCGGATACGAGACCGTAGCTCTGCGTTGACACTGCAACGGGGCCAAGCGGCTGCCAGGCAGCCGTCGACGCCAATATTGTCTGAGTCTTGAGATTGGTAGCCGTCAGAGACAGCGGTGCTCGTTGAGCCCTCCGACTTGGCCATCCACGATCCTGCAGGAAACGGCGTGCCTTTGTAACGCGCGGCGGAGTTGCGGGGATTTTCGGAGAATCTGTCGATTGAGCGCCGACGATCGTCGGTGCAATCGTCGCGATTGCGGCCATGGCACAAAGGCAGAGCCGTGCGCAGATAGGTCTCAACTCTGCCCCGATGCGTAGCCCAACTGCCGAGATCATCACGCGCGTACCGGCTCCCACACTGATCGTCCGGGGGAACCTGGGCCGATCGATTGATCAGCCAGCGCGGATAGGCAGCTATCAGGGATTGATTTACGGTGCCATTCTAGGCTGCTGTGTGGACTGCAAGGATGTGATGACGGCTACATAGCATCAGAAAACACAGAGGCACTTCAAAAGAGTGCAGCATTGCTCGCTCCGTATTGCGCGATGTAAGCCTTTGCGTCGAACTTTTTCGCCGTCGAAGCGCCGGACATTGGTCGAACGAGGCCGAAGATGGGCCGGTTAAACCATGGGCGATCGTGTTTGCCGACGATCGCCCACGCGATGCCCTGATAGCCGTTGGGATCGCGGCCATCCAGTTCGTAGCGATCGTTCATTGTCACCGCCCACTCGTATGCTCGCGCCGGGTCGGGAGCCCACTGGAGGATCATCTTGGCCCAGTACATGCGCAGATAGTTATGCATCCAGCCGTGATTCACCATCTGCCTCTGCGCGGCGTTCCAGAGATCATCGTGGGTCTCGGCACGCTCCAATTGCTCGAAGGTGTAGCGGTGCGAACGAGAATCGCCCGAATGCTCCACGAGGGTTTGACGCGCCCACGGCTCGGCACACTCCCAGTTGTCGTAGTTCGGGTTGTACTTGACGAAGAGGACGGAGAGTTCACGCCAGGCGATGACCTGGTCGAGAAAGCGGTCGCACGCTGGGCGCGACGCTCTACCTTGTGCGCAGGCTTGTTCAACGGCAAGAGCGATGGTGAGCGGGCCGATGTTGCCGAAATGGAGATAGGGCGACAAGCGGCTGGTTCCGTTGATCTCAGGATGGTTCCGTTTCTCGTCATAATCCTTGAGCCCATGGCCGACGAAATCGCGAAGGTGCTTCAGCGCCGCGTGAGTTCCTCCGGTGAAGCTGTCCACCGGGCCGATGCTGCGATCCAGGGTTTTGAAGCCGGCCGTGATGTCGCGATCGAGAGATTCGGCTGCGAGCAACTTCGGCTTGCGCCAGGGGTGATGGGGCTTAGTTTTTTTAAGTGGAACAAGGAACTTGGGAAGCGCTTCCTTCAGGTGCGGACGCATGTGCTGCAGGAAAAACCAATCACGACCAAAAACCGCTGACGGAACGACGACATCGGCGTCCACGGTCCAGTAGGGCAGCTTCAGCTTTCGGGCAAGAATCTGTCGCCAGCGTTCCGGTTCGCGGCAGGGATTCTCGTCTCCGATGAGGATCGCCGCCTGGACCTCTTCAAGGAACTTCTCGAGCAAATTGTCTGGGTGGCGGCGGAGGACGAATCCTACCCCCCTCTCAGCGGCATCAGATTCCACGTCACGCAATCCCTGCTGCATGAAGTGATAGTGGCGCAAGTTTGCATTGGGGTAGTTGGGGATCACCGAGAAGAAGACCACCACCGGGAGCCCTAGGAGGTTGCCGGCCTCGATGGCGACGTCAACGGCAGGATTCTCGTGGATGCGCATGGCGCGCTGCATCCAGTAGAGGACACACTTGCCGTCCGCGCGCGGAGGAGCGTCACGGCGGACGAGAATGCGCGGATCGTCCGAGAGCTTAGCAAGAAATTGCGGGATCATGGAACTGGACATGCCATCTTCTATTGTCTATGCGCCATCGACTGGCTCTGAGCAGGAAAACTCCTTCATGCGATGTCCTCAACAAACTGAAGATCAGCTTTCAATCGTTCCGTATCCACAACTCATTGACCCTTCCCCTTCGCGTCTGCGACCTGCCCGGTCCCACCCGGTACCCAAGCTCCTGATAGTGCCTCAGGCCTCTCGTTGTCTCGAACTGCGAAACGAACTGGAACTCTGAATCTGCGTATGTGACCGACATCACTTATAACCCCGCTTTGCTCGTGGAATCATGTCTTTGAATGGGATTACCAGTGATTGCCATGGCCACAAGTACGATTTGGAGTGCTTCAGTGAATTTCGATTCATCCTCGTTCATCGCCGAGAAGGAGCTTGTGGAGGCTTTGGAGAAGCGCTCTTCAACGCTTATTTGCGAAGAGGAACGCAAGCTCTTCACCCAGGGTGGTAAACCGTCTGGCCTCTACATCTTGCGGAAGGGGACTGCAACCCTTTCGATGGAGTCGCCTACTGGCGGGGTCCTGATGTCCATTACCCTCTTCCCGGGATCCCTGCTCGGTTTGCCGGCACTGATCGGCAATGAGCCCTACACTTTGACAGGAACTGCCCAGAAAGGCGCAGAGTTCGGCTTTGTGACGCGTGAAGATTTCAACAGCCTGATGCTGACTGACCCGACCCTGGCCGTCCGGGTGCTTCGCGTTCTAGCCGCCGAGGTGCGCACTGCGCGCCACGCAATCTCCGAGTTCTGACCTTCCCGGGCCCGTCCACCTTCTATCAAAGCGAGTGAAACGCCACTCGCGTCAGTGCGTTAGCATCCGAAGTGTGCTCCGGCTCGATAGCGATGTAAAGTTTGTGCGCGGCGTGGGCCCGCAAGTCTCGGAGATGCTCAAAGCGAAGAGCATCGAGACAGCGGAGGATCTGCTCTACCACCTGCCGTTCCGCTACGAGGATCGGCAGAACCCGCGCAGCATGGATGAGTTGAAGCCCGGCGAGACCGCAAGCGTCATTGCCGAAGTGCGCGGCGCAATGCTCATGCGCACCCGCAAGATGCCCCTCTATGAATTGACGGTGGGCCAAGGGCGATATGCGCTGAAATGTCTGTGGTTCAACGCGCGATACCTGGACGGCAAATTTCACGCGGGGCAGACCATTGCCCTCTACGGGAAACTCGAGCCTTCCAGATCGTCAAGCAATCTCAAGATGATTCAGCCGCAGTTCGAGATCTTGCCCGATGCGAGCGATGACGCCGAAACGCGCCTTCTCGAAGTCGGCCGTATCACGCCGGTGTACGAGTCGCTTGGAGGCTCCCGCCTGGCCTCCCGCTGGCAACGCAAGGTGATATTCAACCTGATTGAGGCAGTGCGCGGAAATGTGCCGGAGAGCCTCCCATCGCCGATCTTGTCAAAGCTCGACCTGCCCGATCGCGAGATCGCTCTCCGTGAGGTCCACTTTCCGCCCGAAGGCACTTCCCTCACCCAATTGCAATCGTGGGCCACGCCCGCACATCGCCGACTGATCTTTGAGGAGCTGTTCTATCTCGAACTGGGTTTGGAACTAAAACGTCGCCGCATGCGCGAGCGCCAGGGAATCGCGTTTGCCGCTGACGAAAAAGTGCGCGGAGCCATTCGTGAGGTACTGCCTTTCCACCCTACGGCCGCACAGAAGCGCACCCTGGGCGAAATCGTCGGAGACATGCGCATGCCGAATCCGATGCGGCGTCTGCTCCAAGGCGATGTTGGATCCGGTAAAACAATCGTCGCGCTGCAGGCCATGCTGGTGGCAATAGAGAACGGATACCAAGCTGCGCTGATGGCCCCAACAGAGATTCTTGCGACGCAGCACTACCTCGCAGCGCGCAAGCTGCTGGAGCGCTCATCCCGCAAATACAAGATCGTGCTGCTCACGGGCTCTTTCGACGAGGACCGCAAGCGGACCAATCGCGGCATGATCAATCGTGGCGAGGCGCAATTGGTCATCGGAACACATGCGCTCATCGAAGAGAAGGTTGAATTCGACAATCTCGGCCTTGTAGTCGTCGACGAACAGCATCGGTTCGGCGTCCTGCAGCGCTTCAAGCTGATGAAAAAGCCAAACCAGCCCGAGCCGGATGTGCTGGTAATGACCGCAACTCCGATTCCGCGAACGCTTGCACTTTCACTCTATGGCGATCTCGACGTCAGCATTCTCGACGAACTTCCGCCCGGCAGAACTCCGATTGCCACGCGGCGCGTGCCCGACGAAAGATCTGCCGAGGTGTGGGAATTCGTGCGCAAGCAGGTTAAGCTGGGCCGCCAGGCCTACGTTGTATATCCGGTGATTGAGGGTAACAGCGACGATCAACCAGAGCTGGATTTCTCGCACGATGAGGAGAAGGCTTCCGTGCAGGCGCCGGTTGCGCAAGCGAAGAAGAAGACGCGCAAAGGGAAGACTCCTGATCTCTTCTCCGGCGCAGTAAAAGAAGCGAATCCAGCCGCGAAATCCGGCTTGAAATCCGCCGTAGCCATGCACGAAAAACTCCGCACCGGACCGCTGGCGGGCTTGAAGGTAGGTCTGCTGCATGGGCGGCTAAACGCCGACGACAAAGAGGTCATCATGCGCAGATTTCAGCGCGGCGAGATCAACGTGCTCGTGGCGACGACTGTGATCGAAGTAGGCGTAGACGTTCCCAATGCATCGGTGATGGTGGTGGAGCATGCCGAGCGCTTCGGCCTCGCCCAGCTGCACCAGTTACGTGGCCGAGTCGGTCGCGGAGCCGCCAAAAGCTACTGCGTTCTGATCACCGGCGAGCGCGTATCCGAAGAAGCCGAAGAGCGGCTCAACGCAATGGTCCGCACGCAGGACGGATTCGAGTTGGCGGAGTTGGACCTTTCCATGCGAGGTCCGGGAGAAATCTTTGGAACACGGCAGGCCGGCTTGCCCGAATTTCGCGTGGCGAATCTAGTCCGTGACAAAGCCCTGCTTGAGCTGGCGAAGCGAGAAGCCGAATACTTTTTGAACCATCCGGAGGCTTTCTCCGAAGGGGAGCGTGCGCGCGTTCGTACACGACTGAAAGAAGCGTGGCAGCGCCGCTATGGGCTCGTCGAAGCCGGTTGATATAGGCACATGCCGGGGCCTTCAGCTCATTGCGTCACGGGTTGACTGCCGTGTTGCTCGGAGATCGGCGATGTCTGAATCTCGAGATCGACGCTGACGATCTCGTGCGGAGAACCCTCCCGGCGAAGTATCGTGCACTGACACAGTTCTGTGAACTGCAGGTGTGCGGTCCGGCTGAGTTCCACACCAGAAGCAATGAGGATGCTGTAGATCTCCAAGCATGACCGCCTCTCGAACTCGAACAGCAGGTCAATCAGTCCCGTATCCGTTGCGCTGCGACTCAGCATCCACCCGCCGCACCCGAGGATGGCGCCGGTGACGGTCTTGACGAGGCGGCTCGGTTCCTCGCTGGAAATCGCTCGAAACTGCATTGCCCAGGGAATCGCACTTGCTTGCACTTCATCGCGAGGAGTCGATTGTGCTCTCACACTCTCCTTTATCGGCGATGCCGATCCGGAGATGCATGCTGTTCGAAAGCGGGACTGTCTCCGAGCCATCGGCGGCCCGAGGTAGCGGGGCCGGTGTTAGTTTTGTACTCAGCATGATCGTTGGAAGCGGCATCGACCTGGTTGAGATCTCGCGGATTCAGCAATCGGTTCAACGGTTTGGCCAGCGATTTCTCAATCGGGTGTATACGCCGGCCGAGCAGGCATATTGCCTGCGCAAGCGGAATTCTGCCGAGAGCCTGGCTGCCCGGTTCGCCGCAAAGGAAGCCGGCGCAAAAGCTCTGGGTACAGGAATTAGCCACGGAGTGAGCTGGCTCGAGATCGAGGTCGTCCGGGAGCCCAGCGGGCGCCCATCCATCCGGTTCCATGGTCGCGCTGCGGAAATCGCCCGGATGCTGGGGGTAGGAAACGTGGCGCTTTCCATCACTCACACCGCGACCCTCTCCATGGCCAGTGTCGTTGTCGAAAGGCTTCCGTAAATTAGCCGATGTAAGTTGCTGCGCCAGAGCATGTTGACTGGTTCTAACTCCGGGTCTCACCATCTGCATCCAAACCTTCCGTTGCGGCGATCCAGAGACCGGTAACCCCTGCCGTATCTGCTATTCTCAAGGCGACGAGGGCCGATCGCGCTTGTTCCTCCTTCGTCAAAGGAAGCCCCTTGCCGAGCCGCAAAGAGATTCAGTGGTCCCAGCTGAAAGTTGGTGCATTGGTCGTGGCGGCCATGGCCGTTCTGATCTTCGTCATATTGCTGATGAACTCCGCCGCGGGCGGCGTCTTCTCTAACAAGCTGACCCTTCGCACCTACTTCGACAATGCAGGCGGCCTGAAAAACGGCGCTCCAGTGACCCTCGAAGGCGTAACGATCGGCAACATCATTCGCATCCGCGTTGTGCCCGAACGGGCTCCCAAACCGGTCGAGGTCACCCTTAGGGTCGGCGGAAACTTCGCGCGCTTTCTGCATACCGACTCAAAGACCACCATCGCCCAGGCAGGCGTGCTCGGCGACAGTTACGTCGACATCTCCTCAGTGCAGGCCCGCGGGCCCGAAGTCGCCAACGGTGCGGAACTCCCATCGACCGAAGCTCCAAGCCTGCAGGGCGTGATCACCGCCAGCCAGACCTCGATAGAAGAGATCACGAAGTTGATGCGTAATTCGAATCGACTCGTCGACTCCCTGAACTCCACCAAGGGCACGCTCGGCGGCATCATCAACGACCCGAAGTTCTATGCCAAGCTCAACCGCATCGCCGACAACCTCGACAGGCTCACGGCGGCGGTGAGCAACGGACAGGGCACCCTGGGCAAGCTGGTCAGCGACGACAAGCTTTATACCCACGCCGACACCATGATCGGCCACTTCGACCAGATCGCCGAGGGCATCCAGAACGGTCAGGGCACCGCCGGCAAGCTCGTCAAAGACGACAAGCTCTACAACAACCTAAATGAGTCCGTCGCCAACCTCAATGAGGTGCTCAAAGGCGTGAATGACGGAAAGGGCGCGATCGGCAAACTCGCCAAAGATCCCGAGTTCGCGCGCAAGCTAGATGACACTCTGAGCCGTCTCGACGGCCTCCTGACCAACATTGATGAGGGCAAAGGCACGGTGGGCCAGCTCATGCAGAACCGCTCGCTCTACGACCACGCCGACGCCACAATGAGTGAAACCCAGCAACTGGTCAAGAGCATCCGCGAAAATCCGAAGAAGTACCTGGTCATTAGGCTCAAGCTGTTCTAGCCCGCCTCGACCACTCGATCTGTCTCTCGCTGGCGCTCCGCTCTCACCGTTCGTCCCATCTCTGGAACTTTCCTCAACCCTGATACGTTCCCGTATCATCAGAGGTCAACATGTCCAGAATGTCTTCCCTTCCCGCAGTGATCGTGTGCGCCGGATGCATTTCATCGGGAGCTTTGCTGCTTGTCCATCAAAGCCGCCCTGTACAGGCCGCCAGCCCCGACACGCCGTCGTACACCGCAGAGGGCGATATGCAGCCTCCTGCGAACTACCGCGAGTGGATCTACCTGAGCACCGGCATCGACATGAGCTACTCGCCCGCTGCAACGCAGCCGGATCGCTCCACCTTCGATAACGTTTTTGTTACTCCCGCTGCCTACCGCAGCTTTCTCGCGACCGGAACCTGGCCTGACAAAACGGTCATGGTCCTCGAAGTTCGCGGAGCGAAGAAGAAGGGATCGATCAACCAGCGCGGTCAGTTCCAGGACACAGCCGTTATGGGCCTCGAAGTTCACGTCAAGGACGAGAAGCACTTCCCTGGGCAGTGGGCCTTCTTCGAGTTCGATTCCATGCAGAAGAATGGAACGCACATTCCGGAAAAAGCGCCCTGCTACACCTGTCACCAGGCGCACGGCGCCGTCGACACCACGTTCGTGCAGTTCTACCCTACGCTGCTGCCGCTGGCGAAGCAGAAAAACACGCTGAGTTCGAGCTATCTGAAAGATGAAGAGGCAGCTTCGTCGAAGTAATTCCTGAGTTCGACCTGCGGCTCCCTATTCGACCAGTCCGCCGCGAAAGATCTTCCAGAACTGAATGAAGCACTTCATCCGCACGATCTGGAAGTAATCGTGCGCGATCAGGTAGAAAATCGTCGCCCCCGCCCACACGACGTGAAGCGCGTTGCCTCCAAGCTCATCGCTGAACGGCAACGGCGCAGCCGAAAGCACCATGGCGACAACAATCAGGGCCAGGTTCACGATGCCCATCACCATCCCGATCTCAAATAGCTCGGAGGTAAATGGCCGCTCAAGCCTGAATGCGAGCCGCAGTGCCGACGGCGCGGAACACTCTTCCAGCAGCATCAGAACCGGGGCAACCGAGACGATCCATCCCAGCAGTGCCCATAGGGTAAAAAAGCCAAGAGAGAGAAAGATCAGCCAGATGGCGAAGCCGATCAGGTCCGGCTCATTCGCTCCCCTCAAGTGCGTTGCTGCGACCCAGCCAATCGACCGGAACCAGCCTACGCAGATGCCGCCGAACACGATCAACCATGCCGTTTGCAGCATGACCATCGCTGCGGGCCTGAAACGAATTCCAGGTTCGGCCACCTTCAGCGCAACATTTCGGCCAAATGCGGAGATCAAAACCCAGGCGATGGCCGCAACGGGCGCGAGGGTACGCAGTTCGTGCGCGATCAGCGGCTGGTACTGCCACCAGGCGCGGCTAAGTTGCCCCACCGCTGCCCATGGATTCTGCGAATTGAGATTTGTGAGACCCGCTTCTTCCGGTGTCAGCACTGTCAGCACATACTGCAATCGCATCCAGCACACCAGCAGAAACGGAATACCAAAGAGCCAACGCCACCCCACTTCCAGCGCGACCACCGCTGGATGCCGAAGCATCCAGCCCATCTGGCTTACGAGCGTTTGCGTGCCGCGAACTTGCTCGGCTCGACTTCCGCTTGAGATCACTTCACCACCAATCTTCTATTTCACAACCAGGTTGACCGCACGTCCGGGCACCACGATGACCTTCACCACAGTCTTTCCGGCGATACGAGCCTTCACCTTTTCGTCCGCCATAGCCGCAGCTTCGATGGTTTTCGCATCAGAGCCGGCAGGCACACGAATCAGATTCACCAGCTTGCCATTTATCTGCACAGGGAGCTCGATCTCATCTTCCTTTGCCAGGGCTGGGTCGCTCTTCGGCCATGGTTGGCGTAGTACAGAGCCCTCCTCGCCCAGAACTTCCCACAATTCCGCGGCGATAAACGGTGCGAAGGGCGCCATTAGAAGCACAACTGTCTTCAACAGCTCGTACATCACCGGCGCAGCAACCTCGCTGGCTGCAAGCTGAGCATCGGCCCCCTGAATTTCGTTCACCAACTCCATGATCGCGGCAACGCAAGTATTGAAGTGCCACCGGCCTTCAAAGTCCTGTGTGATCTTCGCGGTGGTCTGATGCAGCTTGCGCAACAGCTTCAGCGCAACTCCATGCGGGTTCTCAACCTTAGTCTGTGTGCTCGCCCGTGCTGCCGGCGCGTACCGCGTCACGATCCGGAATACACGCCCCAGGAACCTGCTCACCCCCGCGACGCCGTCTTCCTGCCAATCGAGATCGCGATCGGGAGGAGCTGCAAACAGCGAATACATACGCGCCGCGTCCGCACCGAAGCGCGTCACCATCTCGTCGGGTGAAACCACGTTGCCGCGGTTCTTCGACATCTTGCTGCCGTCTTTGAGCACCATGCCCTGCGTAAAGAGACGCTGGACGGGTTCATCGTTGGTGATGAGGCCGAGGTCGCGCATCATCTTGCTCCAGAAGCGCGAGTAGATGAGGTGCAGAATGGCGTGCTCCACTCCGCCGATGTATTGATCGATTGGAAACCAGTACTGCACAGTCTTCGAATCGAACGGCGCCGCGTCATTCTTCGCGTCTGTGTAGCGGTAGAAATACCAGCTCGAATCCACGAACGTATCCATCGTGTCGGTCTCACGCTTCGCCGGACCTTTGCACTTGGGACAGGTGACGTTCACGAAGTCCGATACCTTCGCCAGCGGAGAGCCGCCCTGTTGCGTGATCTCGATGTTCTCCGGCAGCAGAACCGGCAGCTGATCGTCCGGAACTGGCACGATCCCGTCCTTTTCGCAATGAATGATCGGGATCGGCGTGCCCCAGTATCGCTGCCGGCTCACCCCCCAGTCTTTCAGGCGAAACGTGACGGTCGCTTCACCAAAGCTCTTTGCCTTCGCAATCTCCTGCAGCTTCTTCTGCGCCTCATGGCAAGTGAGTCCGTTGAACTCGCCTGAATTTACGAGCACGCCCTCTTCTGAGACAAACGGCAACTCAGGTTCTTCAGTCGCAGGATCGGCCGCCCCGATGACACGCCGAACCGGAATGGCGTACTTCTTCGCAAACTCGAAATCCCGCTCGTCGTGGCCGGGAACGCTCATGATGGCGCCCGTGCCGTAGTCGATGAGCACGTAGTTCGCCACCCAGATCGGCACCAGCTCGCCGCTGTAAGGATTGATAGCGAACTTGCCAGTCGGGATCCCGTGCTTCTCGATCGCCCCAATGTCTCCGGTTTCACGCGCCTTCTTTTGCTCGTCCAGCAGCTTCGCCACCTGCTCGCGCAGTCCGGCATCATCAGCGGACATCGCAACGACGAGCGGATGCTCCGGCGCAAGCTGCACGCTTGTGGCACCAAAGATCGTGTCTACGCGCGTCGTGAAAACACGGATCTTCTCTGGTCTATTTTCGACAGCGAACTCAACCTCTGTCCCTTCGCTGCGGCCGATCCAGTTGCGCTGCATCGTGCGCACCTTCTCCGGCCAGCCTTCGAGCTTGTTCAAATCATCGAGTAGTTCCTGCGCGTACGCAGTGATGCGAAGGAACCACTGCACCAGATCCCGCTGCTCCACGATGGTGTCCTCGTGCCGCCAGCAGCGACCGTCGATCACCTGCTCGTTCGCCAGAACGGTGGCGCACTCAGGACACCAGTTCACCTTGCTCTTCTTGCGATACGCTAGGCCCTTCTCACACATGCGCAGGAAGAACCACTGGTTCCAGCGGTAGTAGTCCGGGAAGCACGTCGTGACCTCCGTAGCCCAGTCGAATCCCATGCCCAGCCGTTGAAATTGCCGTTTCATTGCGGCAATGTTGGCCAGTGTCCACTCGCGCGGAGGCTTGTTGTTCTTGAGCGCGGCGTTCTCGGCGGGAAGGCCAAACGCGTCCCACCCCATGGGGTGCATCACGTTGTAGCCCCGCATCCACATATGGCGCGCAAGAGCGTCGCCTATTGAGTAGTTGCGCACGTGGCCCATGTGAAGCTGCCCGCTGGGATAAGGCAACATCTCCAGAACGTAGTACTTGGGCTTGCCGCTCGAGTGAGGCTCGGCGGCATACATTCCGGGGTCTGCGGCCCAGCGCGCCTGCCATTTCGGCTCGATCACGGCCGGGTCGTAACGTAGCTCTTTCTCTTCTGCCATAACCTTTCAGTGTAAACGGTAGGCAGATGGGGCCTAATCATGCCACCAGGCTCTTCAACACCTTCACATTGCGCTCTTCGTCGCCATCGTCATCGTTCGGCGTTTCCGCTACAAACGCGCAATCCGCAAAGCGGGGGTCATTCAGCAGCCATCGAAACGGCTCAATCCCGATGTTCCCCTGCCCAATATGCTCGTGGCGATCGAGCTTCGAACCTTTCGCCGCCTTCGCGTCATTACAGTGCCAGACACGGACTGTATCGACTCCAAACGTGATGTCGGCCTGCATGATCGTCTCGCGGTAGCCTTCCTCGGTCGCGATGTCGTATCCGGAGACATGCGTGTGGCAAGTATCGAGGCAGACACCGACCGGCGCATGCGTCTTCAGCCTTTCAACAAGTTCCGCCACCTGCTCGAAGTTGCCGCCCAGCGAGCACTCCGCGCCGGCTGTGTTTTCGATCAAAATGCTGAAGTCCGTACCCTGCCACGGCAGGCCATCAGCCGCTCGCTGAATCGACTCAGCCGCAAGCTTCAGACCCTCATTGCGTGTCAGTCCCTTCCACGAGCCGGGATGCAACACAAGGTACTCGGCACCGAGCATGAGGGCTCGCTCGATCTCTCCGCGAAAGCAGACCACGCTCTTCTCGCGAAATTCCTCGGTCTGGCTACAGACGTTGACCAAATAGCTCGTATGGATGACCAACGGTCCCACGTCCAGCTTCGCCCGCTGCGTGCGCATCCGCTCGGCTTGCTTGGGGTCAATCTTCTGCGGCCGCCACATCCGCGGACTCGAAGAGAAAATCTGCAGAGTATTCGCACCAATCTCATGCGCCCGGTCTACAGCATTAGAGACTCCACCTGCCGTGCCCAGGTGTACCCCGATTCGCTTCGCCATGGCTCGATTCTAATTGGCACATCCAGACCAATCCATGCCCGAGGGTGCCTAGTCCCAGCTTCGCTTGGGCCGGAACAAAAAAGCCAGATGTCTCGTTTACACCGAGGTGCCCCATCCATTCGGCCGCCTCTGCCGAATGGGTGGGAACGACAACGCCGCTCCGCCAAAGTCTCAACTAACTCCGCTAACACGGCGAACGCGCGAAGCGCGCTAACTCCGCTGCCCTACACGAGCTTCATCTCCTCCGGATCCCATTTCACCACCTGCTTCCTCTGAATGCTCAGATTGCTCAGCAGCGCGGCCCCCGCAGCCCGATACCCGAACACCGCATCCTCGATCACCGGCTTCCGTGAGCGCACCGAGGCGAAGAAGTTCTTGAAGTGATCGTAGCTGTCGCTGTATCCGTCTGGCGCAACGTACTTCTCGAAACCCGCAGCCGGAGCCCCTTCCGGGTGCTGCTTCGGATACTTCTTCGCATGCTCCGCTTCGATCTGAGCCTGCATTGCTTTCGGAAATGTGTCGATCGTGAGCCCCGGATCTTTCTCGCGCGGTACGCGGTTCACGCTCACCCATCCCCCGCCGATCTCCATCGTGCCCTCATCGCCGGTGAAGAGCAGCCCCTCGCTCTCTTCCCCGCCATCGACGAAGTTGACGCGCAGACTGAGATTGAATCCCTGGGCATAATCAAAGAGGCCCAGAACCACGTCGAGCGCATCGCGTCCATCTTTCCAGTAGTGCAACCCGCCAGTTGCCATTCCCTGCGTTGGCCCATGCGAGCCGGTGATAAAGTGCGTCCCGCTGAAGAGATGCACAAACAGATCGCCCGCCACGCCACTGCCATAATCTTTCCACTTTCGCCACTGGAAGAACCGCTCCGCGCTGAACGGCATCTTCGGCGCATTGCCTTCGAAGCGCGGCCAGTCGCAAGTCTCCGGCGAGGCATCCGGTGGGATCGTGTAGTTCCACGCCCCTATTGAGGAATTCCGCTCCCAGCGCGCCGTCACCATGTTCAACTTCCCAATCGCGCCCGAAGCAAGCAGTTCCTTCGCCTTCGCATACAGAATCGAACTCACACGCTGGCTGCCGATCTGGATGATCCGATTGGTCGCCTTAGCCGTCTCGATCATCTCCGGCCCATCCTTGTACTCGTGGATCATCGGCTTCTCGCAGTAAACATCCTTGCCGGCCTTCATCGAGTCGACCGAAGCCTGCTTGTGCCAGTGGTCAGGCGTGCCGATGATGACCGCGTCGACGTCTTTGCGCTCAAGAATCTCGTTGTAGTCGCGTGTCGTGAAGGTGTCTGCGCCCCAGAGCTCCTTGCTGCGTTCGAGCCGGCCGTTATAGCAATCGGCCACGGCCACCAGCTTCACGCCCGGCACCTGGATGGCCTCGCCAGTGTCGTACATCCCCTGCCCGCCGGCGCCGATCAGCGCGATCTGGATGTGATCGTTCGCGGCGACTGGCTTTCCGGGCTCCTGCTCCGAGCGCAATGCGATTACATTCTTGCCCTCTCCCCCGCTCGCACGCGATGCCGCCACTCCTGCCGCTGAAACAGCAGCCGCCGTCTTCAGAAAATGTCTACGATTCCAGATCTGCACAGCTCCCCCTTACGGCACTAAAATCCTGCCGCATACAACCATACACGGCTCGATTGATGGGATTGGCGTGGGTTCTCGTTATGGAAGAAATCATCAGAAAGTCCGGCCAGACTCACTGGCGAGTGCGAGACAGGACTCGGCTCCTGCTATTCCTTATCAACGAACTCGCGGGAGCTGCTCATATCTCCCTAGAGGGTTCTCTTCCTGCCGCGATTTTGGAGTTCCCAGGGTCATCTGCAATGGAATCCGGAATTCTCCCCCTCAAAGTGGGCTTGGTTTCAGATATAGTCCGCGCGGTCGGCGGCACCATTTCACGCAGCATTCTCCACATTCAGATCGAGAAGGATGGCAAGTTTGCCTTCGCCGCATACGATAACTTCCATCCCGAATGCATTTACTTTGGAGAGTCGATCTCGGCGGATCTCATCGAGAGATTAATCGCGAACAAAACTCTAGCTTGTGCTTAGGGGCGACTTCGGGCATAGAAAAGACTGATCACCTAATCGTCATCATCCTTCCGCGCCTTCGCCCTCTTCTCTGTCAGCATCGCCGGTACCGCCTTCCCGCTCATCGCATCTTTCCACAGCACAACGTTCAGCTTCTGCGCATCGGCCTGATCCGCATGGCGGAAGTCCATCTTCGAGCTCTCCTGCGCGCCGGCCGCCTTCTTCGGATTTGCCGTGTAGATCAATCCGTTGTCGCGATTCACATAGTCCGCTGAATACGGCGCCTGATCGCCCGGTCCCGTAAACAGGGTCGACACCATCGAGCTGAACGCGTCGTTGTTGTTCATCGGCGGCAGCCCGAGCAGCGTCTCCATCGTGCGAATAAAGCTCACCGTCGAATAGAATCTGCTGTCGACAACTGGCGCTCCATCCTTTCCGTGCGGCGCATACTTGCTGACAACCAGCCCGATGCTGCGATGCGCATCCACGTGGTCCGCTCCGTTCTGCGCATCGTCTTCAAGAATGAAGAACGCCGTGTCATCCCAGAATGGCGAGTGCGAAATTTCATCGACTGCACGGCCCACGGCCAGATCGTTATCCGAAACGCTCGCCTTCGGGGTCGGCCTTCCCGGCACGGTGCCATTCGTGTGGTCATCCGGAATGCGAAGCTGAATGAAGTTGGGCATCGTGTCCTTGCCCTTCGCGCGATCTGCCTCCCAGTGCTTCAGATGACGGAGAAATACTTCCAGGCGGATCTGATCCGGAACTGCAAGGTTGAAGTCCGGAGCTTCCGCCGCGAAGTGCCCCACAAGTTCCGGCTTCGTCGGCTTCGCGGAAGCAATCAGCGGAATCGGCCACGGCCATTTGTTCGTGCCGCCGCCCCATTCCGCTGGAATCTGCTCACCCGGTGCGATTGCCTTCCGCGCACACTTCGCTCCCGCGAGCATGGGTCCCTCTTGCGGAGCAGCCGACTTCAGCTCATCGCAAAACGTGTCCGCGATGTACTCGCCGAAGTGATAATAGGTTTTGCCGTGTTTCGCAAGATTTGTCCAGAGATATCCGCTGGCCGGTTCGTTTACATCTGGAATCTTCTGCTCCAGCGGTAATCCGTCCGCCACCACGCCTTCAAAGTCGTACGTCCTCTCGCTCCCGCGGTATGCCTGCTGCCAGGTCTTCTCGAGATAATCCGTCCCGATGGCCGCATTCGACCACACATGTCCGTCTCCCGACACCTCGCCCGAATCGTAGAAGTTGTCGAGCACGCCAAATTGCAACGCAAGCTTGTGCAGGTTAGGCGTGACGTCCTTGCCGTACATCGTCAGGGTGCTGTCGCCATTACCAACCCGCTTTCCGTTCTCGTTAAGATCGCCGAGGATCTGATCGTAGGTGCGATTCTCCTTGATGATGTAGATCACGTGCTTAATGCGATTGCTCGATCCGTCTGAGAACCGAATCTTCTCCTCCGCCGCCTTAATCCGATTCGACTCCAGCACCGTCTGCGTAAACTCACGCAGCCCCTGCTCCATTTCACTTTCATTCAGCACAGCCAGCGATCCGTAGAGCAGGGTGCCGATGTAGTTCGACTTCTTCGGCATACCGGACTCCGGCTTCTGATCTTTCGGCGGATACGGATTCGCAACCGTTCCTTTGCCCTTATCCGTCGCGACGAACAGCCTGCCGCTCGATCCGCCCGCAAGGAACGCCATCGACAGAGGCATCCACTCCGTCGGCACAAATCCCACCGGCTCAACCATTCCCTTACGCGATACGCTCGACGTCAGCTTCTTCGGGTTGATCACAGCGACCGCATCGCTGCCCATGTTGGCTACATACAAACGGCTGCCGCTCGCGTTCAGCGCCACTGCCACAGGCTCCGCGCCAAAGTAGCTCTGGCCCGGCAGCCGAGTGTCGAAGTACCCCTTCACTGCGAATTGCCCTGCACCCACATTCACCGACGCTACTGCGTCGCGGTTCGCCAGCGCCACATACAGCGTCCTCCCATCGGCCGTGAGCGCGAACGCGCATGGATGCGTACCCGGCCTTACGGGATCAGACGGCTTCAGCAGCGCGAGCTTGCGGCCCACCGCATTCTTCTCGAGATCCAGTTCGACAATCTCCGATGCATTCCACAGCGCGACGTACGCCTTCCGCCCATCCTTCGACAGTTGCAGTGCCACGGGATATGTCGACGGCACTGCATTGCTCTCCGTCAGATCGAAGCGATGCTCAATCTTTCCTGTCGCCGCATCGACCAGCAGAACGTCGTCCGTCAGATTCTCCGCAACCAGCAGCTTCTCTGCTCCGCCGCTATGGACAACCGCAATTGCTGCGGGAAAAGGAATGCCATTGTCGCCATCCACTTCGCCGATGAGTTTCGTCTTATATCCCAGCTGCAAGGTTTCAAGCGGCAGCCGGATCATGCGATCGGGTTCGATCCGCCCATCCGCGAAGCGATACACCAGGATTCCGCTTCCCGTGTCGTGCGGTCCATGCTGCGGCTGATTCTTTCCTTCCGGATCCGTCTCCGAACCGATGCTTGCATACAGATGCGTGCCGTCTCCGCTGAACGCCAGTCCCGAATACAAGGTCTGATTTCCACGCCCGGAGTAGGTCCGCTCGTCCGGAAAATCCGTAACCTTCTGCGTTTGTGTATCGTAGACCGCGAGCGACTGCTCATATTTCGATTCGTAGGTGCCATATCCGGCATTCACCGTCACCACGTAGCGTCCGTCCGGCGAAACGGCCATCGAGATCGGCTCGCTATTCAGCCGTTGCGGATTTCCCGGCACCGGTTCAACCAGTTGCTTGCTCGTGGGCAGATTGATGGTTTGAGCGACACCCAACTGCACTCCGGTGATCAACAAAACGCCAGCGACGAATAACAACCCCGAATTTCGCATGGCAAAACCATATCAAACGCTGCGGGTCAGATTTCTTACAGATTGACGACATCGCGAGTGGCCGCGGTGAACCGTCCGTCCACTCGTGCTACCTGCAATAATGGATTTCCATGCAGACGGTTGTGACAGCAGCAAGGCTCTGGGATGGAACGAGCCTTCACCAGAACCCGCTTCTCCTTATTGAAGACGGCCGCGTTCATTCCCTCGCCAGCCGCGAATCATCAGAGCTACCGGCGGGCGCACGCGTACTCGACTACCCTGGCGCAACCATCGGGCCCTCATTCTTCGACGTGCATTTTCACGGCGCTGCCGGTCACGACGTCATGGAAGCCACTCCCGCTGAACTCAACAAGATCGGAGCATTCCTCGCCTCACGCGGAACCGCAGCCTACCTCGCCACCACCGTAACTGCTCCAATGGACGCCACTCTCCGCGCCCTCGACAACCTCGCTAACGAGATCGCCAAATTGCCCGAGCCCGGCCGCGCGCGCCCTCTCGGCATTCATCTCGAAGGTCCATTTCTCTCCCACGAAAAGCGCGGCGTGCATCCGCCCGAGTATCTCCTGCCTCCGAGCACATCTACCTTCGACCGCCTCGTCGACGCCGCACACGGCCACGTTCGTCTCATCACCATCGCCCCTGAACTGCCCGGCGCCGACGAGTTGATCCGCCATGCTGTCTCGCGCGGCGTTCGCGTCTCGCTCGGCCACTCCAACGCAACTGCCGCTCAGACAAAGGCGGGAATCGCCGCAGGTGGATCAAGCGCGACTCACACTTTCAACGCCATGCGCCCTCTCGACCATCGCGAGCCGGGCATTCTGGGAACAGTGCTCACCAGCGATGAGATCTTTGCCGACTTGATTTGCGACGGAGTGCACACCACGCCGGAGATCGTCCTCCTGTGGTGGCGAGCAAAAGGTCCGGAGCGCGCAATCCTCATCACCGACGCGCTGGCCGCAGCCGGAATGCCTGAGGGCAAATATGTTCTCGGTGGTTTCGAGGTTGAAGTGAAAGACGGCCGCGCCATGGCTCGCGGAGTTCTCGCAGGCAGCGTGCTCACGCTCGACCGAGCGTTATCCAACTTCGTTCAGTTCACGGGAGCGACCGTCGATCAGGGCCTGCGATTGCTCACCCGCAATCCCGCAGCGATGACAGGCCTCGATCACCGCTGCGGCGGCATAGTTGCCGGCCGCGCAGCTAATCTGGTCGCTGTCGATGAGCAGGGAAAGCTGGTCGAGTCGATCATTGCTGGACAGCCGGTAAACTAGCCGGCAGCCTTGGCAAGCTGCTGAGCCCGCCATACGGCGCCTTCAATGCCGGCCACTTCCGTATCGCGCACAGGCATCTCCGGTGCGGCG
>Ga0207695_10003391_pt1 | contig 22511 bp, 18 predicted proteins | sample KBSC54metaG_FD_184354 | JGI IMG/M metagenome (GOLD analysis project Ga0207695, IMG submission 184354) | Corn rhizosphere microbial communities from Kellogg Biological Station, Michigan, USA - KBS C5-4 metaG (SPAdes) (version 2) | ecosystem: Host-associated > Plants > Roots > Rhizosphere > Soil...
AACGCCGGCCTGCGCGCCGTTGAAAGCTCGTCCAACACGTACGTATTGCAACCGGGCGCCACCGCTATGCCAGGCGCCAATGCCGCGCCGCAGAGCCTGCCGGCGGTCAGCGTCAACGCCGCCGCAGAACGCGAAAATCCACTCGGCCCCGTCGCCGGCTACGTCGCCACACGCAGCCGCACCGGCACCAAGACCGACTCGTCATTGAAGGAAACGCCGCAAACCATCTCGGTCGTCACGCGCGAACAACTGGATGCGCAAGGCGTCGAGAGCATCGCCGAAAGCCTGCGCTACACGCCCGGCGTGGTCACGCAATACGGCAACACCGACCTGCGCTACGACTGGCTGACCGTGCGCGGCTTCGTGCCGGGACGCTACCTCGACGGCCTGCGCCTGCCGTTCGGTTCGCGCGGCTATTCGCAGCCACGCATCGAACCGTTCGGCCTGGAACGCATTGAAGTCCTGAAGGGCCCGAGCTCGCTGCTGTACGGCCAGGGTACGCCGGGCGGCCTGGTCAACATGGTGAGCAAGCGCCCGACCGCCGACGCCGTGCGTGAAGTGGAACTGCAATATGGCAGCCACAACCGCAAGCAACTGGCGCTGGACCTCGGCGGCAAGCTCGATGAAACCGGCGAACTCAGCTATCGGCTGGTCGGCCTGACGCGCCGCAGCGACACTGCCTACAACTACGTCAACGAAGAAAAAACCTACATTGCGCCATCCCTGACCTGGCGCCCGAATACCAACACGCATCTGACGCTGATGGCGCAGTATCAGAAGATCAGCTCCCAGGGCGGTGGCGGCGCACCGGTGCTGCCTGCCAACGGCACGCTTTACACCAGCGTCTTCAAGGCGCTGCCCTTGGAAACCTTTGCCGGCGAACCGAATTTCGACCATTACAGCAACGAGCAATATTTTCTGGGCTATGAATTCGAACACCGCCTGAACGACACCTGGACCGTGCGCCAGAACCTGCGCTATGGCGAGACCATGTCCGACACCAAGCGCGTGCAGCTGTTCTGCCTCACCGCCGCATGCAACCCGACCAGCATGGGCCGCTATGCATGGGCCTTCCCGGAAAAATCCAAACTCTTCACCGTCGACAACCAGGTCCAGGGCATCTTCACCACAGGCGCGCTCAAGCAGACCGTGCTGGCCGGCGTGGATTATTCTTCCGAGCGTTCGGTCTACGACGAATCCTCGCTGAGTCCGCTGTCGACCCCATTCAACGTGTATGCGCCGCTCTATGGCACGTACAGCGGTGCAATTCCGCCGGTGGCGACGCACATCGAACAAAACCGCGAACAGCTCGGTGCCTATCTGCAAGACCAGGCCAAGTTGGAACGCTGGACGCTGGTGGCCGGCGGCCGCTACGATTGGGCCGACACCACCACGCGCACGGTGACCACCACGGCCAACACCCGCATCAAGCAAAGCGACGGCGCCTTCACCGGCCGTCTCGGCCTGCTGTACAGCTTCGACAACGGCATCACGCCCTACGCCAGCTACTCGACGTCGTTCCAGCCGGCGGTCGGCACCAGCCGCACGCTGCAACCATTCCAGCCGACCAAAGGCAAGCAATACGAAGCCGGCCTGAAATACCAGCCTGATGGCTCCAACACGATGATCACGCTGTCGGCTTATCAGCTGACCCAGCAGAACGTCAGCACGCCTGATCCGGTCAACACCAACTTCAGCGTCCAGACCGGTGAAGTGCGCATGCGCGGCATTGAGCTGGAAGGCAAGGTCAAGTTGCAGAAGGGCCTGGACCTGATCGCCTCGTACGGCTATACCGACAGCAAGATCACCAAGGCCAATGCCAGCGGCACCGTCAACACCACCGGCAACCGCCTGGCGTTCGTGCCGCGCAACCAGGCCAGCGCCTGGCTCGACTACACGGTGCAAAGCGAAGCCCTGGCAGGTCTCGGCATGGGTGTCGGCGCACGCCATATCGGCGAGAACTACGGCGACAACGCCAACGCGTACCACATGCCAGGCGTGACGCTGTTCGATGCGGCAATCCGCTTCGACTTCGGCAAGAACAACCCGCAGTGGAAGGGCCTGCGCGCATCGATCAACGCCGCCAACATCCTCAACAAGACTTACGTCGCGGCTTGCCTTTCTGCAGCCGGTTGCTACTACGGCGATGGCCGCAATCTTTATCTGACCGTGAAATACGGCTGGTAATCAGCACCCCTCCGCGGCCGGACGCTCATCCGGCCGCATCTCTCCCTCCGCTCCACCTCCTCCATCCCGCCTCCGACGATGGCTTCCAAAAGAAGATATCGCGTATAATTTAATGAGAATAGTTTTCATTACCAAATCTATTCCTGTCGTCCCGGTGATCGCCGCGACGCCCTTTGTCGGATTCGGATGTCGGCTATCGTGGTCTTGCGCTACTACAATGAACTGGTCGGTTTTTTCTCCCGCTCGCTGCGCGATCGCGACGCGGCGGCCGACATCGTCCATGAATGCTACGCGCGCGTGCTGGCCATGGAAGCGGCATCCACCATCCACGAACCACGCGCCCTGCTCTACCGCGTCGGCAAGAACATCGTCACCGATGCCGCCCGCCGCAAGATCGCCGAAACGCACATGCTGGAAACACTGGCGCTGATCGTCCCCGATGAAGCGCCGTCGCCGGAACGTCATCTCAGCTCGCGCCGCCAACTCGACCGCCTGCTGGCTCGTCTGGACGTGATGCCGCGCAAACGGCGCGACGCGTTCGTGCTGGTGCGGTTGTATGGTTTCACGCATGCCGAGGCGGCCACGCAATTGGCTTGCTCCGAAGCCGCCGTCGAAAAGCACATCGTGCGCGGCGTCATCGACTGCATGGATCTGGCCCGGATACACGCCGACGTTTCCACCTGATACTGATACCCGCCTCCCATTCCCTCCGCCGCCATGTCGCCACGCAAATCCTTCGAACACGCCCTGCTGCTGATCGCCCGTCAATACGGCGGCAGTGCGGCCACCGCGCAATCGGCGCGGGAAGAACTGGCGCTGTGGCGCGAACAAAGCGAGGAACATGAAGCCACTTATCAGTTGGCGCTGGACGCCTGGGCCGCTTCCGACCTGCAAAGCCTCAAGGACCGTGTGCCGCAACCTCAGGCCGGCCGCCCGAATGCCGGACGACGCGCGGTGCTGTCGGCGCTGGGCGCGGTCGGCGTCGCCGCACTGGGCGGCGCCGGCGGACGCTGGTGGTGGCTGCAGCCGACTGAGCAGGCGTCGCTCAGCACCGACCGCGCGCTAACGCTGGCGCGCCGCATGGGCGATGGCAGCCAACTCGATCTGGGCGCGCGCACGTCGGCGCAGGTCCTGTACTACCGCAACCGCCGCGAAGTCCGCCTGACGCGAGGCGAGATTCGTCTTCAGGTCACGCCTGACGCCGCCCGTCCCTTCGTTGTCAGTACCAGTTGGGGCCAGGTACAGGTGCGCGGCACTGTGTTCACCGTGGCCGTACGCGACAACGGCATGTCGGTTGAAGTAGCCGAAGGCCATGTCGCCGTCTGGGCCAGCCGCGGCAATACGCGCGCGGCGGAATCCGAACGCCGTCCGCCTGACCTGGAATTGCGCGCCGGCGACGCCGTCCTCGCCGACATCAACGGCATCGGTGCGCGCCGCAGCATCCCGGTCGCCAGCGTGGGCGCCTGGAAAGACGGCTGGCTGGTGTTCGACGGCGCCAGTCTCAGTGACGCCGTCAGCCGCTGGAACGACTACCTCTACCAGCCGTTGGCGCTGGCCGACGATGCCCGCCTGCGCGAGCTGCGGCTCACCGGCAGTTTCCAGCTGCGCGATCCGAACGCCTTCCTGAGCGTGCTGCCGCGGATTCTTCCGGTGCGCATCAGCCGCGGCGATGACGGTACGACGACGATACTTCTGCGCTGATCGCCTCCCTGGCTACACGTCAAAAAATAATTGTCCGGTCTTTGCGCCGCCGTTCGTCTTCACTGTGACAACTTCACAAAAGGGACACAGAAAATGCGCAAGACCGATTCCAAGGGGATACCTTCCATCAACGTCATCGTGCTGGCCTGCGCCGTCCTGTGCGCTGTGCCACCCGCGCAGGCGCAGAGCCTGAGCTCGTCGGCGGTCTTGTCGGTCGAGAAGCAGTTCTCGGTGCCGGCGCAACCGCTGGGGCAAAGCATCAACGCGCTGGCGCGCCAGGCCGGCGTCGCCATTTCGGTCGACGCTGCGCTGGTCGCCGGCAAGACCGCGCCCGCGGTGCACGGCGCCATGACCTTGGGCGAGGCGCTGGACAAGGCGTTGGCCGGCAGCGGCCTGACGGCGACCGCCAGCGGCTCGGCCATTGCCATCGGCGTGGCTGGCAAAGCCGGCAGCGTGCTGCCGGCGCTGACCGTCAACGCCGGACTGGAAAGCGCCGACGGCCTTGTCCCCGGCTACGTCGCGCGCCGCAGCGCCACGGCCACCAAGACCGATACGCCGCTTACGGAAATCCCGCAATCCATCTCCGTCATCGGTCGTACCGAAATGGAAGCGCGCGGCGCCCAGGACATGATGGACGTCGTGGCGCAGACGCCCGGCGTCACCGTCAATGCCTACGGCGCGGACAATCGCGGCTGGGAATACATCAACCTGCGCGGCTTCAATGCCTATTCCGGCAACTTCCGCGACGGCTTGCCGCAGACGCCCTTCATTCCAGTCTACGCGATGACCGAAACCTACGGCCTGGAGCGTGTGGAAGTGCTGCGCGGCCCGGCCTCGGTGATGTTCGGCCAGGGCGACGTCGGTGGCGTCATCAATCGCATCAGCAAGATGCCGACCGGCGAACGCATTCGCGAAGTCGAAGTCCAGTACGGCAGTTTCGACCGCAAGCAGCTGGGCGTGGACCTCGGCGACCAGTTCGGCGGCAATGGCGAGCTGAGCTACCGTCTGGTCGGCGTCGCGCTCGACAGCAATGATCAGGACCGCTATCCCGACGGCACGCGCATCAATCGCACGCGCTACGCACTGTCGCCGTCGCTGCGCTGGCAACCGAACGCAGCGACGTCGCTGACCGTGCTCACGGAATTCCTCAAGAACAATTCCGGCGAAGATCCCTACTACGCCATCGCCGGCGACGGCCGTCTCACCAACGTCAAGATGGGCGACCATTCCTTCAGCAAGTTCCGCCACGAACAAACGGCGCTGGGTTACCAGTGGAAGCACGCCTTCAATGATCAATGGCAATTCCGCCAGAACTTCCGCTACAGCGACGTCACACTCAAACGCAATGTGGTGTGGGTCAACGAGTTGCAGCCGGACGGCCACACGTATTCGCGCATTGCCCGCACGTGGGATGACCGTCTTCGCCAGACTTCGCTGGATACGCAGCTGCATGGAAAATTGCAAGGCGCGATCGCAACGCAGACGCTGTTGCTCGGCGTCGACTGGAACGAAAACCGTGGCGATGCCTATCGCCTCAGAGGAACCGCGCCGGACCTCGATCTGCTCAATCCGGTTTATGGACTGAGCATTCCGACCCCGCAGACGCCGCTGGCCAACTACGCGCAGACCACCAGCCAGATCGGTCTGTACGCTCAGGACCAGATCAAGCTGCTCGACCGTGTGGTGGTGACGCTGGGCGGACGCCAGGATCATGTCAGGACTACCACCGACGACGCCCTCAACCGCACCCGCAAAGTGCAGAGCGACAACGTCTTCAGCGGCCGCATCGGGCTCAGTTATCTGCTCGGCAACGGCTGGGCGCCCTATGTCAGCTACGCCGAGTCGTTTCTGCCAGCTATCGGCGTCGATCTCGACAACCGTCCGTTCCAGCCAAGTCGCGGCAAGCAAACCGAGATCGGCATCAAGTTCCAGCCGGAGAATTCGCGCACTCTGTTCACTGCCGCCGTGTTCGACCTGACCAAGACCAATGTCGTCACCTACGACAATCTCACCGGCGATGCGCGGCAAATCGGCAAACAGCGCACCCGCGGCCTTGAGCTGGAAGCCAAGACGGAGATCGGCCGCCGACTCAACCTCATCGCCTCCTACGCCAAGCTGAACATGAAAGTGCTGGAAAGCGCCGACGCCACCGAAGTCGGAAAAGTCCCGGCCATCATGGCCAACCGCACCGCATCTCTGTGGCTGGACTATGACGCCGGCGGCGGTTTCGGTTTCGGCGGCGGCGTGAACTATGTCGGCCCGCGTCAGAACGACGAAGCCAACACCTCGGTACAGGGCGGCTTCTCGCTGTTCAGCGCGATGATGCGGTACGAATACGGCCCCTGGCTGCTGCGCCTGAATGCCGCCAACTTGCTCAACAAGAACTACTACAGCATCTGTTATCACGGCGAGTGCTACCAGGGTACCGAGCGCGCGGTGACGGCGACCGTGAAATATCGTTTCTGAAGCGAGATAAACGTTGTGCGGCAGGCCCGCATTGCCTGCTGCGCGGTCCGAAACCACAGCACCGGCTGTTCTGAAAAACAACTGCGGCGGCGCGCAGCTTGGCGTGAAAGTCTTTTGCAGATTACAATGAGAACCATTCTCATTATTTTTTGTCGTCATGACCGCCGTCGCTCCCCCCTACCACCAAGACATGACAGGGCTCTACACCGGCCATCATCACTGGCTGCTGGGCTGGCTGCGTCGCCGCACCGGCAACCCGGACCTGGCGGCCGACCTGGCCCAGGACACCTTCCTGCGGATCATGGTGTCGCGTCGCGATTTCTACCTGGACGAAGCACGCCCCCTGCTGGCGACCATCGCCCGCGGGCTGGTGATCGATCATTTCCGCCGCTGTGCGCTGGAAGCCGCCTTCCTCGATATGTTGACGCAATTGCCGCCCGAGCACGTGCCGTCGCCCGAGGCGCGCCTGGCCGTGCTGGAAACCCTCAACCAGGTCGACGCCATGCTGGCTGCTCTGCCGGCCAAAGTGCGCAGCGCCTTCCTGCTGTCGCAGCTGGATGGCCTGGGCTATGCCGAGATCGCCGTCCGTCTGGACGTGTCCATGAGTTCGGTGCAGCAATACATGAAACGCGCCTTCGCGGCGTGCTATCGCTTCCAGTATGGCGAATGAGATGGCTGCCGACTCCGTTGCCCCGGGCAGTGATATCGTGATGATCGCCATCGACTGGATGGTGAAACTGCAATCCGGATCCGCCACCGAACAGGAACGCGAAGCCTGCCACCGCTGGCGCGCCGAAGAAGCGCGCCATGAACTCGCCTGGCAGCGGCTGCAATCGCTGAGCGAACGCGTCTCCACCCTGCCCGGCGCACTCGCCCACGGCAGCATCGGCGACGCCAGCAACCGTCATCGCCACAACCGCCGCTTCGCCGTCAAATCCCTGTGCGTTGCCATCGGTGTCGGCCTGCTGGCCGCAGGCGGCAATGAAATCATGCCATGGCGAACACTGATGGCCGATTATGCGACCAAAGCAGGCGAGCGCCGGCGCGTAGTACTGGCCGACGGCACCGCCGTGGAACTCAACACCGCCACCGCCATCGACGCGACTTACGATGAACAGTCCCGCGTGATGCGCCTGCACCGCGGCGAAGTGCTGATCACCACGGCGAAGGAAAATGGCCGCGCCTATCGCCCCTTCGTCGTGCACACCCGGCTGGGCCAGGTGCGCGCGCTGGGCACGCGCTTCCAGGTACGCGACAGCGAGGCCGGCATGCAAGTCGCGGTGTTCGAAGGCGCGGTGGAAATCACCTCCCCGGGTATGGCGCACGCCGTCCGCATCGATGCCGGCCGCAAGGCTCTGTTTGGTCGTCAAGGATTGATCGGCAGCTTGTCGCCGGCCAATGAAGAGGCGGTGGCCTGGACCGACGGTTTCATCGTAGCCGACCGCATGCCGCTGGGCGAACTGATCGCGGAACTGGACCGCAGCATGCCCGGCAAGCTGCGCTGCGACCCGGCCATCGCCGCCCTGACGATCTCGGGCGTATTCCCGCTTGACCAGCCAGCGCGCATCCTGGCCGCGATCGCGCGGACCTTGCCGGTGCAGATCGACACCTTCACGCCCTACTGGATCACGCTGCGTCCACGCACCGGCGCACAGGGTTAGAAATACGCCCGTAAAAAATTTTAATTTTGTTTTGCAGGTTTTCGTGGCTCGTTCGGTTTACCTGATAGCACCTTTGCCAATCACCGTAACCACCCCATGAAAAACCTGACCCGTTTCCCCTCTCGCCCGACCCTGACCCGGCTGGCCGTGCTGGCCGCCTTCGCCATGCCGATGGCCGGCTTGCAAGCACAAGCCGTCGACGGTCAGCGCCTGGCCTATGACATCCCGGCCGGCCCGCTGGACCGCGTCCTGAACAACTTCGCGCGACGTGCCGGCGTGCTGCTGTCGTTCGACCCGGCTATCACCCATGACCGCCAGACTGCCGGCCTGTCCGGCCGCTACACCGTGGCGGAAGGCTTCACCATCCTGCTGGCAGGCTCCGGTCTGCAAGCGGTGAAAAACGCCGACGGCGGCTATGCGCTGAGTACTGCGACAGTCGGCAGCAACAACAATGCCGTGCTGCCCACCGTCACCATCACCGAAAGCGCCGATCCCACCGCGCCCTACGCCGGCGGCCTGGTGGCGCGCGGCGGCAGCCTGGGAGTACTGGGCACGGCCAACGTGATGGACACACCGTTCAGCACCACCAACTACACTTCCCAAGGTATCGAAGACGTGCAGGCGCGCGCTATCGGCGACGTGATCGCCAATGACTCTTCCGTGCGCAACACCAACGGCAACGGCGGCTTCGGCGACAGCTACCAGATCCGCGGCTTCACGATGTCGGCCAACGACGTGGCGTTCAACGGCCTCTACGGCATGGTGCCGCTGACCCGCATGCCGATCGCCATGGTCGAGCGCATCGAAGTGCTGAAAGGTCCTGGCACCCTGATGTACGGGATGGGTCCGGCCGGCGGCGTCGGCGGCGCAGTCAACCTGGTCTCCAAGCGCGCGCACGAAGATCCGATTTCCAGCGTGACGGCGACCTACCTGTCGAACTCCCAGTTCGGCCTGAAAGGCGACATCGGTCGCCGTTTTGGCGAGAACCAGGAATGGGGCATCCGCGTCAATGCGCTGTACGCCGACGGCAACACCGGCCTATCCGGCAGCAACCAGCAACAGAGCATGGGTTCGGTCGGCCTCGACTACAACGGCGGCCGCGTGCGCTGGAGCCTGGACGCCTATACCCAGCACGAAGACACCCGCAACTTCCGTCCGCAGTTCAGCATCAGCAGCTTGGTGATGCCTGAAGCGCCTTCTGGCAAGACCAATCTGTATCCCGGCACAACGCTGAAATCCGACGACAAGGCTGTCGCCACGCGATTGGAATATGACATCAACGACCAGCTGACGGCCTATGGAGCGGTCGGTTACCACGTCGCAGAGTCGGCGCAGAGCTGGCCCAGCGCGACCATCCTGAATGCGCGCGGCGACACCAACGTCCTGACCAATGGCTATTATGACCAGAAGGTCACGTCGACCTCGGCCGACGTCGGCATGCGGGCGCGCTTCAACACCGGCGGCATCAAGCACACCCTGATGTTGGGCGCGAACCTGCTCGACCAGCAGACCGACTACTTCTTCCTTACGCAGAGTACCGGTGTGACGTCGAACCTGTACAACCCGACGGTGCTTCCACCGGTTACCATCAACCGCGGCCAGCCGACGCCGCAAAGCCAGACTCGCCTGACCAGCGTCGCGCTGACCGATACCTTGTCCTTTGCCGATGATCGCCTGCGCCTGATCGGCGGTCTGCGTCGTCAACAGGTGTACACGCACACCTTCAGCGTCATCCCGCAGAACTCCAACAAGAGCGCCGTCTCGCCGGTACTGGCCGTGATCGTGAAGCCGGTCGAGAATATGTCGCTCTACGCCAACTACACGGCAGCCCTCACCACCGGCGGCTTTACTTCTGCCAGCGACGGCAATCCGAATCAGGTCTTCCCGCCCTACAAGTCCAAGCAATACGAGACAGGCGTGAAGCTTGACTGGGGACGCGTGACGACCACTGCCGCGCTGTTCCAGATCGAGCAGGCAAGCCGCACCAGCACGCTCATCAACGGCGTCACCTACACCTCGCAAGATGGGCGAAATCGTGTACGCGGACTTGAACTGACAGCCTATGGAGAACTGCAACGCGGGCTGCGCTTCAATGCCAGCGGCACCTTCTTTGACGCCAAGCAGTACCACACGACAAACGGTGCCACCGATGGCAAGGATGTCGGCGCCGTCCCGAGCAACAACTTTAATCTCGGGCTGGACTGGGATACGCCTTGGCTGCAAGGACTGGCGTTGAACACCCGCATCACCCGTACCGGTTCCATGTGGTACAGCAATGCCAATACCTTGAAAGTGCCTGGCTGGACCCGCGCGGATGTCGGCGCGCGCTACACCACCAAGGCCGCCGGCCAGGTCATCACCTACCGCGCCAATATCGAGAACCTGTTCGACAAGAACTACTGGGTGATGCAGAACGGCTATGTCGGCACATCGTCCGGCCGCACCTTTGTGCTGTCGGCGCAAGTGGACTTCTGACCCGGCAGTTCTACCGATCTGTGCTTTATGAGCCCGCCTTTTTGGCGGGCTTTTTTTGTGGATTGCGACCTGGTTGCCGACGCGGCTTAACTGAGCGTTTTATTGAGTTTGGCCAGATCCGCCATCATGCGCTGATATTCCGCGCTGGTAACCGAACAGCTGTCGGCGATCGCTTCGCTGACGCGCAAGCCGGCTTCGCGCATGGCTTCACCGGCGGGCGTCAGACTCAGCAGCACATTGCGTTCATCGCGCGTGTCGCGGGCGCGGCTGACCAGGCCTTCGGCTTCGAGACGTTTGATCAGCGGCGTGACCGATCCGGAATCTTGCTGCAAGCGCTCGGCCACATCCTTCACGCCGAGTCCCTGCTGCTGCCACAGCACCACCATCACCAGGTATTGCGGATAGGTGAGGTTCAGCGGCGCCAGCAGCGGCTTGTAGAGTTGCGTCATCTTCAGCGAGGTGCTGTAAAGCGAAAAGCACAGGTGCTGGTCGAGCGTGGGCGGGTTGAATTTGGCCATGGCGGAGTAGCTGCGAAAACTCGGAATCCCCTAGCCTAACGGCTCGCGGCCGCCAAGGCAAATCGCCCGGGCGGCCGCGGCTGCAGCGCGGGAGTTATCGATCAACGCTGGGCGGCGGCAAAAATCACTTCCGCGACCTTCTCAGGCTGCGACACCATCGGCACGTGGCTGGTCGCCAGCGTGGTGGTGGTGGCGTTGATCTTCTTGGCGAAGGCCTGTTCCAGTTCCGGCGAGATCATGCGGTCTTGCGACGACACGATGTAGTAGTTCGGCTTGTTGCGCCAGGCGGCGACGGTGGTCTTGTCGCCGAACGCCTTGGCGGCGATCGGGCCCTGGGTCGCGGCGATCAGTGCGGCCGTGGCAGGCGACACGTCCTGCGCAAAGTTCTTGGCGACCGAATCGGCCGGCAGCCACAAATAACCGCCTGCATCCTGTTGCAGCGTGGCGATGCCGGCCGGCACGGCGTAATCCTTGCCGAGCGTGGCGGTGGCCTCGCCTTCCGACGGTGCAAAGGCGGCGACGTAGACCAGCGCCTTGATCTTGTCGCTGGTGCCGGCTTGCGTGATCACGGTACCGCCCCAGGAATGGCCGACCAGAACGACTTTGCCGGTCTGGGCATCGACTACGCGCTGGGTGGCGGCGACGTCATCGGCCAGCGAGCTGAGCGGATTCTGCACGGCGACCACTTTCAAGCCCTTGGCTTGCAACAGCGGGATGACCTTTTCCCAGCTCGAGCCGTCGGCGAAGGCGCCATGCACCAGCACGACGGTGGTGGCGTCGGCAGCCAGCGGTGCAGCGTGGGCGCTGAAAGCAGCGGCCGACAAGAGTGTGGAAGCGAGAACGGCGTTGGCGATGGTGGTGAGTTTCATGATGGTTCCTTTTCGGTAGAGGTCAAATAAAAGTCTGTTAAATTAATTAGCGCGCTAAGTAATTGGCAATTAAAAACGCGCTTCAAGGGGCGCGGCAGGGACAACGGGATTAACTATAGCGAACAATTAATTAGCGCGCAATATAATTTTAAATAAATTTGAAAGCACGGCAATCTGCCCATTACTTGCCTTTCTGCAAGAGCGCGCACGTCGATTCGCCGCCGGCAGCTGCGACGGTCCGCTTGGAGGATTGCGCGCTGTGCGTCATCCCGGCCATCTCAGCCATCTCAGCCATGTAGCGCCCCGGCGATACGCCGATCGACTTGCGGAACATCGTCACGAAACTGCTGGCGCTTTCATAGCCAAGATCAGCGGCCACCTGTTGGATGGAAGCGCCCTTCGCCAGCCATTGCACCGCCAGCACAATGATGAACTGCTGGCGCCAGCGGCCGAAACTCATGCCGGTCTGCTGCGCGACCAGGCGCAACAATGTGCGCTCGCTCAGGCCGGCCCATTTGGCCCACGTCTCTATCGTCCCGCGCTCGGACGGCGTCGCCAGCATCATGCCGACTATCCTGCGCAGCCGCTCATCGACCGGCATCGGCAAATGCAAAGTGCTGATCGGTGCGGCATTGATCTCGTCGAACAACAAGGTCGCCAGATGCGACTCCATGCCGCCTTCCGGATATAAAGCTGGAAAGCCGGCCGACCGGATCAGCAGTTCTCGCAGCAAGGGCGTCGCCGTAAATGTGCAGCAGGTCGGCGGCAGCTGGGAGGGAATGGCAGGATCGAGGAAAGCGTTGTAACCCTCGATCGTCCCCTCGGCCTTGATCGCATGCAGCATGTCGCCGGGAATCCAGATCGCGCTGTGCGGCGGCACCAGCCAGAGCCCACCCGCCGCTTCGCACGTCAACACGCCGCGCAGGCACAGCAGTACCTGCGCTTTTTTATGCCGGTGGAAATCCAGCTCCAGCCGGCCGGTTGTTTCCATGGCGATGCCGAAGGCGGTAATGGGGCGAGGAATGTCGTCGGGATCGATCCAGGTGGTCGGCGGCGGCAATTCGGGCCGGGGGAGTTCTTTCAGGATCGGCATGGCGAGAGCCCCGCAACGTTTGATTGGCAAGAATACGAAAGATATTGGCAAAGTTTAGCATTGCCGCCTATCGGCAGCACCGATATGCTGACCTGATCAGGCAATGCCGCCGCATTGCCACTGCATTGCCAATCCAACCTCACTCACCTCGCCCTCGATGACCACCTCTTCGCACGCAACGATCGCTTCCACGCCACGCCAGACCGGAGGTCTCAGCAAGGCCCTCCTGCGCCTGTTCATGAAACGCGCCGTCATCGTCGCGACTGAAAATCTGGCCGGACAATTTTATCTGCTCACGCTGGAGAGCCCTGCGTTCAGGGCAGTTGCATGGCAACCCGGCCAGAAAGTGCAGATAGCGATGGGATCGGCCTTTGTCGCGCGCACCTTCACGCCCGTCGAATGGGATGCCGCGACCGGCCGCATGCGCCTCCTCGGTTATGCGCATGGAGCGGGGCCGGGCAGCGACTGGCTGCGCGAGGCCAGGGAAAATGATGAATGCGATGTGTTCGGACCGCGCTCTTCAATCGATACGCGTGCGCTCACGGGACCGTTGGTCCCCTTTGGCGATGAAACATCCATCGGACTTGCCCGCTCGCTGCAATACCTGCATCAGGTGAAAGCGGTGCAAGGTTTTTTGGAAACCGATGATATGGACAGCGTCCGCGCCGTGGCGACGCACCTCGGGATCGGCGGCCTCCACCTGTCGAGGAGGACCGCGGGCGACGCACATCTGCAAGCCATTGCCGAACAGCTCGCGGCGCTCGCCGTCACCGGTGCGACCTTCCTGCTGACCGGCAAGGCGCAGTCGATACAACACTTGCATCGCCACCTGAAATCCGCCGGCGTCCCCGGCGCACGCATCCTCACCAAAGCCTATTGGGCGCCCGGCAAGACCGGCCTGGACTGAAACGTTCTCATAATGGAGCTCCCCATGCCCGACCTCGACAGCCTTTACTCCCCGCCTTCGGAAATGATCCAGAAATCAGTGCTGCCGCATCTGGTGCCGTTCCACGTCGCCTATATCGAGGCGGCGACGTTCTTTTGCCTGGCCACAGGACGACAGCAAGGCCTGGACGCGTCGCCGCGCGGCGGCGAACCGGGCTTCGTCCATGTGCTGGATTCAAAGACGCTGGCCTTCGCCGACTGGCCCGGCAACAACCGCATCGAATCGCTGCGCAACCTGCAGGAAGACCCGCGCGCGGCGCTGCTGTTCATCTTCCCCGGCCTCGAGATCTTCATGCGCATCAATGGCAACGCCACCGTCTGCACCGATCCCGATTTGCTCGCCACCCTGAGCGAATCCGGGAAAATACCCAAGACCGCCATCGTCATCCTGATCGACGAAGTACTCTTTCATTGCGGCAAGGCAATCAACCGCGCACGCTTATGGGCCGATGAATCGCGCCTGGACCGTGCGACGCTGCCGAGCGTCGGCGCCATGAAGGCCTCGCTGACCGGGGCCGGCGAAGAGCAGGCCAGGCAAGTGGACGAACATTATTCCCGCAGCGTCAGGACGGATCTTTACTGAAACCTGGATACCGCTATCAGGAGCTTCCATCACCGCCAATTCGGCAATTGACATGACCGCCTGACAACGACTACGCTGGTCCCGTGCAGTCTACCGGGGGAGACAGTCATGACGCAGGCTCAATCGAGGCCGCTGACGTTGCAGGAGGTGATGGAGCACCATATCCAGTTCACCGAAAACGCCATCGCCATCTTCGATCCGGACGGCAACTTCGTCTTCCACAACCAGGCCTTCGTCAAGACCTTCGGGCTGGAAGCCGAGGCGATGGTGGGATGGCATTCCGATGATTGGCTCACCTGGATGTATGTGCACCGCGGCGGCGTCAATATTGAATGGGATTCACTGGAGGCGTGGCTGAATTACGTGCACAGCGTTTCCCGATCCAAACCGTTCCGCCGCTTCGAGACTGATCTGATCGACGGCCGCTGGCTGCTGGTGAGCGAGCAAACCTATTCCTCCGGACACCTGGTCCTGCATTGCGCGGATATCACTCTGCAAAAAAAGACCGAACAAGATCTGAAAGAAGCCATCGCCACCATCAAGCACATTGCCCAAACCGACGAACTCACCAATCTCCCCAACCGGCGCCATGTACTGAGCCGCTTCCACGAAGAGCTGCTGCGCGCCGCGCGCTACAAGCATGACCTCTGCATCGGCATCCTCGACATCGATCATTTCAAGCGCGTGAACGACAAATACGGTCACCCCGTCGGCGACGCCGTGTTGCGGCACTTCTCGACGTTTCTGCGGATGCACCTGCGCGCCCAGGACATCGTCGGACGCCTGGGCGGCGAAGAGTTCGTCGTAATCTTTCCCGAGACCAGGCTCGCCGATGCGATGTTTGTGCTCAACAGGATCATTGGCATGCTGCACACGGAATGCCTGGAGGACGTCGCGCCCGATCTCTCCTATACATTTTCCGGTGGGCTGGCCTCCACCGAGGCAGGACAATCGGATAACAGCGACCTGCTCCTGGCCAATGCGGACAACGCCTTGTACCAGGCAAAAAATGGCGGGCGCAACAAGGTCGTCTGCTACCGGCATTGTGCCGACGCCCCTGCCCCTTTTTCCGTCCTCGACGACGAGCAGATGTCGGGATGAACTGAGTTTCCGCACACAAACTCCGCCCACGCGGACTGCACATGTAAAAACGTCCGGCACCCAGCCGGACGTTTTCTTTCATACGGAACGGATCGATCAGAACAGTTTGGCGATACGGAAGTTGATGCGGTTGCGCTCCTTCAGGCCGTTGTCGACAGCGACATCCTGGCCGTACTGGAACTGCACCTGCGTACTCGGATTAATGAAGCTGGTGACCGTCAGGCGGGCATATTGCGTGTTGAGCTTGTCGCCCTGCTTGACGCCGTTGACCTCGGTCTCCCCCCCGCGCACGCTACCGAATCCGACCGACAAGGCGGTGGCAGGCGACAGGTTGTAGCGCAAATGTGCCTGCGCTTCATAGCGCGGCGCCTGCTTCATGGTGGCGTGCGCCGGCGTGAAGTCGCTGTTGTTGCCGTTGATCGTCACGTCGCCCACCAGGTCGAGCGCCCAGTCGGCGTTGAAGTGGCGGATGTAGGCCAGCTGGAACAAGGCCTTCCAGCGGTTCTCCCCGAGGTTCAACAGCTTGTTGCTGTCGTAGTTGCCGGTAGGCAGGTACAGATAGGGGCCGATGCTGATCACGTCGCGCGTGGTCTGGTCGAGGATGAACTTGACCGGCGCGCCCAGGATCAGGTCGCCGGTGCCGCTGGCGTTGCCGAGCACGGAAGCGTCGCCGTTGGTGCGCAGCGTGCCGAACGGCAGGATGAACTGCGGATCAAGTACGGCGCTCTCGGACAGTTTGACGACATGGATGTAACGCGCCAGCGCCACGTTGGACGTCAGCCCGAAGTTGCCGGACACCTTGTTGCCATGCACGTAGGAATCCTTGCGTTCGGCATACTGGTAGTACAGCATCGCGATGTTGGCGCCGGCCGGATAGGCTTCATAGTCGCCGGCGGTCACTTCCAGTGCCGATGCGGATTGCGCCAGCGCATAGAGCAGGCTGGCGGCGAGCAGCGCGCGCCAGATGCCGGTGCCGGTGCCGGTGCCGGTGCCGGTGCCGGTGCTCGCAGGTTGTGGTGGATGGTCCTGGTGCGACGAAAAAATCCGATATTTCTTGCTACCCGATGTTGTTGTTGAAAACATGGTTTTCTCCCTGAATAGTAGTAAGTACATGACGGTGAAACTGCAAATGCGATACTGACGAATCAGCCGGCGACGGCATTCATCAGGCCGGTGCGTGCGTGGCAATTGATGTATTCGTAGTCCTGCTCCTGCGGCTTGAGGATCGACACTTCGTGGTAGACCGCGAGCTTGAGCTGGAACTGCAGGGCCTGCACCATGCGCATGAAGGTAGCGAAGATTTCGACGTGAGTAGGATGCGATTCCGCCCAGCGCTCCATGTCGGCCAGCGAGCGCCAGTAGCTGACGCCGAAACTCTTTTCGAGCGGTTTTCCCTGTGCGTCGATGTGCGTCATGTAGCGATTGCTGTAGCAACCGATGCTGCGGCCTTCGTCCCGCAGGAATGTCATGCCCGCAGCCAGCACCGGCTCCATTTCGTCGAGATACAGCTGCCGTTCGCGGCCGTCGGTTTCGGTCCATTCCTGGCCTGAGCGGATGATCGCGACGTTGTCGTGGCCGGCGATCTTGACGCGCTTGCCGACGCCGGGCGCGCCGCTCGTCACCTGCACTTGTCCTTCCGCCACCAGTGCATCGGTCTGCGCCAGCGGGATGCGGTCGCGCATCGAGCCCCAATAGCCGTGCTCCTGGAACTCGCCGCTCAATCCTTCCATGACGACGCCGACGCCTTCGACATGATTGGGCGTGTTGAACATGGTTTCAAAATGTTCGATGCGCGGCGTCAGTATTTCGCGGAAGTAGCCGATGCCGTCGTGCAAGCGCTGTTCGTCGTTCCACCATGACGACACCGCCTGGCCGTCGCGCCAGCGAAGATAGGCCGCGGGCTCGCTCCAGTAGGCGATGGCGATCATGTTGTCGTAGCCGTCGGCGTCGACGTAATGCGTCAGGTCGTGATGGCCGGGGCCGTCCGTCATCGCAAAGCCGGAGACGATCTGTGCGAGCGCACGGCAGGCCTTGCCGTGCTGTTCCACGCCCTTGGATTGCACGCCGAAGTAGCCCATCACGACTTGGGTGACGGCGCCATCGGCGCGCGACGTCCAGCAGGGATAAGGCGGCGCGTAGTCGTCCTCGATACGCCGGTTGCGGGTGCGCGGACATTGCAGGTGGGGGGCGATTGCTGATTCCATGAAGTGCTCCTGTTCGGGTCGAAAGAAAGTATCGGTTGCGGGTGCTTTTTTACTGAGCCATCCCGGCTGGCGGCATGGCCGGTGCGATGTCGTCGTCGATGCGCTCCTGCTGATCCAGCGGCAGCGAGAAATATTCGACCGGCGCCGCTTTGCGCTTGTTGAGCAGCAGGCGCGTCACGTCCGGACGGGCGTAATGCCCTGCCGGATCGGCCACCGACTTGGCGACATTGATGGCGCTGAGATCGAGCTCCGCAATCAGCAAGCCCTCCTGGTCCGGCGGCAATTTTTCGCACAAGGGCGCACCGTCCGGCCCATAGATGACGGCATGGCCGCCACCGGCATGCAGCAACTGATGCTTGTCGTCGGTGTCGCACAGCAGCGCAATCATCTCCGGCGACACCGTGGCGCACGGCGCGATCACGAAACAGGAACCTTCCACCGCATAGATGCGACTGGCGGCGTTGTTGACCTCGGCGCCGAGCGCATGGGCGAACGGATCGTAGATGGAAAAACTGGGCCATGCGGCGACGTGGATTTGTTCGTTCTGCGCATACATGGCGTACTTGGACAAGGGTTGCAGATGCTCCCAGCAGCACAGCGCGCCGAGCCGGCCGATGTCCAGATCGTGCACGGCGAGGTCGCTGCCGTCGCCCTCGCCGAATACGGTGCGCTCGACATGGGTTGGTTTGAGCTTGCGGCGGCGCGCCACGTCCTTGCCGTCCGGCCCGATGATCCATTGCCCGATATACAACGTGCTGCCGTTGCGCTCGGACAGCCCCATCACGACGTACATGCGGTTGCGCCGGGCAGCGGCGCGCAGTTGTTCGGCTTCAGGGCTGTCGTAGTGCAGCGAATTGTCGACATAGCTGCTGACAAAGCCGCGCATGATGGCCCATGCCGGGGTGCCGATCCAGGTCCAGAACGGATAGCCGGGTAACCAGGTTTCGGGAAAAGCGATCAGTTGCACGCCGGCGGCGCCGGCTTCATCGATCAGTTGCACCGATTTGTCGATGCCGCCCTGCAGGTCGAGAAATACGGGAGCGGCCTGCACTGCCGCCACTTTCAGTTTGGCGGGGTGCTTGCTTGATGAGGACATGCGTTTCTCCAACAATAAAATCCACGATGAAAGATGCAGCTGCGACATGACGCATGCCGCAACTGCGCCAGCACGGCCACGAAGCAGCCGTCGAAGCGCAGTATGTGGACAAGCCCGGCATGCGTCTTGCTCAGGACGGCAGTGGACTTGACTGAAACGGAGATGGCTCGCTTTACAGTTGCGCAAAGCCGGGAGTATTGTCTGCATGTCAGGTGCGACGAGGATTTGCGGCGTATTTGCGGCGTATACGTGTTGATGGACCGTGTTGATGGACGGCATCAATTACCGGACACTAGGCAGCAGACTGATAGCGACAATGAGGCGACATGGGGAGGCCCTGCGAAGATGAACCCAAAGCTGCATCCGGAAACTATTTCCGCCGCACCGGCGGGCGGCGCCATCGCGCTGTCCACCGACGGCTTGCTGCCGCATGAACGGGTGGACTACTGGCGGGAAATGGTGTGCAGACGTTTTGCCGAAGTACAGATCTCGTCACGGCTGGGCCGTGATTTTTCCGGAGAAATGCTGACGCATCAGTATGGCCCGTTGCGCGTCACGAACGTGGTCGCCAAGGCGCAGTCGGTGTCGCGCGTGGCCCGGCAAGCCAAAACCGAGAGCGAGGATTGCTACTTCGCGGTGATCCTGCTGGCCGGTTGTGAATTCCTGGAACAGGACGGACGCGAAGCGCGTTTGCGGCCTGGCGATATCTCGATCTACGATGCGACGCTGCCGCACAACCTGATCTTTCCGGAAGACTTCAAGAAACTGATCATCCAGATTCCGCGCCACGAACTCGGCAAGCGCGTGACCGGACTGGACCGCTCCACCGCGCTGACGATCCCGGGCGGCGACGGCGCCGGCGCCGTTGCCTCGGGATTCTTTCGTTCCCTGGCCGGCCACTCCGCGCAACTCAACGACCAGCAGCGCACCAGCCTCTCGGAACAGGCGCTCGATCTGCTGTCGCTGGCGCTGGCATCGGTGGCGCCGGTCAATCTGAGCCTGTCGCGCAGCCGCCCTTTTTCGCTGGCGCGGGTCAAGAGCTTCATCGACAGCCAGCTCGGCAATTGCGAACTCGACAGCAACATGGTCGCCAACGGCGCCGGCCTGTCGCCGCGCTACGTGAACCAGCTGTTCGAGGAAGAAGGCACGTCGCTCATGCGCTACGTCCTGCGATGCCGCCTGGATCGCTGTCGCGCCGACATGCTGAACCGGAACAGCCCGGACCTGCGCGTCTACGACATTGCGCTGCGCTGGGGCTTCAACGACGCCTCGCATTTCAGCAGGTCATTCCGCAATCAGTTCGGGATCGGGCCGCGTGACTTTTGCGCTTCGCAATTGAAGAAATGAGTTTGCCTGCGACCTGGAGAAGGACGCCGAAGGCACGCCCCGACGCCGCTTTTGCCAAAAATCAACATGCGAAAAAGTTTGACTAGTGCATATGCACATGATAAGGTCTGCACATGGACACTACTCCTTCACTGACGGATTGCAATTTGTTCGCGACCAAACAGGCTGCGCGGTTCATTACGCAGCTGTATGAGCGTCATCTGGCTACAGTCAATGTCACCAGCTCGCAAGTGACAATCCTGGCAGTCATCTATGAACGGCCCGATGTCACGATGACGGAATTGTCGGACATGGTCGTGATGGATCGCACCAGTCTGGTCCGTGCGATCCAACCCTTGAGCCGCGATGGATATGTTCTGCAGAAGTCGGAGGCCGGATCCAGAAAAATCAGCCTGTCGCTTTCCAAAGCGGGTTCCAGGAAGTTTCTCGATGCCCTCCCTCATTGGCGTGCGGCTCAAAAAGAGTATGAGGAGCTGATCGGCAAGGAGCGCGCCAAATTACTGCGGCAGGAGTTGCTCGCGGTAACCCACCGCTGAGTACACCAGCGTTAAAACCAAGGTAACGCGCATCAGGTTTCATGGCGAGGCACTGTCCTCGCTCTTTTTTAACATCAAAAAGTGCATATGCACATTAAATTGATTAATCAGCGGGGGTTTCATGGGAATCAACAATAAGTATCTGGGCATGGCGCTGTCGGGCGCATTGATCGCAACACTTGCCGCCTGCAGCAAACCGGCGCCGCCGCCGACGACGACGCCCAAAGTTGCGTCGTTTACCGTTCAGAATGTTGCACATGATTCCGCCAGCTATACCGGTGTCGTGCATGCACGCACCGAAAGCAATCTGGGCTTCCGGGTGCCGGGAAAGATTGTGGAGCGCCTGGTCGATCCGGGTGAGCTGGTCAAACGCGGCCAGCCGCTGTTCAGGCTCGACAGTACCGATTACACCCTGGCGCAAAACGCCGCGCGCTCCGCGGTGATCGCCGCGCAAGCACGCGACGTGCAGGCCCAGGCGGACGAAGTGCGCTTGCGCAAGCTGTTGAACTCCGGCGCTGTTTCCAGACAGGCGTATGAGCAAAGCAAAGCGCTGGCGGATTCCTCCAAAGCGCAACTCGATGCTGAACGGGCGCGCGCCGGCCAGGTTGAGAATCAGTCCGACTACTCCGTCCTGCGCGCCGACGCCGATGGCGTGGTCATGGACGTTCTGGCCGACGCCGGCCAAGTGGTCAGCGCAGGACAGACGATTGCGCGGCTGGCGCAGAAAGGCCCGCGCGAAGCGGTCGTCAGCATCCCCGAAAACGGCCTCGCCCAGGCGCGCCGCCAGGCAAGCGCGGCGCTCTATACGGACGACACGCAAAAATTCCCTGCCAAGCTGAGGGAGCTCTCTGCCATGGCCGATCCTCTCACCCGCACCTACCAGGCGCGCTACGTGCTGTCCGGCAAAGGCGAACAGGCGCCGCTGGGTTCGACAGTCACCATCAGGCTTACCAGCGATGCCTCTTCAGGCGAAAACACCGAGGTTCCCATCGGCGCGCTGATCGACAAGGGTCACGGCGCCAGCGTCTGGCTGATCGAAAAACAAACCCAGGTCGTCAAGCTGGTCCCTGTGACGGTCGTCCGTCTCGGTGAAGAATTCGCCACCATCAGCGCAGGCCTGAAATCGGGCGATGTGGTGGTCGCCTACGGCACCCATCTTCTGAAGGCCGGCGACAAGGTGTCGACGCTGTCGGCTGCACGCATGGGCGGTGCGTCATGAGCGGCTTCAATCTTTCCGCCTTTGGCGTAAGGGAACGTGCCGTCACGCTGTTCCTGATCATCGCCATCGCCGTTGCGGGCGCCTTCGCCTTCATCAAGCTCGGGCGCGCAGAGGATCCCAGCTTCACCGTCAAAATCATGACCGTGACAGCGCTGTGGCCAGGCGCCACCGCAAAGGAAATGCAGCAACAGGTCGGTGACCGCCTGGAGAAGCGCCTGCAGGAACTGGAATACTACGACCGCGTGGAAACCGCAGCGCGGCCGGGCCTCATCACGATGAAGCTGTTCCTCAAGGATTCGACGCTGCCCGCACTCGTGCCCGAACAGTTCTACCAGGCACGCAAGAAACTGGGCGACGAGGTCATCAACATGCCGCGGGGCGCCATCGGCCCGGTCATCAATGATGAATACTCGGATGTCTATTTCACCCTGTTTTCACTCAACGCACCGGGCCTGCCGCATCGTCAGCTGGTGACGGAAGCCGAAACCTTGCGCCAGCAATTGCTGCACG
>Ga0207695_10003393_pt1 | contig 22502 bp, 22 predicted proteins | sample KBSC54metaG_FD_184354 | JGI IMG/M metagenome (GOLD analysis project Ga0207695, IMG submission 184354) | Corn rhizosphere microbial communities from Kellogg Biological Station, Michigan, USA - KBS C5-4 metaG (SPAdes) (version 2) | ecosystem: Host-associated > Plants > Roots > Rhizosphere > Soil...
AGGCGCAGTTCGCCGAGCTGCGCACGCTTGGCGAGCTCACCCAGATCGCCTGGAAGCACGACGTGCAGACCATGATCGAGGGCCCCGGCCATGTGCCGATGCACAAGATCAAGGCCAACATGGACGAGCAGCTGAAGCACTGCGGTGGCGCGCCCTTCTATACGCTGGGCCCGCTGACCACCGACGTGGCCCCCGGTTACGATCACATCACCTCGGCCATCGGGGCGGCGATGATCGGTTGGTTCGGCACGGCCATGCTCTGCTACGTGACCCCGAAGGAGCACCTGGGGCTGCCGGACCGCGAGGACGTCAAGCAGGGCGTCATCGCCTACAAGATCGCCGCCCACGCCGCCGACCTCGCGAAGGGCCACCCGACGGCGCGCGCCTGGGACGACGCGCTCTCCCGCAGCCGGTTCGAGTTCCGCTGGGAGGACCAGTTCAACCTCGGCCTCGACCCGGAGACGGCGCGGGAATACCACGACGAGAGCCTGCCGAAGGAGGCGTTCAAGACCGCCCACTTCTGCTCCATGTGCGGTCCGAAGTTCTGCTCCATGAAGATCAGCCAGGACATCCGGGACGCCGCCCGATCTCAGAACGAGATGGCCCAGAACGAGGTCGATAGCGGCATGGCGCAAATGGCCGAGAAGTTCCGCGAAAGCGGCGGCGAGATCCTCGTGCCGGTGGATCACTGAGCAACCTTCTTTCCCTTGGGGGAAGGCCGTTAGGGTGCGCCGATGCCCGAACTTCCCGATCTCCAATCCGGCGGCGGCTATGACGGCCTCGACCTCGGCGCCTATGACCTCGCCGAGCGGGACCTGTCGGATTGCCGGTTCACGAACAGCAGCCTGGCCGATGCCCAGCTCTCGGCCGTCATTCTGCAGGGCGCGCGGTTCACCGAGTGCCGGTTCATCCGCTGCCGCTTCGCCCATGCCGACCTGCGCGAGGCCACCTTCATCCGCTGCAGCTTCGCCGACCCGGATAGCCACTCCGGGGTGCAGATCGCGTTTTCGCAAGGAGACCAGGCGCACTTCGAGGCCTGCGACCTGTCCTTCGCCGACATCGACCGGACGAGCCTGTGGGCGGCGGAGTTCAAGGCCGCGAACCTGCGCGGCGCGCGGTTCCACCGCGCCGACTTCTCCCGGGCGCTCAGCCCGAAGACGATCCATACGGCGGCCAAGTTCCTGGGCTGCAACCTGGAGCTCGCGGACCTCTCGGAGGTCTCGCTGCGCGGCTGCGACCTGTCCGGCTCGTCGCTGCGCGAAGCCGACCTGACGGACGCCGACCTGGAGGGCGGCGACCTGACGGGCTGCGATTTCTTCCAGGCGCTGGTGGCCGGCGCGAAGCTGGCCGGCGCGGACTTGCGTGGCGCGGAGGTGTCAGGCCTCGACCTGACAAGCCTCGGCAGTCACGAGGGGATGAAGGTGACCCTGTCCCAGCAGCAGGCCCTGCTCACCGCCATGGGCCTCGACGTCTACGCCGATTAGTCCCGCTGGCGCTTGGGGGCGGCGGCCTTGGCCTGCGCGGGCCAGATCCGCACGGCCACCGCGACGGTGATCGAGCCCAGCACCGCGGTCGCCGCGCCCGCCCACTGGACGGCGTTCATGCCCTCGGCGGCGTAGTGGCCCGCAAGGCCGCCGGAGATCACCACCAGCGAGGCGGTCGCCCAGTCGACGAGTTCCTTCAGCGTGATCATGGCAGGTCCTTCGGAAGCAGGTTGGCGCGCGAACTTGGCGAAGCGCACCAAAGCCCCCTGTGGTTTACCGAAACCCTTAACAGCGCCGCGATGCGGCATTGGGGCGCAGCACGCCGCGGTGTAGGAAAATCGGCCCCCTGAACGCGAGACCGCCCGATGGATCCCAAGGCCCTCAACCAGTTCGCCGCCGACCTCTGGGAGCGCGAGATCACCCCGGCCCTGGTCGATTACATCCGCATCCCGGCCAAGTCGCCGGCCTTCGATCCGGACTGGCAGAAGACCGGCCACATCGACGCGGCGGTCGAACATATGGCGGGGTGGGCCAAGGGCAAGCTCGCCGACCTGCCCGGCGCGACGCTGGAGGTGGTGCGCCTAGAAGGCCGCACGCCAGTGATCCTGATCGAGTCGCCGGGAGAAATCGACGACACCGTCCTGCTCTACGGCCACCTGGACAAGCAGCCGGAGATGACCGGCTGGGCCGACGGGCTCGGCCCCTGGGAGCCGGTGATCCGCGACGATAAACTCTACGGCCGCGGCGGCGCCGACGACGGCTACGCCATCTACGCCTCGGTGACGGCGCTGCTGGCGCTGCAGGCGCAGGGCGTGATGCGCGCCCGCTGCGTGGTGCTGATCGAGGCCTGCGAGGAGAGCGGCTCCTATGACCTGCCGTTCTACGTCGACCACCTGGCGGAACGGATCGGTTCGCCGTCGCTGGTGATCTGCCTGGATTCCGGTTGCGGCAACTACGACCAGCTCTGGCTGACGACGTCGTTGCGTGGGCTGGCGGGGGGCCTGCTCACCGTCGAGGTGCTGACCGAGGGGGTCCATTCCGGCGACGCCTCGGGCGTGGTTCCCGACAGCTTCCGCCTGGCCCGGCGCCTGCTCTCGCGGCTGGAGGACGAGGCCACCGGCCAGGTGCGGCCGGCCGCCTTCAACGTCGAGATCCCCGCCGAGCGGAAGACCCAGGCCAAGGTGGCCGCCCAGGCCCTGGGGGAGACCGTCTGGAAGAAGTTCCCCTTCGCCGGCGACACCCATCCGCCGACCACCGACACCCCGGAACTGATCCTCAACCGCACCTGGCGCCCGGCGCTGACGGTGATCGGCGCCGACGGCCTGCCGGCCCCGAAGAACGCCGGCAATGTGCTGCGCCCGGGCACCAGCCTGGCGCTCAGCGTGCGCATCCCGCCGACCGCCGACCCGGACGCCTGCGCCAAGGCGCTGGAGCAGACGCTGACCGCCGACCCGCCGCAGGGCGCCAAGGTCAGCTTCACCGTCGCCCAGGCGAGCCCGGGCTGGAACGCCCCGCCGCTGGAGCCCTGGCTGGAGGCGGCCGTCCAGCGCGCCTCCCAGGCGACCTTCGGGCGCGAGGCGGCGATGATGGGCGAGGGCGGCACCATCCCGTTCATCGGCATGCTGGGGGCGAAGTTCCCCAAGGCGCAGTTCCTGATCACCGGGGTGCTGGGCCCGGCGTCCAACGCCCACGGCCCCAACGAATTCATCCACCTGCCCACCGGCCGCAAGGTCACCGTCGCGGCGGCCCTGATCCTCGCGGACCACGCCCAGCGGCCGCTCTAGGTCCCGGAGGTTTCCCAAGGGGTCAGGCGGCCCAGCTCGCGGGTCGCCGCGCGCTTGGCGAGCGACAGGTAGCCCGCCGCCACGCTGCTGAAGCCCTCGCGCTCCGCCTCGCTGCGGGCCTCGGCCGCCAGCCGTGCGAACAGCTTGGCCTGCTCGGCGTAGTGTTGCGTCTCCCTCATGCGCGGGAAAATGCCGCTGGGGTCGGCCTGGGTCGCCGCGACCTGGGCGCTCAGCGTCAAACGGTCTCAGCGACCGCCGCTTGCCCACCGCGGGGGCGCGGCCGCGGCGCCAAACTACGGTCGAAGTGATTCGTGCTAGGTATCGGCAGGACATCCGCGCGGACCTTGCCGCGCCAATCCGGGAGTTGACCGTGAAAGCACCCCTGTCGGCCGCCGCCCTTTGTCTCGGGCTTGCGCTTGCCGCGGCCGGCCAGGCCTACGCCGTCCAGGTTGCGGGGGGACAGGCGACGGACGCGCCGGGCGCAACCCGCGCCCCACGCAATGCGCAAGGCGTCGGCGTGGTCACCGGGATCGACGCCAAGGAAGGCATGGTGACGGTGAAGCACGAGCCGATCCCGGCGCTCGGCTGGCCGTCGATGACCATGCCCTTCAAGGTCACGCCGCCATCGCTGCTGCAGGGCCTGAAGGTAGGTCAGAAGATCGCCTTCGACACCAACGAGGGGAACGGCCTGCCGCTGATCACCGCCATCCGCAAGCGGTAGGGCGGTCCGCGAACGGTGAGAGGGCCGCCCCGGCGACGGGACGGCCCTCTCCTTGTCTACTCCCCAACGGAATGCGGGCTATTGCGGCGGCGTCTGCGTCGGCGGGGTCGGCGCAGGCGCGGGGGCCGTTTGTGTCGGGGCCGGAGCCGCCTGGGTCGAGGCCGGCGGGATGTTCAGCACCAGGGGCGGCGCGGGGGCGGCGGCGGCCGGCGGCGGAGCCGCTGGCATAGGCGCGGGCGCGGGCGCGGCGCGAGGCGGCGCCTGGACCGTGGCGCTGGCGCTCACGTCGGCGCTTTCGTCCGAAGCCGCGCGGGCGGAACGGGTGTGCGAGGCGCTCGCGCCGCGGGCCGGGGCCAGGCTGCGGGTCGTGTGGCTGGTGGTGGTCGTCGTGGTGGTGGTGTGCCGCGTCACGGGGGCGGGCGGCGGCGGACCGGCGTCGGCCAACTGTGGCGTGGCGGCGCCTGGCGCGGCGGCCGCGGCGTCAGCGCTGGTGGCGGTGGTCGTGGTCGCGGCGGCGTTGTCGCCCGGGGTCAGCTCAGCCACGCCGGCGCCATGCGGCTTGGTGTAGTACCAGCCCGCGGCGGCCAAGCCGCCCAGCACGATCAGGCCGGCGACGATGGCCACAGGTGCGCTGGAGCCCTTCCGCGCGGCGCTGCGGCTGGCGTAGGCCGGGGTGGCGACGAAGGTCGTGTCGGCGTCCGCCTGGGTTTCATAGAAGGGCGTCTCGCCGGCCGCGACGGCCGGGCCAGGCGTCGTGACAATGGCCGGTTCCGGCTCGGCGGCGAAGGTGCGGCTCTCGGGCGCCACGCGGCTGGTGCGGCCCATGCCGAAGCCGCGGCGCTTCTTGCCGCGCTCCCAGGCCGGGGCCGGCGCAAAGGGCATGTCCTCCACGTCGGTGGGGGGCGTAAAGTCGTCAGGGGTGGACCTGAAATCGGTAGCCATTGTCTAGACCCTCCAGGGAATGTCGCTGGATGACCCAAACGGCAATTCCCCCGACGGGTTCCGAAAATGAAATGAGACAGCTTGGCCGTTTGAGGCAGTCTCTTGCAATCGTCTATGCTGGCGGTGGACGCTAATCATCTTTGTTTACAGCAATCTGGCTCGACGAAATGAACATTCATCTGGAGGCGGACCACTTCTGTCTCTCGGCCGTCGCCTCCAAATGACCTTATTTCTTCCCCGTTGCGGCGCCGGATTTCCCGCCGCCCCACGGCTCAGCCGGTCGGCGTTTTCGCAAGCCGCATTAACGATTTGTGGCCTCGGCGCCGCGCTATCTGGACGCCCGAACCGATGGGCTCGCCGCGCGCCCGCAAGTCCTTGACCCCGCGTCCGCCACATCCGCAAGTTGGCGGTCCAGACGGAGAGCCGAATGCCGCTCATGGCCAATCTTCAGCGCGAACGGCGGTTCCTCACGGGACTGAACCGGACGCTGAAGCGGGTGAAGTCGATCGCGCCCGACAGCGCCAACCTGATCTGCGACGACATCCAGGACGCCGTGGACGAATGGCGCGACCGCACAGCCATGACCTTCGAGGGCCGCACGCTGAACTATGGCGAGCTGGACGCGATGGCCAACCGCATCGCCCATTGGGGCAAGGGCCAGAACCTCCGGCGCGGGCAGACCGTCGCCCTGTTCATGCCCAACCGGCTGGAATATTTCGCGGTCTGGTATGGCCTCTCGAAGATCGGGGTGGTCACCGCGCTGATCAACAACCAGCTGTCCGGCCTGGCGCTGGCCCACTGCCTGAACATCTCCCAGGCCGCCTGCATCGTGGTGGACGCCGAGACCTCGCCGGTGTTCGAGGCCGCCAAGGGACTGCTCGACCGGTCGCTGACCCAGTGGATCCTGGGCCCCGCCCACGGCGACCAGCGCGACCTCGTCCAGGCGCTGAAGAGCTGCAGCCAGCTGCCGCCCGACCGGCGGGTGCGTGAGGACATCCGCGCCCATGACACGGCGCTCCTGATCTTCACCTCCGGCACCACCGGCCTGCCGAAGGCCGCCCGCATCACCCATGTGCGGGCCCAGCTCTACATGCGTGGCTTCGCGGGCTCGACGGGCGCGAAGGAGAACGACCGCATCTATGTGGCCCTGCCGCTCTACCACGCCACCGGTGGGCTCTGCGCCCTCGGCGCCGCGCTCCTGAACGGCGGCTCGGTCTTCCTGCGCCGGCGCTTCTCCGCCAGCCACTTCTGGCAGGAGGCCATCGACGAGCAGTGCACCATGTTCGTCTATATCGGCGAGCTCTGCCGCTACCTGGTGAACCAGCCGGAAAGCGAGGCCGAGACCCAGCACAGGATCCGGCTGGCCTTCGGCAACGGCCTCAGGCCCGACATCTGGCCGGTGATGAAGAGCCGCTTCAAGATTCCCGAGATCCTGGAGTTTTATGGCTCCACCGAGGGCAACGTCTCGATGTTCAACTTCGACGGCCGCGAGGGAGCCATCGGCCGGGCGCCCAAGTGGCTGCGCAACCGGTTCAACGTGCGGCTCGTGCAGTTCGATGTGGAGGCCGAGGAGCCGGTGCGCGGGGCCAATGGCCTGTGCGTCGAGGCCGGCCCCGGCCAGATCGGCGAGTGCATCGGCCAGATCGGGGGCGACGCGCGCAGCGAATACACGGGCTACGTCTCCAAGACCGAGTCCGACAAGAAGGTGCTGCACGACGTCTTCGAGAAGGGCGACGCCTGGTTCGCGACCGGCGACCTGATGAAGACCGACGCCGACGGCTACTTCTATTTCGTCGACCGCATCGGCGACACCTTCCGCTGGAAGGGCGAGAACGTCTCCACCAACGAAGTGGCCGAGCGCCTGCTGGGCTGCGCCGGCGTGAAGGAGGCCAACGTCTACGGGGTGGCGGTCGCCGGCGCCGAGGGCCGGGCCGGCATGGCCGGCCTGGTGGTGGACCCCGAGTTCGACATCAAGGCCTTCGGCGACTGCGTGGCCCGCGAACTGCCCGCCTACGCCCAGCCGCTGTTCGTGCGCATCCTGCCGGCGCTGGACACCACCGGCACGTTCAAGACCCGCAAGATGGACCTGATCGCCGACGGTTTCGACCCCGGCAAGATCAAGGGCCCGCTGTTCTTCAAGGATGCCAAGAAGGGCTATCTGAAGATCACCAAGGGCGTCTTCGACAAGATCACCGCCGGGACCGTGAAGCTCTGATCCCCGCCTTTTCGTCCGCCGAGCGGAGTGGGCGCCGCTCGGTCGGTCAGAAGGCGAAAAGCACTTTACATCACAAAGTACTTCATCCATAAGCGTTCCATCGACCTCGATTGGGGGCAGGGACCATGACCGACCAGAACGCCGTCCGCGACGACATCGCCTTCATGCGCACACTCGCCGAGGAGGGCCGCGCCGGCGCCCCGCTCGGTGGCTCGATCCTGATCGCCTCGGGGCTCTCCTTCGGGTCCGCCAGCCTGGCGATCTGGGCCGGAGTCACCTGGCGGCTACTGCACCACGACTGGGAGGTGGCCGCCATCTGGACGGCCTCCCTGGTGGTCTTCCTGGGCTATTTGTTCATCGCCAAGGCCGCCTGGGGCGAGAAAAAGAAGGGCGCCACGCCGCGCGCCGTCGGCATCGCCTGGTCGGGGGCCGGCTGGTCGATCTTCTTCGTCGGCCTGTCGTTGGCGGTGATGGCGGTGCACGGCCATGACGCCTACGTCGCCAACGCCTTCATGCCGTTCATCCTGGCGATCTACGGTTCCTGCTGGTTCGTCGCCGCCGCGCTCAGCCGCGCGCGCTGGCTCTACGCCGTGGCCTTCGGCTCGTTCGGCATGGCGGTGCTCGCCGCCTGGTTCGCCGCCAACGGGCTCATGCTCTACCTGGTCTATGGCCTTAGCCTCTATGGCCTGGGCGCGCTCCCCGGCCTCGTCCTGACCTTGCAGGCCCGCGCGCGGGCCGCCTGAGCCTTGGCCGACGACTTCGACATCGAGCGGATCGACGAGGTCATCCACGGGCGCCTGCGGCTCGGCGTCATGGCCTACCTCTCCAGCGCCGAGACCGCCGAGTTCAACGCGCTCAAGGCGCGGCTGCAGGCGACCGACGGCAATCTCTCGACGCATCTGCGCAAGCTGGAGGAGGCAGGCTACGTGGCCATCGACAAGAGCTTCGTCGGCAAGAAGCCGCGGACCGCGGTCAGCCTCACCGAGCCCGGCCGCAAGGCCTTCATCCGCTACCTCGACGCCATGGCGCGTCTGGTGAATTCCCAGTCCTAGAAGGAAAATCCCGATGCTTCCAATACTCCGCCGCGCCCTCCTGGCCGGCGCCTTCGCCCTGGCCGCCGCCACGGCCGCGGCGGCTCCGGCCCCCGCCGACCCGAACCGCCTGTTCGCCGACTCGAAGATCGTGGTCCGCGACCGCTTCTCCGACGAGATCGTCGGCAAGGGGCCGGACCTGGTGTTCATGCCGGGCCTGGCGTCGTCGCGGGCCACCTGGAAGGCCACGGCCGAGCGGCTGCGCGACCGCTACCGTCTGCACCTGCTGCAGGTGGCGGGCTTCTCCGGCGAGCCGGCCCGCGCCAACGCCACCGGCGAGGTCCTGGTCCCCACCGCCGAGGCGATCGACGCCTACCTGGTGGAGCAGAAGCTCAGCCCCGCGGTCTTCATCGGCCACTCGCTGGGCGGCACGACCCTGCTGTACCTGGCCGAGCACCATCCGGAGCACCTGAAGAAGGTGATGATGGTCGACGCCCTGCCGTTCTTCGGCGGGATGCAGGACCCCAAGGCGACGGCCGAGAGCGTGCGGCCGATGGCGGCCAAGATGCGCGACGCCATGAACGGCTCGACGGGGCCGGTGACGGCCGAGGCGCTCGCGCCGCAGATGAAGGCCATGTCGAAGGACCCGGCGACGCAGCGGATGGTGGCCCAGTGGGGCGCCGTCAGCGACCGGTCGGTGGTGGGCCGGGCGATGTACGACGACCTGACGCTGGACCTGCGGCCCGGCCTCGCGAATGTCCGTACACAGATCACTTTGGTATATCCGGACAACGCGCCGTTGGGGGCGCCGGCGGGGATGATGGAGAAGCTCTATCCCTCGCTCTACGCCGCGGCGCCGGGGGTGAAGACGGTGCTGGTGAAGGATAGCCAGCACTTCGTCATGCTGGACCAGCCGCAGGTGTTCGCCGAGCAGCTGGACGCCTTCCTGGCGCAGAAGTGACGGATCGGCCGGACGGGCTATGGTGCGGCTTTCCCAACATCAGGTGAGCCGATGATTCCCGCCCGCGTCCTGCTTTCCGCCACCGCCGCCGCCCTGCTGGCCACCGCCGCCCAGGCCGGCGACGTCAGGGCCCAGAAGGCGCAGATCGATGCGGGGCTCGACAAGGCCTACGGCCATCTCGACGCCCTCTACAAGGACATCCACGAGCACCCGGAGCTGGGCTTCCAGGAGACCCGCACGGCGGCGAAGCTGGCCGCCGAGATGCGCGCCCTCGGCTTCGAGGTGACCGAGCACGTGGGCGGCACCGGGATCGTGGCGATCTACAAGAACGGGCCGGGACCGATGGTGATGGTGCGCACCGAGCTCGATGCGCTGCCGCTGGAGGAGAAGACCGGCCTGCCCTACGCCAGCCACGCCACCCAGATGTGGAACGGCAAGCCGACGCCGGTGGACCACGCCTGCGGCCACGATATCCACATGGCCGCCTGGGTGGGCGCGGCCCAGCAGCTCGTCGCCATGAAGGGCCAGTGGCATGGCACGCTGATGTTCATCGGCCAGCCGGCGGAGGAGGTTGTCGGCGGCGCCCGCGCCATGCTGAAGGACGGCCTCTTCACCCGCTTCGGCAAGCCCGACGTGGGCTTCGCCCAGCACGTCAGCAATGGGCCGGTGGGCCAGATCAGCTACCGCGCCGGGGTGAACTCGTCGGCCGCCGACGGCTTCGAGATCGACTTCAAGGGCCGCGGCGCCCACGGCTCGCGGCCGCAGGTCTCCATCGACCCAGTGCTGGAGGCCTCGCGCTTCGTGGTCGACGTGCAGAGCGTGGTGGCCCGCGAGAAGGACCCGGCGGCGTTCGGGGTGCTGACGGTGGGATCCATCCAGTCGGGCAGCGCCGGCAACATCATCCCCGACAGCGCGCTGGTGCGCGGCACCATCCGTAGCTACGACGACGAGACGCGGGTGAAGCTGAAGTCCGGCCTGGCGCGCACCGCCAAGGCGGTGGCCGACATGGCCGGCGCGCCGGCGCCCACGGTGACCTTCGACGCCGGCGCCTCGGCCGTGGTCAACGACGCGGGCGTCACCGCCCGGACCGCGCCGGTGTTCAAGGCCGCGTTCGGCGAGCGGGCCGTCGTGGCGCCGGGCCCGGGCTCCGCCAGCGAAGACTATTCGGAGTTCATCATCGCCGGCATCCCCTCGCTGTTCTGGGGCCTGGGCGGCTACGACCCCAAGGTGATCGCCGACTACGCCGCCCGCCACGAGCCGCTGCCGTCGAACCATTCCCCGCAGTTCGCCCCGGACCCGCAGCCCGCGATCCGCACCGGCGTCGAGGCCATGACGCTGGCGGTGCTGGGGGTGCTGGGCAAGTAGCCCCCTCCGTCTCGCGTCTTCGCGCGATCCACCTCCCCCGCGTGCGGGGGAGGAGCGGGGCGGTCATGCTCCTCCCCTGTCGCGCAGACGACGGGGAGGTGGCGCGAAGCGCCGGAGGGGGCGCTGCCGGCGCACCGAGGCCGCGCGCGGCGCCAACGCCCCCTCCGTCACCTTCGGCGACACCTCCCCCGCAGGCGGGTGAGGTTTTGGACGCAACCCTGCGCGCAGCGCGCTGACTCACCTATATTCGCCCCATGCCGACCACCACCGCCGATGCGCCCCTTCGCGGGGCGGCGCTGATCAAGGACGAGGTGAAGCGCCTGCCGGACAAGCCGGGGGTCTACCGGATGGTGGGCGACGAGGGCGAGGTGCTCTACGTCGGCAAGGCCAGGAGCCTGAAGAAGCGGGTGATCCAGTACGCCCAGGGGCGCTTCCACACCCAGCGCATCGCCAACATGGTCGACCTGACCCGGTCGATGGAGTTCATCACCACCCGCACCGAGACCGACGCGCTCCTCCTCGAAATCAACCTGATCAAGCAGCTGAAGCCGCGGTTCAACGTGCTGCTGCGCGACGACAAGTCGTTCCCGGAGATCGTCATCCGCCGCGAGCATGCCGCGGCCCAGCTGCGCAAGCACCGCGGCGCCCACACCATCAAGGGCGACTATTTCGGCCCTTTCGCCAGCGCCTGGGCGGTGAACCGCACGCTGAACACCCTGCAGAAGGCCTTCCTGCTGCGGTCCTGTTCGGACAGCGTCTACGAGACGCGCACGCGGCCCTGCATGTTGCACCAGATCCGCCGCTGCTCGGCGCCCTGCACGGGGCTGATCAGCCTGGAGGACTACAACGCCCTGGTGGACGAGGCGGGCGACTTCCTGCGGGGCAAGTCCCGCGCGGTGATCAAGCGGATGAGCGAAGAGATGCAGGCGCTCTCCGACGACATGGAGTTCGAGCGCGCCGCCAGGTTGCGCGACCGCATCCGGGCGCTGGCGTCGATCGCCCAGGAGCAGCAGATCAACCCGGAGACGGTGGACGAGGCGGACGTCTTCGCCCTCTTCGCCGAGGGCGGCCAGGCCTGCGTGCAGGTGTTCTTCTTCCGCGCCGGGCAGAACTGGGGCAACCGCGCCTATTTCCCGCGCGTGGACAAGTCCGACGAGGACGCCGAGGTGATGGCCGCGTTCCTCGGCCAGTTCTACGACGACAAGCCGATCCCCCGCGTGATCCTGGTGAACGTGCAGCCGGCGGAGAGCGAGCTGCTGGCGGAGGCCTTCTGCGTCAAGGGTGGGCGCAAGGTGGAGATCAGCCGTCCGCAGCGGGGCGAGAAGCGCCAGCTGGTGGAGCACGCGTTCCTCAACGCCCGCGAGGCCCTGGGGCGCAAGATGGCCGAGAGCTCGGCGCAGACCAAGCTGCTGGCCGGCGTCTGCGAGGCCTTCGGCCTGGAGGCCCAGCCGGAGCGGATCGAGGTCTACGACAACTCCCACATCATGGGCACCAATGCGGTGGGCGGCATGATCGTGGCCGGCCCCGACGGCTTCCAGAAGAGCCAGTACCGGAAGTTCAACATCAAGGGGACGGACATCACGCCGGGCGACGACTTCGGGATGATGAAGGAGGTGCTGCGCCGCCGCTTCGGCCGGCTGGTGAAGGAGGAGGAGGAGGGCCAGAACCCGCCGCGGCCTGACCTCGTCCTGATCGACGGCGGCGCGGGGCAGATCTCCGCGGTGATGGAGGTGATGGCCGACCTGGGCGTCGACGACATCGCGGTGGTGGGCGTCGCCAAGGGGCCGGACCGCGACGCGGGCCTCGAGCGGTTCTTCATCCCCGGCAAGCCCTACTTCATGCTCGAGCCCAAGAGCCCGGTGCTCTACTACCTGCAGCGCCTGCGCGACGAGGCCCACCGCTTCGCCATCGGCACGCACCGTACGCGCCGCGCCATGGACATGAAGAAGAACCCCCTGGACGAGATCGAGGGCGTCGGCCCGGGGCGCAAGCGGGCGCTGCTGCACGCGTTCGGCTCGGCGCGGGGGGTGAGCCGGGCGAGCGTGGACGACCTCGCGAAGGTGGAGGGGGTGAGCGAGGCGTTGGCGCAGCGGATCTATGGGTTCTTCAGGAAAGGGTGAGGGGGTGGTCGCCCTTGGTCAGAATCCCTGGCGCGTGGTTGCGTCAGCAAGGGACCTGTTAGCCCACGGGAACTACGTCCACCGCCGTGACACTTGTTAATAGCCAAGCTCCAGCACAACCTCAGCGCGTCACAACCGGAGAATCAACAATATGCGTGCACCCCGGGCCAGGCGAACGCTGCACGAAGTGTTCCTCGACACGCTGGGTAAAATGGCGGGCGCCTCGGCGACTGGCAGGGTCAGTAGCAATGCTCTCGAAGCAAAGCTCAATTGGCAGGTGGATAAGCGCTACTCGAATACCAAACGTGAGCTGATCAGACAGGGCAAGGTTCGGGCCTATCCGGGAGGTGCCGGCGGTACCTTGGAATGTGTAGGGAAGGTTGCCAAAGAAGCGCAACCCGCGCCTCTAAAGGCTTTCGTCTCCTATTCGCACTTTGACGCCGATTTGAAGAACGAACTCCTCAAGCATCTCGATCCCCTCCGCCGCGCAGGGCTCGTGGACCATTGGCATGATGGAGACATATCCGCCGGCCAAGAGTGGGAAAGGGCGATCGAGACCCGCCTGCGCGCTGCTGACCTGATCATCTTCTTGATCACGGTCGACTTCATCAATTCTGAGTACTGCTACGACAACGAGCTCGCCGCCGCAGTAGATCGTCACAAAGCCAACAAGGCTCGTCTTATTCCTGTGATCGGCCGGGAATGCCTGTGGCAAAATCTATCGTTTGGGCACATCCAAGCCGTATTGGGCGGCAAGGCGGTAATGAGCCGACCAAATCGCGACGAAGCGCTCACCGATGTTGCGAAAGAGATCAAGGCTATCGCCGAGAAGCTGCGAGCCGGACGCGCGACGGCGGCCTGATCGGCCCGTGGCCATTGCATCAACAGGATTGAGGCCGAGGGGCTAGGTCTGGCAGTGATATGCGGCGCCGCCGGCCGGGAACGCGCCGCCAAACTCATTGGGGAGCAACGCGGTCATCACATATGCGAAACAGAATGCGTGCGAATGCCCTAAATTGTCGTCGTAGTTCAATCGGCCCACCACGAAGATGTGTCTACCCCCGGTTCGTATCGCGTCTAGGTCAGTCTTGCTGATTCCCAACGTGGGCGCGCTCCTGGGTTGAAGGACCGTTCCAGTCGCGACCGTATAGTCGTTGCCGCCCCAATAGGTGTAGCCAGTCGTAGGGGGCAGCTCAGGCAGATTTGGAGATACGTAGACCGCGAACGTGCTGAGCTTTTGGACGAAAGCGCTTCCGCCGGTGTTGCGAAATTCGATCTGCATCGTGACCGAGACCATGCCATCGTTGTCTGGCGCGCCGCCAACCCCGTTAAAGTGAAGGTCGTTGAGCGCAACACCGGGCGCCTGAGACCGCTCAGCAACTATCGCGGCGCTTGCTTGTGCTTCTGCCGCGCGGATTTGTGCCGCTGAACTCTGCTGGATCGCTATAGTCTGTGCGGAGATGGCAACAGTCTGGGATTTTGCTTCGGCCAATTGATCTTTGACGAAGCCAAGTTGCGCGTTCAACGCATCGGCTTGAGCCTTGCCGGACGCCGCCAAGCGATTCGTTGCATCACTTGCGATCCTTGCTGCGTCGGCAGAACGTCCGACGGCCACGGCCTGGATTCTGGCCGCCTCAGCTTGTTCGCGAGCGGCGCTCGCTGATCGGAGTAACGCCTCGATCTGCCGACCACTGTTGTCCGCAAGCGCTTTAGTCGCATCCGCCTGCCCCTCGCCTGCCAGCCGGAGCTTATCGGCAGCGGTCGCCTGCGCCTCTCCAGCGAGCCTTAGCTTCTCCAACGCCCCCGCTTGAAGGCCGGCGGCGTTCGCTTGAGCCTCCCCCGCAGTTGCGAGATTCTGGGTGGCGACGACAAGCTTGTTTGTCGTCTCCGAGGAGTCATGCATCTCCCGAAGTTGGCCGCCGACGTAGAAGACATTCCAAATTGTGGCGACCGCGATGACGACCGTTCCGCCAGCGGTGAACCAGTCACTCAGCTGCATCCGTTTGATGATGGATTCTTCGACCGCCGTCCCTTGCTTTGCGCTCGCCGAATCTGAAGCAGGCGATGCGGTCGTGCTGGCGAGACTGGGTTGCGCCGCTGCATCCGAATTTCGTTGTGCCATGCTGCTCCAATCAGAAGAGATCGGCTTCAGGAACCGGCGATCAGGGGCTGGCAATTCTATCCCCCGATCATCCTCTCCTCAGACAGTTGGGTGCCACGAAGCAAAGAACGGACGATCACCTAGGACTCCGCGCGCGCGGGAACCGGCGCGCTGCCGCGTTCAGGAATGTGGAAAGGAGTCGCGGCTCCGTTGCCGGAGCCGCGACACTGCCTACGGGCACTCAGGAAGACTCAACAGATTGTTCGGCGCGTAGCCGTCCGCTTCGGTCTTGAGGTACTCCCGCCCTTCATGAGTGGCGACGACCACCTCGGTCTCCTTACCACCAACGATGACGTAGAATGTCCATTCCTTCCGCTTGATGCGGCCAATGGCGTCGTCCTCCTCGAGCTTCCATTGCCGTTCGCCGTGGCCGCCGATCGCTTTGATACGCTCATGCGCGTTCTGGCGGTCACGTTTGTTGATGCATTTCACTTGGGCGCGCTGGGGCATGTCCTGTCCTTCCACGAAAGTGGCAGACGGCTTGACAAGCGGCGGGCACAGGGGAAGGCTCCCCCCGTTCCAAGCGAACCACCGACGTCCCTGCTCGCCGTCGAAAAGTGACAGGGGCTCGAAGCTAGAAGCCGTCGGAGTTGGCGCTCCGGCGGCTTCGTCGTTTCTCACGTCATGATGGAAGGCTGACTCTCCCCGCGTCAGGAGTCAATGCAACCGCAACCACTAAATGTGGGCGGTGATGCCAACCTCTAGATACAAGGGGTAGTGTCCAATCCGTTGTTCACAGATTCGAGCGGGCGCATCAACACTTGGTTGGGAAACCGGCGATTCGGGACCGTGAACGAGCCGACACGGTACCGGAGCCAGGCCGTACCCCGTTGGACGAATTGGGCTCAAACTAGCAGTTGAGAAAAGGAGGCGGGTAGCACCGTCGCGAATTCGCCAGTCTAGGTCTCCCCGCGCCCTTTCCGAACCCAGTCCAGCTGGCAAACGCGCTCGTGGAAGATGGCGACGATGCCGACCGCGCCGTCGGGAGCGTTTCCAGTCGATGAGGTAGCGGTAGTGGTGTGTGCACCAGCCGTCCTTGCCGAAATTCGGCCGGGATGCGGCGCTAGCCGACTTGGCCGCGGGCGATGGCGGCGAAGGCCTCGAACAGGCCGTGGGCTCGGGCTAGCATCAAGCACAGATTCTAAGGTGCCTTGTGTTCCCTTCGGGATTCGTCGCTCCCACCAGACTGCTCCTCTCCCAGGCGCGGGAGCGCCGTGGGAGAGGTTGGGAGAGCGCGGCGCGGGGGTTGGGCTGACGCTGGCCTTGGCTCGGGGAAGCGCCGGGCGGGTCCGAAGGCGGGGATGTTCATTCGGCGGCGCCGCCCTCTCCCGGCCTCTCCCGCGATGCTGCGCATCCGGGAGAGGGGCGGGCCTCTTTGGGGCGCGGTGCGGGCGGTGAGCCCATCGGGCGCCGGGGGCTGCAACCCCCTCCGCCTTGGCGCTGGGGCGCCAAGGCACCTCCCCCTCAATCGCGCTTGGCGCTGGGGGAGGATCTCAGGGCGTGACGACGCGGACGAGGAGGCGCCTCCAACAGATCACGTGGCGGTCGTGGCCGGCGTCCACTTTGAGCAACAACCTGCCTTCCCAGCCTTAACTCCATGGCGGCCAGTTTGCCCTGGGACCTCGGCGTCTCAAGGACCGGGCGGAGCCCTGCCGCGGGGCGGCGCTGCCCGAGGGCAGCGTTCTTGACACGCCGAGGCCCCAGGGCTCGCATCATCCATGGAGTTTAAGGCCGGGTGTGTCCCCTTCGGGATCCTGGCTTCCACGAGACTGCTCCTCTCCCGGCCTCTCCCGCGATGCTGCGCATCCGGGAGAGGGGCGGTGTGGATTGGCGTTGAGGGCTTCTTACCCCCGCTCATCCCCGCGGAGGCGGGGACCCAGGCGTTTTTGTTGCTGCGGCACAGCCGGTCAGCCTTCCCCAAGCGCCCCAGACACGCGGGCGGGGGAGGCTTTTCGCGCCGCCTCCGTCAGCTTCGCTCGCATCTCCCCCGAAGCCTGCGCTCCCCGGGGGAGGCGCTGGGTCTCTGGTCAGCCTCGGGCGGGCGCGGGCTGGCGGCGGGCCCGGCGGAGCATGGCGCCGAGGCCCCCGAAGCCCAGCAGCATCATCGCCCAGGTGGCCGGCTCCGGCACGGAGGCCGTCGCGTCGACGCCGGCGAACTGGTAGTCGAGCTCGCGGTCGCCCTGGACGACGCCGATCCCATAGGTGGTCGTGCCGGGCCCGAACATGTCCCCGTCGCCCCAGAGGTCGGCGATGTAGCCGCCGGCGACCGTGAAGGCCGCGCCGAAGACGTCGACGAAGGTCCCGGTGAACGGGAAGTCGCAATCGATCGGCGAGCCCCCAGGGAAAAACAGGTTGTTGTAGGTGAGCGCGCCGTGGTTCGCGGGGTCGTAGTCGATGAAGCTGAGGCTCGCCGGCACCAGCGGGTCGAAGGTGGGGTCACGCGGCGGCGCGGGATCGATGGGCACGAGGCCGGTGATGGCCGCGTTGGAGAGCCCCGCCGCGGCGTCGGAGAAGACGCCGCTGACGCCGGTGATGGCGTAGGCCCCGGCGGGGTCCGTGCGGCAGGGGTTGTGGCCGGCGGTCCCGCAGGCCGGATCCGGGTCGGGCGGCGAGACATCGGGCGTGATGTCGAACGTCCCCTGCCCGCTGACCCCCGGGCCGTCGATGCTGAAATAGACCACCGCGGCGTGGGCCTGCGCGGCGAGCGCCAACGCGCCGACGAGGGCGCCTGAAGCGAGGACTCTGCGATACATCTCCCAACCCTTCCACTAGGCCGGGCCCAGGGGTCCCGGCGAGGCGACCGGCGCACGTCCGGTCATGGCTTGTGCGGGCGGCCCGCCCGCGTTCGGACAGGGCTCAGCGCTCCGGCGCGCAGGTGGCGCGGCGACGAAGAGCGGCCGTGAGTGGGCGGCGGACTACTCCGCGAGCGCGCGGGCGGGCTCGGCGGCGCCCATGGCCTGGCGGTATTCCGCCTGCATGGGCGGGGTGAGGACCTCCAGCATCTGGCGGCCCTCCACCCACAGCTCGATGACCCCGAAGAGCCCGCCTCGCTTGCGATACTTGGCGGGCCAGCCTTCGCGGCGGGCGATGGCCAGCACCTGCGGCTCGTCGAGCGCGGTGGCGATGGCGCCGTGGGTGGCCGTGAAGTCGTCCCGGCCCGAGGGCTCCCCGTGGGCGTCGGCGTCGCCGGCGGTCTCGCGCAGCACGGTGCCGCGCGGATAGACCTCCAGGCAGGTGCCGCGGTCGTCGTTGGCGAGCGCGATCCAGCCGTTGTCCGAGACGGGCGGGAAGCGCCGGGCCGAGCCGCCCCAGATCTCGGCGATCACCGTGGCGACGCGCTGGGGATCCCGCGCCGCGACGGACATGTGGAACAGCATCACGCATCTCCGAACTGACCCGTCATCCATAGTAAGTGGCACTTTTTGTGTCAAACCAAATTTGACACTTTTTGTGCCGGCCTCTAGCTGAGAGGCCATGGCTGACGATTCCGCACCGCTGTCCCTGCGCGCCGGGAAGAAGGAAGAGGCCCGCGCGCGGATCCTCGACGCCTTCATCGCGCTGCTGACGGAGGGATCCCTCGATATCAGCCATGATGCGGTCGCGGCCCGCGCCCAGGTGGCGCGGCGGACGGTCTACCGGTACTTCCCCGACCGGAGCGCCCTGATGGACGGCGCCCTGATGCGGGTGCGCGAGCTGGCCGGCCCGCAGGTGGCCTATCCCCGCAGCGCCGAGGAGCTGCTCGCGACGCTGGAGCCCATCTACACCGGTTTCGACGCCATCGCCCCGATCACCATCATGACCCGCACGACGCCGCAGGGACGGGCGCTGCGGCTCGCGCAGAAGGAGCGCCGGGCGGCGAGCTACACCGAGGCCCTGGCCGACGCGGTGCGGGCGCTGCCCAAGGCCGACCGGAAGCTCGCGACCGCCATGCTGCAGGTGCTGCACACCACGCCCTGGCTGGAGATGCACGACCATTGGGGCCTCGACGGGCGCGACATCGCCCGCGCCACGGGCTGGGCGGTGCGGACCCTGCTCAGGGACCTGAAGCAGCGGGGCGGGACGCCGCTCGACCGGGACCCGCCGGAGGCCGCGCCGGGCGAGGGGTCCGAGGCGGGCTAAGGCTCCAGCGAGGGGCCGCGGAGGCGCCAGTGGCGGCGGGGTTTCAGGATGATCGCGTACCAGGCGGCCGCGGCGGCGGCGCAGGCGAGGCTGACGGCGAAGCTCAGGGCGCCGTCCTTCAGGCTGGCGAGCGCGAAGGCGGTGAGCAGGACGAGCGCGAGCGCCGGCGGCCAGGGCCAGAGCGGCAGGCGCCAGGCGTCGCCTCCGGCGCGGGCGGCGCGGCCTCGCCTGAGGCAGGCGAGGGTGAGCGCGAGGTAGATCAGGGTCACGCCGGAGCCGGAGAGCATCAGGAGCAGCGGCAGCGGCAGCAGGCAGAGGCCGGCGGAGAGGCCTCCGGCCGCCAGGGTGGCGATCCAGGGGGAGGCGAAGCGCGGGTGGAGGGTGGCGAGCGCGCGGCCGGCCGGCGCCGGCCAGACCCCGTCGCGGGCGGTGGCGTAGAGCTGGCGGCCGGTCATCAGGACGAGCGCGATCACCGCGTTGAGGATGGCCAGCGCCACGCCGGCGGCGATGGCGCGGCCGAGCGCCGGGCCGCCCACCTGGACCGTGAAGGCCGCGATCATGCCGTCGCCGCCGTTCAGGAGCTGGGTCAGGTCCGGGGCGCCGGTGAGGACGGCGGTGAGCGCGGCGAGCTCGGCTGTGGCGGTGACGGCGAGCGCCCAGAGGACGGCGCGGACCAGGCGGCGGCGGACGTCGCGCACCTCCTCGGCCAGGTAGACCGCGCTGCCGTAGCCGTCGTAGGCGAAGAGGCCCACCACCACGCCGGCGGCGAGGCCGCCCGCGCCCACCGCCTGCAGGCCGTGGCCGCCACTCGCGAGGGCGACCGGGTGGGTCAGGAGCGCGCCGAGCGGCCGCGCCGGGTGGGCGAGGCCGAGCCAGGTCACCACCGCCAGGGCGGCGAGCTCGACGGCCAGGAAGGCGCCGGTGGCCATGGCGCTGGCGCGGATGTTGAGCACGCCGAGGCCGGTGGCGGCGGCGAGCGCGATCAGGGCGACGGCCACCGGCGCGGCGCCGGGGATCAGCGGCTGGAGGTAGTCCGCCACCCCCAGCGACAGCGCCGCGCAGGCCACCAGCAGGTTGAAGAGGTTGACGCCCAGCACCGCGAAGCCGGCGACGGGCCCCAGGACCTCGCCGACGATGGCGTACTCGCCGCCCGCGAAGGGGAAGGCCGAGCCCAGCTCGGCGTAGGTCAGCGCCATGCACAGCGCCACCAGGCCCGCGGCGGCCATGGCCATCAGGGCGCCGGAGCCCGCGGCCTGGATGACGCCCGGCAGGATCACGAACACCGAGGAGGCCGGGGTCTCCGCCGAGAGGGTGAGGAAGAGCGCGCCCCAGGTCCCCATGCCCCGCGCCAGCGCCGTGGCTGGAGCGGCGGTCAAGGCTCGGGTCGGCAAGGCGGCGGGCGTCTCATCGGGCCCAGGCTAGAGCACGATGGGGTCAGGTGGAATCACCTGACCGCTGAATCGTGCTCTGGAAGCAAATGTTTAGACCCTGATTCAGCGTTCAGATCGCTTCGATCTGAACCCATCAGGGTCTAGGCGAGGGGCGGCCCGCGGTCGAGCCTGGCGGGGGCCGGCGGCTAGACGGGGATCGGCTTGAGCTGCAGGTAGGTGGGATCGAACTCAGCGAGCGCCGCCAGCGCCGGCCAGTCGTCGATGCTGAGTTGGTTTTCCACCCAGGCGATCAGGCCGTCGCCGCGCAACTGCTGGATGGCGGCGTTCACGGTGGCGCGCGAGCGGCCCATGGCGTTGGCGAGCTCGGTCTGGGTGAGCGGCAGGGCGAACGACGGGCCATCGGTGAGGCCGACCACCTCGTGGCGCCGATAGAGCTCGCACAGCAGGTGAGCGCACTGGCGCAACGCATCCTGGCGGCCCATGCCCACCAGCCATTGCCGATGGATGGCGGCGTCCAAGAGGGTGCTCAGCCAGAATAGCCGCGTCAGGTGCGGGAACTGGCTGGTGAGGGTGCGCAGGCGCGGATGCGGCAGGCCCGCCACCTCGCAAGGCGTAAGCGCCACAACGCTGTGGTCCATGGGCCGCAGGAGGAAGCTGTGCAGGTCGACGAAGTCGCCCGGGATATGCAGGGCGGTGATCTGCTGGCCCCCGTCGATGAGGGTGCTGACGCGGGCGGTCAGGCCCTCCACCAGCAGGATGCTTTCGTCGGGGGTGGTCCCCTGGACCACGATCTCCTGGCCAGAGCGCACCTGCCGGCGGTGGAACGGGCTGTCCGCCAGGGCCTGGCGCTCTTCCGGGTGGACCGGGTCGCGCAGGTCGAGCTTCCTAAGCAGTCGCTCCAGCAAGGAGTCCTGATCCAGGTCGTGGGGTCAGGTCGTGAACGTCGTGGTTCAGCTTCCGGTTGCAGGGAGTGCGCTCAGGTCTCGGCGGCGTTCAGCAGGGCGCAGACGGCGGTGACGATCTGACCCGGGGCGAAGGGCTTGGTGATCATGGTGCTGCCGGGCACGCCCAGCGAAGCCCAGTCCTGGGGATTTCCGCCGCTGACGTAGACCACGGCCAGGTTGGCGGCCCGCTCGCGGCCCCGGCGGGCCACCTCCCAGCCGGACGCGCCGCGGCCCAGGTTGATGTCGGTGACCATGGCGCGCGGAGCCTCCGGGCCTTCCAGGAAGCGCAGCGCGGCCTCGCCGTTCTGCACCGCGCGCACGCGATAGCCGGCGTCGGCCAGGGCCTCGGCCAGGAGGTCCTGGATGAGAATTTCGTCATCGACCAGCAGGACGAGCGGCGGCGCGTCGGGGGACAAGGGACAGGGGCTCCGGAGGGACAGTCCGCAGAAGGTACGCACGCCGCCGGCTCTTGGACCTGCGACGAACCCACCGCGCGACAATCGGCCATGGCTTCTCCGGTCGACCGCGTAATCCCTTGCCACACAAAGATTTCCGATGCGGCGGGGCGCCCTGGTATCGGGAACCCGGGCCCCGGCGTCCCGGTTGGGCCGCCGCGACATCCATCGATCGGCAGATTTCCAGCCATGCCCCGCTACTTCTTCACCGCCCAGAACGGGCGCCGCTACCCCGACCCGGTGGGCGTCGACCTGCCCGGTCCGGCGGCCGCCCGCGGCTACGCGGTCAAGGCGCTGACCGAGCTGCTGAGCGAGATGCGGGAGGAGTTCCTGGCCGACGAGAGCTTCATCCTCACCGTGACCGACGAGGCGGGCCTGGTGCTCTACCGGCTCGATCTCTCGGCGGTCCGCTCGCCGACCGGCGCCTGAAGCCGGCGCCTGAAACCGGCGGTCGGCGACAAAAATCCGGAGTTAATCGTTGTCTGCCATGCTCCCCGCGCAAGGGGAGGCGCATGCTCTCGAGGTTCATCGACCACGGACTTGACGAGATGGCCGCCGGCGCGCGCGCCAACTTCGTCCCGAGGCTGGTCGCCCTGGCCGGCGTGGCGCTGGTGGCGCTGGCCTTCCTGCCGTGGCCGGTGTGCGCCGCGTGGCTCGCGGTGGCCGGCGGCGTGGATATCGTAAGCTGGTTCGCCACCGGCGAGCAGGCCGAGAAGCAGGCTTTGGGCGGGGCGGTGAGCTGGCGGGCCCGGCTGACCCATCTGGCCTGTCTGGTGGCCGGCGTCGCGGCCTGGGTGGTGCTCGGCATC
>Ga0207695_10003394_pt1 | contig 22501 bp, 19 predicted proteins | sample KBSC54metaG_FD_184354 | JGI IMG/M metagenome (GOLD analysis project Ga0207695, IMG submission 184354) | Corn rhizosphere microbial communities from Kellogg Biological Station, Michigan, USA - KBS C5-4 metaG (SPAdes) (version 2) | ecosystem: Host-associated > Plants > Roots > Rhizosphere > Soil...
CGTTGGTGATGACGCAGATCACCATCTTTACGGTGACGCTGTACCTCCACCGTTGCCAGACCCATCGTGGCGTCGATCTGCATCCGCTGATCGCGAACTTCTTCCGTTTCTGGGGCTGGCTCACCACCGGCATGGTCACCAAGGAGTGGGTGGCGATTCACCGCAAGCACCACGCCAAGGTCGAGACCGAAGAAGATCCGCATAGCCCGCAGATCTACGGCATCAAGAAGGTGTTCCTCGATGGCGTGTCGCTGTATCGCGATGCGAGCGAGAACAAGGAAGACATGGAAAAGTACGGCCGCGGCACGCCGGACGACTGGATCGAGCGCAAGCTGTTCAGCGCGCACCCGTATTGGGGACCGACCCTGATGGCGATCATCGACCTGTCGTTGTTCGGCGTCATCGGTGGCTTGATCTGGGCCGTACAGATGATCTGGATCCCGTTCTGGGCCGCCGGTTTCGTCAACGGTATCGGTCACTGGTGGGGCTACCGCAATTTCGAGAGCGCCGATACCGCACGCAATCTGATCCCGTGGGGCTTCTGGATCGGCGGTGAAGAGCTGCACAACAATCATCACGCTTTCCCGAGCTCGGCCAAGTTCGCGCTGCGCAAGTGGGAATTCGATATCGGCTGGGCAGCGATCTGCATGCTGCGCGCCGTAGGCCTTGCCAAGGTGCTGCGCGTTGCGCCGGCGCTGGACATTCGCCCGAATGTGCACCTGCCGGATGCCGAAACGCTCAAGGCCGTGTTGACCCATCGCTTCCAGGCGATGACTGATTACTACCGTCAGGTCATCGTGCCGACCCTGCGCGACGAAGCGCAGCATGCCGGCGAGAACATCAAGTCGGTACCGCGCCGCATGCGTCTGGCGTTGGCCGACGGTGGCCGTTGGTTGGACAACGAAGGCCGCGACCGCATGCAGGCCGTGTTGGCCAAGCGCCCGACCCTGCAGACGGTATGCGACTTCCGTACACGCCTGTCGGCCCTGATGGAACAGCGCGGTGCGGATCAGGCGTTGAACGGCCTGCAGCAGTGGATTCACGAAGCCGAGCAGAGCGGTATCCAGGCCTTGCAGAACTTTGCGCAGCGCCTGAAGGGTTACGGCGTCACCAGCGCCGCCTGATCCCGGCAGCGTTCGCTTCAAGTAAAAAGCCCGCCTCCTGGCGGGCTTTTTCTTTATCGATGTTCCTTGCGAATAACGAGCTTCAACCCGGACCAGATGTCGCTTACCGCGCAGACTTTTATGTCGACAAAGCCAAGCGGAAGCGCTACCTCACGAATGACATTGTCCGTGATATCCGTGGGTACCTTCGATGTTCTCTTTGGCCATGAAACCCAGACAGCAGCGGATGGCTTGATGGTGTTTCGCAAAGCTTCCAGCACTGCTTTCAGTTCGGCCTTCTTATCGCTGAAAACGTGCACGATATCGGTCAGCGAAGTGATCTTTCCTTCGAATACGACGTTCGTCGGCATAGGTGAGAGCATCCGAGCGTAGTCGTCCGGTGCCTGCACGGTGACAATGCGGCTGCCTTCGACAATGCCGAGCTTCTTTGCGAGAGGGGTTCCCGAGTAACCCTCTGATGACGGACTCATATCAAGAAGCCGGTTTGCGTGGTCTGTGCATCATAGGATTTGCCATTGAGATTGCAATTTCAATGACGAACAATAAGTTGGATGGCTAGCCCCGCGCTGGATGCATAGGGGTGTTTCGTCTTCGCTGCCACGAGTGGCTTGGTGTGTTTTCCATGGGAGGTCGACCTTGCTTCGTGTGCTATTGATCGGCGCCACCGGCGTATTTGGCCAGCGCATCGCACGCCAGCTGGCGTGCGATTCACGCTTTCAGCTGATCGTTGCGGGCCGCACGCTCAACGCGCTTGAAGCGATGCGCGTGGAGCTGGCCGACCCCTCCGTGCAAACGGCGATGATCGATGTGCATGCGCCTGATTTTGCAGCGACGTTGGCCGCGCAGTCGCCACAGCTGGTGATTCATTCGGCCGGGCCGTTCCAGTCGCAGGACTATCGCGTCGCCGAAGCCTGCCTGGCTTGTGGCAGCGACTACATCGATCTCGCCGATGGTCGCCAGTTTGTCGCCGGCATCGGTGCGCTGGATGCCCAGGCACGCGAAGCCGGTCGTTTGATCGTAAGCGGTGCATCGACGCTACCGGCGATGAGTGCCGCGGCCGTCGACCACCTGCGCGGCCGTTTCGCTTCGCTCGACGAGATCGAACATGCGATCAGTCCGGGCAACCGCACGCCGCGTGGCGACGCGACGGTGGCCTCGATCCTGGGTTACTGCGGCAGGCGCGTGCCGATCTGGCGTGATGGCCAATGGCAACATGCCTACGGTTGGCTGTCGACCAAGCGAGCCCCGTTCATGTCTGCGGGCTCGCGTTTTGTCGGTATCTGCGATGTTCCCGACAACGTGCTTTTTCCCGAGCGCTACAAAGGCGTGCGTTCGGTAACGTTCCGGGCCGGCCTGGAACTCTATCGCCTGCATTTTGGCCTCTGGATATTCGCGTGGCTGGCGCGCATAGGTTTGGCGAAGAACTTGCCACGCCATGCATCGCGGCTGCGTCGCATGAGCGAATGGTTTCTGCGTGCCGGTTCCGACGAGGGCGGTATGGTGGTGCAGATGCGCGGCGTAGATAAGCTCGGGCAGCCGCTGCACCTGCGCTGGACGATCCACGCCGGTGCCGGCGATGGCCCGCAGATACCGGCGATACCCGCGGTCGTGGTGGCGCGCAAGCTTGCCGATGGCGAACTCCTGCAGCGTGGCGCGATGCCCTGCATGGGGCTGTTTACGCTGGATGAAGCGTTGGCGGCTCTATCGAGCTATGCCATGACCACGCAGTTGGAAGAACTCAAGGCATAAAACGCGCGACGATCGATGCCTGGATGTCATGCATCGGGCAGGATCTTCAGCCAGCCGCGATAGGCGACCAGTTGTCCGATCAGTGGCAGGCGTGTGTCGACGGTGAAGGTATAGCGGCCATCCGTGCAGCCACTGCGCGAGAGGACATTGCCGAAACAGGCGCGCGGCACCGGCATGCCAAAAGCCCAGACCCGTCGCAGCGACCAGTCGATCGCGTCACCATCGCGGCGCAGAATAAAGCCGAGCGTCGTTGGCCCGAGCCGCTCATAGAGCAGAGGGGAGCCCTCGCGGCGGCTCAACACCGATTGCATGCGCCGCGAAACGAATTGACGGGCCCAGGTTTCCCGCATGCCGTCGGGCGTGATGATGACGCGCAGCAACTGGCGCGGGCCCGGTTCGGGCAAGCCGAGCAGGCGGCGTAACAGCCTGGCGACCGGGTGTGTTGCGCCATCGATATCCGCCTCACCCTCCGCAACGATGCGTACCGGCGAGCCGTGCATACGCTGCACCGGGGGCGGCAGCGCCTGCCAGGCATCGGGACCGAGGAGGGTGGGAAACAGCGGCGTCATGTTTGTCATTGTGAGCACCAGCACGTCGTGAATGAAAGCGCGCTGTGATCCTTGCATCACCGGACCAGGACATAGAGCCCCGGGGCATGACTTACGGCAGGGAGGCGGATCCCTAAGAGCGTTGTAACGTCGGAGGAATGCCCACAGGAGACCGCACGATGCCGTCCGCTATCGCACCTAAAGGATTTCTTCTCGTCGCTGGCGTGCTCGCCTGTCTGCCTGCACTGGCGCTGGCAGCCTACGACAAGCCGCCGGAGCCGCTGCTCGGCGTCATGCACGCCCCATTGCCGGCCGTGCCCATGCTCGACCCCACGCGCGAGCGCATGCTGTTGGTGGAGCAATCGCAGTATCCGCCGATCGCTCGTGTCGCCGAGCCTTACCTGAAACTGGCCGGCCTGCGCATCGAGCCGGCCAATCACAGCCGGCATGATGCCTCCAGCGGCTATGGCATTCGCACCTGCCTGAAACACTTCACCGTAGAGGAAGTGGCCAGCCACAAACAGCTTCCGGTCGCGTTGCCGGCCGATGCCTGTCCCGGGGCGCCCCTATGGTCTCCGGACGGCCGTCGTTTCGCCTTTACCAATACCACCCGGGAACGCACCGAGCTGTGGTTGGGCGATGCCATGACCGGTCAGGTGCATCGTGTGGAAGGCGTATCGCTCAACCCGGTCATGGACGACGCGGTGCAATGGCTGCACGACAGCGATTCGCTGCTGGTAAAGCTTGTGCCGTCCAATCTCGGTGCGGCCCCCAAGGCGGATGTGGCCGCCGGCCCGGAGATCAAGGAATCGATCCAGGGCAAGGGTGAAAGCAGCTCGTACGAAGCACGAGACACGCTCTCCAGCCCCGAAGACGAAGCGTTGTTCGACTACTACGGGAGCGCACAGCTTGCCACCGTCGACGTCGCCAGCGGACAGGTGCGCCCCGTGGGCCGGCCCGGGGTTATCGCGGGTGTATCGGGTGCACCCGATGGCGAGCATGTTCTGGTCGAAACGCTCAAGAAGCCCTATTCCTACGTCACCACCTACGAACGCTTCGCGCGCGATGTCGCTGTGCTCGACGTTCGCAGCGGCCAATCGGCCTCCATCGCTTCACTGCCTGTGGCCGACCGCGTGCCGGTTCATGGCGTCGCCATGGGTCCGCGCGATTTTGCATGGCGCGACAACGCGCCGGCGACGTTGATCTGGCCGGAGGCACTGGACCAGGGCGATTGGAAAGTGAACGTGCCCCAGCGCGACAAGGTCATGATGTGGAGTGCCCCTTTCAGCGGCAAACCCAAGGAGGTAACGCGCACCACGCAGCGTTTCAGCGGTATGCGCTGGCTGGCCGAGGGCGATGAGCCGTTCGTGTACGAAGTGGACGCCAACAAGCGCTGGATCCATATCAGTCGCGTGGACATCGCCAACCCGGGCAAGCCCGCACGCACGGTCTGGGATTATTCGATGGATGAGAACTACAACGAACCTGGTTCGTTGATGACACGCCAATTGCCCAATGGCGCCCGCGTGGTGCGGCAGGATGGCGATTTTGCCTATCTCGTTGGCACGGGTGGTACGCCTCAAGGCGATCGTCCGTTCCTCGACCGCTATTCGCTCTCCACCGGACGCACCGAGCGCTTGTTCCGTAGTGGCGGCGATCACTATGAGTCGGTTGTCGCCGTGCTCGACGGCGGCCAGCGCTTCATCACCGCGCGGCAATCGCCGGCCGAGCCACCGAATCTGTTCATGCATGTGCTTGGTGCTGCCGCCAGCGACGCCAAGCCGGGTGAGGCCGCCTATGCGTCTACCACCGAGGCGGTGACGCATATCGCCGATCCGACGCCGCAGGTGCGTGGCATCGGCAAGCGGCTGGTGACTTATAAGCGCAAGGACGGTGTGGAACTGTCGTTCACGCTATACACGCCGCCTGGGTACAAGGAAGGCACGCGCCTGCCCGCCGTGCTCTACGCCTACCCGTTGGACTACGCCGATCCCAGCAAGGCGGGCCAGATCAGCGGGTCGCAGCAGAAGTTCGACATCCTCCGCGGCTATCGTTTGTTGCTGCTCTCGGGCTACGCGATCATCGACAACGCATCGTTTCCGATCGTGGGCGATCCGCGCGAGGCATACGACACATACATCGACCAACTGGTGATGGATGCGCAGGCGGCGGTGGACAAGGCAGTCGAGCTAGGCGTGGTCGACCGCGATCGCATCGGCGTTACCGGCCACAGCCATGGTGCGCTGATGACCGCCAACCTGTTGGCGCATACGCAGCTGTTTCGCGCTGGGGTAGCCACCAGTGGCAGCTACAATAAGACGCTTACGCCGTTTGGTTTCCAGAATGAGCGGCGTTCGCTCTGGCAGGCGCCGAAGGTGTACGAACAGGCGTCGGCCTTCTTCCACGCTGACCAGATCAAGGATCCCCTGCTACTCATGCATGGCATGGACGACGCCAATCCGGGTACGGAGTCGATCCAGTCGCCCAAGCTGTTCCAGGCCATCCGCGGCCTGGGTGGCACCACGCGCCTGGTGATGCTGCCGCACGAGCCGCATTGGTACACCGCCATGGAGTCGAACGAGCAGGAGGTCTATGAAATGCTGACCTGGTTCGACCGCTATGTGAAAAATGCCAAGCCCAGGGCCGCGGTTTCCGCGAAGCAGGCTGCCGCGGCACCTTGAGTGGCGGGTTTTCTGTGAAAACGACCTCAGGGAACCTCTAAAAAACCACTCCTGCTCGTCATCCCGGCCTACGCCGGGATGACGATAGGAAAGCCGAGGTTATTCGAGGTTCCCTGAAGCCGTACACAGTGGCGCATGAGCGGGCCATAAAAAAACCCGCCACGAGGGCGGGTTTTCGAAGAGAAGAAATAATCCAAAGATGGATTATTTGATCTTGCCTTCCTTGTAGATCACATGCTTGCGGACAACCGGGTCGTACTTCTTGAACTCGAATTTGTCGGGCGTGTTCTTCTTGTTCTTCTGCGTGGTGTAGAAGTGGCCGGTACCGGCCGAGGAGATCAGGCGGATCTTGTCTTGCTTGCTATTAGCCATGGCTCAATCCTCAGACCTTTTCGCCGCGGGCACGCAGGTCGGCGATCACGGCCTCGATGCCCTTCTTGTCGATGGTACGCAGCGCCTGGTTGGAGACGCGCAGTTTGACCCAGCGGTTTTCGCTGGCAACCCAGAAGCGACGCTCATGCAGGTTGGGCAACCAGCGGCGACGGGTCTTGTTGTTAGCGTGCGAGACGTTGTTACCAGTCTGCACACCCTTTCCGGTGACTTGGCATACACGGGCCATGATGACCTCCGTAAATTATTGACCGCCCGTTAGCCAGGGCGACATCGGCCCAGCGGCGCTCTTGGCGCCCGCGATGCTGGATATTGAAGCTTTCGAGGTTGCCGTAAGGCCCGCATCGCGTAGCGGACATGCCCAATCAGGTCGGGCCGGCATAGTCGAGCCGTGCATTCTCTCAGGAAATCAGGGCGGTAGCAAGGTGCTGGGGTCAGGGTCGAGGTCGGCGGCTGTGCCGCCTGGGAGAAGCCAGGGGCTGGCCTGTAGCTGGTTTCCTCCCGACCCCTTACAGACGCCCAGCCGTAGACCTCAGCCCTGACCCGGAAGCGCCTCCCTTACGTCCGTCATGCAAGGTGTGGAACAATCGACCTCTTTGCTCAAACCGCATTCGCGAACCCGAGGGATACCCGATGGCAGACGTTATCGCCAACGGCCAGGCCAATGGCCAGGCCAACCAGCCGCAGCTGGTGCTGCAGAAGATCTACGTCAAGGACGTTTCGTTCGAGGCGCCCAATGCACCGCAGATTTTCCAGGAGATCGGCGAGACCGACCAGCCGCCGCAGGTGCAGTTGAACCTGGGCCACAAGGCCACCTCGCTGGGTAACGACCTGTACGAAGTGACCCTGAGCCTCACCCTGACCTGCGCAGTCGGCGATCGCACGGCGTACCTGGCCGAAGTGGAGCAGGCTGGTCTGTTCGGCATTGCAGGCTTCAGCGAGCCGGACCATGCCGGCATCATCGGTAGCTACTGCCCGAACCTGCTGTTCCCCTACGCCCGTCAGGTCATTTCCGGCCTGGTGCTGGAAGGCGGCTTCCCGCCCTTCCTGTTGCAGCCGATCAATTTCGACGCTTTGTACGCCGAGCAGCAGCGCCGCATGACCGGCGGCGACGAGGCTCCGACGCTCAACAGCTGAGCCTGAGGCCATGGCCGATCGACCGACACTGGCCGTTCTCGGTGCAGGTTCCTGGGGTACCGCCCTGGCGGCCTTGGCTGCCCGAAATGGCGTGCCCACGCGCCTGTGGGGGCGTGATGCGAATGCGTTGGCAGCCATGGCTGCCACGCACCGCAATGCGCGCTATCTGCCCGACCTGGAACTACCTGACGAGCTGACCTACGAAAGCGACCTGGCGCGCGCGCTGCGTGGCGCCGATGTCGTGCTGATCGTGGTGCCCAGCCATGCTTTTGCGGCGATGCTCGACGAAATCGCCCCCTTGCTCGAACCGGAAGCATCGATTACCTGGGCGACCAAGGGTTTCGAGCCGGGTACCGGCCGTTTTCTGCACGAGCTGGTGGCTGAAAAACTACCGGGCCGCTCGGCCGCAGTCATTACCGGGCCGTCCTTTGCCCGCGAGGTGGCCGCCGGGCTGCCTAGTGCGGTCACGGTGCACTCCGAAGACGACGCGTTCGCGCACAAAGTGGCCTCGCTGCTGCATGCACCGAACCTGCGTGCCTATTCAGGCAGTGACGTGCTCGGCGCAGAGCTGGGTGGCGCCATGAAAAACGTGCTTGCCGTGGCTACGGGTGTCGCCGATGGCATGGAGCTTGGGCTCAACGCCCGCGCCGGCCTGATTACTCGCGGCATGAACGAGATGCTGCGCCTTGGCGTGGCATTGGGTGCGCGACCAGAAACGCTGATGGGCCTGTCCGGCCTGGGCGATCTGGTGCTTACCTGTACCGGCGACCTGTCGCGCAATCGCCGCCTGGGCCTGGCCCTGGGTCGCGGGAAGGCGATCGATGAAGCGGTACGCGAGATTGGCCAGGTCGTCGAAAGCGTGCTGACCGCCAATGAAGTCGTGCGCCTGGCTGACAAGCATGGCCTCGAGCTTCCTATCAGTCGTGGCGTGCATGCCGTGCTGCACGGCGAGGTGACGCCGGTGGAAGGTCTCAAGGCATTGATGGCGCGCGAACAGAAGCCGGAATACCCGCGGTCATTGTTCGAAAAGCAGTAAAGCCGGCTGCGCTGCGGCCTGGAAAGGGCAAAGTCACTCGCTGCACTCGTTGAAAAGAGCCGCGGCTGCCATTGGGACTTGCCGATTTTCAGGCCTTATAGCGGCCGGCTTCACCCCTCGCAGCGAGCAACGCGAGCGACTTCACCATTTTATTGCGGACATTCGCACAGCGGCCTTGCTAAGCTCGGTTCCTTTGGGCGCCATCGCGAGTCGCAATGCAGCCATCGGACGACAAGTCGCTACGCTCCACCTCTGCACTGGAAGACAGTGACGACGCGCTGCCCGGCGTGTGGAGCAAGTTGCTTGCCGTACCCGTGCCGGCTCCTGCGCATGAACCTGGCGTGCTCGGCTTTTTCCTGGAGGTCATGGCCGAGGAAGGCGCCACCTGGGCGCACCTGGAGGTTGCTCCGGCGCTGCTGTCCGTAGGCGAGCAAGGGCGTTTTGTCCGTCCCGCGCCGCTCGACAGCAAGCACCTGGCGCATACGCCGTTGGCGCCCCATGAACAGCGCCTGGCCGCTACCCTGCTGGGTCTGCCGCAGACGTTGCGCAAGAGTCGCAGCTACGCACGGATGTCCGGGCATGTCGGCGATGTGCTGCTTGCCGAGATACTCGATACCTCGCCATGTTTTCTCGGTGGACTGGCTGGCCTGCGCTTGTCGCGCGGCAAGTCGCACCAGCTCAATTGGCATTGGCAGATGGAAAAGGACGGCAGCCAGCGGTTGTTGCCCGCGATGCCGACCAACCTGCGCCTGCTGCGTATCGATGGCCTGTGGTATCTCGATGCCGAACGTGCCGAACTGGGCCGCCTCGATGCCGATGCCGAAGAAACCCATTGGCTCGACCTGCCGCCACTCAAGCACGAATACAGCCAGAATCTGCGCGACGCGTTGCCGGAGAGCCGCCTGGCGCATCGCGTGCCGCTCCCGCAGGTGTTTGGCGAGCTGCGCAAGTCGGAGCTCGCGCCCAAGCCGGTGCTGACCCTGCACGCATTGACGCGCCATGCGCGTCTGGCGGCAGGCACGCCGCCGCTGGCCTACGCGCGGCTCGCCTTCGACTACGCTGGCGAACGCCTGCCGGGTCGTGGCGGTGAGCCCCTGGTGCGGCGTGTGCGAAACGGGCACCTGGTCGAGATCACGCGTCGTCGTGCCGAAGAACTTTCGGCGATGGAGCAGCTCGAACGGGCCGGGCTCACGCCGGGCGTCGATACCGAGGGCCTGCCCTGGGATCTTGCCGATACCTTGCCCGAGGATGCGTGGCTGTTCCCCGGCAAAGGTTATGCCGGTGCCCTCGAAGTCAACACGCCGGCGCGTTGGCTGGCGCTGCGGCCCAAGCTGGAGGCGGAAGGCTTTCAGCTCGACTACAACGCCAGCTTCCCGTTCGAGGTGCTGGAGGGGCCGGTGCGTTGGTATGGCAACGCCGTGGAAGACACCGACGATCATGCGTTCGATCTTGAAATCGGTATCGAAGTGGAAGGCAAGCGCCACAACCTGCTGCCCGCAGTAGCGCAGGCCCTGGCCGAGCACCAGCTCAACCTGAGCCCCACGCCGAACGAGCCTGAGGACGCCGTGTGGTACGCGCCTGTCGATGAACGCCGACGCGTCCCGGTACGTCTGAAAGAGCTGCGTGGCCTGCTTGCACCGCTGGCCGAGTATCTCGAGCGACCGCGCAAGAAGCTGCATCTGCCGCGCGTGCAGGCAGGGCGATTGGAAGAAATCGTCGACGCCCTGCCATCGGGTGGCGAACTGCAGGCGCCGGAGCAGTTGCGTGGCTTCACGGCACGCCTGCGCGACGCGGCCGAGCGCGCCAGCGATGTCGTGCCGGCCGACCTCACCGTCGAACTGCGCCCCTACCAGCGCGAGGGCCTGCGCTGGTTGAATGCGCTGGCCGAAGCCGGTGTCGGCGGCGTACTGGCCGACGATATGGGCCTGGGCAAGACGCTGCAATTGATCACGCACCTGCTTGCACTGAAAGAGCAGGGCACGTTGAACCAGCCGGCACTGATCATCGTGCCGACCAGCCTGATTCCCAACTGGCAATCGGAAATCGCGCGCTTCGCACCGTCGTTGCGGGTATTGGCGCTGCATGGCCCGCAGCGTGGTGGCGAATTCGGGCAGTTGGGCGCACAGGACATCGTGCTGACCAGCTATGCCTTGCTGCCGCGCGACGTGGTGACGTTGCGCAAGCAACCGTTCTCGCTGATCGTGCTGGATGAAGCGCAGCAGGTGAAAAACCCGCGCACGCAGGCGCGCCGCGCCCTGCTGACCTTGCGCGCGCCGCGTTGTGTCTGCCTTACCGGTACGCCATTGGAAAATCACCTGGGCGAGCTGTGGTCGCAAATCGATCTGGCCGTGCCCGGCCTGCTGGGCGACGAAGGTGCATTCCGTCGCCACTATAGGGTTCCGATCGAAAAGCAGCGCGACACCGAGTGCCAGGACCGTCTCAATCGCCGCCTCGCGCCGTTCATTCTGCGACGCACCAAGGCACAGGTCGCTTCGGAGTTGCCGCCGAAGACCGAAATTACTCGCCGCGTGGTGCTTGAAGGCCGTCAGCGCGAGCTGTACGAAAGCCTGCGGCTGTCGTTGGCCGATGAGCTGCGCGAAGTCATCGCGCAGCGTGGCATCGCGCACAGCGGCATTGTCGTGCTCGATGCCTTGTTGAAGCTGCGCCAGGTCTGTTGCGATCCGCGGCTGGTGAAACTCGAGGCCGCGCGTGGCGTGCGCGACTCGGCCAAGTTTGAATTGCTGATGGACATGCTGCCGGCCTTGCTTGCCGAAGGCCGCAAAGTGCTGTTGTTCTCGCAGTTCACCGAAATGCTGAAACTGATTGCGGTCGAGCTCGATCGTCGACGCATTCACTACGTCACGCTGACGGGCGAGACGCGCGACCGTGCAGAGCCGGTGCGGCAATTCCAGGAAGGCGAAGTGCCGCTATTTCTGTTGTCGCTCAAAGCCGGTGGCGTGGGCCTGAACCTGACCGCTGCAGATACCGTGATCCATTACGACCCATGGTGGAACCCGGCGGCCGAGGCACAAGCTTCCGACCGCGCGCATCGTATAGGTCAGGACAAGCCGGTATTCGTGTTCCGGTTGATCACCGCCGGGACCGTCGAGGAGCGTATCGAGGAGCTCAAGGCGCGCAAGGCGGAGTTGGCCGAGGCGGTGCTCGAGGGTGGTGGCAGTCGCGAGCGGTTGAGCTTTGATCAGGGCGATCTGGACGCGTTGCTCGCGCCGGGTTGATTGAGCTCTCTGCTGGTGTTTGCTGCGGGTACGGATGTTTTCGCAAGCCCCCAACCCCCTCACCCCAACCCTCTCCCCCGGCGAAGCCAGGGGAGAGGGAGCAGGTAGCGCAAGAATGAAAACCAAAGCCGCCTAATCAGGTTGCTTCGCTCCTGAGCTTTACGGAGGATGTGGCTAGCGCCGATTGAGAGCGTCCCCTCACCCCGGCCCTCTCCCCCGGCAAAGCCAGGGGAGAGGGAGTAAGTAGCGCACGAATGAAAAACTTAAGCTGCCTCAGTCAGGCCCCCTCTCCCCTGGCTTTGCCGGGGGAGAGGGTTGGGGTGAGGGGGGCTCTCCTACAGCGCGCCCAACTCCAGGCATTCCCCGTCATACCCCACCAGCACCTCTCCCGAAAAAATCGAGGCTATGGTGCGCTGGATCTCCGGCATCGCCTGCTCGGACCGCACCATCCAGTGAGACAACAAAAGCCGATGCACTCCGGCCTGCCTGGCCAGCGCCGCAATACGTGACGGCGGTGCGTGCAGCGCATTGGCCACCGGATCGTTGTCGCCTTCGGGAATCGCCATGTTCGCCACCATCAGATCCGCATGCTCCGCCAGCTTCACCAAGGCTGGCGCGCGTGCATCGGTGTCACCCAGGTACACCACCGAATGCCCATCAACATCCACGCGATAAGCCAACGCCGGTACCGGGCCATGCTTTACCGGTGTGGCACGAATCATCATGCGCTCGTTCTTGAATACGACAGCGATCTCGCCATCGCGCAGCGACAAGGTCTTCGGTTCAATGCGGTAGCTTGCTGCGCCATCGCGCATGAATCCACCCAGGTACGGATAAGCCGCGTGTTCTTCGGCGAACAGTGCTTTTAGAAACGTCTGGACAGAGGGAAATCCGTTGCCCGCCGCCGGCCCCAGAATAGGCAGCGCGCGATCGCGCTCGCCAAAGAACGACGCCTTGATATACGCGGGAACGTCCGCGCTGTGGTCGGTGTGCAAATGCGTCAGCGCGATGACGTCCAGGTCTTCGATACGCCCCTTGGCCTTGCCGAAATTGACGGCGGTACCCGCGCCTGCGTCGAACACGGCGCGTGCCTTTCCGTCCACCCACAGTACATGCCCGCTTTGTGCGCGCTGGTTGAGTTCGGGGCCGCCGCTACCGAGCACCTGCCAGGCTATCGTGGAGTGACAGCTGTCGATATCCGCTGCGTGTGCCGTGAGGCTTGCGCAGGAGACAACCAGGGCCAACACAGTGGCGATACCGCGCATGTTCTTCCTTGCGATCGCATCAAGCGACGTCAGCCAGTGAGGCGTCTTCGTGTCCTTCGGGCTCGCCCGAGCAACCTTCGGCGCGAATGCGTCCCGGGCTGATGCCGCTGACGCGCTTGAACAAGCGGCGGAAAGCGGCCTCGCTGCTGTAGCCAAGCTGTTGGGCGATACTTGCCACCGACTGCTGGCGATCGCGCAGTAGCTGTTCGGCAATCGTGACACGCCACTGCGTCACATACTGCATCGGTGGCACTTTCATCAGTTGCGTAAAGCGTTCGGCAAATGCCGAACGTGACATGCAGGCGAGCGAAGCCATGGCCTGCATGGTCCATGCGTGGCCCGGCTTTTCGTGCACGGCCTGCAACACCTTGCAGATGCGCGTATCGGTAAGCGCTGCGAACAGGCCGCGGCGATCTTCGGCGCGGCGTGCGTAGTCGCATACTGCCAACGTGAATAGCGTATCTGCCAACTTGTTGAGCAATACCTGTCGGCCGATCATGCCGGAATTGACGACGTCGACCATCATCTTAGAAAGCTGGCGAAAGGTTTCACCGGCTTCTTTGGAGCGCACGACAAAGCAGGAAGGCAGTGCGTGGTTGAGTGGGTGCTGGGTGTTGCCGGCAAATCGCAACTCACCGCAGATCAGGCTGGTGAGATCGGGAGTGCGGGCAATATCCGCATTGTCGGTGCTCAGCTTGTGCGGGTCGCCATGAGGAAGCACGACAAGGTCGCCTTCTTCAAGCAGCATGGCATGCCGCAGCACCTGAGCCTCTACCTTGCATTGGCCGGCACCGACCAGATGAAACAGGCCGCAGTGATAACGCGGCTCGTCCAGGAACCAGGAGCCGCAGCGGTGCAACTCGGCGACCACATCGACACGGACCGCCGACTGGTTCAGCAGTGACTCCAGCGCGGGCTCCATAAGCACGTGCTGCACGCTGCCTGCGGCGAGACGGGGATTGGCTTCGATGTGCACGCTGCGGTCCTTCAGTGGGGTCTGAATAACCAGTTGTTCGCGAGAACTCGCAGCAAGGTTACACAAGATCACCATCGAAACGCGTGCACAGGCCGATGGTCATGCCTCGGGATATTTGCAGGACCGCAGCAAACCGGAGTCCACCCAGCCATGTAACAGCGTTGCCATACGCGGCATGGCGTCGTCTTCGCCGTGGTACTGCACCAGGCACTCGCATAGCTCGGCAAACGGCTTGCCTGCTATGGCTTCGGTCAAAACGGCGAGCTCGTCGCCATCCACCGAACGGTAGCGTACGGTCAGATCCTGGCGCCAGATCAGCAGGTGGCGCAGTTTGCTGTAGTGCCGCAAACGCGGGCGCATCAGCTCCTGGTCGGCGGCACGGCGAAATGCCTCGACGTTATATGGCGTCGATAGAACTTGCAGGTGCGGCTGGGGTTCGAGCACCAGTTCACCCCACGCGGTGGGGGGCACAGCGGCCACATCCGGCACGGTCAGCACCGGTTCGTCGGGCGCGTCGAAAACGGTGGATATGGCCCAATCGAGCCGCGCCATATCAGCCAGCTCGGGCTTTTCGCGCCAGGGCAGGCCATAGTCGAGAAACGCCGCCAGGCCTGCACCGTGCCAGCGAATGTTGTAGTGCCCGGACGGATGCGCCTCGACATAGTTTTCCAGCAAGGTCGAAAAGCGCTTGCCGGCCATCAGCGCCAGCCCGGGGTACTCCACCGCCAATGCTTCGCGCAGGCGAATGCGGTAGCCATGGCGATAGATATCCAGACGCGTTGCAGCATCCGCACGCTCATCGCCTCGCAATGCCTTTAGACGTGGCGTGGCGTCAGTAAGAACGGCTTGCAACATCTCCTGCTGTAGCGCCTGCAGCGAACTCATGCCGCCTCCTGCAATAGCGGCAGGGCAAGGCGGCGCGCCTGCTCCAGTTCGACCAGCAGCTCTTCCAGCGGCGGAATATGGTCGTCGCGTTCGATCATGGTCGACACGTGGCCGTAGCGTCGCACGGCCTCGACGTAGAGATCCCAGACGGGGCTGACGATCGGTGCGTCATGCGTATCGATAATCAACTGCTCGCCATGCTCATGCCCGGCGAGATGAAACTGCTGCACGCGCGAGGCGGGAATGCCGTCGAGGTAGGCCAGCGGTGAGAAACCGTGGTTATGTGCGCTGACATAGATATTGTTGATATCCAGCAAGATCAAGCAATCCGCACGCTCGGCGATAGCAGCGAGAAACTCCCACTCACTGAGCTGGGAATCGGCATAGGTAATATAGCTGGACACGTTCTCCAGCAAGATCCGCCGACCCAGTGCGTCCTGCACGCGCCGCACACGATCGACCACGTGGGTCAGCGCTTCTTCCGTATACGGCAGCGGCATCAGGTCGTGCAGGTTGACGCCTTGTACGCCGGTCCAGCACAAATGATCAGATACCCACTTGGGTTCGATGCGTTTGGCGAGCGCGGCGAGGCGTTTGAGATAACCCTGGTCGAGCGGGTCGGTACTGCCGATCGACATCGACACACCATGCATCACCAGCGGAAAGCGCTCGCGAAACTTTTCCAGCCAGACCAGCGGGCGGCCACCGGGAATCATGTAGTTCTCGGAAATGACTTCCAGCCATTCCACCGGGCCCGGGTTTTCCAGCAGCGTTTCGTAGTGCTCGACGCGCAAGCCCAGGCCAAACCCTAGGTAGGGGAGCTGGCGTTTGGAATTGTCGTTATTCATGCTGCTACGCCCTAGCTTGGGACACAGGAAAGTTTGCAGGGCTTTCGTGCATGCACGAAAGCCCTGCAGCAGACCTTACTTCTTGGCGTCGGCCTGAGCGACTTCGCAATCGTGCTGCGACTTCTGCATGGTGAAGCCCTGACCCTTGCATGCGTTCTGACCCTTGCACGCATTCGAAGCCTGCTTGCAGGCGCCGTGGCCCTTACAGGACGACGAGTTCACGCACTTGACCGCAGCAGCGTCGCCCGAAGCGGTCTTATCGGCGGCCGAAGCGGTCATCGTGGTCACGGCGAACAGGCCGGCAACCGCCAGGGCCATAGCACCACCATTGATCTTGTTGAGCTTCATAGAGGTAACTCCTTAAGTGGAACGGAAAGGAAAGGGGTGTCGTCGCGCGGGTTCGCCGTGAGGGGCGGAAGGCCGTACTCGACGCTGTCCATTCTGAGCGTGTCGTACAAGCCTGACTGCCACCGCGCATCTGGATTTTGTGTCCATTCGTCCGGTGTCGATGCGTCTTCACAAGGTGTGGACGCAGGGCAAGAAAGCCTGGATGGGCGAACATGGCGGCGCCCTGTTGTGCGACTGCATCATGGCAGCACCATTCACCCACCGGACACCTCTCATGCGTCAGATGATTGCCGACACGGCTTCGCGCCTGCTCGATTTCCTTTACAAGATCCGGTGGCTCGGTCCCTTGGTCGCACGTCTGTCTTTCGGTTATTTCTGGCTGGAGACCGGTATCGCCAAGGTGCAGAACCTGGACGGCTTCACGCAGCGGTTCATGGGCTGGGGCGTTCCTTTTCCGGCATTCAGCGCGGGGCTCTCCGCGTGGACGGAACTGATCGGTGGCGCGTTGATCATGCTTGGCCTGTTCACTCGCCTGGTCAGTATCCCGATGATCATCAACATGATCGTGGCGATCGTGCTGGTGGTATCGGCCAATTTTCAGGGTATTGATGAGTTCGTCGAAGCGGACGAAACGGTCTATATCCTGATTTTCTTCTGGCTGCTGATGGCTGGCCCGGGCAAGGCGAGTCTGGATACGTTACTGGCCAGGTGGCTGGGGATCCGCACCAAAGAATGAGCGTCGTTGGTAAGTAATCCTGTAAAAGCTACGTAATCCTGTAAAAGCAAAGAGCCGGCGATTGCCGGCTCTTTGCTTTTCTTCTGACCCATCGCGCGAATGCCGCGATGGCGGCGATCAATAAGCAAACTCCTTGAACACCGGGTCTACGCTGCCGCCCCATGCACCATGGAACAGTTCCAGCTTGCGCTCAGCCGGTGTCTGGTTAGCCTCGGCGATTTCGATCAGGGGCTCCAGGAACAGGCTTTCGTCGGCGCCGCTCTTGTTGAGCTTGTTGCGACGCTTCAACCCGTGCACAGCGATCTTCAGCGTTTCCTGGGCGAGCTCGCGCACGCTGTGATTGCGAAACTTCAGTTTCAGCGCTTCCCTGGGCACGCCGTCGCGTAGCGCATGACGTTCTTCGCGATTGAAGTCCTTGACCAGGTCCCATGCCGCGTCGAGTGCTTCGTCGTCGTACAGCAAGCCGACCCATAGTGCAGGCAGTGCGCACAGGCGACCCCACGGGCCGCCATCGGCGCCGCGCATTTCCAGATATTGCTTGAGGCGAACTTCCGGGAACGCAGTGGTCAGGTGATCGGCCCAGTCGCGCATGGTGGCATGCGTGCCCGGTACCGCATCGAGCTTGCCTTCCATGAAACGCTTGAAGTCCTTGCCGGATAGATCGATGTAACGGCCATCCTGATAGCTGAAGTACATCGGCACATTCAGCATGTAGTCGACGTAGCGCTCATAGCCGAAGCTCTGGTCGAAGACGAAGTCGAGCATGCCGGTACGGTCTTTGTCGGTATCGGTCCATACGTGCGAGCGATACGACAGATAGCCGTTTGGACGTCCTTCCGTAAACGGCGAGTCGGCGAACAACGCGGTGGCGATCGGTTGCAAGGCGAGGCTGGTGCGGAATTTCTTCACCATGTCCGCTTCGCTGGAGAAATCCAGATTGACCTGCACGGTGCAGGTGCGCGTCATCATATCCAGGCCCATCGAGCCGACCTTGGGCATGTATTCGCGCATGATCTTGTAACGGCCCTTGGGCATCCAGGGCATTTCGTCCCGACGCCACTTGGGCTGGAAACCCATGCCCAGGAAGCCGATGCCGAGCTCGTCGGCCACCGAGCGTACTTCTTCCAGGTGCGAATTTACTTCGCAACATGTCTGGTGGATGGTTTCCAGCGGCGCGCCGGAGAGTTCCAACTGGCCGGCAGGCTCCAGCGTAATCGAGGCCTTGTCGCGCGACAGCGCCACCGGGTTCTCTCCCTCTCGTGCCACGTCCCAGCCGTAACGTACCGCCAGGGTTTCCAGCAGCACCCGAATACCGCGGTCACCCTCGAAGGTGGGTGGGCGCAGGTCGTCGTTACGGAAGCCGAATTTTTCGTGCTCGGTGCCGATACGCCAGGCTTCGCGCGGCTTTTCGCCGGCGGCGAGGTAGTCGGCGAGCTGCTGTCGGCTGCCGATCGGCGTGCTCTTGACGGCACTGGGTATGGACACGGGTGACTCCTCGTCTGGGCAGCCACCCGCTATGGGGGTGGTCGCGGCAATTTCAAAGGCCGTCCAGGCGGTGACCGGAAGCGGCAACTTTGGAAACGGCGATTGTAGAGCCTGAAACTCCCGCGCGGATGACAACCTGGGGACCGGGCCCGCTGGGCGCGAAAGCTTGCGCCCAGGGAGGGGTTAGCTGCCTTCTCGCGGAAACTCGATGCGCATGCGTGCGCCGCGTCCGCGCTGGCCGTCCAGGATCAGGAAACGGCCGCTATGGGCCTTGGCCGCTTCGTCGACGATTGCCAGCCCAAGGCCGGTCCCATCGCCTTCGCTACCTGCGCCGCGGTAGTAGCGTTCGCGCACCCGCTCGCGTTCGGCCAGCGGGATGCCCGGGCCATCGTCTTCCACTTCGAGGAACGGCACGCCATCGTCCACGCCACAGCGCAGGGTCACGCGTCCGCCTTGTGGCGTGTGTTGCAGCGCGTTGTCGAGCAGGTTGAGCAACAGTTCGTGCAATAGCCAGTAGACGCCCGCCACATGGGCCGGCTGGCATTCGGCCCCGAGGTCGATATCGCGCTTGATCGCCCGATCGACCGAACTGCTGACGATGTCACCGATCAGCGCGGCCAGGTCGATCGATCCGAAGTGGCTGGCACGGTGCGCCGACGGTTCTGCACGCGCAAGTGCGAGTAATTGATTCGCTGCGTGGGCAAGACGGTCGACGCCACCATGCAGGCGCTCGATCCGTTCTTCCAGCGGCGTGCCGGCCACTTCACGGCCAAGTACTTCAAGCTGCGCTTTCAGGCCAGTCAGCGGCGTGCGCAACTGATGGGCGGCATTGGCGAGAAAATGCTGCTGCGCGAGGCTGGAATCGCGCACCGTGGTCAGCAAGGTATTGAGCGAATCGACCAATGGCTGCACTTCCGAAGGCACCTTGTCGATCATCATCGGTTCGAGCGTCTGCGGTGTACTGCGCGAGATCTGCGCCTGCAGGCGTCGCAGCGGACGCATCGCAATGGCGATGCCCGCAAGGGCCACAGCAAGGGTCAGCAGCATCTGCACGGTGTCATTGACGCCCAGGGCGATGTCCATCCGTTGCATGGCGCGATCGCGTCGATGCGGTGTTTCCGCCGCCGTGACGATCAACGGCTCGCCTGCTTCATCGGTGCGGTAGCTCACCGCACGCAGGGGCTCGTTTCGATAGGTGATATCGCCATAGGCCATGTCGCGCGAGAGCGATGTCGTCGTCGGGACGATCGGCAAATCCGCCGTACCCGCCACCGTCTCGCCGCTGGGCCGGCTCACGCGGTAGTAAAACTGTTCGTGGATCGTCGAGCGCAATGGCGGTGGCGGCCGTTCGGGCAGGGGGATGTCCAGGCTGCCGTCCGAACCACGATGGATGTGTGCCGTAATCGCCACGGCGGCACGCGACAACGAACGATCGAACGCGCTGTAGATCGGCGTGATGATCACGCGATGGTCCACCGCAATGCCCAATACCAGCAAGAGCAGCAGCGGCCCGATCAGGTAGATCAGCAGGCGCCCACGCAGGCTGGCGCCGACGCGTTCGAGCCCTGCTTTAAATGTCTTCAAGGCGGTAACCGAGCCCGCGAATGCCGCGCACGGTAGCCGAGCCTTCAAGCTTGCTGCGCAGGCGCGAGACGTGCACTTCGATAGCGTTGCTGGAGATATCTTCGTCCCAGCCGGCAATCGCCTGGATCAGGCGCTCCTTGCTGACCACACGGCCACCATGATGGGCCAGGCATTCGAGAATCGACCATTCGCGCCGGGTCAGTTCGATGGCACGCCCATCGCGGTCGAGCACCCGTCGGCCGGCCAGATCGATACGCAAGTAGCCCACGGTCAGCTCGTTCGACGTTGCCGCCGTGGCGCGGCGGATCAAAGCCCGGCAGCGCGCTGCCAGCTCCGGCAGGGCAAAGGGCTTGACCAGGTAGTCGTCGGCGCCCAGGTCGAGCGTGCTGACCCGGTCATCGAGGCCGTCCCGGGCGGTTGCGATCAGGATCGGCAGGGCGCTCCCCGAGCGCCGCAGGCGCCGGACGAGCCCGAAACCATCTTCGCCGGGCAGGCCCAGGTCGATGATGGCCATGTCGTAATGCGCGCCTTCCAGCATCGCCGCGACCGATTCGGCCGTTCCCGTATGGTCGACCGCATAACCTTCCGCGGACAGGCCACGGACCACGGCGTCGGCAACCAGGGGATCGTCTTCGACAAGCAGGATACGCATAAGGACAGGACGGCTCATGAGGGCGTTTTTGAAGCCGCCATTGTTCCCGATTCCGTCGTAAATAATTGAAAGCCTGGCGTAAGACTGGGGAAAGGGCGAGGTCAGGTTGCCCGCCGGACCCGTCAGTGCAGCAGCAGGGTTACCACGATTTCCATGATGATCAGGACGATGATGATGATTTCCAGCAGCTCAGCGCGCCGGCTGGATGCCTCGTCGTAAAGGGCGGCGTAGGTGTCGCGGATGATTGCCAGCTTGCGGTCCACGGACGCGTTGAGCGTGGGGACACGGAAAAGGCCCAGGGCCGCGCTGTATACCCGCGACAGGTAGACGTCTTCAGTGACCTGCAGGGCGTTGTCGACTTTTTCGGTCAGCTGGGTCACTTCGGCCACCAGGGTATGCAGGTGGCGCGCCAGATGAGCAAAGCGGCGCGACGCGAAGAGGGAGCTCAAATGCCTTGCGGCTTCCACGCGGTCGTACATGCGCGGTAATTCGTCATCCAGCAACGTGTCGTAGTAGCGAAACTCCACCAGCTGCGCATTGGCCACTTCGATGACGTCGGCGACGTCGGAGTCGCCGCGCGGCTCGTAGATAAAAGCGCGGTCCCAGGTGAGTACCACGAGATCGTCGGCATAGTAAGAAAAGCTGCGTGAAAGCAGGTCACGTCGCGCCGCCGCAGAGAGCGGGCGCGTTTCGCCGGAAAGGAGGCGAATCAGGTCGACACGCTCGTTGAGTGAAGCTGCATCGACCACTTCATCGAACGCATGCACCGTGCCCAGGAGATAGTCTTCCTGCAGGCGCGCATCGAGCGCAGGGCGATCGAGTGCCGGAGCGATCACTTCGCGAACATGGTCCAGCAAGGTGAGCCAGAACTGCGCCGGTGTATCGGGGCCGGCTGCCTGATCGAGCGCGTCGAAGCGTTCGACGAAGGCATCCCATGGCGTGTCGACGACTTTGACGCGTACTGCGAGTGCGGCTACGCCAAAGTCGTAAAGTCGTACCGAGGCTTCGGTAAGCACTTTCTCGGTACCGAGCACCAATTCGACCGGGTCGAGTGAAAGACGTAGCGGCGGGACCTCGAAGGCGATCGCCTTGGTCGGTGTGCTGGCCAGGGAGGTGCGGCTGGTCGAGCCACCTACATGCGCGGCCCACAGCGATTCGGAGCGGGTCAGGTCGATGCCGTAGGCGATATCGAACAGGCGCAATGCCACCAGTTCACCGGATCGAATCGTGATCGCACGTGCATTCATGACCAAGGACTTCCGGGTTGAAGAGAATCTCCAAAGCCCCTCCTGTCGTCATTCCGACCAGTGCCGGTATGACGACAGGGGAACCGGGGTTTTTCGAAATTCACTGAACGGGTGAATGGCTCGCTCAGGGTATATCGTGCAGGTGCCAATACGATGTCGAATTCGTCGGCCTGGCGGCAAGGTAAGAAAAAGCCGCCCGAAGGCGGCTTTTCCGGATTCAGATGTCGCGCTTAGCGCTTCATCGAATTGAAGAACTCGTCGTTTGACTTGGTGTTCTTCATCTTGTCGAGCATGAACTCCATTGCGGCCAGCTCGTCCATCGGATGCAGCAGCTTGCGCAGGATCCAGATCTTGGCGAGCAGGTCCGGATCGATCAGCAGGTCTTCGCGGCGGGTGCCGGAACGGTTGATGTCGATGGCCGGATAGACGCGCTTTTCCGAGATGCGGCGGCTCAGGTGCACTTCCATGTTGCCGGTGCCCTTGAACTCTTCGTAGATCACCTCGTCCATCTTGCTGCCGGTGTCGGTCAGCGCGGTGGCGATGATGGTCAGCGAACCGCCTTCTTCGACGTTAC